>Ga0315282_10015962_pt1 | contig 11021 bp, 10 predicted proteins | sample YL17G07_20_MG_FD_203693 | JGI IMG/M metagenome (GOLD analysis project Ga0315282, IMG submission 203693) | Sediment microbial communities from Yellowstone Lake, YNP, Wyoming, USA - YL17G07_20 | ecosystem: Environmental > Aquatic > Freshwater > Lake > Sediment | place: USA: Wyoming | collected...
GGGTGACGATATCGAGTGGCTCAAGCAGCACCTGCCGAAGGGTGAGCCCCAGTCCCAGGTCATCGGGGACTCGTTCCTCCACTACCAGGATCACTTGAGGCCCGAGTCGGTGGACCTCCTCGTCACGTCGCCCCCCTACCTCAACAATTACCACTACAACCGGAACACCCGGCCGCAGCTCTACTGGCTGGGGTTAGCCCATCAGCCCCGGGACTTCCACGAGCTTGAGCAACTCAACTTCGGCAAGTTCTGGCAGACGGTGCGGGAGCTGCCGCTCGTGGACCTGGGGTTTGCCCTGCCCGAGACGGATATCGCCGCGCGCCTGGAAGCCCTAAGGGCATTGAACCCCGAGATGGGAATCTATGGGGGTAACGGCTGGGCGAACTACGCGGCCTCTTACTTCAACGACTGCTACAGGTTCGCCCAGGGCATCGCCTGTGTCCTAAGGCCCGGGGGCACCGCCCTGGTGGTGATCGGCAACAGCATCCTGCATGGCATCCTGATCCCCACCGACGTCTACTTCGGGAGGATCGCGGCCTCCCACGGGCTGGAGCTGGTCGAGATCCACATCCCCCGGGCAACCCGCGTCGGGAACAGCATTATCAAGTCGGAAGTGCGGGTGGCTAAGGCCGAGCGCTCGCACCAGCTTTACGAGGCCGTCGTCGAGCTACGGAAGAGGTAGCTAGCCGAGGACTTGCCTCACTCTGGCGACGATATCCTCTCGTGATCGAGGTGTTCCTCTTAACCTCGGCACCCAGTATCGGCCCGGATGCAGGACATCCCAGCTGGAAGGAGCCTGATCGTAGCGCCCTTTGCCTGGGTCGCGATTGCCGAACCCATCCACGACGGAGTTCCAGACAGGTCTGTACTGCCTGATGACAGATGCCTCGACCGGGACAACCAGGTCGCTCTCAGGTTCATTGAGGATCACGAATCTGCACCGGAAATCCTCTGGCCTGAGATCAATGGCCTGGGTCACGCTGTCCGTGTGTTCCATGAGCCTACTGAGCAGGTCTTTGGTCTCGGACGTTGACGTGCGAGCTGTACGCCAGCCAAGGGGAACCGCCTTGCCAACGTAGATCGGCCGAACACAAGCCCCCTTGTTGGCTTCCGTGATTTCGGCGTACAACTGCAGGTCACCGGTGTAGTAGAGCGCGTAGACCCCGGGACCAACGAACCGGGGATCGCTGGGAGGGGGGAGTGCATGCACTGGCGATGCAGCGAAGAACTCCAGCGCCTGCTGCACAGCACTCCGGTAGCCTGGCGAGCGGAGGATATGCTTCTCCGCGTCGAAATCGAGCACGACTCGACTCCTTGTGACGGTGCGAGTCCGGGGCTACTGACGGCGGTGAGTGAGTGGCAGGGCCAGATCGGAGTGTAGCACAAAGCAGGCCCTCGGCCAAGGGACAGGGCTACGACGGTCAGCTCTGCCGTGCCTTCCGGCCCTCCCCAGGGTTATGAGTGGACGGAAGAGGGGAGTTCCGGGCCAGGTGGGCAGCAACCAAAGCCACGATCGCCCGTTACACGTGCAGGGGGGAGGAGGAGGCTATGGGAGTACCAGTGATGGCCGTCAGTCGCCTGCGACGCTTCATCCACGGGCTGGCGACGCTCGCCGCCAGGGCCGACCCGACGGCCCCGCCTGACGACCCGCCGCGTCCCGAGATCGGCCAGGAAGCTCCCCCGGGTCCTTCCCCCACTGCCCCCGATGCAGGGCTGGCGGGCTCTAGCCCGACCGAGAGCCCGGGCCAGCCGACGGTCGCCACCGTGGAGGTGGTCGAGGCGGCGCCGCAGCCCGAGCTCCCGCCGACGCCCCCCGACGCGCGCTTGCAGACGGGCCTCTGGCACATCCGCCACCGGGAGTGGGGGCGAGCGCAGCGGGCCCTGGAGGAGATCGTCCGCCGCGACGCGAAGTGCGAAGCCGGCGCGTACCTGGCAGAAGTCCGAGCAGTGCGCCGCTGCCTCCGGCAGCTCAGTAGGTGGCCGCGAGACCCCCAGCTTCACCTCGAGCTCGGCCGTCTCTACTTCGGCCTCGAGCTGGGCGACGAGGCGCTGCACGAGTTCAAGCAGGTCGTCCAGATCGAGCCGGGCCTGGCCGAGGGCCACTTCTACCTGGCCGTCGAGTACCTCTTCCGGGGTGACGAGGAAGCGGCTCGCGGCGCCTGCGAGCGAGCCCGCCAGCTCAACCCCGACCTGCCCAGTTACGACGTCCTGGAGGGCAGGCTGAGCGACAGCCAGGAGAGGCGCGAGCCTGCCCGGCAGCAGGCCGGCTGATCGGGAGGGCCGCGGGCGAGCGAAGCGAGCGAGCTACCAATTCCCGGCTTGGCTTGACAAACCACCGGTGCCAGCCTATACTTACTTGAGACCGTCGGTTCTGGTGCGTGCGCCGGCTGGACCGAGCCATCCAGCGAAGTGGCGTTAGCTGCCCCTGCTTCTTCCGCTGTGCACCCTGCGGCAAGCAGGCACCTCGGCTAGCGGTTACTGATGGCACGTGAATTGCTAATCGCCTGGGTGGCGCTTTTCAGGGGCGACGGGAGGTAGAAGGTCTATGCTGGTCGAGATGGTGGTAGAGAGCGTCCGGGTCAACCTGCAGACCTACCAGCGCGTGGTCGTCTTGAAGGAGAAGGGATCGGAGCGTTACCTGCCGATCTGGATCGGCAACAACGAAGCCGACGCCATTGTCATCCAGCTCCAGAACGTGCCAGTCCCCCGCCCCCAGACCCACGACCTGCTCAAGTCAGTCATCTCGCAACTAGGCGGTCGCGTCACCCGGATCGTCGTCAACGATCTGAGCGAGGATGTGTTCTACGCTCGGATCAACGTCGACGTCGACGGCAAGCACGTCGAGATCGACTCGCGCCCCAGCGACGCCATCGCCCTGGCGGTTCGGGTGCAGGCTCCCATCTTCGCCGAAGAGTCGGTGCTGGACAAGGCCGGGGTGGCCCTGGACAGCGAGACCGGCCAGCGAGGGGAGACCGAGGAGAAGACCCCGGCTCAGAAGGAAGAGGAGGAGAAGAAGCTCTCCGCCTTCCGCGACTTCATCAACACCCTCGATCTGGACGACCTGGGCAAGACCGAAAAGTAGCGGCCACGCGGTTGGCGCCGCGGGCCCACGACTCCCAACAGTCACGACTCCCAACAGCAACGGAACGGACAAGGATGGGCGAAGGCGTCAACGAGCAGTTCATCAAGCAGGTCGTCGCATCGACGGTTGGCAGTTGCGGCAACTGTGGTCAGCGGTACGACGAGAGCAGCATTAGCGTGGTGGGCCATCAGGATGACCTCTGGTTCCTCTCCCTGACCTGCAGCAATTGCCGGTCCCAGAGCCTGGTGGCGGCGCTGGTCAAGGAGTCGTTCCAGATCGCCGCCACCGACCTTCTCCCAGATGAGGCCGAGCGCTTTCGGGACGCCCCCGCGGTCGGCGCCGACGACGTCCTCGACATCCACCAGTTCCTGAGCGAGTTTGACGGGGACTTCAGGGCGCTCTTTGGTTAGCCCTCAGCCGCCAGTCGTCAGCTCTCGGCAAAGCGAGCCCTCACCCCAACCCTCTCCCGAAGGGAGAGGGAGCAGGCAGCCTAGCCTCTCCTTCTGGGAGAAGGTGGGGGGTGCGGACGGTCTCCCTGATGGCTGACGGCTGAAGGCTCGTTTGAGGCGGAGAATCATGGTGAAGAAGGGATATTTCACATTCGTCCTGCACAGCCACCTGCCCTACGTGCGCAAGGCCGGCCGCTGGCCACACGGCGAGGAGATGATCCACGAGGCCCTCGCCGAGACCTACGTGCCGCTCCTCAACGCGCTGTACGACCTCAAGCGTGACGGCATCAACCCGCGACTGACCGTCGGCCTCACCCCGATCCTGCTGGAGCAGATGGCCGACCGCGAGGTGCTCGAGCACTTCGAGGCCTACCTCCAGGAGGAGATCGAGGTCGCCCAGGCCGACGTCCAGCGCTTCGAGCGCGAGGGCAGCGTCGACCTCCAACGGCTGGCCGAGTTCTACCGCGTCTGGTACCGGGGCATCCTCGACAGCTTCGAGCAGCGCTACGGCCGCAACGTCGTCGGGGCCTTCCGACAGCTCCAGGACGACGGCAACGCCGACATCCTGACCAGCGCGGCGACCCACGGCTACCTGCCCCTGCTGGAGCGAGACTCGACCATCTACGGCCAGCTCAAGGTCGGGCTCGAGTCTTCGCGCCGCCACCTGAACCGGCTGCCCCACGGCATCTGGCTGCCGGAGTGCGGCTACCGCCCCGCCTACTACCGGGATGGCGGGCACCCCTACTACAAGCCAGGCGTCGAGGAGTTCCTGGCCGACCTCAACCTCCTCTTCTTCTTCACGGATACCCACGTCGTCGAGGGCGGGAAGATGGTCGGCAAGGTCGTCGGGGATGTCGTCGGGCCATACGGCGGCCTGCCCAGGCGCCAGCTCGTCGTCAAGCCCGAGGAGGGCGCCGAGCCCACCGAGCGCACCACCTTCCGACCTTACTATGTCCAGTCCACCCGGGTCGCCGTCTACGGCCGAGACGCCCGGACCGGCCTCCAGGTCTGGTCCGCCCGCCACGGCTATCCGGGCGACCACGTCTACCGCGAGTTCCACCGGAAGGACCCGGTCTCCGGCCTCCAGTACTGGCGAGTCACCGGCGCCGACGTCGACCTGAGCGCCAAGCAGGTCTACAACCCCGACCACGCGCAGCGGCGCGCCTTCGAGCACGCCGACCACTTCGTCGGCCTGGTGAGCGACCTGGTCGCCAGATACCACGCCAGCCACGGGGAGCCCGGGGTCGTCGTCTCCGCCTACGACACCGAGCTCTACGGCCACTGGTGGTTCGAGGGCGTCCTCTGGCTCCGGGAGGTGCTGCGCCGGCTGGCCCAGCACCCGGACGTCGGCCTCACCACCGCCAACGACTACCTGGCCACGTGCCCGCCGGACGAGGTGCTCACCCTGCCCGAGAGCTCCTGGGGGGCCGGCGGGACCCACTGGACCTGGCGCAACCCGGACACGGAGTGGATGTGGCCGCTGATCCACGCCGCCGAGTTGCGGATGGAGCAACTCGTCGCGCGGTACCCCAACGCCGAGGGCCGACTGCGCGACGTGCTCAACCAGGCCGCCCGCGAGCTGCTGCTGCTCACCTCCAGCGACTGGCCGTTCCTGATCAGCACCGGCCAGGCTCGCGAGTACGCCAGCGGACGCTTCCAGCAGCACCTGGCCCGGTTCAACCACCTGGCGATGCTGGCCGACGGCGGCCGACTCACCGGCGAGGCCGAGCGGTTCCTGGCGACCGTCGCCGAGCTCGACAACCCCTTCCCGACCATCGACTACCGGGTCTTTGCGAAGCAAGAGCGGAGCTAGAGCGGCTGGCAGAACTCACCGTCGAGACGCAGAGGGCGCAGAGAGTCGCAGAGCCTCGATCGAGACCTCGTCTGCGGCTCCCCAGGACCCCGGCGTCTCCACGGCTGCGATAGGAATTCTGGATGCGAACTATTCTCTACACCGGAAAGGGTGGCGTCGGCAAGACGAGCGTGGCGGCCGCCTCGGCGCTGCGCTGCGCCCAGCTCGGCCACCGAACCATCGTCATGAGCACGGACCTCGCCCACAGCCTTGCCGATTCGCTCGACGTCAAGCTCGGAGCCGAGCCCCGGGAGGTGGCGCCGAGCCTCTGGGCGCAGGAGGTCGACGTCTACCACGAGGTCCATCGCCACTGGGGCACCCTCCAGGAGTACGTCTTCAAGATGCTGACCTGGCGGGGGCTGGACGAGACGATCGCCGAGGAGATGACCGTCTTCCCCGGGATGGACGAGCTTTCCAGCCTCCTCCTGATCACCCACTACCAGCAAGAGGGCAACTTCGACGTCTGCATCGTCGACTGCGCGCCGACGGGCGAAACGCTGCGCCTCCTGAGCTTCCCGGAGGTCGCCCGCTGGTGGCTGAAGAACATCTTGCCGGTCCAGCGCAAGGTCTCCCAGGTGATCCGGCCCGTCGTCAAGCACGTCACCGACATGCCCCTGCCCGACGACACGGTCTTCGAGGCCGTCCACCAGTTCCTGAGCCGGCTGGACGCGGTGCACGCCCTGCTCTCCGACCCCGACCAGTCGACCGTCCGGCTAGTGCTGAACGCCGAGAAGATGGTGATCAAGGAAGCGCAGCGCACGTACACCTACCTGAACCTCTACAACTACAACGTGGACGCCATAATCTGCAACCGGATCATCCCCGACTCGGCCGGCGACGGCTACTTCGGCACCTGGAAGGACATCCAGGGCAAGTACGCCCACCTGGTGGAGGAGTGCTTCGCGCCACTGCCGATCCTCCGCACGCCGCTCTTCGACGAAGAGGTCGTCGGCCTCCGGATGCTCGAGAAGCTGGCCAGGAGCGCCTTCGGCGACGAGGACCCGGCGAAGCTGCTCTTCCGGGGCCAGACCCACACCATCGCCAAGGAGGGGGGCGCCTATGTGCTGAGCATCCCCCTGCCGCTGGCGATGAAGCCCGAGATCGAGATGCTCCGGGCCGGGGACGAGCTGATCGTGCGCATTGGCACCCAGCGGCGGAACATCGTCCTGCCCCGGACGCTGGTCGCCCTGGAGACCCGCGAGGCGAAGTTCGAGGACGGGGTGCTGAGGGTCAGATTCGCCTAGGAGAGAGGCCGGACCTGACCCCCCAGCCCCCTTCCCCGCCGGAGAAGGGGGAGCCACGCCGGATCGCACGTCTGCTTCCGGAATCCGCGTCTATTCGCCAAGGCCCGTAGTCTCCCCAGACTCCCCGGCCTCTACTGCCCAACCCAGCTCGAACGTTGTTGGCCGTATCGGCCGCGCCAGCAACCTTGGGGGGACTGATGGCGCCACCGGCCCCGAACTGCGATTGCCGACGCTTGAGCGCCACAGTATAATGGCCTCGACGCGGCGAGAGGTCACACGCATGGCCGAGTTGACCCGGGAGGCGACAATCGAGGCCGCGAGGCGCGCAGCAGGTGAGAACCGATCTACCACTCTTTCGCGGTCGGAACCCGCCCATTCTGCCACGCCTCAAGGCCCGTTCGCGGCATGAGATTCCAGTTGCTCGTCGAGGCGATTCACACATCCTATCCAGGCGGGCCCACCGCCTACAGACTCCCCCCTTCCCCCGCGGGGAAGGGGGGACCGGGGGGTCAGGCCCGTAGCCCGGCACCACATCTCAACTTGGCTCAGGTGGTACGGATGACACGATCGGAAGCCTACGACATTCTGACCGACCACGTGAAGAGCGAAAGCCTTTTGAAGCACTGCCTGGCGGTCGAGGCCGCCCTGCGGGCCTACGCCCGGAAGTACGGCGAGGACGAGGAGCGCTGGGGGATCGTCGGGCTCCTCCACGACTTCGACTACGAGATGCACCCCACGGCCGACAAGCACCCGGCGGCCGGCGCGCCCATCCTGCGCGAGCGCGGCGTGCCCGAGGACCTCGTCTACGCCATCCTCAGCCACGCCGAGTACCTGAACCTGGAGCGGAAGGGCAAGCTGGAGAAGGCCCTCTACGCCGTCGACGAGCTAACCGGGTTCCTCACCGCCGTCGCCCTGGTGCGCCCCAACAAGAGCATCCACGGCGTCGAGGTCAGCTCGGTGAAGAAGAAGATGAAGGACAAGGCCTTCGCCCGGGCCGTCCGGCGCGAGGACATCGTCGCCGGAGCGGCCGAGCTGGGCGTGCCCCTGGAGGAGCACATCGCCTTCGTCATCGCGGCGATGCAGGGCATCTCGGACGAGCTGGGGCTGTAGGGGATCGGACTTAACCCCCCAAACCCCCTTCCCGGCGCGGGAAGGGGGAGTCCGCCCCCTCTCCCTGCGGGAGAGGGGGTAGGGGGTGAGGTTTCAGTCTCTCTTCCTGTTCGCGGCGACCTGGACCTGCTCGATCAGGTGGTCAAGGTCGACCGGCTTGGTGACGATCTGCTCGGACCACTCGCGGCCCTTGTGGTCCAGGCGCGAGGTGTACTCGGAGACGACGAGGACCGGCACCTTCTTGGCTTCCCAGTCGTCCTTGAGCTGCTTCAAGACCTGATAGCCGTCGACGTCCGGGAGGTTGAGCTCGAGCACCACCGCGCCCGGCTTCTCGTCCTTGACGGTCTTGAAGACGCGCTCGCCGCGCCGCAGGAGCACCGGTTCGAGCCCTCGCTCCCGCATGCGGGACACCAGCGGCTCGAAGGACTCCGGGTCGTTGTCGACGACTATGATCTTCTTGGTGTTGACGTCGGCCATCGCGTGACCTCTCTAGTAGCTGTTGGCAATTGGCTGTCAGGCCGCGTGTCGTGATGATAGCGGCCACCTGTATGAGCCACGACAGAGCTATGTAAGAATCGTATAGGAGCAAGCCGCTCGTCAGGGGTCGCCTTCGTCGGGCCCGGCGACCGGCAGCCAGAAGTAGAAGGTCGACCCCGCCCCCGGCTGCGATTCGAGCCACATGTCGCCGCCGTGGCGCCGGACCAGCTCCCGGCTGATGTACAGGCCCAGCCCCAGCCCGACGTGCCCCTGGTACAGCCGACTTCGCCCCTGGTAGAAGCGCTCGAACACTCGCGGCTGCTCCTCCGGACTGATCCCGATGCCCTCGTCGCTGACGGCCACTATCGCCCGGCCGCCACCCCGCTCGTCGTGGGTCACCGCGACTCTGACGTCGCCGCCGCTCGGCGAGAACTTGATCGCGTTCTGGAGGAGATTCTGGAGCACCTCCTCGACCCGCCGGCGGTCCGCCACCACCGGCAGCGGGCCCGAGCCCTCCACCGTCAGCCGATGCTGGCTCGTGATCGAGCCCACCTCCTCGGCCACCCGCTGCGTCAGCACCACCAGGTCGAACCGGCTGGTCTCCAGGGCCATCAGGCCCGCCTCGAGACGCTGCAGGTCGAGGATCTGCTCGACCATGTGCAGCATGCGCTCGGACTGCTCGCCGATCCGCCTGAGGACGTCGAGGTTGCCCGCGTCGCCGGCCCGCTCGGCGCGGCGCAGCAGCACGTCCGTGTACGCCTGGATCACGGCGACCGGCGTCTTCAGCTCGTGGGAGACGACGCCGACAAACTCCTGGCGGGCTGCCGCCTCGGCCTCGGCCCGCTCCAGCTCGGTCCGGCGGCGCCGCAGCGCGGCCTCCTCGACCAGCACCCCGAGCCTGGCGGCGATGACCAGCGCGAAGGCCTGGTCCTCCGGCCCGAAGGCGCCGGGCTGCCTGGCGGCCAGGAGCAGCACGCCCTTGCGCCCCCCTTCGACGACGATGGGCACCGCGAGCGCCGAGCGCATGCCGGCCCCCCGAAGGTGCTGGCGCAGCTCGGGGTCGCCGAGCGCGTCGGTCCACAGGTAGGGCTGGCCCGTCTGGAGGACGCCGGCCAGGGGCGATCTCCGGTCGATCGGCACGGCCGGCGGCTTGCAGCCGGGCTCCGCGGCGCCGGCCGTGCCGAGGCAGATCAGATCGCGCCCGCCCTCGCCCAGGAGCAGCACGTCGACGCGGTCCACGTCCAGGTCGCGGGTGAGGGTGTCGGCTAGCCTTTGCAGTAGGCTCTCCGGCTCGCCGCCGGACTGGCTGACGACGTCGAGGAGCACCTCCACCTGGCGGACCCGGCGCTCCTGGGCGCGGCGCACGCGGTCGTTCTCGACCACGACGCCGGCGAGGCCGCCGAGGAGGTCCAGCCACCAGAGGTCCAGGCCGCTGAACCGGCCGGGGGTGCGCCGCGTGGCCGCGATGACGCCGACGACCTCGCCGCGCATCACCATCGGGTAGGCGACCATGGCGCCCACCTGGGGCCCCTCGCCGAAGGCGGCGCGGTAGAAGGCGTCGCGCGTGGCGTCGACGACGGCAATTGCCTCGCCCCGGGCCGCGGCCAGACCCTCGATGCCTTCGCCCCAGGCGAGGTCGGGGTGCCGGGAGAAGTCGTCGGACCCGTCGGCGGCGCGCAGGCGGAGCGAGCGCCCCTCCTTGACCAGGATGTGGGCCTCGTCGGCCTCGAGCATCGAGCGGGCCTGCGCGAGGAGCGTGCTCAGCACCTCCGAGGCGTCGGCGCCCGCGCGGAGCGAAGCCACGACCTGCTCGATGGCCTGAGCGGCGGTGACGCGGTTCAGCATCAGGGCTGGGCCGCCGGCTCGGCCAGGCGCGCTTGACGGCCTGTCCGATAATCCAGGAACTTGTAGCCGAGGCCCTTCTCGGTGAGTATGTACCTCGGGTGCGCCGGGTCGGGCTCGATCTTCTGGCGCAGGTAGCTCACGTAGAGCCGGACGTAGTGCTGCTCTTCCGTGTACTCCCATCCCCACACCTTGGCGAGCAGCGTCTCGTAGGTCATCAGTCGGCCGGGGTTGCTGACGAGGTGGTAGAGCAGCCGGTATTCGGTGGGCGAGAGCTGCACCGGCTTGCCCTGGGCCCAGACCTCGTTGCGGCTGAAGTCGATCCGGAGGCCCTCGTCGACCACGATCTCCGTTCGCGGCACGTGGGGAGGCATCTCCGCGCGCCGAAGCACGGCCTCGATCCGAGAGAGCAGCTCCTTCTGGCTGAAGGGCTTGGTGACGTAGTCGTCGGCGCCGAGACGCAGGCCCTTGACCTTGTCCGCTTCCTCGCCCTTGACCGTGAGCATGATGACCGGGACGGGCGAGACCTGCCGCAGGCGCTTGAGGGTCTCGAAGCCGTCCATCCGGGGCATCATCACGTCGAGCACGACCAGATCCGGCAGCTTCTCGCGCACCTGCTCCAGCGCCTCGGCCCCGTCCTTCGCCGTGAAGGTCAGGTATCCCTCCTCGTCGAGGTATAGCTTGACGGCGTGGCGAAGGTCGGGCTCGTCGTCGACGATCAAGACCGCCTGCTGCTTGTCCGGTGGCATCGCCATTCCCCAGATCACTACTCCAGGTCAACAGTATAGTGCATCTCGCCGTGTAAGATACCCGTATGATCGATGAAAACGCTCTGTAGGAGTGGCTGCCAGCGGGAGCTGTCAACCGATTCGGGGAGCGGATTGAGCGGATGACCGACCGGCTCTCGGAATCCGCCGACAGCCGCCCATTCGCCTCTGACGGCTCCTATCCGCCTCCTATTACCG
>Ga0315282_10015963_pt1 | contig 11020 bp, 6 predicted proteins | sample YL17G07_20_MG_FD_203693 | JGI IMG/M metagenome (GOLD analysis project Ga0315282, IMG submission 203693) | Sediment microbial communities from Yellowstone Lake, YNP, Wyoming, USA - YL17G07_20 | ecosystem: Environmental > Aquatic > Freshwater > Lake > Sediment | place: USA: Wyoming | collected...
TCCCTGGTCCCCGGCCCGCGGTCCGTACACGGAGGCTTCATGTCCCGCATCCTGATCGTCGAAGACGATTGCGACCTGGCTTTCGGCCTCGATGACGATCTCAAGACCGAGGGATACCAGGTGGAAACCGTTCGCGACGGCGTGACCGCCAGCCGCCGCGCTCGCGAGGACGCGTGGGACCTGATCCTGCTCGACGTGATGCTGCCGGGCCGCGACGGTTTCGAGGTGTGCCGCGATCTCCGCCGCGCCGGCCTGCGCACGCCAATCGTCATGCTGACCGCCAAGGCGCAGGAAGCCGAGAAGGTGCTGGGACTGGAGCTTGGCGCCGACGACTACATCACGAAACCCTTCAGCCCGCGCGAACTGCGCGCGCGGATCAAGGCGGTCCTCCGCCGGGCGTCAGGGAATGTCCCGGATGTGTATCATTTTGGAGACATCGAGGTGGATTTCGGCCGCGCCCAGCTGCGTCGCGGCGGGACGCCGGTCGAAGCGACGTCGCTTGAACTCAAGCTTCTTGCGGCATTCATCCGCAGCCGCGGCCACGTGCTGAGCCGCGACCAGCTGCTCGAAGCCGCCTGGGGATTGGGCACGTTCGTCACGGACCGGACCGTCGATCATCACATCGTGAACCTGCGGCGCAAGATCGAGCCACGCCCCGAGGAGCCGCGTTACCTGGTGAGCGTGCGCGGAGTCGGGTACCGTTTCGATGGCTGAGTGGCCCGGTGGGCCACTAAACATCACCGAATCGTCACACGTGCGTCCTGCCGGCGCCACAGTCGGCCGTTACCTTGTGCAAGTGCTCACTTGTGTTGGCGCAGCAGGGATCGGGGATCGGGGGTCGGGGGGCGCTTCCCCTCATCCCTGATCCCTGATCCCTGCGCCCACGGAGCCAGGAGGGACGACTGTGAAACAAACGATGCGCCTGGCATTGGCTCTGGTCCTGATGGCCTCTGCGCTGGTGTTCTGGGCTCCGGCGGTTCCGGGCCAGAAAGCCACGCAGCAGGAGACGCTGCTGCAGCGGGCCATCCAGAAGGAAACCGTGGATGGCGATCTCGCCGCTGCCATCAAGCTGTACAAGGAAATCGTGGCGAACCCGGGCGGAAACCGCGCGCTGGCCGCGCGGGCGCTGCTGCACCTCGGGCAGTGCAACGAGAAGCTGGGAAGCGCGGAAGCACGACAGGCGTACGAACAGCTGGTGCGCGAGTACGCGGACCAGGCCGAGCTTGCCGCGGAAGCGCGCGCCCGTCTGACCGCGCTGGCCGGAAGGGCTGCCGCAGCGAACGGACCGACGAGGATCGACCGTCGCGTCTGGGCGGGACCAGACGTCGGAGCCGATGGACACGTGTCGGCGGACGGCCGTTTCCTGTCGTTCACCGATTGGAACACCGGCGATCTCGCCGTTCATGATCTCGTGACAGGGACGAACCGGCACGTCACCAACAAGGGAACCTGGACGACTTCCGACGAGTGCGCGGACATCTCCCTGGTTTCACCGGACAGCAAGCAGATCGTTCACAACTGGTACAACAAGGATGGCTTCTACGATCTGAGGATCGTCGGCGTTGACGGTTCGAACTCGAGAGTGGTGTACACCGACAGGCAACACGTCACCTACATCACGCCGATGGCGTGGTCGCCGGACGGCAAATATGTGCTCGCCGGGTTCATGAAGACGGATGAAACCAACGAGCTCGTGCTGGTGTCGGTCGCCAGCGGTTCCACTCGGATCCTGAGGTCAACGGGAAAGGAGGGGACCGCGCGCGCAGTGTTCTCACCGGACGGGCGGTACCTCGCATACGCCACGAAGGGGACCATTTCCCTGTTCGATCTCGAGGCGGGGCGCGAGTTCCCCCTCTTTCAGGATGCGGCGAACCACGCCGTGCTCGGCTGGGCGCCGGACGGAAGGCACATCCTCTTCCAAAGCGACCGCGCGGGTTCCGTCGACGCCTGGCTCATCACCGTTGTCAACGGGAAGGCGGAAGGCGGGCCAGTACTGGTCAAACAGAATTTCAACCTCGACTTGGGATTTACCCGCTCTGGCGCTTTCTACTACGCGGTTGCCCAGGGCATCCGCGATGTCCAGATCGCGGAACTCGACCCGGCGAGCGGGAAGCTCGTCTCTTTGCCGCAGCCTGCATCGCGGCGATGGGCTGGCATCACCGATTCTCCCGCCTGGTCTGCTGACGGTAATTTTCTGGCCTACATCAGGCGGGGCACGGCAACCCAGCCCTCGACGATCATCATCCGCTCCACCGCCACCGGCGAGGAGCGCGAGCTGAAAGCGGGGATGCAGAGGCTCGGGTTCAGCCTGCGCTGGACCCCGGATGGCAGGGGAATCGTCGCTTCGGGTTTCGAGCGGGCGAATCGCTGGGCGCTCGTGCGCGTGGACGTGCAGACCGGGCAGACGACCAGCCTGATGCCACTCGCCATCCATGAGGGTATGGTGCCGCGATTCGATGTGTCTCCCGACGGAAAGACGATCTTCCACGTGGAGACGAGCCTCACGGACCCGAATGCCAACGCGGTGACAGCGCACGACATCGAGAGCGGCCACGAGACGACGCTGCTTCGTCAGAAGGGCCTGTACTACGTCTCGGTCTCGCCCGACGGACGGCGCCTCGCAGTCACGAGCAGCCGCACCGACGACAGGATCCAACAGGTGTTGATCCTGCCTGTCTCCGGTGGCGATCCACGGGCGATTGCCAGCATCGACGGCGAGGAGGCCAACGGGCGGGTCGAGCCCGTGTGGACGCCCGACGGGCGTTACGTCCTCTTCGCCAAGGGCCAGAGGGGAAGGGCGACCAGAAACGTGCAGGTATGGCGCGTGCCCGCCGAGGGGGGACAACCGGAGCGGTTGGAACTGACGGTTGACCAGTTGTGGTGGTTGCGCCTTCACCCGGATGGCCGCCACGTTGCGTTTGGCGCGTCGCAAACGAAGTTGGAAGTGTGGGTGATGGAGAATTTCCTGCCGGCGGTGAAGAAAGGAACGTAAGCCGCGACTCAGTGGCGGGCGAACGCGACAGTCAGTCGCAGACGCCCGCCTATGTCCGGTATCAGGACCGCGGCAGCCGCCCGCCTATCAGCAGCATCTCGATCTCGCGCCGGTATTCCTTCGTGAACGCCAGCGACCTGCCGTCAGGCGACCAGCGGGGATCGCGCGGCCACGATCGATAGTCGGCTTCGCCCGGCCAGGAGGCGTGCCGGCCGGTCGCCACATCGACGAACCAGATCTCGATCCGCTTCGCGCTCTCGTTATGCACGCCCCAGGCGATGGTTCTTCCATCCGGCGCCCATCCCAGGCCGCCCGTGGCCACGTAGTCGAACGTCGGCGCCGCCGATGGCGGCTCGCACACGACGGAACGTGCCTCCCCGCCCGACGCGTTCACGATCATGAGGCAGTGCCGGTCGTTGTAGGCCACGTAGCGGCCGTCGGGCGACCATTGCGCAAACGGCTGCGACCAGGAGAATGCCAGCGTCCGGGGCGCGGTCTCGCCGCGTCGCAGGACCCGGATTGGAAAGCGCCTGTCCGGGAGGGGCGGTTGCGCAAAGATCAGGCTCCGGCGGTCCGGCGACCAGGTGAGCGGCGGGTTGATGTAGGCGTCCGTGGTCCAGAGCGGCAGGACGCGGCCGGCTTCGGTCACGTACTCGTAGAGGCCGCGCGGCGCCGATCCACCGCCGTTGTAAAAGGTGATGCCTGACGGAGAGACCGCCGGGAATGCGGCGATGTAGGGCCGGGGAATTCGCACGACCTGCTCCTGCTGCGTCGCCAGATCCCGCTCGACGACCACCAGCCCAGGCCCCTCGCGGTTCGTGTCGGTGAAGTACAGATGTCCGTCCGGCGACCAACGCGCGTCTGACGTCGCCTCCTCCAGGCACGCGGGCACGTCGCCGGACGGCGTTCCGGTCGCCGCGTCCACCCGCAGCAGGCATACTTGTGCTGCTCGCGCGGCGCGGCGCACGACCAGTTCGCCGGCGGCCGTTGCGGCAATCAGACTGCTGCGGGAGGGCAGCGCCGCAATCAGTGTCGGCTCGACCGATGCCGGCTGTCCGAGCGCGCGAAGCGGCACGCCCCACAGGGAGGTCTCGCCGCCGCGGTCGCTCGAGAAGATCAGCCATCGCCCGTCGCGCGACCAGACGGGATTCATGTTCGTGCCGGCACGTCCGACGCGACGCGCCGGGGCGGAGCCGTCGAGTGGTGCCACGAAGACGTCCCACTTGCCTTCCTGCGATGCGGCGTATGCCAGGAGGCGGCCGTCGGGCGACACGTGCGGATAGTTGCTCTGCACCGGCACGTCGAGAAGCGGGCGCAGGCTCCCGTCCGCAAGCGCCAGCAGCGCGATCTGCCGCTTCGCGTTCGGCACGCTGAGCATGCAGACGAGATGCTGTCCGTCGGGGGTCCAGTCGCGGAGATCGGGGTGCCCGCCTCGGTTGCCGGCCCACACAGTTCGCCGTATGCCGCCGGAGACGGTGACGGTCTCCACGCGCACGACCGCACGGTCCCCGCTCGCGAAAGCGATCTGCCGGCTGTCGCCCGACCACGCGAACGAAACGTCGGTCGGCTCCTCGATCAAAGGGCGGGCCGTGCCGGCTGCGAGATCTTTCAACCACAGGTGTCGCGATGCTGCCAGCTGGTAGACCAGCCACCGGCCGTCGGGAGAGACGCTCGCGAAAGGCCAATCCAACACCGCGATGCGGCGGGTGGTGGCATCGCCTGGCGCCCGGGGATCGGGCAGACGCAGCGTCCATCCGAGCCGCCACCAGGCCAGGCCACCCATCATCGAAAGCACGACCGCAACGGCGGCAGCGGCAGGCCACCAACGACGCTTTCGAACGGGCGGCCCTTGTGCGACGTCCCTTGGGGTTCGCTCGAGGTCGCTCTCGAGCGAGCCGGCGAGCGCCGCCTCGAACGCGCCGGCGCTGTCGTAGCGGTGCGCCGGGTCAGGATCGAGAGCGCGCTCGACCGCGTCGACGAACGGAGCAGGGAGATCGGCCCGCGCGTCGCGCAACCGCCGGCGCGTTCCCTCCGTGTGCCGGGCCCGCAGGTCTCCGGCGGTGTCGCCAGTGACCGGGTGGGTTCCGGTGACGAGGAAGTACAGGAGCACGCCGAGACTGTAGATGTCGGAGCGGACCGTGGCGGGGCTCTCGTCGAACAGCTCGGGGGCGAGGTACAACGGCGTGCCCGCGATGCCACACCTCACGCGCCGCGATGATTCCTCGCCACCCGCGCCAAAATCCATCAACACGATCCGTCCGCCCGCTTCGCGCATCACGTTCTGCGGTTTGATGTCGCGATGTACCAGCCCGGCCGAGTGCACGGCGGCCAGCGCGCGGCATAGATCGATACCAATCGACGCCGCCTCGCGCGCGCCGAACGGCCCGTGCGTGCCCACGGCTTCGGCCAGCGTCGTGCCGCGGATGTACTCCATCCAGAGGCCGACGCGCCCCTCGATCACGTCGGCGCCGTGCACCGTGATCACGTTGGGGTGACGGACGCGCGCAAGAAGACGCGCTTCATCGACGACGGTGGGGACGGGCGCTGCACGATCTGCGCTGAGCAGCTTGAGTGCCACATCGCGATCGAGCCTCGGATCCCACGCGCGGTACACGTCGCCGAACCGGCCGCCACCGATCCGCTCCACGAGATGGAACGGACCCCACGCGGGTGCGGCGGCGCGCGGGGCGACCGGGCTCGCCGCCTCGACGCCAGTGCCCGACCGATGGAGCGCGCCGACGCGCGCCAGCACCTTCAGGCCACGCAGCACCTCGCGCCCTGCGTCGGTTGACGCCGCCGATTCCGCCGCGACCCAATCGATGTCGCGGCCGTCTGAGACGGCTGCGGCAATCTCGAGAAGTCGGGGCGCGTCATCCGCCATGGCCCATTTCCTCCGCAAGACGCACCAGCGCTCGCGTCACCGCCATGCGCGCCGCATCGGCCGAGGGCTTGCCGAGCGCCTGCGCCAGCTCCTCGTACGAGCAGCCCAGCTCGAGGCGCCCGACCACCGCTTCCCTCTCGTCGGATCGCAGCCGGCCGAGCGCGGCATCGTAGCGGGCGGCCGCTTCGCTGCCGATCGCAGCATCCAGCGGCGACGGCGAAGGATCGATCGCCTGCGAATCGAGGCTCTCGGCAAGCGGTCGTCGATCGGCGCGGCGGATCTCGTCGCGTAACCGGTTGAGGACGGCCTGCCGCAGATAGGCGAACAGCGCGCCCGATCCGCGGTGCTCGAACTCCTCTAATCGTGAAAACGCACGGGTGACCGATTCCTGAACAAGGTCCTCGGTCTCGGCAATGCCGCGGGCGCGGCCCGGCAGACGCCCGTGCGCCCATCGCCGCAGGGCAGGCAAATAGCGCCCGATCAAGGTGTTGAGCGCCGCTTCGTCTCCCGTTCGGGCTCGGCCCAGGAGCTCGAAGGTGGACTCGGCGTCCGAGGATGCGGGCGGTGCGGTGGGACCCGACTGGTCAGGCATGAAAGTGTGCCGGGCGTGGCGATTCTAGCACCGTTCAGATGCGCCGCCGTGCCCTTTTGGGCCAAAGGCATCCCGACACGAGCCACCCTACGCGGGATCCCATGTTCGGTATTTCCGCGGCCGTCGTTTCTCCGGGTAGCAGGTTCCTTATGAGGTTGAACATGAACAGACACGTACGACCGTCATGGGTGCTGATGTCGGCAGCAGCAGTTCTTCTGAGCGCTGCTTTCCTGAGCGGCGCGAGCAACCCGGCGCATCGAGGGGGCCCATCGTCGCAGATCGCGATGATTGCCGACTTCCACGACGACGGCGTTCTCCCGGACCGGATCAAGAGCGACGGTCTGGGATCCTACGTGCACGGTGTCGACCAGGTGAAGGCCATCCTGGATGCCACGGGTAATTTCGACCTGGACACCGTTGTCAGCAAACCAGTCATCCGAAAGTTGTTCCTCGACTTCACCGCGGTTGCTTCATGTCCGGAGGCTGGTTGCTGGGCGCCATTCGAGAGCGGGCTCGAAGATGCCTACATGAGCACGGGCGGCGGAGGCCTGCCGAACATGGCGGTCGGAGCCTCGATTCGATCGAAGCTGCAGGTGACCTTTGCTTCCGGCGTTGGCACGCAGTGGTTCCTCCGGTTCGATCCGGGCCAGCACCCGGAGACTTCCAATGTGCTGGTCACGCGCACGGCGTCGGATACGTGGGAGATTCAGGCGGCGCCGACGGATGTTGCCAAGCTTCTCAGCGCCCCGACAAAAGGCAGGCTGGTATTGACCGATCGCGGCAATTACTTCATGCCGTTCAAGATCGTCGTCCGCAAGAAATAGAGCGCCGCGCTGACCAGTCATCCGGTGAACTTCGAAGTAACGCGCTTCTCGGGCGGCGCGATCTGTGCCAGGCCACTTCAAAAGCCCCCACGTCGCTCTGTCGGCTGTCTTGCAGCTCAGGATCCAGCCTTCTTGAGCGTTTTCCGGGGAACCCGCGCGTCGTTCATCGCCGCGTCGTAGGCAAACGCGGCCATGATGACCGCGTTCTTCATCAGATCTTCGGCCTGCAGCGCATCGTAGAAATCGAGGTTCGTGTGCCCGCCGGTGCCCGGGATCCGGTCCTGCAGGAACTGGAAGCCGGGCAGGCCTGCGTTGTCGAACGACACGTGATCCGTGCTTCCGACGCTCTGGTTCGAGATCACCGTCATACCCATGTCGCGAAACGGCTTCATCCATTCCTCGAACAGCCGCCGCGCGCGCTCGTTCCCCTGCAGGTAGACGCCGCGGTACTGCCCGGCGCCGTAGTCCTGGTTGAAGTAGACCGAGAACTTGTCGTAGTCGGCCTTCGTGCCGGCTTTCGGATCGCCGAAATGCTTCACCACGTACTCGCGCGATCCGTGCAGACCCTGTTCCTCTCCGGACCATAGCGCCACCCGGATGGTGCGCCGCGGCGTGGCGCCGACGGCGCGGAGGATACGGGCGGCCTCGAGCACCACGGCGCACCCGGCCGTGTCGTCGCTGGAGTTCGGGCTTGCGTGCCAGGTGTCGAAGTGCGCGCCGATCATGACGACCTCGTCTTTGAGGTCGGTGCCCGGGATCTCGCCAAGTACGTTGTTCGCCTTCTCTACCGCGTCGCCGATGCGATTGCGGACGTCCACTTCGACGACAACCGGGATGTCGCGCTTGAGAATCCGGTACATCCGGTTGTAGTGCTCCGGCGTCACCGCCACGATCGGTGGCGCGGCCAGGTCCGCTTCGCGTGACCACTTGTCGGCCCTGGTGCCGGGCCGTCCGTAGCCACGCACTGCGCCCAGCCAGCCGCTGTCGCACTGCAGCACGACCGCGACGCCCTCGGCCGCGAAGAAGGCCATCTTCTCCTCGGGCTTCAGCGCCTCCGGGTTCGGCGGCACGCGCGGCGCCACGCGCGCTGGCGGCGCGATCACGGTGCGCGCGATCTGCTCCAGTTCTTCGTCGGTCCGCCGCGGCACTCCCCGGGCCAGGGCCGCGAGATCGATCGTCGCGGGCGGCGTGGCGAGCACGGCAAAGCCCCTCAGCTTCCCGCGGTACGTCGTCAGATCAGCCTTCGTCTGCAGGTCGACGATCATGGCCTTCGCGCTGACCTTCCCGCGGGTTCCGGGTGTGTACGCGAGCGGGTAGCCGACCAGCGGCTGGTAGTCCGGTTCGAGCATGTGCAGCGCGACGTACTCGTTGTCCCACGCGACGCCGTAATCCATGAACGGCTCGATCGCCGTGTTCACGAGGCCCATCCGCTCCATCTCGGCTTTTGCCCACGCCTGGGAGCGCTTCATGTGCTCGGAAAGCGTCAGCCTCGCACCGAGCACATCGCTCATGTACTGCGCCAGGTCCATGACGCGTGACCGCTGCAGCCCTTCCTCGCGGATGCTCGCGATCATGTCCCGGTCGACTGTCGGCGCCACGCCAGCCTGCGATGCGCGGGGTGGACGAGGCGGGGAGGTAGCGAACAGCGTGCAAGTGAACGCGAGGAGGATCAGGACCACGCCGCAGCGAATAGGTCGCATCGTCGGTACTCCTTGATGGTTGCTTGGCGGGCAGATGCCCGCCGCTTGCGCGCATCCCAGGTGCGGCAGTATACAGTCAGCTGCGCTGACTGGCCTGCTTGTCGAGCGGGTGGCGCATGACCGGGCAGGCCGGCTCGCCGTATGCTTTTGACCCAAAGGTCGACTCTCGGACCTTCGGACTCCCGGACCTTCGGACCTTCAAAGAGCACACCCATGAAGAAACTCGTTCTCGCTCTCGCCGTTCTGTTCGTCTGGTGCATCCCGCCCTCGTCCGCCGACGCGCAGGTGGCCGCGTGGCAGCAACGGGCCGCAAACATCACGATCACCCGCGACACCTGGGGCATCCCGCACGTCCATGGCAAGACCGACGCCGATGCCGTGTTCGGCATGATCTACGCGCAGGCCGAAGACGACTTCAACCGGGTGGAAACGAACTATCTCAACTCGATGGGGCGGCTGGCCGAGGCCGAGGGCGAATCGCAGATCTATCGCGACCTGCGGATGAAGCTGTTCATCGACCCCGTCGATCTGAAGGCGCAGTACGAGAAGAGCCCGCAGTGGTTGAAGGCGCTGATGGACGCGTGGGCGGACGGCCTCAACTATTACCTCTACACGCACCCGAAGGTGACGCCGCGGGTCATCAGGCGTTTCGAGCCGTGGATGGCGCTCTCCTTCACCGAGGGCAGCATCGGCGGCGACATCGAGGGTATCAACCTGAACCAGCTGGCCGCCTTCTACGGGAAGCCGGCGACCGCGCCAACCACAGGGACGTTCGCCACTCGCCGCTCGCCCTTCGACTCGCATGCTCGTGCGCTCTCTCCCTTCGACTTTGCTCAGGGAGCCCCGAGCATCCGTCGAGGGGCTCAGGGCAGGCCACTCGCCACTGCACCGGCATTCGAGGAACCCTCGGGTTCGAACGGCGCCGCCGTCGCGCCGTCGAACACGACCACGCACCACGCGCTGCTCCTCATCAACCCGCACACGTCCTTCTTCTTCAGGGCCGAACTGCAGATGACCAGCGACGACGGCCTGAATGCCTACGGCGCCGTCACGTGGGGACAGTTCTTCATCTACCAGGGATTCAACGAGCGCGCGGGCTGGATGCACACGTCGAGCGGCGTGGACAACGTGGACGAGTACCTGGAAACGGTCAGCAGGAAGGGGGACGGCTTCGTTTACCGCTACGGCGCCGAGGAGCGCCCGGTGAAGGCCGGCACGATCGTCGTGCCCTACAAGACGGCCACGGGGATGGCGCAGAAGGAATTCACCGTCTACCGCACGCATCACGGCCCGATCGTGCGCGAGGCGGACGGCAAGTGGGTGAGCGTCAGCCTGATGCAGGAGCCGCTCAAGGCCCTCATCCAGTCGTACACGCGAACGAAGGCGAGGAGTTACAAAGCCTTCCGCGAGACGATGGAGCTGCACACCAACTCGTCGAACAACACGCTGTTTGCCGACGCGGACGGCAACATCGCCTACTTTCACTCCAACTTCATTCCGAAGCGCGACACCAGGTTCGACTGGGCCCGGCCGGTGGACGGCAGCGACCCCGCGACGGACTGGAAGGGGCTGATGTCGGTGGACGAGACGCCGCTCGTGCTGAACCCGCCCAACGGCTGGGTCTACAACTGCAACAACTGGCCGTGGTCCGCAGCCGGATCGTACAGCCCGAAGAAGGCCGACTACCCGGCCTACGTGGATCGCGGCAGCGAAGAGAGCCCGCGAGGCGTGCATGCGCTGCGCGTGCTGGACGACAAGAAGGACTTCACGCTGGACTCGCTGATTGCGGCCGCCTACGACAGCTACCTGCCGTCGTTCGCGCAGACGATTCCCGCGCTCGTCAAGGCGTGGGACCAGGTGCCCGCCGGCGATCCGCTCAAGACGAAGGTCTCTGAGCAAATCGCACTTCTGCGGAACTGGGATTTCCGGTGGTCGGTCGCCTCGGTGCCCACCTCTCTCGCCGTCTACTGGGGAGAGGACGTCGGGCGGCGCATTGGCGGCGAAGCGCGAAAGGCCGGCGTGTCGGCGGAC
>Ga0315282_10015964_pt1 | contig 11019 bp, 7 predicted proteins | sample YL17G07_20_MG_FD_203693 | JGI IMG/M metagenome (GOLD analysis project Ga0315282, IMG submission 203693) | Sediment microbial communities from Yellowstone Lake, YNP, Wyoming, USA - YL17G07_20 | ecosystem: Environmental > Aquatic > Freshwater > Lake > Sediment | place: USA: Wyoming | collected...
CTCCTCCATCTTGGCCCGGTACTCCCTCCTCTTGCCCGCCGCCTCCCGGGCCTTGTCCACCGTCTGCCTGAGCAAGTTGACGGCCTCCTCGGCCTTCTCGACATTGTCCACGTCCTTCAGCAGCGGCATGACGGTATCGATGTCCCGGTCGTAGCCCTCCTCCCTCAGTCCCTCCACGACCTTGGCCAGCTCCCTCAGCTTCTGGACCCTGATCCGCGAAACGACGAAGGACCGGCGGAGGTCCACGAGGTCCTCGGTCCCCATGGCCTTCCTGAGGCCCTCGACGTTGAAGCCCTCCTTCTCCCAAGCGTCCAGCTGCTCCTCGAACTCACCCCTCTTCTGCTGGTCCTCGAGCTTCTTCTTCCGCTCCTCCTCGGTCCTGCGCTCGATCTTCTTCAGCAGCGCCATCATGTCGGACTCGATGGGGTCCAGATCCTCGACATCGACGCTGGCCAGGCGCTCCTTGAGCTCCTTTATCTCGCCGTCGAAGCCCGAGACCTGCAGCGTGTCCAGCACGGCCCGCAACTCCTTGACGCGGGCGACGTCCGTTTCGAAGGTCTTGAATGTGGTCCTGACCGTGTCCATGTCCCGGCTCTTGGCTATGACCTGCTCGAGCCTGGTGATGATGCCCTCCTTGAAACCCTCGGAGACCCACTCGGACAGTTTCTCCACGTACTGGTGCTTCTCCTTGCTCTCCAGTTGCTTCTGGCTCCGGGCCTCCTCGAAGCGCTCCTCGATCCTGCGCTGCAGGTCCAGGAGCGATTCCTCGACGGAAGGTATGTTCCTTATGTCCCTCATCAGGTGCCGCAGGTCCGCGACCTCGTCCTCGAACCCCTCGGGCTCGAGGCCGTCCAGGTCGTGCTCCAGCTCCTTGAGGGTATGGATGCCAATTTTGTGCGTGATGAACTCCTTCTCCAGGGCCTTGATGTCGGCCCTGCCGATGAGGGCCTCGACCTTGTCGACGTTGTAGCCCTGTTCCTTCCACTCGGTCAGGTTCTTGCGTATCTGCTCGACGCGCGCCCTCTCCTGCCGCTCGCGCCGGGACCTGACAAGGAGGCTGAGGATGTCATTCTCTACATCCTCCGTGAGGCGGACATCCCTCATCTTGGCCCGGATTCTCTCCGAATCCTCCTCGTAGCCCTCGGCGTCCATGGCCCCGAGCTCCTCGCCGAGCTCCTTCATCTTGCGGGCCGCGGCCTCGAAGTCCTCGACGGCCTTCTTCAGCACGTCCAGGCTCCCGTCCAGCATGGAGTAAAGGTAATCGGTGACGAAGCCCTCGGCCCTCCAAGCGAGTATGCGGTCCTTGAGCTCCTGCCGCGTCCTCTCATCGACCTCCTTCCGCCTCCGCTCCTCCTTCCTGCGCCTCTCGACCTTGAGCTGCAGGTCCAGTATGGCCTCCTCGGCGATGTGGACCCTGGTCGGGTCCATAAGAAGTTCCCTGATTCCCCGGACCTCCTCCTCATGGCCCGCAGGGTCGAGCTCGTCCAGCTCCTCGCCGAGGACCCTGAGCCTTCCGATGTCGGCCCTGGCCTTCTCCAGGGTCTCGGCGACCGAGTCCAGGTCCTTGTCCATGACCGCCTCGAGGGCATCGACCTTGAGCCCCTGGGCCTTCCACTCGTCGAGCGTCCGCCGGAAACGCTCCCGCATCTCCTTCTCGGCCTCCTGGCGGACGGCCTTGTGCTTGTCCTGCCGCTCGATGCGGAGCTTGATCCTGAGCAGGTCCTCCTCGTTCTCAAAAACCTTGTCCGGCTCGTTGAGCCTCTGGTCCAGGGCCTCGAGCTCCTGGTCAAAGCCCTTGCCCCACAGGTCCTTCATCATTCCGCGGAGCTTCTCGACCTCGCCCACGTCCCTCTCGAAGGCCCTGAACGCCGCATCGAGACCGGCCAGGTCCGAGTCCATGGCCTTGACGAGCCGCGCCACGTTGTAGCCCTGGGACCGCCACCCCTCCAGGCGGGTGGTGTAGGCGTCCCTCTCCTTCCGCTCCTCATCTTCGCGCTTGCGCTCGGCCCTCTTGCGCCTCTCGATTTTGAGTTGCAGCTTCAGGACATCGTCCTCGATCTCGACGATGCGGGACACGTCCTTGAGCTTGGCCTCGATGGCCCGGACCTCCTCCTCGAAACCGCGGGCGTCCAGGTCCATGAGGGCCTCCCTGAGGACCTCCAGCGCCTTGGCGTCCTTCTCGAACTCCTCGAACCTGTCCTTGACTGTCTTCATGTCGCCGGTGGCGATGGCATCCTCTAGTGAGGCAACGATGTAACCCTGTGAACGGAAGTCCTCGACCCTTCTCTGGTACCTGTCGAGACCGTCGTCTTCCAGTGCGGTAGCCCCCTTCCCCCATCCTATTACTAGCGCACAAGGAACCTATATGCCCTGTACAGGGCCAAGGCCCTTTCCCGACCCATGGTCGATTAAGTGTGTCATCATAGATAAATGTGAGGGTCCTCGCGGTCCTAGCCGTTCCCTTTGTCCCCGTCCTTCCCTTCCTTCTCCGCGGACCGTCCCTCGGCCAGCAGCCTGGCCTTCAGCTTCTGCCAGGTCTCCTCCAGTTCCTTGACCTTCTCGATGTTCGCATCGATGGCCATGACGTCACCGGACATCTTCCCCTTCATCTTGTCCTGCAAGGCGCCGACCCTTTTCTCCACCTCGTCCACGCGGTCCACGTCCTTGATGATGACCCGTATGGCACGCTCCTCCTCCTTGTGCCCCGAGAGGTCAAGGCCGTTAAGCGCCTCCTCCATGCGCTTGAGCCTCGCGATCCTGGTCCTGAGCCTCCCGAGCCGGGCCTCCAGCGTCGCCAGGTCCTCTCGGAAGATGTCCACCTGGTCTATGAGGTCCACGCAGTAACCCTCCAGGGCCCACTGGAACATCTCGTCCATGAGCTCGTTCCTGCGGCCCTTGGCCGTCTCCATTATGCGCTCCTTGACCTGGACGCTCTCCCTTATCCTGGAGAACATCCTCTCGGTCTCCTCCACGTGCTCCACGTCGAAGAGCCGCCTTTTGATGGCCTGGACGTCGACCTCGTGGCCCTTGAGCGTCATCTTGTCGAGCTCCTCCTCCATCCTCTTGAGCCGGTTCACGACCGTCCTGAAGGCGGCGAACTCCTTGTTGACCGTCTCAAGGTCCTTGTCCATGATGCGCTCGAGCTTCGTGGTGTCGTAGCCCTGGCGGCCCCAGTGCTCTAGGCGAATCCTGAAGATGTCCTTCTCGCGGTCCCTTCTGCGCGACTCTTTCTCAACCCTCTCGTGGACTGCGTCCTCCAGCGCCTCGACCCTGCGCTCCAGTCCGTCCATGTCGGCCAGGTCCTTGAGCCCCTTCCTTATGTCCAGGGATTCGTCCTCCAGCGTCGGGTCCCTGAGGGCCTTGACCTTTGCCACGAGCTCGTCAAGTCGGCCCCGGATCTCCAGGGCCTTTCCGGCCTTTCTCTCGAACGCCTGGAGCGCCTCCTTGACAGCGTCCTCGCCCTGGGCCATGGCCCCCTCCAGCGTCCGGACCGAGAACCCGAGCCCCCTCCACATCTCCACCTTGTCCACCAAGTACTGGTCCACGGCCCTGGCGGACTCGTCGGGCTCCTCCTCCTCACCGATGGCATCCTCGATCTCCGGTTCGACGGCGAGCCCGAGCCCCTCGACCCTGGAGTCCGCCTTCCTCTCGAGGACCACGATGCCGTTCCTCATTATGACGACGTCCTTGACCGTCTTCCTTCCCGAGAAGCTGAGTGAGATGTCCGCCTTCATCTTCCATGTGTTGGCGCCGGACAGTCCTTCCTTTATCCTTATCCATCCGTCGCTGATCTCCGTGAACGGGTCCCGGACCTCCTTCCCGTGCTGTCCGGCCTCGATGGTGAACAGGCCCATGACCTTGGACTTGCGGAACTTGAGGCGCGTGACCTGGATGAGGTTGTAGATGGTCTCCATGTCGATGAACGCCAGCGCATAGGACACAACGGAAACGAAGGCCCTCTTCTTCTTGGACTTGTCCACGCTGGACAGGATGGACGTGAGCGCCGAGCCCATGTACTTCGGGTCCTTGGGGACGACCTGCACGTTCCCCGAGACCTCGATCTCGCTGACCTGGCGCTCCTTGAATGTGCACCAGTCTATTATGTGGACCCGCTCCAGGTCCTTGTCCACGACCCCGATCTTCTGGAGCTGGCCCAGGAAGACCTTGGCCGGGTAGCCCAGGATGGCTATGATCTCGTCGCCGACCTCGAGGCCCTCCTTGAGGAACTCGGCGCACAGCATGTTCTTCTCCTGGCCCGTCCCCTCGACTATCAGGCACCGGCCGTAGTCGAAACCCTCCTGTAGCCACGACAGCGGGTCCGGCGGCAGGTCGTCGGCCTTCTTGGCGGGCGGCCCTGCGGCCACGGCTCCTGTATGTTCCTCCTTAATCTTCTTGACCTCATGCGCGGGCCGTATGACCCATTCCTTCTTTTCCTCGTCGTAGAACGGGAGGCCCTCCTCCTTCGGCTTGAGTATGTCCTCGGCGGACACGGCCCCCTGTCGGTCCTCGGGCTCGTCCACCATCTCCTCGACGCCATCCTCCTTGGGCGCTCCGGCCTCGGCGGGGCCGCCCTCGACCTCGCCGCGCTTAGGCAGGTATTTCCTGAGCTCCGGGGAGTCGAGCTCCGGGTGCAACGCCTTGAACTTGTCCACCGACGAGAGCACCCGGTCCCTTGCGGCCCCCGAGCCAACGAACATCTCTAGTACCTTGTAGCCGCAGGCGATGACCACGCTCAGGCATCTCAAGGCCGCGTCCTCGTCGTCCGAGAAGTCCTCGGCCAGCCTCAGGGAGAAGTCCTCGCCGATGGTAATCTTCTCAAGAAGAGGGTATCTCTTCCGCGATTTGCCCAGGAAGAGGCTTAGGCGGTCTAGGCTTACCAGGTCCGTGTGCTCCTTAAGCACGAACTCGACCAGTTCCTTGTATATCCTTATCTTGGACGACCCGGCCATCCCAGTCCTCCGCAGGCCCGAACGGTAATACCCCCCATCAGGTCCTACCGGTGGAGGGGGGTTCAAGTTATATTGTTACACTTTTAAATATCTTCTTGAATAGTAGAAACGACGATATCTAGGGCCATTCATCTCAACAGTTAGAAAAGTTTAATATAAGTGACCCCTTTATAGGCCCCAGGTGACCTGAGATGGCAATCGGTTTCGTCCTGATAAGCACCGCGCCGGCCAAGGAACACGAGGTCTACAACGAGCTCCTGAAGCTCAAGCAGATAGTGGAGCTCCACCCGCTGTTCGGAGAGTACGACCTCATAGCTAAGGTTGAGGCCGAGGACTTCAACGAGCTGGGCCAGATCGTGGTGGACAAGATCAGGACCATAAACGGCGTGATCGACACCAAGACCCTTACCGGCATCAAGTTCTGAGGGTCCTTCGGTATAAAGCGAGCAAACCGCGCGTGAGGGATACTGGATGGAAGACCTTTGGATGATATTCTCGAGCATATTCGTGTTCGCCTTCGGCATATTCTGTATGATATTCGGGGCGTTCACGGCCTACTTCGGGACGGGTCGCAGCAGGAACATCGGCGGGGCCCTGATTCTCTTCGGCCTCATCGGCATAATCATCGTCCTGTGGTTCACGGGCGTTCTTGGCTTCTCGACGCCCATCGTCTGGAAGACCGAGGCCGTCATCGAGGCCATAATCGCCGTCATAGCGGCCATCCTCGGCGGTGGCGCGGCACTGGTCATCTTCCTCGGGGCGATAATGAAGTCCTGAGGGCGCTCGGTTCCTTCTTTGTTCTATTTTAAATATTATTTTAAGTCAATTATAAATCCTTATTAGTTCTATCTCCATGCTAGGAATGGGAGGCCGTGAGCATGTCCGTCCTCATAATCATGGGAAGCAAGAGCGATTCAGCGATTGCCGAGAAGGCAGCGAAGACCCTGGATTCCTTCGGCATCACCCACAAGACCGTTGTAGCCTCGGCCCACAGGACCCCCGAGTACCTCATGAAGGTCGTCAAGGAATCCACTGCCAAGATATTCATCGGCATAGCCGGCCTCTCGGCGGCCCTCCCCGGGGCCATCGCCTCCTACACCCACAGGCCTGTCATAGGCGTCCCTGTCAGCGGCAAGGTCAACCTGGATTCCATCCTCAGCATCACCCAGATGCCCCCGGGCGTCCCAGTGGCCGCCGTCGGGCTCGACAACGGCGAGAATGCGGCCCTGCTGGCGGCGGAGATCCTGGCCCTGAACGACCCGGCCATTGATAAAAAGATACAGGCCTACCGGGAGGAGAAGCGCAAGGCCATCCTGGAAGGAAGCTAGGCGCTGCAGCAGGCCAACTAACTTGTAAGAAAAGTCAAAAGTCCCCGGTGGGGTGCCTATCTCTTTGGCACATCCAAGGTCACGGCGGTGGTTGGGCCGACGGTCTTCTGTGCCTTGCCCTCATCGGACATCTGCCTCATCCTTTCCCTGGAGAAGGCCGAGACCGCCCTTATGGATGCCGCGTAGTCGCGACTGCCGAACCAGAAGGACAGCACAATGCCCAGGATGGTGAAGATGATGGCCGAGGATATGGCGAGGCCGTAGACCGAGTTCATCTCGACGCTGTGGGTAAGCTGGGGCGTCGATGCCATGGCGGCAAGGAAGCCGTTCCTCAGGAAGACCACGCACACCGAGAGTACGACGATGACGCCCAGGACTCCGCCCCCAAAGCTCATGTATTGCCTTATCACCCGGCCGAAGTCGAAGTCCTTCAGGTTCCGTTCGAGGGCCATCTTGCCGATGGACGTGAACCTCCATACCGCGTGGAGGTATTCGATGAACAAGATGAAGAAGACCCCGAATATTATCGCCAGGGCCAGGTCCAGCATGTCCACCGGTCCGACGGCCATGATGGTGGGCTTCACTGCCGCCCCTATCAGTATGAACAGGGGGGACATGAGCATCAGCAGTACCCTCATCGGGTATGGGCCGACCTTCTGGTTGAGCTTGACGAAGATGGCCATGATGCCGAAGACGACGCCCAGGACGGTGCAAATCAGTGCACCGATGCCTCCGACGGTCAATATTTTATCGCCGGACATCTGCGATGTGCTCGGGTCATAGATCATGAATACAATGTTCAGGGCAAAACATATGAACATGAACATGGCCGCAAGGACCTTGATGGTACCAATCTCCCCGTACTTCGTCGACGGATCGATTTCCGCCCTGGCAGCTGCCGCTGCCTGTGACGCTGCAGCGGAGGCCGCAGCCTCGTCGACCCCCATGGTCAACGGTATAGCGCTTGGCGGGGGAGGTGCGCCGCCCGGTGGCGCTGGTGCATATGGTGGTGGAGCCATTTCTTACACCTCTAGTACGTTATCCTCTTCGTTTCGGCAAGCACGCCGAGGAGCGGGGTCTTCGGGTCCCATGTGACTATATTGGCGCCGAAGCCTCTTATGTCGGCAATCTGGACCTCGCGCTCGAGCCTCAGCAGGTCATAGGGCAACATGTCCTTGATGCCGCTGCGCGTCTTCTGCCTCGCCATGATCTCGAACTCGATCGATGATGGTGATATTATCAGGACCCTGAACTCGAGGGTCCTCAGCAGGCTGACGCCGTGGGCGAAGGTCTCGTCGTCGGCCAGGGTCGATATGACAATGACCGGGCTCCTCTTCGGGAGCGTCGGGGCCGCGACATCGCACACGCCTCTGAACGGCAGGTTCCCCTCGGGGACCGCGCCTGCCAGGGCGGTGAGTATCTCGTAGAGCTGCTTCTTGCCCATGCCGGGCTTGAGCGTCAGGAGCCTGTCGCCATAGACGAGCAGGCCGACGCTGTCACGCCTCTTCAGGAAGAAGTTGGCCATGGTGGCCGCGGCCCTGGCACCGAACATGAGCGCGTTCTCTGCCTCGGTCCCATAGGCGGACACCTCTCGGCTGTCCACGATGAGTATGATGTCCGATACAGCCTCACGCTCGTGCTCGTTGACCAGGAGCTTCCTCTTGGACGCGAAGGCCTTCCAGTTGATGTCCTTGAAGGGGTCGCCCGGGACGTAGTCGCGGATTAGGAAGAACTCGGAGCCGGGTCCCGGCTGCTTGACCGGCGATGCGCCGGGGTACAACTTCATGGACTTGGCCCTGATATGTATCTCCTTGACGTCGTCGACCCTCGGGAACACTATCAGGTTGTGTATGTCCTCGATGTTGATCTCTTGGTAGAACAGACCATAGACGTCCTGTGATCGGAAGGAGACGGGCCCGATGTCGAATATCCCCCGCAGGGGCGCTACGAGGGAGTAGCGGATGCTGGACTTCTCACCGCTCTTCATATCGACGATGAGATAGTTGCTACCTTCCTTGATCCTTATCTGCCGCGGGAGCTTGTCCCTGACCTCGAGGAAGCCTGTCCGGCCGCCCTTGTTGAGCAGCTCGAGCTCGACCTCGACATCACCGTCCTCGAATATCCTCTCGGAAGATATCCTCCGGATCGGGAACACGCTACCAAGTCTGAGCAGGAACATGCTGATTACCACATAGGAAAGGAGCATAATGCTCGTGACCATCAGCTGGGTGCTCCTCGCCACGAGCGCGAAGAAGGTTAAGGCTATCCCAATGCTCAGAATTATGACGGCCTTCTTTGTCCACATCGGAATCCCAGTTTCGGAGTTTTTTGAGGGGAAAGGGCATCGCCCCTTCCCCTCTCGGTCTCTCTATCTCAAGGGAACCAGTCCTCAGGCCTACACGGCCGGGACCGGCACCTCTGCCAGTATCTTCTTTATGATATCTTCTGGCAGCACACCCCTGATCCTTGGCTCGGGCTTCAGGATGATCCTGTGGCCGAGCGTCACAAGGCAGATGAACTTCACGTCGTCTGGCGTGATGTAGTCCCTGCCTGTCAGGACGGCGTGGGAGCGGCCCATCTTGAACAGACCTAGCGAGCCCCTCGGGCTCGACCCTACAAGGACCCTGGGGTCCTCTCGGGTCCTCGTCACGATCTCGACGATGTAGGTCAAGAGGGCGGGGTCCACGTGGACCTTCTCGACGACGGTCTGGAGCTGCACGACCTTCTTCGGGTTCGTGATGACCTCCAGTTCGACATCGTCCTTCCTCCTTAGCTCACGTCTTACCAGGATTTCCTTCTCCTCTTCCCTGTTGGGGTATCCGACGGCCATCTTCGTCATGAACCTGTCGACCTGAGCCTCAGGCAGGGGGTATGTCCCTTCCTGCTCGATCGGGTTCTGCGTTGCCATGACCAGGAATGGCTTCGGTAGCTTGTGCGTGACACCTTCGATGGTGACCTGTCTTTCCTGCATGGCTTCCAGCAGGGCAGCCTGCGTCTTCGGCGGGGCCCTGTTGATTTCGTCAGCCAAGAGTATGTTCGTGAAGATAGGACCAGGCCTGAACTTGAATTCGTTGTCCTTCTCGTCGAACACGTAGGTCCCGGTGATGTCCGCGGGCAGCAGGTCAGGCGTGAACTGTATCCGCTTGAACGTGCACCCGAGGGCCTGGGCGAAGCAGTTCGCCATCAGGGTTTTGGCCAGCCCGGGGAAGTCTTCGAACAGGATGTGCCCGTTCGCCAGTAGGGTGACGAGCACCTTCAGCATGACCTCCGCCTTGCCGACGATGGCCTTGCCAACCTCATTGAGGATGGCTCGGCCGACGTTCGCCACATCCTGGATTTCCTCAGGCGTGGCAGTCGATCCAGTAGGGCCGCGCGGCCTGCCCATTGCAGGGCCCATGGGCCCCATGGGCTTAGCCGGGCCCATGCCCGGCTTGGGCCCCATCATCGGTGGGCCCATCGGCTTCGGACCGCCAGGTGGCATTCCAGGGCCAGGCCCCATCATGGGACCGCCCGGCTTCGGCTGTGCGCCCGGAGGAGCACCGCCCGGTGGCGCTGCACTCAAACGACCAGGGTTGTTACCGCTCATTTCTCCCACTTCCTCAACTTATCAGTTAACATCTGTAATTCTTCATTCGAGAACTCTCTTTGATCATTCAGAAGTAGCTCGTTGATGTCGTGGTCCTTGACCATGGACGCAAGCTGTGTCTGCGTCATGGCTTGGACCTCTTCGTTGGTTAAGCTATGTATCATGCGCAATTTACGCATCACCGTAGCTTTCATACGGTCACGTATCTCACGACGACTATCAGGCAGGTCCGCCCTACGCCTGATAGAGGATATATCGTACTTGTGGACCCAGTCCTCTTTGTCCTTGGCCCTGAAAATCACCATTATGAGGATGATGCTCATGCCGGCCAGGAGAAGGCCCATCTCCCTTGGATTGGATGTGAGTATCGTGATGGCTTCGAGAGAGTTGTACACCGGCTTTAGGTACTTGTTCTGCTCATGCCGGCTCTCGTCGAAGATGATCTTACCGCCCGTGGGCAGGAGCCTGTTGACGAACATGTCCCTGAGGAACTTTTTATTGTTGTTGAACTGGGTGGCCGAGCCGTTCGCGCCGCCGCCCCTGTTGATGAAATCGTCGGTGAAAATGCCGGAATCCGAGATGAAAATGATGGTACCGGGGCTCTTTTCCCTCTGGTACTGGACGATGGTCGGTATGTAGCCCTGGGCGTCCAGGAGGTCGATGTATCCGTTGGGGTTCCTGTCGATGAACGAGTCCTTCGAGCCGTTGGAGATGATGCTGATGCCGGTGATGTTGGGCCTGGTCCAGAGGCCAGTGGGCTTGTCAAGGACAAGGATGTACTCGGAGTAGTCCAGGAAGGCGTGGACCCTTGGGAAGGAAACATTGTAGACATAGTCGACGTCCCAGAAGGTCTGGCCATAGTAGTTGATATCGTACTCCTGGCTGAATGAGTTCGCCAGGGTATGGTCGTCCGCGATGACGACCTTGCCACCCCTGTTGTAGAAGTCCTTGAGGCTCTCAATCTCGGCGGTATTGTATTCTTTCTCGACACCGATGGCCAGGTAAACGGTCTTCTCTGGCTGCTCAATGTTCCTCAGTATCGTCGGGCTACCGATGAGCGTGTAGAGCTCGTAATTGTTCTGCCCTTCCTTGCTCATCATGTCCCAGAAGGTCGAGCATTTCTTCCAGTTCTTGCTCGGGTCGCTGGAATCCGTGA
>Ga0315282_10015965_pt1 | contig 11019 bp, 9 predicted proteins | sample YL17G07_20_MG_FD_203693 | JGI IMG/M metagenome (GOLD analysis project Ga0315282, IMG submission 203693) | Sediment microbial communities from Yellowstone Lake, YNP, Wyoming, USA - YL17G07_20 | ecosystem: Environmental > Aquatic > Freshwater > Lake > Sediment | place: USA: Wyoming | collected...
ATAAAGGATATTCTGATCTCATCGCCCACCTCCAGGGCATCGAGAGATTTAACAAACGTTTTTACGGAATTCTCCGCTCTTTTGCAGCAATCTCCTTCAGGTATCGGGGAACCGTGGGGACATTCCCGCGGGTGGCCGAGCAAGGTGCATATCGCCTCGGTAAGCCCGGGCGCCAAGGTATGCTCATACTCACAGGCCGACTCTTCCATTTCCTCAAAAGTCATGCCCAGGACATCGACCAGGAGCCTTTCGGCCAGTCTGTGCCTACTGATGATAGGCTGCGCCTGCACTCTTCCCTCGGCAGTGAGAGCGATCTCCGTGCCGCTTATTTTCACGAGGCCGCTTCTCTCCAGTTCCGATAAGATTTCATCATCGACAACATATCCGGAGGCGCGCTCATGTTCTTTTTTTACATCTTCTACCGTGCATCGCCCTTTTTCCTCAAATGTCCAGACCGTCTCGATCACCTCAGCCGTTACATCTACTATTTTCATAGGCCCCCCATAAAAAATAGAAGATTAACCGCAGAGAGCGCAGAGGACGCGGAGAAGAATTAAGATGGAAAGACCCCCAAAAAAGATCTAGCCTTTTTAAATTTTGTCTTTTGAATAATTTGACTCTGCGTTCTCTGTGTGCTCTGCGGTGAGAAAATTAAAGAAAGATTTTTATAATTTCCTATACAATTAAAAAGTAAAATGATTCCATCGGAAGAAATAGTTCATTATGCCGCCGGTCATAATGGCGCAGGCCGTAACCGAAATAATAATGGCGAAGGCCCTCTTCGAACCCTGTTCTTTAATGATGAGCAAAAAGTTCGTTACACAGGGAATAAAAAGTATCGTGACGATCATCGCGACGACCAGTTGCAGATGATCCATCACGCCGGCATCCACCATTTTTTTCAACACCGCTATCCCCGCCTCGCCCCTTATGAAGCCCAGGATCAGGGATTCGGCAAACTGCGGAGGCAACCCCAGAAACCCCCTGACAACGGGCGCAGCAAGATCCTCCACCAAAGCCAGCAAGCCGATTTTTTCCACGAGAAAAAGTCCCAGCGCGCTCATGATAAAAAGCGGCAACGCCTCCCGGAGAAACATCAGTGACCGGTAGGAGGTCTTGGTTATAACATTTCTTAGGCTCGGGATGCGTATCGGGGGAATTTCCATAATAAAATGGGAAGACTCTGCACGCATCAGGTTACTCAAGATAAAACCGGAGGTCATGGTCAGAGCAAAAACAACCCCGAACACCGCCAGAAAGGCGGCCAAAGAAACCTGCGCCAGAATAACCAGAATCAGACTTAGCTTGGCGGAACAGGGAACGCCGAGCGACAGCAGAAAGATGGCAATAAACCGCTCTCTTTTGCTATCCAGTACTCTTGTAGATATCGTAGCCATGGTGACACAGGAAAAGCCGAGCACCATCGGGAGCACCGCCTTGCCGTTGAGCCCGATTTTTCTGAAGAGCCGGTCCAGCAGGATGGAAAGCCGGGAAAAATAGCCTGAATCCTCAATAAACCCGAAGGTAAAGAAAAAAACAACGATGACGGGCAGCACCAGACCGAAGGCCGGAATCAGTGCCATGGTGTAAAGTCCGTACTCTCCTGCGATAATCTCTCGTACGAAGGCAGAAGGGATCATGGCCCCAACATTTTTCAGGTGGGGCCCCACCGTGCCACCAAAAAAATCTTTCACTAGGAAATCAACCAAAAAGCCTGCGGCAAATTTACCGACAATAAAATAGAGCGCGGCCAGCAGGATGAAAAGAATCAGCGATCCGGTTACCGGAGTCAACGCCAGATCGCCGATCCGGTTTAAAACCGGAGTGGAGGTAACGGGTGTAAAATAGATTGACTCCGCGTACAAGGCCTCTGCCCAGAGATCGTTCGCACGGGAAATGATCAGGTCAAGGGGCTGGAAGAATGACCTGCCGGTGCCTTCTATAACGTGAAGGGCAACCGTATTGTCGTTGATCCCGCTTCTCTGCCGCGCCCACCGTGAGGTCTCTTTGTCGTCAGCGAGGGAAAAAAGCGCCAAGGCCCGTTTTTCCCATTCCGCATAAGCCTTCTCTGCCATAAGCCCGACCAGACTGCGGACCGCATCGGCAAGAATCGTCGGTAATCTGGAAGGGTAAGAGGGTTTCAGCGCCTTGCCCAGGGCCGAAATCACCGAGGCTATGCCCACCCCTTCCGATGCAACAGTCTCAATGACGGCAGTTCCCAGCATATCTTCCAGTTTATGCCGTTTAACCTTAATCCCCTTCTGGGCGGCCTCATCAACCATATTCAGGACAAGCACCAGGGGGATGTTGAATTCCGCCAGCAGGGAAGTGAGCACAAACGATCGTTTCAGATTCTTTGCGTCAGAGACTTGAATAACCAGATCCGGTGTCTCATCGATCAAGATGTTCCGCGCCACCTTCTCATTGTCAGCGTTGGAAAAAAGATTGTATACGCCGGGGGTGTCGATTATTTCAACCTCTTGCCCTTCCACTTTCAAGCCCCCCCTTTTCACCTCCACTGCTGATTCGGGGTACGCGGATATACTGACCTTGTTGTTGATTAATCGACTGAAGATCGTACTTTTACCGACATACGGCAATCCGATCAGCAAAACTCTCTTCAATGTCTATCCCTTCACTTGATGACTTTCGCGAGGGTCATGCCCAAGATGCCCTGCATTGCTCCGTTCCGGGCCTTTGCTGGGGAATAAAAACCTATTATACCACACATCGTGACGCCATACTTTTAATAATTACAATATGTTACATATTTTTGGCACCTGCGTAGGTTGAGTATTTATTTAAAAAATGGTTTGTTCTGAGCCACTGTTTCCCAAAATATCTCGTTGAAATCGCTTTTGTCCTTGTCTGATTTCTTCGGAGAAATCTCGCCCCTGGATATCCGGTCCGCGTACTCGGCGGCGAGGTTCAACGGTCCGGTTACGGCATCGAGGATTTCATTGACGCCGGAGACGAGCTTCCGGAAATCACCCTGATGTTTCGCGGTGTCGGCGCGTGTGGACATTTTTCCGTCCACGGCGGCCTGGGAGAGCATGGTGGCGTCGGCGACGACGGCATGGATGTTGTCCTTCATTAGAACTAGCCTCTCGTGGATTTGATCTTCTTCAGAGGCTTTAGGCATCGTTGCCGTTAGATCGCCATAGGCGATCTTGGTAACATAGGCAAGCAACTCACTCAACCAAGCATGTAAGCCATTTACGGCGTCCTTCATTCGCTCATGATCACCCTTGCAGACAATCTCAACCTTCTCTCGGAGATTTCCACGACGGATCAAGCGCAAGATACGATTACCTTCACCGATCGGGAGAAGGACAGCATCGAGGATTCCATTGACGCCTTTGACGATATCGCGGAATTCGAAGTTGACCTTTTCCGGATCGCCCCGCGTCGCCAGACTTCCTCCGATGGCGGCTTTCACCAGTTTCCTGGCTTCGTCCATCAGTCCCCCGATGATATGGGCCACATTCCTGCGGATGAGGATGCCGATTGCCACGGCCAGGAGGATGGACAGGACTATCGCGCCGATCAGTACCCATCTTAAAAGACGGAAGGTACGTTCACCTCTTTGGATCGCCGTTTGCGCCTTATTAATAATCTCCGGTGCAACAATACTGGGCAACGTGACCTTGGCGATTTCATCCCGCGATTTATTAATCTGGCTCATGCCGAAAATGCCGACCAGGCCTACAATCAAGACGATAACGGCCATCAGGATCATGGCCCACATGACTTTCATCTCCATCTTCATGTTCCTGAACATTTCTCCTTACCTCCTTTAATCATGAATTCCCTATAATGCTTATGAGAAATTAGTCTGAAGATCGCTGATTTGTGATCTTCTTCCGGCAACGGGTGAGATCACGTAGTTCCCGAATAGGTCTGGAAGGAATAAAGCTTGCTTTGATCAGGCCATGCCGAAGGAGTTGAGCGATCCACTCGCAATCCTTCACATCCGTCTTGTGTCCGGGGAATTTCTTGATCCCCCGTGGATTGGCAAGGATAACCTCCATGCCGTCTTCCTAGATATTGAAGATGCGTTTCCAGTATACCCCCGTGCTTTCCATCGCCACATGGGTACAGCCTTCAGAAAGCAGCGAATTTATAACTGGTGGAAAGAACTGGATTCCGGCTTTCGCCGGAATGGCGGGAAACGCCACTTTTTGACTTTTTACGAGTTCATCAAGAATGATCATCAAGGAATTTTCATGCCTCGTGGTGCCCCAATGGGCATGAGAGTCTGATTTGAGATCGGAATAAGCCGTTCGGCCATCCGTTTCATTTCCAAGCTGGGCGGCAAGTCCGGAGACAAGGCCACAAAGGGCGTGATCCGGTTTACCGAGTTGCGAATATCCTCGCTGGTCGGGATGGTTCCAAGTACCGTGTTGTCAATCTGCAGATACTGCCCTACCACATTTTGTAGGTTTCGAACAATTTTCAGATCCTTGTCGTCGTTCACCATGTTGCGGACAATCTTGAAGCGCTGGCGGGCCAGCACGACGGCAAAGGCATGACGGGCGGTATGGCCGTCTTCTAAACTGCCGATAAGGGCACGCAGCTTCTGTGGATCAGAGCCGGCCTGGTCCAGAAGGGCGGTAAGTCCGCCGGAGCGTTTCAGGTCGTGGAAGAAGGCCGACTTGATAAAGCCATAGGCATTTTGAAGCGAGGTCACCTGGGGCGTCACGACGATGATCTTTTCGTCGGCAAGCCGGTACAGGTCGAGCGTTGCATCGCTCATCCCGGCGCCCAGGTCGATCACCAGGCAGTCGGCATCGACCTGCCGGATATCATTCAGCAGGCGCGACATTTCCGTAGTCAGGAAGGCATCCACCTTGTTCTGGGCGCCGCAAATCAGGTGCAGACCGGGATAGGCGGTTAAGATGGTGATTTCATCAAGGGAGGCCTCTTTGCGCAGGTACTCTTCCAGAGAGCGGTCAACCTTGGTTATGCCCATCAGGGTATTGCAGTTGCAATTGCCGATGTCGCCGTCAAGCAGAGCGACGTTTTTCTGCAGGCGCGATAACGCCAGCGCAAGATTGACCGCGACAATTGTTTTACCAACGCCCCCTTTGCCCCCGCCAACGGCAATCGTTTTACCGGCTCTTCCCCTGCCCACGCCAAGGGAAACTGCGTCCTCATGTCCCTCACCGATTTCCAGACCGGCATCCGGCCGAACGGGTCGAGGCCCACGCTTCTCATTCTTAGCGATCCATATCCTGACGACCCTGCCGCCCTCCGCGGCCTGCTCGCTCCGCACGAGTTCGCCGATAAGCCCGATCTCGCTGTCTGTAGCGGGATCGCGGAGCACGAACTCGAAGCTTCCTCCGCTTAGCCTCCGGATGGTTTCATCCGCAAAGCCGGCGGTGCATTCAACTTGCAGGCCGCCGGCTGATATGTCCACCACATCGTAATGTTGGCCATCAAAGATAAACGCAGCCTTAATCGCATCCATTCTTCGGAGACTGACGTTATCGTTGAATGGCATGTTCACACAAGCACTGAACCGCAAAGGCCGGCAGATGCATCACCCATCCTATACCCAGGCGGCGACCAGCGCACCCATGGCTGTCGCTCTGAGCGGGTCGGCCGACAGGCGCACCTCCGATATGGCCAGGGGCATTTTTACCTGCTGCAGGAGCTGTTCAAACTTTACCTTGAATCCGTTCGGCAGGCACGTACCACCGGCAAGGACGATCGGTATGGCCTGGTTGAGCCTGGGCAGATTCTCCGCCCGGGAAAGTACGCCTACCAGATGGTTCAGGAGGGTCCTAATCAGGTCTTCATAGTAGATAATGAGCGCATTCTCCAAATTGCTCTTGGGGGTCTTGGTAAAGTCCAGAGACTCTTCCTTGATGACCCGAATGCGGTTCACCGTTTCGTGCGTCATCCGGGCGGTGGATGCGTCTATATTATCCCCACCGCGGCTGATGCCGAAGACAATGACCGGCACGGACAAGAACGAGAAGCAGACATTGCACATGCCGGCACCCATGCTGATGCCGACGCCAGTAAAATTGTCATTGGCGAGTTCCGCAAGCACAACCGCCAGACCCTCGGTAATGCTGTTGGCCTTGTAACCCAAACCCACCAGGTATTTCTTGATCACCCCCTCGTGATATACCAGGTCCGCCTCGAATCCCGCCTCAGGGGCCGGCACGCTGAAGCACAGGGGCTGAGCCACTTCTTCCGGCTTGGGAAGCACCAAATTGATGATTTCTTTCATGACCGGAATGGCGTAGATCTCCTCCGGCGTGATCAGCCCTTTCTTCATGGGCCGGCGGATTTCGCTGTTAAAGATATTCGCAAACTGCTGCGCATCATAGCCGAGGACCGCAATCTCATCCCGTATCCTGGTATGGGCCATGTGGTTCTTCACCAGCATATCCTTCAAGAACTTGGTTTCGGAAACGGAGATAAAGGCGTTCAACTGATCCGCGGAAACCGCACCGTTCGGGCCGTCCTGTGTTATGCTGACGATCCGGCTGGTTCCGATATCCAGGCCGTATGCTTTTTTAATAACCGTTTTGCTTTCCAGATTTTTACCCGATTCCTTCAGCTCATCGACCTTGGTGATCAACTTGAACAGCGTATGCGGATCGACCACCCCACCGGTTCCTTTTACCAAGTCATCCAATACATTTTTGTCATCATTTTCTTCAACCATAACACCCTCCTTATCTTTTAGGATAGATACCCTCTTCGGTTGCCAGCAGAAAAGGCTTTACATTTTATATCTGGACAGGTCGATAATCGTCAGATTTTCACTTTCGACGCCGGCTTTCGTCAACTCCACCATGTCCCTACCCAAATTCATATAGAATTCCCTTTTGTCAGCCTCGTCAATGGCGGCATCGCTTTTTAGGAGGTGCATGATTGTAATTTTCCCCTCCTCGCTTCTTTCTTGGTACAGAGAACCTTTGAAGCCTGAGCATACACTCCGAATATAGGCGACGTATTTCCCGGCGTAATACATCGTATCGGTGAGGATATTATGTACATACCCACCGACCTTACCGGCGCCTCTGATGGCTTCATATACAAAGTCGGAGGCGTTCATCGAAGACATCCCTTCCATTTTCGCCGCTGCTGGTTCCATCGGTTATCCCCCTTCTCTTATCAGATTGGTGTTCATTCCGCCTGAGGCGCACGTAACACGGTACCGGCCCCTTCAAGCAATGTATATATAGGCTGCTTCTCAATATAGATGTCCTTAAAGCGATAACCGTCTTCCTCAAGGGAAAGGCGAAGGATATCGCCATTGAGGGATGCACCGCCGCCCGTTACCACCAACATGGCCGGCCACTCCACCCGGTTCGTATAATAGGAGGTCAGCATATCCGTCGTGAACCTTTTGAACTCCTTGTTCAGGTCCCAGCGTACATTTTCCAAGACCAGTGAAATATCATAGTGTCGGGGAAAAGGGTTTGAGAGTGCCACGGCATGGCCCATCATCTCCCCTTTCCGCTCCCGGGGAACTTCAACCTCCTCACAACCGAGCTCAATCTGCTTCACCAGCCACAAAAAATGATTATCCTCTATTTTCTCTTCCGCAAACAGATGCACGATCTTTTCGTAATAAAAGGATACCCCACAATTGCCAATCTGGAATCGCTCCACACCTTTCTCGCAATCTACCACATATAGCTTCGTTTGATTATAGCCGATATCGACAACCAATGCCGTCGTAAAGTCCAATTGATTTTTTCCCAGGAATCCCGCGACCGCATCGCCGGAAGAAAGCAGATTCAGACGGATCGTTACCTCCTTCTGGAGGCGGCGTTTATCGTAACCTCGAAACGCGGCAATTTCTACCTTCTTATGGCGCAGCGCCTCCCCGATTTCCTCCATAACCTGCGCCCTCTGGTAGCTGTCAACCACCACATTGATTTCCAAGTCATCATGTTTGTCGGCATAATCAAAGATGATCTTTTTCAGAATTAAGAGCGCTTTGCCGGTGCCGAGCCCCTCGCCATCGAACGCCTGGATGATCTGTTCCAATCTCAGACTGCTGCCGCAGTCATAACCCACCGCATACAGATCGCCCTCGTGCTCATAATACATCCGGCCCTTATCAATCTCGCCGGCCCGGCTGACCAGCGTGGGGAAAAAGCCTCGCCCGTAAAATTGATAGGGTTGATCCGTCCGCTCTCCCCCGCCATTTTTAGGGACTGGGCGCATGACGTGCACTTTGGTATAAAAATTTCCGACATCAACCAGTATTATTTTCACGTACATCCTATCGACATCCGAACCAAATTCTCCCAGATTTTGTTCAGGCGCCAACCCTAGTTAGAATTCGATTTTTTTCGGCGCACTTTTTTGGCGCAATTCGCGATAGCTTTTTCTTTTCTTCTGGCTGGAGGCGGTCTTTTCCACGTCCAACAGCTTGGCGGCATCCTTCGGGGAAAACTCCCTCATGTCGCGAGCGTGTGGCGCCGCATAGCCTGTACTCTGGAGATCTCTGAGCATGCCCTTTAATTCACTGATCTCTTTATGCAGGACGGTATGTTCGGGATCGCCCGGCACGGCCTGCCGTTCCTCCAGGAGGCTGTCCAGGTGGTCAATCCGGTCTTGGGTGGTTTCATAGAGCTTGCCCGTGACAATTCTTTCCACCAGGTTCTGAAAAATAAGCAGCGGATCGCTGCCCTTGCGGCGGCTTTTATCCACGAGTTTCAAGTATAGTTTCAGAACGAGCTTCAACACCTCCTTGGCGCCTTCGGGATGATTCTGGGAAAACTTCCCCAGAAGAGTCCTCAGCTCTGCATCCATCACTAGGTAAGACACACTCATAATTTCCCCCTTTTACTCGGTCAGGGCCATTAATTTTTTACTGACCTGCCTCTGCCGGCTCTGGGGCCACCGCTGCCGACACCCCGTCTTTCCCCGGTTTGCCCCGGTCCGGCCCGATCTCTCCGATGTCCTTGACAATCGTCCCGATATGGAAGTGGGTATCCACCTCCTTGTCCATGGCCAGCGCAATGTGGTCGCGCGCCAGCAGCATGAATCCCACGCAGTTGATGTAGCGCGGGTCAATCCCCACCTTGTTGGGATGGATGACGCGCTCGTCCAGAATATTTTCCGGCCAGCCGAAAAAGGCGCCAATCTCTCCTTTGATGGTATCATAGAGCAGGTGCGCACCGCCGCCGATAACGGTAAAATACTCAATGGTCTGCCCTTTTTGCGACAGCGCCGTGATGTCCCGGGCCACATATTCCATGATGCGCTTGCCCAGAAACTGGGACTCCTGGGCCAGCAGTCGGCTGAAATCATACACCCCGACACCCGGAACCTCGATTTTGAAATCCTTCCGGGGGAGCCGCTGCATGATCCGCTGCTCCGGGATCTTAAATTTCTGCTGGCTGGACTCAAAAATGGTTTCACTGATGTTTTTCGTAATGGTGTAGACGCCCTCCGTAATGGAATCGGCCAGGTTGATGTCGGCCTCGTTGTCGATGATGGGCAGCTTGATCCAGGTGCCGTGACCGATATCGATGACATAGGTATTGTAAACATCCATATTGTACTTACTGAACAAGAGCGCCATGTAAGCACCATAGGCCTGGTACTGCATAACCGAAAAATCCAGATGGATACTGATCTCTTTCACTTCGCCGGTGGCCACGTTTTTGGCCTTGATGGCCATGAACTTTTTTCCGCCTTCGGCGGCGAGATGTTCCTTCATGTAGGACAGGAACTTCTCCAGCACACTCTCGCCGTGGCGCACGGTGATGCCGAAGCCGAATCCTGCCTGTTCGATGGGTCTGCCTTTTTTTTCCATCTCCAGGTTCAGCAGGAACAGACCCGCCTTGATGGCGAGAAAGGCGTCATCGTAATTCTGGATAAGCCCCTTGTGCGTGAACCAGCTCGTTTTCTCGGAGCTTCTCGTCATGGCGCCTACATAGCGCCAGGCGTTTCTATTATCGTCAAAAATGGCCAGGTTCTTGATCCAGCGATTATCCGCAGAACGGTTCATCAGGCGCCAGCTCTTCTCCATATTGTCCGAAAGGGCATCGCCGACAACGGACGAAAAAAGAATCATCGTGTCCTCGCAGCAAAACTTGCTTGCCGACGTCCCCAGTTCGCCGCCTACGGCAACGCATTGGCTTAAATCGATCACGGTAGCAACCCTTTCCTTCCCATTTATTTCCCCATTTAACACTCTGCCCGACTATTTTTGAAAAAATCCGTAAGCCGGGAACCCCCATAATCGGTTCGCGGCATGGATCACTTCAGCCTATTGCGCAGTTCAGCCACCTCGGCCATAAGCGCCTCTCGGGATTGGATAGCCACATCAAAATTGGCCCTCACGGAGGCAAGTTCCTGCAAAACCAGGTCCTTTTCCTGTAGGTTCTTTTCAATTTCCGACTCCAGGGCCTTAATCCGGCCTTCCGTAAGCCTGACTTGACCTTCCGTTTCCCGGCCCATACGTTTGGCCTGGACCAGAGCCTCACTCAGTTCACGCTCCTTCTTCTTAGCCTCCGCCTTATACTGGTCAAGCTCCCGGGTGGCCAGGGCCCTCAGCTCCTGCACTTCCGCCTCTGCCGCCTTCTTCATCGCCGCAAGCTTTGCTTCCAGCTCCTCGGTGAGCTTCTTCTGCTCCACCGCTGCGGATTCCCGAAAACGGCGGATGTCCGCTTCGGCCTTCTCCCGTTGTTCCTCCACGCTTTTTTCCAGCTGTTCTTTCTCTTCCGTCATCCGGGCCCGGATTGCGGCCACTTCCTTCTCCACCCGTTTGCGATCTATTTCGATCTCGGCCAGCTTCGCCTTGCGGTCCTCCTCAAACTCGGCCTTGAGCCGACTAATCTCCTGCGCGGTACGCTGCTTCTCCTGCTCAAAAGCATCCTGCACCCTCTGCAGCTCGGCCTTGCTCCGCTCCTTTTGTACTTCTACAATACGCTCGGCGTCATCCTTTTTCCGCGCCAGTTCCTCTTCAACCCGTTTGCGGCCGGCATCGATCTCGGCCAGCTTCGCCTTGCGTTCCTCCTCAAACTCGGCCTTGAG
>Ga0315282_10015966_pt1 | contig 11017 bp, 14 predicted proteins | sample YL17G07_20_MG_FD_203693 | JGI IMG/M metagenome (GOLD analysis project Ga0315282, IMG submission 203693) | Sediment microbial communities from Yellowstone Lake, YNP, Wyoming, USA - YL17G07_20 | ecosystem: Environmental > Aquatic > Freshwater > Lake > Sediment | place: USA: Wyoming | collected...
AAGTGGAGTGCAGCCACTGGGGCGACGAAGTACTGGTTACAAGTGAATACCGGTGCTGATTTCACGGGAACGAATATGTTTAATGCTGAGTTGGGCAATGTTCTTGAACAAGAGGTGAGTGGGTTCTCTTTGGGCGCAACGTATTACTGGCGGGTAAAGGCTGGCAACGCTGCGGGATGGAGCACCTGGTCATCTGTTAGAAGCGTAGTTGCCAACGCAGTGCCATGACTATGGTTGATATACGAGGGCCCTCAATAACCCTCTTTCACCTTTTCTATAGGGGGGATGTTTGTTTGTCATTGCGGGGGTAACCTGAAAGCATAGTGAGCCACTTTATGTTCTCTTGCGTCAGATTTCAAAGGGCTTGGAAGTGCAAAGAGCGAAACTTACAGTGTAAAAGTTCGGCTATACGATTTTTATCTTGGTGATGTCATAGACAAAGCACCGAATGTCAGCCAAAACATGCTTCTGAATTGGAACGATGCCATCACAAAATATGTCGCTGTAGAAATTGCACCCTCGCCTGTTTTGTGTAGCTGCTCATGAATAGCGACCATTGAACAATTCTGACGATTGTTGGGCCTAAGCTCCGTTGCTTCGCATAGGCAAATGCCTCCCCGGCATTAGCAAGCACTAGTTGACTTTTGGCTATCCAAAGCGCCGTAGTCTATAATAAACTCGTCGAACTAGGAATCACGATGGATATATTCTTCGTGGACGATGCTGCACAGAAAAACCCTAGCCGTCCGGGCATGGGGCCGCTCTTGGGCGTTGGCGGTATACATGTTGTGGAGGAGTCTCTGCAAGACCTAGAGAGGCAGACAGAGGCCATATGTAAAGAATTTGGGTTCCTGCCGAACGAGATTTTTAAGTGGTCGCCAGGCCGAGAACTATGGATGCACCAGAATCTCGTAGGTGAAAAAAGACAAGAATTCTTTATTCGTATTCTCGATTTAGCAAAAGATAACGGTGCTACGGCAATGGTTATTATTGAAGATACCTCTTCCAAAACAGCCACCGGAGTTCAAAGCCCGGAGACAGACCTCATTCAACTCTTTCTTGAACGTGCCCATCACCAGCTTGCTGCTAGACAAAGCAATGGAATGGTCATAGTCTCACAGCCAAGTGGCGACCGCAAGAGCGAAAACAAATTCTTGGCGGGTTGCTTCGAAACCCTGAGAACCGGAACTGACTATGTGAAGCCGGAAAGAATTGTTCTCAATGTTTTAACCTCCCCACCTAGATTTATGCGGCTTCTGCAACTTGCTGATGTTGTGACATCATGCACTATAGCCTTCGTGGGAGGTGAAAGCTCGTTCTCTCCGCCGGTCTTTAATGCTGTCAAGCCAATACTAGCCAGAGAGTTAGGACGAATTGGCGGGGTAGGGCTCAAAATCCATCCTGACACGAAGTACCGCAATCTTTATCATTGGCTGCTTGGCGATTCCCACTTTGTGAGGTTCATGGAGGGTTCCCCTATGCCACTCTCGGGCTACCAATATAGCTCCGACCCGCATACACCGTAGCTCTAGCCGGAGGAGCTATGTCCCACACAATGAGAGGCAATAGGCTTTACTTAACAGTAAGCTCGCATTGCTCAGCGTTCAATAACAGGCAGACTGTTCACCCGTTGCACGAAAACTCAGATTGTGCAGTATACGGTTCTTCTTGTCTGGATTTTGGTTATGCCCATTTATATCTGTGATTTTATACCGCGATTTGCTTACTCTTTCAGCAAGTGGATAGCTTTCCCCCAAACTGCTGCAAATATTGCGTAATTTCCGATATGTTATAATAGGCGACAATGGACAAAGCCGCAATGAAACGCCATGTCAAGATAGTGTGCACATTAGGTCCTGCCAGTAGTTCTCCCGGAGTTGTTGAAAGTATGTTAAAAGGTGGCATGGACGTTGCACGCTTTAACTTAGCGTATGGGACACTTCAGGAGCACAGCCAACTCATTTCCGAAGTTCGGTCGATCAGTCAAACGCTCAAACTTCCTGTAGGCATCCTCCTCGATCTTCCTGGACTGAAACTTGGCCACGGAGATATCAAAGCCGTTTTCGGTCAGCATCTCGATTTTGCTTTCACAGAGGACGCTGACTTTGTTGCCCTTTCTTTCATCTCCTCAGTGCGACAGGTACAAGAGGTTAAGCAGTTGCTCAGAAAAATGAAGGCTGACATACCTGTCATTGTCAAGATAGAGGATGCACGGGCTCTAGAAGAAAGCGGAGCCATGCTCGAGGCGGGGGAGGGTATCATGGTGGCCAGAGGAGACCTAGCGCTCGACATAAGCATCGAGAAGGTGCCAATGGCCCAGAAACGGCTGATAAACGAGGCCAATCGCCGGGGAAAGCCGGTAATTACCGCCACTCAGATGCTTGAGTCTATGGTCCGGTCAACTACGCCGACTAGAGCAGAGGCCGCTGATGTAGCCAATGCTGTCCTTGATGGCAGTGACGCTCTGATGCTATCTGAGGAAACAGCCATTGGTAGTTATCCTGTCGAAGCTACAGAGACAATGGTAAAAATAGTCTTGGAGGCTGAGGCGATGTTCCCCTATGAGGAGATACTCCGCAGTCGGTGGCAGGATGTTTTACCTGAGGTCAATGACGCTGCTGCCAGAGCAGCTTGCCAGATGGCTCACCAAGTGGAAGCTAGGGCCATCGTAGCGTTTACTACCGCTGGGACTACCGCCTTAAGGGTATCAAAATATAGACCGTATCATCCTATTCTGGCGGTAACCCCCTCGGCATCAGTTGTGAGTCGTCTTTCGTTAGCTTGGGGGGTACTACCACTTAAAGAACCTGAGCCGGCAAATCTGGAGGAGGTCTTCGAGTTGGCGAGCAAAGCTGCACTGGAGACGAATCTCGCTAAGAGGGGCGACCTAATAGTAATCATTGCTGGAATTCCCCTAGCTGTTTCAGGAAGCACCAACTTAGTCAAAATACACAGTATCTAATTTACACTTGGTTTGATTTTAGCCTTCGCAAAAATTAACTATCCAATATGCTTGCGAGTTTTCGTGTCTTACGTATATTGGCTAGGTGCTCCTTTTGCCCCGTAGCATAAGAGACAGCCAACGAGTTCGTGAAGTTAGATACACTCCGCTGCACTTTCTAGCGGTTTGTGCAACCGCATAGGCGGGCAGGGGCGAGAGACTCTGCATTGACTTTTCCCTAAGTTATTGATATATTGTAGTCAAACTAAATAGTGAATACGGCTGGGTGCCTGAGGGCTCAAATGGAGAGCAAGCCGGTGTAATTCCGGCACAGTCCCGCTTGCTGTAACAGTCAGAACGCCGGCCCAGCCAAGCGTAGTCTGCCTCCGCGGAGTAGGGGGTGGGATTTATTAGTTTCTAGTAAATCCCCCTGTTCTGTCGAGCAGGGGGATTTTATTTTGCCATAAGGAGTGAGAAGCCGATGAGTAAATATGTCCGGAACTGTCTTTTCGTCTTACTATCCCTATCTTTGCTTATCAGTCTGAGTTGTAGTTCACCAAAGGCTGGGGAAACCAAGTCTCCAATTGAGATTACGGACCAGTTAGGGAGAGTAGTCAAGCTCGATAAAATCCCGCAAAGGATTATTTCGCTCGCTCCAAGCAATACGGAGATTCTGTTCGCTTTGGGATTAGCTGAGAGAGTAGTGGCGGTGACGGACTATGACAATTACCCGCCGGAGGCTAAGCAGAAACCCAGTATAGGCGGTTTTTCCACACCGAACATAGAGAAAGTGGTCGCTCTTTCCCCGGATCTGGTACTGGCGACTTCCATCCATCAAAAGCAGGTTATCCCAAATCTTGAGCAAAAGGGAATAACTGTTTTTGCCTTAGCTCCAAAGACCCTTGATGAAGTATTAGAAGCCATCACCCTGGTTGGAAAGATTACTGGGAAAGACGGTGAAGCTTCTCGACTGGTGGCAGAGATGGGGAACAGGATTAAGGCAGTAGTAGACAAGACAGGTAGCCTATCCCAAGAGCAGAGACCAAGAGTCTTCTACATCACCTGGCACGACCCCCTAATGACTGCTGGGGCAGGGACTCTCCATGACGAGCTAATTCAGAAAGCAGGCGGCACAAACGTTGCCCGAAACCTTACCGGTTATGCCGCTATCACCCTAGAAGCGGTCATTGACGCCAATCCCGAAGTGATGGTTGCTGGCGTGGGTATGGGAACAGGTGCTAACGCACCACTTCAGTTTGCCATGACTGAGCCCAGACTGAGAAACACCGACGCCCGCCTACATAACCGGGTTTATGCTATAGATGTTGACCTCGCTGGGCGTGCCGGTCCCCGTATAGTTGATGCTCTGGAACAATTCGCTCAATACATACACCCGGAACTATTCAAGGAGAGCAAATGAACATTTACCATATAACCCATAGCCCGCGAGTTGGAATCGCCCACCTCCATTTTTGGGGCTGTAACCTGAATTGTCGTGCTTGCCTGCTCAAGAAAGAGCTATATGATTGCCACTTGATAGAGACGAAGGATAGCATCTTCAATGCAATAAAGAAAAGCCCTCAAGCTCCGGAGCGATTCTTAGAGTTGGAAGAGGTGACGCGGATTCTGGGAAAACTGGAAGTAAGGCAGGTCGTATTGATGGGGGCTGAGCCTACCACCGACCCCGAATTACCTCAACTGGTAGAGGCACTTCATAAAAAGTTTGGCAGTTATAATATTATTCTCACCAACGGCTTCATACTCGCTGACCTCAAGCACATAGACGAGGTAGTGTTCAGCCTCAAAGCCTACAGCGATGAACTTCACCGTCACTATACCAGGAAATCAAATAAAAAGGCCCTGGAGAACTTTGTTAAGTACCACCAATCCGGGGTAAAGCTAAGAGCTGAAAGCATCTTTATCCCGGAGTATATTGACTGTCCCGAAATTGAGCATATTGCGAGGTTTATCGCCAGCGTAGACAAAGGTATTCCCTATCGGATAGATGCTTATATCCCTATTGGCGATAACCCATGGAGGCGTTCTACGCCTGAGGAAATGGAAAAGGCTACCAGCATTGCTCGAAAACATCTCGACAATGTTTCCTGCCTGACCGGAAACGAAGAGTTGAAATTTGAAGTCTTGAGGGTTATCTAGCGTGTGTTCCAAATCAGTTTTATCGGGTCAGACTTCGCCAATCCATCTCGCTCGATGGCGTGGCCGAATATATGCTATTGTAGGACTTTCTGTTTTGCTTGTCGTGGTGGCGGTTCTAGCGACAACCGTCGGCAGCGTCAAGATTCCTTTCTTGACCACCTGCCAGGTTCTGGTTTCGAAGCTACCTTTGCTTCACATAACTTCGGTCTGGCCGAGCGGTGTAGAGACAATAATTCTGGAAATACGCTTGCCCAGGGTCATTCTGGCCGGGCTTGTTGGGGCTGCCCTGGGGACAGCCGGAGCTGCTTACCAGGGGCTCTTCCGCAATCCACTGGCCGACCCGTACCTTATTGGTGTAGCTCAAGGAGCATCACTGGGGGCCGTGATTGGTTTCTTACTCCCGACTACCTGGCATGTCCTGGGTGCTGGGGTTGTACCTCTCTTTGCCTTTGCCGGAGCCCTGGTCAGTACCGCTATTGTCTATGGTTTGGCCCGCGTAGGCAAAACTTTACCGGTGACCACTCTCATCCTGGCCGGCGTAGCTCTAGGGGCACTTCTGGGGTCAATCGTATCTTATCTGATTATTTCCAGCGGGGAAAAGATGCACGGTATTATCTTCTGGCTGATGGGTAGCTTCTCTCTGAGCCAGTGGGCGGATGTAAAGCTCGTTCTTCCTTATGTGGTAGTGGGCATCGCAGTCATTTTGCTTTACGCTCGCCCACTTAATGTAATGCAGCTTGATGAGGAGCAGGCCCAGCAACTGGGCATCAATGTGGAGAGGCTGAAACTCGTTCTTCTTATCGCAGCCACCTTAATCACGGCGGCAGCCGTTTCTTTCGTCGGTACCATTGGCTTTGTTGGTATCATCATTCCGCACGCGGTGCGTCTGATTTGGGGCGCCGACTACCGTTTCCTCTTGCCACTCTCTGTCCTCTCCGGCGCCATTTTTCTAATTCTAGCCGACTTGATAGCCCGCACTGCCCAGGCGCCGTCGGAGATACCCATAGGTGTAATCACTGCCATCTGTGGAGCACCCTTCTTCCTTTACTTATTGCGGCGCCGAAAGAAGGTAATCTTCTGAGGTTAAGATGATTAAAATTGAAGCACAGAATATCTGTCTTGGTTACTCCCGTAAGGAAGTATTGAAAGATGTGACCTTCCAGGTAATGCCCGGAGAGATGGTGGGACTTATCGGCCCGAACGGCTGTGGCAAGTCGACCATTATCAGGGCTTTAACTCGTATTATCTCTCCGTACCGGGGGAGGATACTTCTGGATGGAAAAGATATAGCCAGCATACCAAGGCAGGAACTGGCCCGCATGCTCGGCGTCGTCCCCCAGATGCCGCTCCTTCCCAGCGCCTTTACCGCTTTTGAGGTAGTGCTCATGGGCAGAAATCCTCACCTTAGTCTTTTCCAGTACGAAGGTCCAAAAGAACTGGATATTGCCTGGCAGGCTATGGAGAGAACTATGACCCACCATCTCGCCAGACGAAGGGTAGGCGAGCTTTCCGGTGGCGAGATACAGTGCCTCCTCATCGCCCGTGTCCTTACACAGGAGACGAAGGCAATTCTGCTTGATGAGCCTACAGCAAATCTTGATATCGGCCGTCAGGTCGAAATCCTTAATCTTATTAAGAACCTGTGTCGTGAAAATAATCTGGCTGTTCTCGCCGCGCAACATGACCTTAACCTCGCTTCGCAATACTGCGACCGGTTGGTACTGATAAATAACGGACGGGTTCACGCTCAGGGGACACCAAGCGAGGTCATCACCGCTGAGAACATTAAAGAGGTCTATGGAGCTGACAGTTGTGTCTATGCCCATCCGATTAACAGGCTACCAGCTGTCCTCATTAGTGCCAACAATAGCCAAGCAGTTGACCTGAGGAAAGTCACTGAAAGGAATGTGGTCTAACGGCCATGGAAGTTCTACTCATATTGTTGTTAGGTTTAGCTATTGACGTGACTTTGGGCGAGCCACCTCGTGTTATCCATCCAGTCGTATGGATTGACCAGAGTCTTCCCTTAGTATTGTATCCTAATCGCAAGCTATGAACAATAGGGCGTAATGTGTAATTCCCTAGTTAAGGCTTCCGGTGTTCCGCTCTTTCTAGCCCTCGGACCAACATTAAAACTGGAGCGATTTTTTGGGGGGGCACCCCAAGGTCAATTGACAATCTTTGACCTGAGATTTACTATGGCCATTATAGTCGAGATAATAGACCGGGATTTTAGAAAGAAAATCCGTAACCTTTTGATAAAAGTCAGTAGGCAACATAGTGTTACATGAAATCATTACAAATAAAATATTGATTATTCCCATCTGTTCTTGGGCGATAGCACAATTACTGAAGGTGATTATAATACTAATACAGAAAAGGCAATTAGACCTACGATATTTAGTTGGCAGTGGCGGTATGCCTAGTTCGCATTCAGCGGTGGTCAGTGCTCTTGCGACATCGGTTGCATTTATCCAAGGTTTGGGATCAGTAGCCTTCGGTATATCGGCTTTGTTGGCTTTGGTGGTTATGTCTGACGCTGTAGGGGTTCGACAATCAGTAGGACAACAGTCGATGGTCTTAAACCGTATCCTGCGGGAGCTTAGACTTCGGCGTCCTCTAGCAGAATTGGGACATGATTTGAGAGAATTCATAGGGCATACACAGTTTCAAGTCATAGTCGGGGGATTATTGGGTATTGTTGTTGCATGGTTGTGGCTTTGCCATTGAAGATGCTTCGTAATAGGTCGTTAGTAAATATGTTTCTTATTGAACAGCGTAAATATTTTTAAAGCTGGTCGCAAAAATGTCTAAGCAATATGCCAAGGTAGTTGTCAATCCAGTGGCCGGTGGTTGCTCAGTTGGCAGGGATTGGCCCGGGATCAGCCGGCAGTTAAATGACGTCGGTCTATCATTTGATTATGAATTCACCAAGGGCACGGGGCATGCCATAGAAATAGCCAGACAGGCTGCAGATAGTGGTTATCGCTGCCTTGTAGTTGTCGGTGGCGATGGAACAGTGAATGAAGTAGCCAACGGCATACTGCGTTCAGCCCATTCAGGTAACATAATTCTTGGTATTGTGAGCTCTGGAACAGCGGACAGTTTTGCCCGTTCGCTGGGTATTGCTCAAGACAAAGTTGGTGCCCGCTCCCACTTGACTGGCCAAGGAAGGGCTCTGATTGATGTTGGCGTTGTACAATGCTGGAGCCAGGGACGACCGCTAGAGCGCTTTTTTGTAAATATAGCCGATGTAGGTTTTGGGTCTGCAGTCGCAGATGCTTGGAAGCGCTTGCCGAACCGCTTTGGTCGTAGCATAAATCATACACTTCGTATAGTCGAAGGCTTGAGGTGTCTAATGACACATCGTAACAAATTAATGAAACTTCATATAGGAGAGGAGGTCGAGGCTATTTTTAGCTGTGATGTGGTCATAGCTAATGGACAATACTTCGCGGACGGAATGCAAATAGCTCCCCATGCTAGGCTAGATGATGGCTTACTGGATGTAGTGATTGGTGGTGATGTAGGTAGATTTGAGCTACTGAAGATATGGCCAACATTATATAACGGAGGACATATTGGACACCCCAAAATAAGAGAGAGAAAGGCAACAACTATTACAATTGAATCCGACGAGCAACTTCTCGTAGAGGCCGATGGCGTTATCCTCGGCGAAACTCCAGCGTCATTCCGGGTGATCCCCTCCACTTTAACTATTGTGGTATAGCACAATAGTCCAGAATGTGTAACCCCCTGCATCGAGGTTTTTGGTTCTTGCTCCTTCAGGCCGAATACTTCATCATGACCCTAAACAACTCATCCACGTCTTCTCTCGTTTTAGCCAAGCGAGCTACTCTTACTGCCTGCCTCGGGTCGACAAACCGGTGTGGCAATTGCCACACTTTCTCAGCAATATAGGAAGCTAAGGCTCCGTCAACATTCTCCCTTTTCCTCAACAGATTGGTAGCTACCATCAAAAACTCATCCTTGCTATACGGACTAAAACGCAGCACCATAAACCTAGAAATAAGCTCCGGGGACATTTTAAGCGTATTGGAAGTGGCGAAAACCTTAGTATTCAGCTTTACCTGGCGGCGCTTCCCGTGTTTAGTTTCAGAGACTATCCCTGTCTCAGTTAAGGAGAGGAGTATAGTAATATCCTTTGTCCCTATACGGTCTATCTCATCTACAAGCAGAATCTGAGGCTCAAGGTCAAATAAGACATCAGCAATCCCCGCCTTGGTTGACTGTGAGCCAAGTATGTAAGGGGCACCTAACCGTGCTAGTTCGAGTAGAAACATGGTTTTTGCTGAACTGGGGACCCCAGTAAAGAGGAGATGGACCGGCTTCTCGCTTTGAATAGCTTGCCTTACCAGTGCCTTTACATCTGAATAACCTTCAATCGGTTCAAACAAGTCCTCCGGCAGTTCTAAAGGCATAGGTGACCTCTCCTCTGGCTCAGGCTCCCTAGTGGCTAACAATACCTCTGCCTGCTGACGGCCTAAATGAGTCAAGGCAAGTCCGCGGTAGCTGTTGCTATGAAATCTTTCCTCAAGTACCCCCTTTAGCAAGAGACCATTTAACACAGATGGATGGGTGCAGACTGCTGACCAGCTCCAGCCAAGTGGCCAATCCCTTGCTGGGTTGGTGTTTCTTTCATATTCCAAGATTCTCAGGAGTGCTGCTTCTTCCTTATCGGTAAGGTTAACCATAATCCACACTCTTTTAAGTAAAGCCTAGCCATTCGCAAAAAGGCGGTGCTACCTTTACTCTTCCAGACCAAGGGCAAAGTGAAGAGCAACTTCCACTGCTTTTAGGTTTTCAGGACTAAGAGAAACCAGCCTCTCTTGCAGGCTTCTTTTAGCAATAGTAGTAATGGTATCCAGATTGACCACACATGGCCTGGGAAGACCATCCTCTGGCCCCAAAGGAACCTCTGAGGGAATATGACGCATACGTGTGGTCACCGGCGCCACAGTTACCAGTTCCCGAACCGCATAAGCCTCATTGCGGGATAGGAGTAGCACAGGGCGCCGTCCAGCAGGCGGCGCTAATTCTGTCCACCATATCTCGCCTCGCTTCATGCCCAAGGCTCCTCAGCTAACACGGCACTCCCCACCCGGTGAGTTGCTTCAACCTCCTCAGCTGACTCCGGAACTTCTTGATAGCCCCGCACATAGTCTTTTACAGCCGAGGACTCACGTTCCTGTTTCAGAAGCCTCTCTATGGCACGGCGAAAGAACTGGCTACGGCTTTCTCCTTTAACCTTTCGTTCCGTTTCCACAACCTCCAGGACATCCTTAGGCAGGCTTATGGCAACCTTGGCACTCTTACCCATAATAGCATCTCCTCAAAGTATTCATACCAAAGTATGAATGATTCTGCCCCGTTTGTCAAGTGAAGACTGGAAAGCAATTTTGCCACCATACTGTTTAGCACCCAAGGGCGCAGGGTGGCACCGCCAGATATAAGAACTAGGGTTTGACAAGGTTGTGCACAAGTACTATGCTCAATGTGTGGAGAAAAAGAAACCAAAACCAGCAGTCGGTGTAAGAGTAGACCCTGAGATTTTGCACCAAGCCCGGGTTAGAGCTGTGATGCAGAAGAAAACACTTGGGCGGTGGCTAGAGGAGGCAATAATCGAGAAACTCAAGAGAGAAGAGAAACAAAGTAAGGAGGTTCAAGAATGAGACATAAATATGGAGAAGTAGAGGGGTGCCTGCCTTGTAAGGTTAATTTCGTATCTGGAGAAGAGTTATCCAGCTTTGAGGGTGCGGAGCCTGCTTGGAAGGCAGGGACTCTACCACCTGAGTTACTCCCGCCCAGTTAATCTATTCTAGCTTGAAAAACCGCCTTTGTAAAGGATGTTCTGTTCTACGCAAACCTAAAATCCACAAATCAGGACAGCTTAACCAG
>Ga0315282_10015967_pt1 | contig 11016 bp, 9 predicted proteins | sample YL17G07_20_MG_FD_203693 | JGI IMG/M metagenome (GOLD analysis project Ga0315282, IMG submission 203693) | Sediment microbial communities from Yellowstone Lake, YNP, Wyoming, USA - YL17G07_20 | ecosystem: Environmental > Aquatic > Freshwater > Lake > Sediment | place: USA: Wyoming | collected...
CTCTTTAATATCGGTAATTTCCTTGTCTTTTCTCCGCATAGCCCTCTTTCCTTGGGACTACCGCCTAATAACCTCCTCCGGGCTGGTAATCCTGCCCATTACAGCACTGGCGGCAGCCACTGCGGGATTAGCCAGATAGACCTCTGACTTAGGGCTGCCCATCCTGCCGACAAAGTTGCGGTTAGTGGTGGAGATGCAGCGCTCGCCGTCAGCCAGGACCCCCATATGCCCGCCAAGGCAGGGACCACAGGTCGGTGTGCTGACCACAGCCCCAGCCTTTATGAATGTCTCTATAAGCCCCTCAGTCAGGGCGTCAAGATATACCTGCTGTGAGCCGGGGATGATAATGCACCTCACCCCGGGGTGAATCCTTCTCCCCTTTAGTATTTGGGCGGCAATTTTTAAATCCTCAAGGCGACCGTTGGTGCAGCTACCAATTACAGCTTGATTGATTTCTATGTTCCCTACGTGGCTGACCGGCTTGGTATTGGCTGGGGAGTGGGGTAGGGCAACCTGAGGTTCTAATTGTGAGACATTATACTCAATGACGTGGGAGTATTTAGCATCTTCATCTGGCTCATATACCAGGTATGGGCGTTTTGCCCGTGACTTTACATAAAGTTGCGTCTTGTTATCCACCCCGAAAATGCCAGCTTTAGCCCCAGCTTCAATAGCCATATTAGCCATAGTAAATCGGCTGTCCATGGATAGGGAGTCTATAGCTTCGCCGGCAAACTCCATCGCTGAATATAGGGCACCATCAACACCAATATCGCCGATGGTATACAGGATTAAGTCCTTACCGCTTACCCATTTGCCCAATGTGCCGTGGTAGATGAGCTTGATAGTAGGCGGCACCTTCATCCAGATGTCGCCGGTTGCCATGGCGGCGGCAATATCGGTTGACCCCATGCCGGTGGCAAAAGCACCTAGAGCACCGTAGGTGCAGGTGTGGGAATCAGCCCCGATAACTAAATCCCCGGGCAGCACCAAGCCCTGCTCGGGCAGAAGCACATGCTCAATGCCCATTTGACCCACTTCAAAGTATAGTATCTTCTGCTCATGGGCAAATTCTCGCATCAGCTTCGCCTGCTCGGCGGAAGCGATGTCCTTATTGGGGACAAAGTGGTCAGGCACCATTACCACCTTTTTAGGGTCAAAGACCTTGCCTACCCCTATTCTTTGAAACTCTCTTATGGCAATGGGGGCGGTAATATCGTTGGCTAGAATCAGGTCTACCCTGACATTTAAAAATTCGCCCGGGCTTACCTTCTTTTTATCACTGTGGGCAGCGAGTATCTTCTCAGCTAGGGTCAATATAGTTTCCTTTCTCTGGGTGATTAAAATTAGGCTTAAGACAGGTAATTACCGAATAGGGTGGGGAAGAAGCAATACAATCAATACTACAACAGTAGTAATAGCCGATATTAGGTATAGACCAGCGCCGGCAGTTAGCCCAATGGCAGCTACCGCCCATATAGTAGCGGCGGTAGTCAACCCCTCAACAATACCCCCTCCCCTGTGGAAGATAGCCCCGGCACCAAGGAAGCCAATACCAGCCACTATTCCAGCAGCAACCTGAGCCGGGGAAGCCCCACTAAAACCATAAATAGAGGCTATGGTAAACAGGGCAGTGCCAACACAAATCAGGGTATGTGTTCTCAAGCCAGCTGGCTTACCGGCTCTCTCACGCTGGTAGCCAACAATAGCTCCCAGGGCTGCTGCCAGCAGTAGGCGCAGAGCCATTACTATTTCAGCGTTCATCTCACCGCATCCTACCTTGTTACTTTCTTTCTGGCAGCCAGCAGCCGGTTAAGGGCATTCATATAGGCTTTGGCGCTGGCAACAATAATATCAGTATCGGCGCCCCGCCCGGTATAGGTTATGCCCTCGCTCTCTATCCTTATCAGCACCTCACCGATAGCATCAATACCCTCAGTTACCGATTTAACCGTGAATTCAGTAAGCTCATTAGGCACAGCTACAATTCTATTGATAGCCTTATACACTGCATCAACCGGGCCAGTGCCCAAGGCAGCGTCAGCTAGAGCCTGATCATCAGGGCCAATAAGCCTAACTGCGGCGGTGGGAATACCCCTATCACCACAAGACACCTGGACACGGTCAAGGTGGTAGACTTCAGAGACGGTGCGTAGCTCCTCGGCAATGAGGGATTCAATGTCTCTATCAGTGATTTCCTTCTTCTTGTCGGCTAGCTCTTTGAACGCAGAGAAGGCTCGGTTAAATTCCTCCTCGCTCAAGCTATAACCTAACTCGGCGAGGCGCTCGTTAAAGGCGTGCCGCCCGCTAAGCTTGCCCAGCACCAAGCTACTCGCCGGTATGCCCACGGTTCTAGGGTCCATTATTTCATAGGTTATCGGCATCTTTATTACGCCATCCTGATGGATTCCTGACTCATGGCGGAAGGCATTAGCCCCAACGATTGCCTTATTGGGCTGGACGACAAAGCCGGTCAGCTCGCTTACCAAGCGGCTGGTTTTATAGATTTGGGTGGTATTGACGCTGGTCTTCAGGTTGAAAAAGTCCTTACGGGTGCTAATAGCCATGACAATTTCCTCAAGGGAGGCATTGCCCGCTCTTTCCCCAATACCGTTAATGGTGCACTCCACCTGTCGGGCACCCCGTTTAACCGCTTCCAGGCTATTGGCTACGGCTAGCCCCAGGTCATTGTGGCAGTGGACGCTGACGATAGCCTTGTTGATGTTTGGCACATTTTTGATAATCCCCTCAATGAGGTTGCCAAACTCCCCGGGGATGGCATAGCCCACAGTATCGGGGATATTTACCGTAGTCGCACCAGCATCAATAACTGCTTCCAGGATTTGATAGATATATTCAGGCTCGGTTCGGCTGGCATCCATCGGTGAAAACTCTATATCATCAGTATATTTCTTAGCCCGAGCCACCATCTCCCGAGCAGTATGCAAGACTTCCTTGCGGCTCTTCTTAAGTTGATAGACAAGGTGTATATCTGAAGCCGACAGAAACACATGAATCCGTGGATGCTCAGCTTCTCTGACCGCTTCCCAAGCTCTATCAATATCGTCAGGATGAGCCCGGGCTAAGGCGCAGATTATTGGTTTACGAACCTCTTTGGCAATAAGCCTAACTGCCTCAAAATCGCCCGGGGAACTGATGGGGAAGCCAGCCTCAATAACATCTACATTAAGCCTTTCCAGTTGCTTGGCTATCTCCAGCTTCTCCTGGGCGTTAAGCATCCCCCCCGCCGCCTGCTCCCCATCCCTCAATGTCGTATCAAAGATTATTACCCGTTCCATAGTCTTCATTCCTTCTAACCCATCCCCCTGCCCCCTTCTCTTATTAAGGGAAGGGGGGAATGTTTTGTAAGAGGGACTTCGTCCCTCTTTAACACCCTATAGCTAAAGAGGCTTTGCCTCCTCTCCCCCTTACGGGGCGCATAAGAGGGGCTAATGCCCCTCTTTCTTCTCCTCCCCCTCTCCTTTCTAAGGAGAGGGGGATAAAGGGGGTGAGGTCAATAAAAACATGCAAGGAGTTCACTTCCCCTTAAGCCAGGGCATCATCCCGCGCAATTCTTTGCCCACCAGCTCAATAAGGTGTTCCTCATCCATACGCTTCAGGGCGTTGTAAACCGGGCGACCGGCCTGGTTTTCCAGAATCCACTCTTTGGCGAAGCTACCATCTTGAATCTCAGCCAGGATTTGTGCCATTTCATCTTTGACCAGTTCATCAATCACCCGTGGTCCCCGGGTATAATCGCCATACTCGGCGGTATCACTAACCGAGTTGCGCATATGGCTTAACCCCCCTTGGTACATCAGGTCAACGATAAGCTTGAGCTCGTGGAAGCATTCAAAGTAGGCTACCTCCGGCTGATAGCCAGCCTCAACCAGCGTCTCAAAACCAGCTTTGACCAGGGCTGAAACCCCGCCACAAAGCACTGTCTGTTCACCAAAGAGGTCGGTTTCCGTCTCTTCAGCAAAGGTCGTTTCAATGACCCCCGCCCGGCTGCAACCGATACCCTTGGCATAGGCAAGGGCAACATTCTTTGCCTCCCCCGAGACATCTTGATGAACTGCTACCAGCGCTGGTAGTCCTATGCCTTGGGTATAGAGTTGCCTGAGCATGGGACCGGGACCTTTGGGAGCTATCATGGTAACATCAATGTTAGGAGGTGGAATAATCTGCCCGAAGTGGATGTTAAAGCCGTGAGCAAACATCAGCATCTTACCACGGGCTAGCCCCTTTTCAATTGACCCGTAGTAGATGTCTCGCTGCAGGTTATCCGGAGCCAGCATTACAATGATATTGGTTTCCTTTGCTACTTCAGCCGCTGTCTGTACGTTAAAGCCGGCGTCCCGGGCATTCTTCCAACCTGGGGTTCCCTTGGCTTCAGCCACTATTACTTGGCAGCCACTATCTCTGAGGTTCTGAGCGTGGGCATGCCCCTGGCTGCCGTAGCCGATAATGCCGACTACTTTGCCCTCAAGCAATTTTAGATTACAATTCCGCTCATAATATATCTTAGCCATAATTTATCCTCCCCTTTTTTGCTCTTTAGCCTTAGACGACCTTTTCTTCATATATCTTAGTCATAATTTATCCTCCCCTTTTTTGCTCTTTAGCCTTAGACGACCTTTTCTTCGTTGGGAGCGGTCCTGAACTACCTCGGGTCATAGCTATACAGCCTGTCCTGGCTATTTCCCTGATACCAAAACCCCGAAGCAAATTGAATAGGGAATCGATTTTTTCCTCGTCGCCGGTAACCTCAATAGTTACTGAATCAGCGGCAACATCGACAATATTTGCCCTAAAGATATCAACAATCTGAATAATCTCGCTTCTAGTAGAGGAGTTAGCTTTTACTTTAATCAATGCCAGTTCCCGAGCGACAATGTCTTCCTCGGTAATATCAGAGACCTTGACGACATCAACAACCTTATCCAGTTGTTTCCTAACCTGTTCCACCATCGTGGCTGCCCCATCGACGACTATGGTCATGCGTGATAAATTGGGGAGTTCACTGTGTCCCACAGCAATGCTTTCAATATTGAAACCACGCCTTCGGAAAAGGCTTGCCATCCGGTTAAGCACCCCGGGCTTATCCTCTACCAGAGCAACTAGGGTATGCTTTGTCATTCTGTCACCTCTTTTCTAGGCTCAGATATTGCTCACCTGAAGATTCGCCGAATCTGTGGCTTTTGCCTCTTTCCTCGGTTCCTCAATAACTTCGGCTAAGGCTGCCCCCGGTGGCACCATAGGGTAAACATTCTCCTCTGGCTCTATGACAAAATCTATCAGGAATGGACCCGGCTCCTCCATTGCCTTTTCAATAGCTGGAACCACCTCTTCTTTGTGTTTAACCCTTAACCCGGGAAAGCCATATGCCTCGGCAATCTTGACAAAGTCTGGACCACTCAGTGGTGTGGCTACATATCGCTTTCTATAGAACAGCTCCTGCCACTGCCTCACCATTCCTAAATAGCCGTTATTCATGATAGCTATCTTAACTGCCACCTTTTCCTGAACAATGGTGGCTAACTCCTGAATCGTCATCTGAAAACCACCATCGCCAGCTATACACCAGACAATCTCATCGGGACGCCCAATCTTGACTCCCAGAGCCGCAGGGAGCTCAAATCCCATAGTCCCCAGTCCGCCTGATGAGATTAGGCTATTTGGCTTATTATACCAGTAGTGTTGAGCCGACCACATCTGGTTCTGCCCCACCCCGGTAACAATTATCGCCTCGCCCTGGGTTACTTCGTATATTTTGCGGATAACATACTGGGGCAGGAGTTGTTGAGTGTCTCTGATATTTGTTGACGGGTGCTCCCGTCGCCAATCGTCAAGCTGTCGGATCCAATCGACATGTTCAGTGGGAGTAATCAGCTTATTCAATTCCTGAAGGACGGCTTTGGCATCACCAACAATGGGAACATCTACGCGTACATTTTTGCCAATCTCTGCTGGGTCAATGTCAATATGGATAATCTTGGCATGAGGAGCAAAGGCGCTTACCTTAGCTGTAGCTCTATCATCAAACCTCATCCCGATAGCAGTGATAAGGTCAGCAGCACTAACGGCAAAGTTAGCGTAAGCCATGCCATGCATTCCCAGCATTCCATAACTTAGAACGTGGGACTCAGGGAAACAACTAATACCTAATAGGGTGGTAACTACTGGCACCTGTGCTTTTTCCACCAGCTCTTTTAGTTCAGCATATGCCCCGGAGATGATTATCCCCCTACCAGCAATAATAAGAGGGCGCTGAGCTTCATTTATGAGTTTAGCTGCCTTCTTAATCTGGGCTGGATGCCCTTGGAGCGTTAGTTTATAGCCGGGCAAATCAACCTTGCTTGGGTAATTAAATTCAGCCTGGTCCATGAAAACGTCTCTGGGTATATCAATAAGCACTGGTCCGGGTCGACCACTCTTGGCTAGGTAAAAAGCCTCTTTAAATATCCTGGGTAATAAAGCAGCATCAAGAACAAGATAGTTATGCTTGGTGATAGGCTGAGTGATGCCGGTAATATCTATCTCCTGAAAGGCATCCTTACCAATAAATGGTCTGGCTACCTGACCGGTAATAGCTACTATAGGAGATGAATCAAGGTGAGCATTAGCAATACCGGTTACCAGGTTAGCTGCACCAGGACCTGAGGTAGCCAGGCATACTCCCACCTTGCCTGTGGCTCGGGCATAGCCGTCAGCGGCATGAGCGGCACCCTGCTCATGGCGCACCAGAATATGGCGAAGCCGAGGATATTGAGGTAAGGTATCATATAATGGTAAAACCGTACCACCAGGGAAACCAAAGATAACCTCTACCCCCTCCTGTATCAGACTCTCACATACCATTTGAGCTCCGGTCATCTTCATAATAGCCCCCTTATCTAGTGAACACTGCCCCGGTGCTAGCTGAGGACACCCTCTCAGCGTAGTACCTGAGGTAGCCTGTTTTTACTTTAGGCTCAAAGTCAGCTAATTGCGCCAGACGTTTGGATATCTCTTTATCGCTAAGCTCGACATCAAGCCGGTAGTTGGGAATATCAATCTTGATTATATCCCCATCCCTTAAGGCAGCAATAGGTCCCCGGCTGGCTGCCTCAGGGGAGACATGTCCGATAGCCGCCCCACGGGTGGCTCCGGAAAAACGCCCGTCAGTTATTAGGGCTACCTCTTTATCCCTACCCATACCACTCAGAAGGGCAGTCGGGGTGAGCATCTCTCTCATTCCAGGTCCTCCTTTCGGTCCCTCATAGCGAATGACTATTACCTCACCCGGCTTTATTTTCTTATTCATAATAGCCTCGGTAGCTTCTTCTTCGGAGTCGAAAACCTTGGCTGCTCCCTGATGAACCATCATTTCAGAGGCTACCGCTGCCCTTTTTACCACTGCTCCCTCTGGTGCCAGGTTGCCAAAAAGGATGGCAATCCCCCCCGTAGGGGAATGAGCATTAGCCATGGGTCGGATAACCTCTTTATCCCTGTTCTGGCTATCAGCAATAATCTCAGCTACCGATTTTCTTGACACTGTCTTTGAATTTAGGTTTAATAGCTTCTTTAATTCTTTCATCACTGCGTCTATGCCACCAGCCCGGTCTAAGTCCTCCAGGTGATATTCGCCGGCTGGTCTTAATTTAGATAGGTGAGGGGTGCGCTGGCTGATCTGGTTTACCATTGCTAATGGGAAATCAATCCCAGCCTCGTGAGCCACTGCCATAAGGTGCAGAACTGAATTGGTGCTACCACCCAGCGCCATATCAACAGTAAAGGCATTGTGAATAGAGTCCTTATTTATAATATCTCTAGGGCGAATATCATTAGCCAGAAGCTCCATAACCTTTTGCCCTGACTTTTTGGCTAGCTGTATTCGCCTTGAGTCAACGGCGGGGATGGTGCCATTGCCCACCAGTGCCATTCCCAGGGCTTCAGTCAGGCAATTCATGGTGTTGGCAGTGAACATCCCGGAGCAACTGCCGCAGCCGGGGCAGGCAAGCTCCTCCAACCGCTCTAATTCCTCCTCATTCATTTCGCCACTGGCTACCTTCCCCACTGCCTCAAAGACAGAGCTAAGGTCAATCTTTTCCACCTTGCCATTATTGTCTAGACGCCCCGCTAGCATTGGTCCACCGCTGATGAAGATAGCCGGTAGATTTAATCTTACCGCTGCCATGAGCATGCCAGGGATTATCTTGTCACAATTGGGGATGAAAACTAGGGCATCAAAGGCATGAGCCTCAGCCACTATCTCCACTGAATCAGCTATTAATTCACGGCTAGGGAGGCTATATTTCATACCTGGGTGGTTCATAGCAATGCCATCACATACAGCAATAGTATTGACCTCAAAGGGAGCACCTCCGCTGCTATATACCCCAGCCTTAACCGCCTCAGCGATAGCTCGCAGATGTATATGTCCGGGGACAATCTCACTAAAGCTATTGACAACCCCGATAAGGGGCTTATCTATATCAGCCTTACTCCAGCCCACAGCCCGCAATAAAGCCCGGTGGGGGGCACGCTCTATACCTCGTTTAACTGCGTCGCTTTTCATAACTTTTCCAATCTAACGTTATTCCGTATTATAAAAAAAGCCGCCCCAGTGAGGACGGCTCCTATTGAGACGAAACCCCACTCACGGGCTCTGTTTCATAACGATAAGTACCAAAATAACATTCTGCTCGTTCATTACAAGATAAGATAGCACAGTTCCTATTTATTGTCAACCACCTTCTCCTTAAGGATTATCTATCTACCTTTAGCCTTCCATCGCCTTTATCTTATCTAGCCTTTTTTGGTGTCTCCCACCCTCAAACTGGGAAGTAAGGAAAGCCTCAACAATTTGGCGCACTGTATCTTGTGTTTCCCTTGTCCCTAAACAAAGGATATTGGCATCATTATGCTGGCGGGCACGGCGGGCGCTGAAGGCATCATGGCATAAGGCGGCTCTAATTCCCTTAACCTTATTGGCGGCGATACTCATACCAATGCCGGTATCGCATATTAGAATGCCGCGTTCAAAATCACCACTAGCCACCCTTCCTGCCACCTTTTGGGCAATATCAGGGTAGTCTACCGGGTCAGTAGTATAGCCGCCGAAGTCCTTATAGCTATGCTCCATTTGAGCGGTTAGCTTTATAACAAATTGCTTAAGGTCTAGCCCTCTATGGTCACAGCCAATGGCAATGCGCACCGTCTTAGTCTCTCTCCACAAGCGTAATGTTCTGGCATATCTTCTTTAGTTCTTCTCTTGATATAGCGCCTTCTCTCAAGATAAGGGGAGTCTCCCCGGTCAGGTCAACTATAGTGGATTCCTTGCCCCCTGGGCATCTGCCGCCATCAATAATTAAGTCTACCTTATCACCTAATTGAGCGTAGACCTCGGCAGCAGTCAATGCACTGGGCTTGCCACTGAGATTGGCGCTTGTGCCCACAATAGGAGCACCAAGACCTTGGGCAAGAGCAACAGGGACAGGGTGGGCAGGGATGCGGGCGGCTACTGTTTTACCACCCCCACTAACAATGTCGGGGACAGATTTAGACTTATAAAGCACAATTGTCAGGGCACCGGGCAAGAATTTGTCGACTAAGAGCCAGGCAATTGGTGGCACTGGCTCGGCAACCTCAGCTATCTGAGATTTATCGGCTAGAAGCAGTGGCAGTGGCATACTGCGTGGTCGCTCCTTTACCTGATAAACCCGCTCTACAGCCTGACGAATACTGATAGAGGCACCCAGCCCGTAGACAGTATCGGTGGGAAAGGCAACTATACCCCCGTGCTTAAGGATAGAGATACCCTGCTCAACCTGCTTTTGAATAGGTGAAGGGAGCTTATTTCCCATTGCCTTCTTCTTGACGATAGTATATCACAGTGATAAGCTATGTTCTATACATGGCTAAGGGTAAGTCAAAACAAGCCACAAAAGGTAGTCACCGGGTAGCAACCAGCGGCGATATTGAGGTCTCCACTTATTTGGAAATCGCCAAGGAGATAGGGGGTGAGCAGCCGGCGGCGGCAAAGGAAGCTGTAACCGGTGAGCGTGAGGCTATAGTTGTCATCGACTTTGGCTCGCAATATAGCATGCTAATCACCCGAAGAGTACGCGAATGCGAGGTATATTGTGAGCTGGTGCCCTATGATGTCCCTTGGGAAAAGATAGCCTTGCTAAAACCCAGGGGATTTATCCTCTCTGGAGGTCCGGCCAGTGTCTATGAGCCCGGTGCACCTCTAGCTCTGGCTTATATCTATGAGAGCGGTCTGCCGATATTGGGCATATGCTACGGGATGCAGGTTCTTGCCCACCAGCTAGGCGGAAAGGTCGCACCTGGAGTAAAGCAGGAGTATGGTCACGCCATTCTTCATTTGAGCGATGTAGATTCACCTCTATTTGTTGATTTACCTTCCACCACGCCGGTATGGATGAGCCATGGTGACAAAATTGAAGAGCTGCCGCCCGGTTTCACTGCCCTAGCCTATACTGAAAATTCGCCCTTTGCCGTTATGGGCAGTGATAAGAAAATATTTGGTCTCCAGTTTCATCCTGAGGTAGCCCATACCCCCGAAGGAAAAACAATCCTGAGGAACTTTGTCTACCGGGTATGCGGCTGCACAAGAAACTGGACAACGGCTAACTTCATAAATGAGAGCATAGCTAAAATTAAGCAGCAGGTAGGCAAGGGCAAGGTCATCAGTGCCCTCTCGGGTGGGGTTGATTCAGCGGTAACCGCCACCCTCATCCACCGTGCTATCGGTGACCAGCTCACCTGCATCTTTGTCAACCATGGGCTACTGCGTCGTGAGGAAGTGGAAAGAACATTTAATACCTTCCGACTCAATTTTGGCATGAATATCATCTATGTTGATGCCAGCGAAAGATTTCTCAATCGCCTCAAGGGGTTAACCGACCCGGAGATGAAACGCAAGGTGATAGGTGAGGAATTTATCAAGGTATTTGAGGAGGAAGCCAAGAAAATAGGCAAGGTTGATTTTCTTGCTCAGGGGACGCTCTA
>Ga0315282_10015969_pt1 | contig 11016 bp, 10 predicted proteins | sample YL17G07_20_MG_FD_203693 | JGI IMG/M metagenome (GOLD analysis project Ga0315282, IMG submission 203693) | Sediment microbial communities from Yellowstone Lake, YNP, Wyoming, USA - YL17G07_20 | ecosystem: Environmental > Aquatic > Freshwater > Lake > Sediment | place: USA: Wyoming | collected...
CCATCCAGAGGAAAAGAGGGAAAGGGAATCTCAAGGACTCGGGCTCCGCAGGGGCTTGCCGTCGTTCGCCTGCACCGCTTTCTCGATCTCCTTGATGAGCGCCTCGGATTCGAAGATGTAGGCGAAGCCGAACGCCATGTTTCGGAGAGAGGAGAATATCAATGAACGCTCGGGAGCTACCGTGGTGTCTACCGGAATGAACACACGGTATCCGAAGGTGAAGGCGTCTCTGGCCGTGCTCTCCACCTGGATGTTGGTCACCGCTCCCATGATCACGAGGTCCTCGGTGCCGGAATCCTGCAACATCTTTCGGAGGTCGGTATCGACGAAGCCGCTGTAATGGGGGAAGACCACCACCGGATCCCCGGGGAGTCTGCTCAGGCTCGGATCCAGATCGTACCCGACCTCGCCGGGCGCCAGAGCCTTGCCCCACCACCGTTTCAGCTCATTCTGCTTCTCGGCGTCGGTCCTGGCCCCCTGCTGCAGGAAGATCACCGGCATGCCGGCCGTCCGAGCCGCTCGGATCATCTTGTTGACCACCGGGATGATCTTCACGGCCATGTGATTGCTCGGGGCGTCCGTGAAGAATTGCTGAAGAGCAACCACCACCAGCGCAGTCTTCTGCGGGTTCAGGTGTACCTTCCCCTCCTTGACCTGAACGTTGTAGGGGTAGATGGCGTCCTTCCAGGAGATGTTCGTGAGGCCGCTGCCGGAAAGGAGATCCGCCTTGCCGGGCTTGCGGACTCCCTTGCCCTCTCCCTTTCCGGCCGGCGGAGGGGGCTGATCCAGCTTGGGCTCGTAACAGCCGGACAGCATCGCCGTGAGCAGGATGAAGAAGCCGAGTCGAAGGTGATGGGCCATGAATCTCTCTCCTTGTCTCACTCAAGGTCCGGGACATCGCTCCCAGCACTCTTCGGGAGCGGAGCAGGGAAGAAGATCGACCACCAGCTCCCTCTTCCCCCCCTTCTTGGGTATCTTGGACAGGTTGACGTGAGTGACCCGGGCCTTGACCAGCTCGCGGCCCGATCCGTCCTCCAGCCGGTAGGTGGCGGCAATGAACAGAGTGATGTCGTCGTACGGCGGAAGAGCGTTCAGAATGTCGGGGCCCGGCCCTTCCCTCTCGTCATTCTCCAGCCTCACGAACTGAAACTCGTCCTTGATCTCATCGTCCGACTTGCCCGTGCACCCTCCCTTGGACCCCGAGGCCTCGATGCAGTAGGCGATCCAGAGGCAGTCGAACTGGTCCGGCTGTATCCGGCCGTCCTGGCTCGGCGTGGCTCCCTTGAGCTGACGCACGAGCACGATCTCCGCATCGAACTCGTTGGTGCACCCGTGTCCCGCAGACACGAGCAGGAGCGCGGCAATGAAAATCGCAGGCATGTGGAGACGGTGATTCATTTTCCCAAAGTCAGAGACGCGGTCGGCTCCTGCTGCGTGATCAGGTAGATGCTGACGCCGGCAGCGCACGATGTCACGGCGATGGCCACCCAGAACCACGGATTCTCGTAGATGGGAACCGACATCGTGTCGGGCTTGTCCTGGTCCTCGTCGGTCGTGAGGGGAAGGGTCCCTTGCTCGGCCGAAGGATAGATGCGGATTTGAGGGCTTCGGGTCAGGGGATCCTCGGCCAAGGCAGGGCTCGGGCCTGACCAGACCACCAGCACAGCGGTCAGGGTCAGGATGGCCATCCCTCGTTCCAGCAGCTTGTCCGGGCGCTTCTTCATGATCCGGACGGCATGATACAGACATCTTCTAGGCAAGGTCAATCCGCATTCCGTATGATATTGTAAATAATTTGACTACTAGATGCGTTATATGTATACAATGTAGGTAAAGATGTTACCCAACCAAGGAGACTTCAATGTATACCGAGAACAGAAAAGACATCAGGGTCCCGATGGAAAGAGACGTTCTTCATTTCATCAATGACCGTCCTTTCCGATCCACGGCGCTGAACCTGAGCCCCAACGGGCTCTACCTCAGCCGCAAGTTCGAGCCGTACTCGCGCAAGACGCGGACGATCCAGCTCGAAATCCCGGTTCCGGAAGCGTCTGAGCTCGTATGGGCCAAAGGGGAGATCATCTACGACGCCATCTCTCCCAAGTTCCATGGCCTCGGGGTTCGGCTCACGGCCATGGCCGGCGCCCATGAACGGATCATCGACGAGCTCGTCAAGGAGATCCGGAACTCCATCCTGCAGCGGATGCTCCGCGAGGTCCGGCTCAAAAGGGAGCTGTCGCTGGCCCTGCCCCGGATCCAGGCCCCGCCCCCTCCCCCCCGGTTCGAGCGGACCCTCGTCGGCTACCTCAATCGTTTCGAGAAGCGCTGAGCGATCAGAAGGACGGGTGCGTGAAGCGGCCCCCGTCATGCCAGAGCGGTTGGTTGAAGTCTCCGCTCGCCCCTCCCCAGACCATCACATCCGAACCGATGAAAACGGCCGCAGCGTTGATTCTCTTGCCCGGCGAATCGGTCTTCGTGGTCAGGAACCAAGTATCCGTGGCCGGGTCATAGACCCCGCCGCTGCTCAGGAAGTCGCCGGAGACGTTCTCGCCGCCCCATATGAACAGCTTCCCGTTGACCGCCACAGCCACATTGGCGGACCGGCCCAGGGGGGCGCCCGTCTTGGTGATGGCGGACCATGTATCGGTCTCCGGATCGTAGATGCCTCCGGCGCTGGCGGTCACCACGGCACCGCCGGAAAGACTCAACCCGCCCCACACCGCCAGCCTATCCCCAAGCCACACGCCGCTCGCGCTGAACCGCCCCTCCGGTGCGCTGGCCGTGCTCATCTCGGTCCATGTCCCGGTCCCCAGGTCCAGCAAAGCGCCGGAGGCAAGCGGGACGCCGTCCTTTGATCGCCCACCCCAGACCAGCACCTTCTTGCCGGTCCACACCATCACATGATCGTACCTCGCCTCCGGAGCACCCGAGCCTGCGGCGACGGTGGTCCATGTCTTCGCATCGAGGTCGTACACGGCGCCGGTGTTCAATGCACTGGAACCGGCCTTCCCTCCCCAGACCACGAGCTTCTTCCCGGCCAGGACCACCCCGTTGCCCATGGCGGGCTCCGGGCCACCGTCCGTCTCGAGAGCGGACCAGGTGTCGGAGTCTGTGTAGTACAAGCCGCCGGTGTTGAGCATTCCGCCGGTAAACCCCTTGCCTCCCCATACGATCATGGCCGATCCGGTCCAGGCCGCGAAATGCCCCCAGCGCGTCTCGGGCGCGCCGTCGGTGGCGGTCTCGACCCAGCGATTGTTCTTCGGGTTGTAAACGGCGCCGGCCTTGAGAACACCGAGTTGTCCAGTGCCGCCCCAGAGAATCGCCTTCTCCCCGGTCCAGACCAGGCTCGCGCCCTGGACCGCCTCGGGATAGATCCCGCCGTCCGGGCATCCGGCGTCGCCGCAGGTATCCACGATCGGGGTCCACGTCCCCTCGAAGCTGCCGCTCGCGTCCTTTCCGCCGTCCGACGGAAGCGTGCCGTCTCCCTGTGCGTCCGTCGAGGCATCGGCATCGCCGTCCGCATCGGCGTCCGCATCGGCGTCCGCATCGGCGTCGGCGTCCGCGGCTGCGTCACCGGCATCCCCTTCCCCGGTCCCTGAATCATGGATCGTGCCGCCGTTCCCGTTTCCGCCGCAGCCTGCGACGATCAGGAAGGTGAGCATCAGGAATACAACTGAATTTGATATCGATTTCATTTCCCCAATCCTCCTACAGATGGTTGAACGGAGTCTAGCATAGTTGTGCCCGGTGTCCAAGCACGAGCCGCATCCCCCAAAGCGAACTTGACCTGGAGTTCATGCTGCCGTAAGCCAAAATGGCGTCAAAGGGAGGTAGTGAACATGACCAAGTCCGCTGAACAGATTGCCCTGAACGAGAAATACGGCGCAAGGAACTACAAGCCTCTTCCCATTGTCATCGCAAAGGCCGACCGCGTATGGGTGTGGGACTGCGAGGGAAACAAGTACATGGACATGCTGAGCGCCTACTCGGCGCTGAACCAGGGGCATCGGCACCCGCGGATCATCAAGGTCCTGAGGGAGCAGGCGGACCGGGTCACCCTCACCAGCCGGGCCTTCCACAACGACCAGCTCGGCCCCTTCCTCAAAGTGGTGTGCGAGATCACCGGCATGGAGATGACCCTGCCCATGAACACGGGCGCCGAGGCGGTCGAGACCGCGATCAAGGCGGCTCGGAAATGGGGCTATACGAAAAAGGGGATCGCCGAAAACCAGGCCGAGATCATCGTCTGCAGCCAGAACTTCCACGGCCGGACCACCACCATCGTGAGCTTCTCGTCCGACGAGGAATACCGATCCGGCTTCGGGCCGTTCACCCCGGGGTTCAAGATCATTCCGTACGGCGACATCGAAGCACTTCAAAAAGCCGTCACCCGGAACACCTGCGCCTTCCTGGTCGAGCCGATCCAGGGCGAGGCCGGTGTGGTGGTCCCGGCCGAGGGCTATCTCCGCAAGGCCAGCGCCATCTGCCGGGACAACCGCGTCCTGTTCATGGCCGACGAGATCCAGACCGGGTTCGGCCGCACCGGCAAGCTCTTCGCCTGCGACCACGAGGGGGTGAAGCCGGACGTCTACATCCTCGGCAAGGCGCTCGGCGCCGGCGTGATGCCGGTCTCGGCCGTGGCGGCCAGGGCCGAAGTGCTCGGCGTGTTCGAGCCGGGCCAGCACGGATCCACGTTCGGCGGGAACCCGCTCGCCTGCGCCGTGGCCAGGGAGGCCGTGAAGGTCATCCTGGAGGAGAAGCTCCCGGAGCGGTCCGCCGAGCTCGGCGCGTTCCTCAAGTCCGAGATCGAGAAGATCGCGCCTCCTTATGTCGAGGAGATCCGGGGCAAGGGGCTCTTCATCGGCATCGTGCTCAAGAAGGATGCGGGCGGCGCGAGGCGCTACTGCGAGGCCCTGATGAAGGAGGGGATCCTCGCCAAGGAGACCCACCATACGGTCATCCGGCTCGCCCCTCCCTTGGTGATCACCAAGGAGGAGCTCGTCTGGGCGATCGAGCGGATCGCCAAGGTCCTGTCCTGAGGATCTCCGAAGACTGATGAAGCCCCACCCCTATGCCTCCTTCCTCCACCTCGTCAAGCTCCCGGGAAGGTACATCGGCGGGGAGTTCGGGCAGATCGTGAAGGAGAAGGCCCGGTTCCGGGTCGCTCTCGCCTTCCCCGACGTGTATGAGCTCGGCCAGAGCTACCTGGGGCTTTCGATCCTCTACAATCGTCTGAACCGAATGGAGGACGTGGCGGCCGAGCGCGTGTTCGCCCCCTGGCCCGACATGGAGGAGGAGCTACGGCGCCGGAGCCTCCCGCTTCTGTCGCTCGAGACGGCCCGGCCGCTCCGGGAGTTCGACATGGTGGGCTTCTCCCTCACCTATGAGCTCGGCGCCACCAATGTCCTCATGATGCTGGACCTGGGTGGAATCCCGTTCCGATCCGAGGATCGGACCTCCAGCGACCCCCTGATCATCGGCGGCGGGCCCATGACCCTCCATCCGGAGCCGCTGGCGCCGTTCTTCGACCTCTTCCTTCTCGGCGACGGCGAGGAGGCCTTCCCCTCCCTGGTGAGCGAGATCATGAGCCTCCGGGACGAGCCCCGCCAAAGCCTGCTCAAGCGGCTTTCCGAGCGTCCTGAAATCTATGTCCCTTCCGAGGTGAGAACCGCCGACGTCCGGGGAAGGCTGTGCGCCGTGGATTTCGGCCCTTCGCGCCCCGCGGCCCGACGGGCCGTCGTGCAATCCATCCCCCTTCCCGACGTTTTTCCGGTCTCGAACGTCGAGGCCTCGTTCGACCGCTGCTCGGTGGAGGTGGCCCGGGGGTGCGCGTGCGGCTGTCGTTTCTGCCAAGCCGGCATGACGTACCGTCCGGTCCGGGAGCAACGCGGCCGGGACATCATCCCGGCGGTCCTGAAGGTCATCGAAGGCTCGGGCATGGACGAGGTGTCCCTCTCCTCGCTCGCCCTGTCCGACTACAGCGAGCTTCCTTTTCTCGCCAAGGGGCTCTCGGATCGGCTGTCCCCGCTCCGGGTCGCCCTGTCGCTCTCCTCGCTGCGCGCCTACCGCTTTCCGCCGGGCGTTCTCGAGGCCGCGTCCGAGGTGCGGGCCGCCGGCCTCACCATGGCGCCCGAGGCCGGTACCCAGAGGCTCCGGAACGTCATCAACAAGACCATCACCGAGGAAGACATCCTCGAGGGGGCCGGCGAGGTCTTCGGCCGGGGCTGGACCCGGCTCAAGCTCTACTTCATGATGGGGCTCCCCGGAGAGACGGACGAGGACATCGAGGCCATCACCGCTCTCGTCCGCAAGGTAGCCGACGAGGGAAGACGCATCCTGCGCGGCCGCCGTCCCGACGTGGTGGTCTCGGTCTCCACGTTCGTCCCCAAGCCCCACACCCCGTTCCAATGGGAGGGGTTCATCGACGATGACTCGCTTCGCAGGCGGCGTGCGATCCTGTCCAAGTCCGTGCATGCCTCGGGATTGAAACTCAAGCTCCATGACCCGGCCCTGTCCCGGCTCGAGACGCTCCTCAGCCGGGGCGATCGCCGGATGGCCCGGGCCATCGAGAGCGCGTTCAGGCTCGGGTGCCGGTTCGACGCCTGGGACGACATGCATGAGCCGGACTCCTGGCTCGCAGCGCTCCGGGAATCATCGATCGACATCAAGGCCCTTCACTCCGGGATCGACCCGGATGACCGGCTGCCCTGGGACCATCTGGACAGCGGCGTCAGCCGGGCCTTCCTCCTCCATGAGCGCGACAAGGCGATCCGGGGAGAGACCACCTCCTCCTGCGGAAGGTTCAAGGACGAGACCGGCGAGCGATTCGTCTGCCACCATTGCGGCCTCCGTTGCGAGGCCGGCTCCAGGCCCCTCGTCGAGATCCGAAGCGCCCCGACGGCGCGCGAGCCGGATCAGCCGATACGGCCGTCTCCTCGCTTCAAGGAGCACGGCTCGCCCTTCCCCTACCGGCTTCTGTACGCCTCGACCGGCAGGTTCGCGCTTCTCGGGCATCTCGACCAGGCACGGGCCATGGGCCGAACCCTTCGGAGGGCCGGGCTCACCCCGCTCTACACCCAGGGGTTCCATCCCCAGCCGAGGCTGAACTTCGCCCCGCCGGCCTCGCTCGGCACGTGGGGTCTCGGGGAAATCGTGGATGCCGTGCTCGAAGGCCCGGCCGATCCGGCCGATATGATCGGCCGGTTGAATCCGAAATCCCCGGAGGGTCTCGGGTTCCTTGCGGCCAGGCCGCTCTCCGAGGGGGAAGCCGGCATCTCCTCGATCCTGTCTGCGGCCGAGTACCTCGTGCTCGTTCCTTCGCCTCCCGGTGCCGAATCGGTGCGGGCCTGGATCGAAACGAGAATCTCCGCTCTCATAACAGCCGAGACCGTGTTGATCCGGAGAAAAAAGAGCAAACAAATCAATGAGATCGACATCCGGCCCTTGATCTTCGACGCGACCTTGACCCAAGCCGTTCCCTCCATCCCCCCAATCGAGGGTCAGGACTGGGCTTTTGCGATTCGATTCATCCTGTCCGCCGCTTCCCAGAGAACCGCCAGAATCGGAGAGGTGATGTCCTGGCTCTGGGAGGGACAGGACATCCCCTGCCAGGTCTGCCGCAGAGGTCTTTTTGCAGGAGACCCCGGTCGGTTCATCCCCGCATTCGATCCGGAGTTGATTCCGGAATGACCCTCTTCCCAATTGTCCCTCTTGTTGATATCTAGGGAGCTTCGATATGCGGGTGACCATTTCAGGAATGAACAGCAGGCTCTTCCCATTGGCCTTGGGTGCGGCGCTTCTCCTCGGAGGGGAGGGCCGGGCCGTGGCCCAGAACGACCCCTTTTCGCAAGGCGTGGCTCTGGCCAGGGAAGGGAACTGCCTGCAGGCCGTGGATTTCTTCAACCAGGTTCCGCCGGAATCCCCCCAATCGGGCCTCGCGATCATCGACAAGGCCATCTGCCTCAAGGCCGAAGGGGACACCCGGAACGCTTTCGCGGCCCTGTCCCAGGCGGAAAAGAGCAACGACCCCAAGGTGAAGGAGGCGGCCGAGCAGCTCAACGAGATCTGGTGCTTCGAGCTCGCCGACGCTGCCGAGCTTCTCATCAATGACGGCAAGCTCGACGAGGCGCGCAACCTTCTCGCACCGGTCCTCGAGCAGGACGCAGCCGGCGTCACCAAGGCCAGAGACCTGATGGATCGGATCGAGGCGGAAGAGCCGGAGTCGAGGTGGGAAGGGCTCGTGACCTTGGGCGGCGGCTACGACACCAACCTGGCCAGGGCCGAGCTCGAGCAGGGACAGGAGAGCGGCGGCTTCGTGGAGCTCGCGGGCGAGGTGGATTACGCCGCGATTCTCGAGAAGGACTGGACCCTGCGCATCGGCTATGACCTCTTCGGCCAGGTGGTGCCCAAGGACTTCACCCAGAGCTCGGGAACGACCACGGAGGAATACTCCTATCAGGAGCACGGCCTGTGGGCCGAGGCCGAGCACCCGGACGGCGACTTCCTCTGGGGCGTGAAGCTCAGACCGTACCTGTCCTTGGTGGGCATGAACCCGCCGGCCCTGTTCCTCGCCGGCGCCTCGATCGAGCCGTCCATCCAGTACCGCTCCGAGTTCGGCCTCGAGGTGGGCGGCGGGCTCCTGGGCCAGTGGGATTCTTCCCTGGCGAGCGCGTACGACTACCTCAAGGGAGGCACTCTGGGGGTCGAGGTATGGGCCCTGTACCCGCTCCTTTCTTGGATGGACATCTCGCTCCACGGCTTTTTCGAGAACGCGTGGCTCGGCACCCTGGATGTGGACAACGGGACCTACACGTTCAAGGTGCCTTACTCCTCCATGCTCATGGGCGGAAGGGTGGAGGCGGACTTCTCCATCACCGACGACCTCGATCTCACCATCGGCGGCGGCCTCGCGAATCTCCGCTTCTCAGACCCGATCGTGAGGAGCGACGGCGACACCAAGCAACGGATCGATCTCATGCAGCGGTACAGCATGAACCTGGTGTGGTGGTTCTACGAGCCTTTCTGGGTCGAGGTCCGCTACCTCTTCGAGGTCAACGACTCCAACATAGGCGATGATACGCCGGGCGACTACGAGAACAAGAACTACATGAGGCACCTCGGCGCCGGCGCCCTGGGTGTGGTGTTTTGATCCGCATCGGGACCTCCGGATTCTCATACGACGACTGGAAAGGCCCCTTTTATCCGGAGACGCTCAGGCCCGAGGCCTTTCTCGCGTTCTATGCCCGGCACTTCGGCGTGGTCGAGCTGAACTTCACCTACTACAAGCTCCCCTCGGCCGACGGCCTCAAGACGATGGCCGACCGATCCCAGGGACGCGTGATCTTCTGCCTCAAGGCGCATGCCTCCATGACCCATGAAAGAAACGCCTCGGCCGAGGACTACGCCTCGTTCACCAAGGCGGTCGCCCCCCTCTCGGAGCGCCATCTCCTGGGCGCCCTGCTGCTTCAATTCCCCCAGTCGTTCCACCGGACCGTGGAGAACCGCAAGTACCTCGCCGAGGCCCTGAGCCGCCTCGAGCCCTTCCCGCGGGTGGTGGAGTTCCGGAACGCGGAATGGGCGAACCCCGAGACCCTGTCGGGCCTCGAGGAGCGCAAGGTGGGCTTCTGCTGCGTGGACGAGCCGGACCTCCAGGAGCTCCTGCCCCGGCTCCACGAGGTGACCGGAACCGTAGGGTACGTGCGCTTCCACGGCCGGAACGCGGCCCAATGGCACAAGCACGACAAGGCGTTCGAGCGCTACGACTACCGGTATTCCGAAGCGGAGCTCCGGGAATGGGCGCCCAGGCTTCGCGACATGGCCTCCAAGGCGCGCGACGTGTTCGTGTTTTTCAACAACCACTACAAGGGCAAGGCTGTGGACTCGGCCAAGCTCCTCGAGACGATCCTGGCCGGCTACGGCGCTGTTTGAGCCTTGCGGCCCTGGCGGACCAGCTCCTCGTCGATCCACGATCCGAGCGACTTGGTGCCGTCGTCCACGTAGCGGCCGTTCACGAAGAGGGAGGGGGTCCCCGGAATGTTGAGCTTCTCGGCCTCGGCCATGTCCGCGTCCACCGCGGCCCGGGTCTCGGCACGACCGTAGTCGGTCATGAGCTTCTCGGCATCGCATCCGGCCTTGGTCCCGAGCTCCTTGACCTGATCCAGGGAGAGGCTCGCCGCCTGGTTCTCGAACAGGAGGTCGTGGAAGGGCCAGAAACATCCCTGCCTGACCGCAGCCTCGGCCACCAGGGCGAACTGCTTGGCGAGCTCGTGGATGGCAAGGGGGTAATGCTTGAAGTAGAGCGCCACGTCGTCGCCGTAGGTCTGCTTCACCTCCTTCAGGCTTCGGACAGCAGCGGCGCAGAACGGGCATTGGAAGTCCGAGAAGATGACGATCTTCACCGGCGCATTCTCCGGCCCGAGCCTCGGCGCGGATGAAACATTGATGTCGGCAGTGTAGCCCGCGCCGTACCGCTTCAGATACGCGATCCGGAGCTCGTCCGGGGTGTCGTCGCCCATGAGCCGCTTCGACGCGAACCGCGCCGCGTTCACGACGAGCGGGCAACGCTTGGGGTCCAGGGACTCGTACGCGATCGTCGTGTTGCCGCAGGGCGATTTCTCGCGGTTCACGAACTGGTCGAAATGGCGGCGCTCGATCGCCGTCATGTCCTTCCATTTGACCCCGGTCCTGGCCGCCACCTCCTCGCCCGGAACGTTCTGGATCCCTCCGCCGCACGCCGATACGGCGAGGGCGACCATCATTGCCACGCTGAATCTCTTGTCCATAGCGCGGCATGATACCCGCCGCAACGGGCCGGTGTCAAAAGGGAATGTCTTGAAACCCTTCTCTTCGGTGCCAATCGCATTTGATGGGGAAGAGTCCCCTCTCATGCTGGTCGGGGCCCGGCTGCGGCACGTGGCCGGAACCAAGTGGGGCACCAGGAAGTACCTGGACATGGAACTGATAGTTGAAGAAGAACTGCAGGCTCAGGAATCGGCGTAGGAAAGTTTACTGGAAGAA
>Ga0315282_10015971_pt1 | contig 11015 bp, 2 predicted proteins | sample YL17G07_20_MG_FD_203693 | JGI IMG/M metagenome (GOLD analysis project Ga0315282, IMG submission 203693) | Sediment microbial communities from Yellowstone Lake, YNP, Wyoming, USA - YL17G07_20 | ecosystem: Environmental > Aquatic > Freshwater > Lake > Sediment | place: USA: Wyoming | collected...
CATCCGCCTCGACGCCAGCGAGACGACCACGCTGGCGGGCGGCGGCGACCTCAGCGGCATGACCCTGGCCACAGCGGGCGGTGATAACACCACCTGGAGGGCCGCCACCCTCGAAGTCAACAACGCCGCCAGGACGGTCACCATCGGCGCTGACACCGTTTTCGACAAGGCGATGTTCAACGCCGGCACCAAGACGTATCACCAACTCAAGGTGACGAGCGGCAACCTCGCGGCCCTGACCACCGACACGTCCACCGTCGTGGCGAGCGGCAACGACCTGTACTGGGACCACTCGGGCGGCCGTCCGATGGTCAACCTGTTCTTCAACGGCGGCAACTTCACGATCACCAACAGCGCCGGCGACGCGACGACGTGGAATGTGCTTTCGGGCGCGACGTTCGGCGGCACGCAGAACGCCTCCGTCAAGGGCCGCGTCGGCCGCAGCGTCGATACATTCATCAACAACGGCACCGTGGCGGCCAAGGGCGGCACGCTCGAGATCGTCGCCGCCACGATCAGCGGCAACGGCTTGTGGCAGTGGCCGACCGGCACGACGCTGAGCCTCAACGGCGTCTTTACGCCTCCGGGCGGTTCGCTGACGGCCAACCAGGCCGGCACGCTCATCCTCTCGGGCAGCAACACGTACGCAGGCGGCACGAGCATCTCCGCGGGCGCCGTGCGGGCCCGGTCGGCCAGCGCTCTGGGCACCGGCCCCATCTCCGTGACGGGCGGCCAACTCCAGTTTGAGTACGGGGCAAGCGGCCTGTCCTGGGGCGGCAGCATGCCGACCATCACCCTGAACGGCGGCGAGGTGAAACTCTTCGCTACCGACGTGGCCTCGGGGTCGGCGGTTGTCAATCAGTATAACGGGCTCATCACGATTCCGGACGCCAGCACCGCCAACACCCTGAGCGCGGACCGGATCGGCTATGCCTACCCCGTCAACGGCATCGGTTACTTCACGAACGTCACGATGGGCGACGGTTCGTCGGCCCGCCTGTACTCGGCGAACAGCGAGAAGGTCGTGGCCGACGTGACCCTGACGGGCGCCAGCGCGTCCCTCTCCAACGTCAGCACTGACGATAAGGTCTTCGTCGGGGGCGTGACCGGCACGACTGGCGCCGTCCTGAACGTGACCGGCAATAAGCGCGTCTGGCTCGTCGGTACGCTGAATGCCGACGTGGTCTCCGGCAACAGCGCCGGCATCTACATGACCAGCACCGCGGTCGGCGCGACCACCAAGACGTTCGCCCTCAACGGCCACACGGTCGATCTCACCGTGACCAGCCCTACGGCCGGCAACCAACTGTTTGTCGATCCGGGCCAGGGCACCATCCGGCTCGCCGCCGTCGGCGGAGCCAATAACCCGTATCTGCGGGCCTATGAGACCGATGGCGCCTGCCCGGCGGGCGGCTGGGGCGCCAGCACGACCGTCATCAGCCCCGTCGCCGGCACCACGTACCCGATCGTGGTCGGCTACGCGTCGGACTCGGCCGCCTTGGGCGCCACGTACACCAACCGGTTCAGCGGCAACATGCTCATCAAGAACACCATCACCGGCACGGACACCGCGTTGCTGGGCCGTCGCGCGGTCGACCTGGCCGGCAACTCGCGGTTCTACTTCAGCCACGTGACGCTGGAGGACGGGGCCCAGGTCCGTCTGTATCGGGACAACGCCGAGATCCTGGCCGACCTGTATCTCCTGGGCAACGGCAGCGTTCTGACCGACACGAGCAGCGATTGCTTCGTCGGCAACGTGTACGGCACCGGCACGAGCATCCTGACGTACTCCTCCACCCAGCACACGGACCTGCGCGGCACGCTGTACGGCACCGACGTGGTGTACACCGGCACCGGCAACTCGGCCCTGCACCTGAAGGGGCCGGTCGGCACCTTCTCGACCGGCTTCCAACTGAACGGCCGCACGCTCACCATCGACAACTCGGGCGGCGCCTACCCGATCGAACTGAGTTACGACCCCGGCCTCGGCACGATCGTGGCCCAGGGCAGGGGCCGCGGCCTTGAAGTCCGCCTCGGCGGCGACGGCACCACCGGCCTGACGAACCAGACGACCGTCAAACTCTACGACGGCCGCGAGATCGTCGTCCTCGCCGGCAACGGCACGAGCGAGAAGACCAACACCATCAACGCCCCGGTCTTCATCTATGACCGCGACGGCGTGGAAGACGGCGTCGTCGACGGCGAACTGAGGACCCGCGTGTCCCAGACCGCCACCGAGAACACCGGCGCGATGACCGGCTGGGCGCTCCTGACCGACGTCCGGGTCGGCGCCGGCAGCCGCATCGCCCTGACGACCAACGACAACATGAAACTCATGGTCTCGAAGATGACGCTCCTGGGGGACGCGATCCTCAGCAACTCCTCGTCCGACCGCATCTGGGTCCGCGACTTCGCCGACTCTTCGACGGCCAACCTGACGGTCCTGGGGAACCAGTTGACGCGGTTCCAGGGCAACCTGAACGTGGCCAGCGTGACGGTCGGCAGCGCCGACACCTCGACGGCGGGCAACATCGGCAAGATGAGCCTGGAACCCGGCGTCACGGTCGGCTCGACGCTGCCGCTGACGGTGAAGGGCCGGACGGTCGCCGGCGCCGAGCAGGTCAGCGAACTGCATATCCATACGGCGGTCGGCGGGGCGTACACCGTCGACACGAGCGGCCTCCTGATGATTGAGGACACGGGCTTCACGGGCACGTTCACCGCGAGGAACTCCAAGCACATCATCGGCCTGGGCAGCCAGTACGGTTACACGGACGGCGGCACGGATCCGCGCATCTGGATCTCCATCCCGGACTACGCGGCCACGCTGACGGTGAATAACAACGCGACGGAACTCGGCGGTTCGAGCACCGGCACGGCGAACGACAACAAGGCGAGCATCCTCAGCGCCATCGCCGGCGACGCCACGACGCTCACGTTCCACGGCGGCACGCACCTCCTGACGGTCGGCAAGGACGGCTCGACGACCGCGGTCATTCCGAACGCGGGCGACGGCACGACCGCCCGGACGGTGGTCACCAACAGCAACCTCAACTTCCGCGGCGCCAATAACACGTACACCGGCGGCACGGTCGTCACGAGCACCGACGGCACGACGGCGGGCGCCGTCACCCGGACGGTCAACGTGTACTCGACGGGCGCCCTCGGCACGGGCAGCGTGACCTTGGGCACGGCGGACACGAACAACACGGCGGTGCTGGCGCTCAGGGCCGACGGCTTCAACGTGGCGGGCGGGATCACGGTCGGCACGGGCGGCATCCTGCGGCTGTATGAGAACGTCGCGGCCGGCATCACCTTCGGCGGCGGCGTCATCGAGGCCCTCGACAACACGATCGCCGGCGATGCGGTGACCGCGAGCGGCGCCCTGACGGACGGCGCCATCGCCGAGTTCCGCCAGAACGGCAACCAGACGACGTTCACGAGCGCCATCACCCTGGGCACGGCCCGGACGTGGTACATCCCGAACGGCAAGGTCACGATGGCCGGGAACGTGTTGGGCGGCCAGGCGCTGACGAAGACCGGCAGCGGCATCCTGGAACTCCTGGGTACGGGCAACGCCCTGGGCGGCCTGACGCTCGGCGACACGACGGGCGGCGGCACGGTGATCGCGCAGGCCCCGATGGCCGCGACCGGCGTGACGATCAAGCGCGGGTCGGCCTACGGCGTGAATAAACTCAACCATGATTACGCCGACGTGAACATCCCGGCCTCGAAGGGCGTGATCGCCCTCGTGCAGGGTACCAACCAGAACCTCAACCTCGACGACGCCGACGATAACGCCCTCTCGACGCTCAGCCTGGGCGCCTACCAGGATTCGACCTACTCCGGCTTGCTGACGCCGGACCGGGTGGTCGTGTCGGGTACGGCCACGTATACGTACCTGCTGGGCGGCGGCGGGCGGATCCTGACGCTCGACACGGCGCTGGCCGACCAGGGCAGCACGGCCGGCGGCGACAAGACCAACGTCCAGATCGGCTGGGCGCCTTCGGCCTCGACGGGCAACGACCCGATCGTCCAGGGGGCGGTCATCCTCAATAAGACCAACACCCTGACGGGCCAGGCGGATGTCTACGCCACGGCGGCCCTCGGCACCTTCGACGCCCTGGCGTCCGTCTCGGCGGTGAACATCTACACGGGCGGGTCGGTCGACCTGAACGGCCTCGTGGTCGGCACGAATGCCGGCGAGGTCGACATCTCGAAGTTCAACATGGTGGGCAGCGCCGTGGCGAACTCCGGCGGCACGCTGACGGCCAGCACCATGGCCACGCTGTTCGGTGCGAAGTCCGATTACACCGTCGGCGGCTTTGACATCGGCGCCGGTGACACCACGGTTGAGGACGGCGCGCTGGTGGGCGCGAAGGGCCTCCTCAAGGTCGGCTCCGACACGGTGGTGCTGGCGTCTCCGGCCGGCTCGACCTCGGCCAACGACTATAGCGGGTCCAACGGTACCCGCGTGGACGGCGGCACGTTGGTGGTCAACAAACTCGTCTCCCTGGGCGCCACGCCGTTCCTGAGGGTGTCGAACGACGGTGAACTCGATGTCATGGAGGGCGGGACGTTCAGCGGCCGGATCGAACTCACCAACAGCGGCAACACCGTGCTGAATCCGCAGGCGGCCAAGTTGAACATCGCCTCCGGCCAGACCCTCACGATCGACGTGGGTGTGGGCAACACGGCCCTGAATCTCCTGAACGGCAGCAGCACGCCGTACGGTGTCCTGATGGGCGGCGGCACGCTCGACCTCGGTGACCGGCCCGTGACGCTGTCGAACTCGGCGGGGACGGCCCAGTTGAGCATCGAGGGGGCCGGCACGCGGCTGATCTCGCGTGCGTCCACGGCCGCCACGATGGTTGACCGCGTGTTCCTGGTGCGTGACGGCGCGACGCTGTGGTTCAAGACGGCCGACCCCGGCAACTGTAAGACGCCGGGCATCCTGTATCCGGGCTCCACGCTCAAGGTCGGCGACGACGCCAGCACGTCCTGGACCGCCACCCTGGGCGGCGGCGCCACCCAGTGGGCCCTCTACGCCGGCGCCGACACCTCCACCAAGACCATCAAGGTCGAGGTGGCCGGCAGCGCCAGCAGACTCATTGTGAATACGACCGGCGGGTCTGACCTCCGGACGGGCACGATGGCCGACGGCACGATGCCGGTTGCCTACTTCGAGAAGACGGGCGCGGGCACGCTGGCGATGGCGGGCGGCGGCTACAACCCGGCCTCCGGCGACGCCCGCAAGCCGTACTGGATCGTTTCGGCCGGCACGCTCGACGGCACGGGTGCCGCCTCGCACAACCTGGGCGCCACGGCCTATACTTGGCTGTATAGCCCGGGCACCTGGGGCCACGCCAACATCGCCAGGGACCACCTGGAAGGCATCGAGGTCATGAGCGGCGCGACGATTGTCTGGGGGAACTACCAGGGCTTCCTGCCTTCGACCGACTACGGTATGGCCGAAAGCGCCGTTGAGGGCAACGGCTTCAAGCCGGGCGAGTTCATCCTGCACAACGGCGCCACGCTCCGCGGAAGCAGCCTGAACCTCGGCTTCACCCTCACCAAGGGCCTGCCCGGCGAGCAGACCTCGAAGACGTACCTCTGCTACCCGACGATCGTGGATACGCCGGGCAGCGGCAACACGACGATCACCCTGGGCGGTACGATCAACTTTAACAGCGGCCTGGACGCCAGCACCACCGCGACGCCAAAGATTGACGTCCGCGTGACAGACGGCAACATCCGGTTCCTGGGCAACCTGCCCGGCTCCAAGCCGGTCGACGTGATCGGCAACCTGACGGTCGATTCGGGCTCCGCCCGCGTCTACCAGACGCACGCCAAGACCGAAGCCACGACGGTCAACGCCGGTACTCTGGAGTTCGACCCGGTCGCGGTCGGCAACTCCTCGATCAGTTACGCCGGCAGCATGCGCGTGAACGGCACGCTGCATGCCGCGAGCGGCACGACCGACCTCGGCTCGGCCGTGGTTGATACGACCGTCGGGCCGGAGTCCTACTCGCCCGGCCTGCTCGAAGGCTATATCACGGGCACCCCGCACAACGATATGACCACCAACCCGACATCCTGGAGCCTCGTGGCCGGCCTCGGCAAGTACCACAACCTGGGCTACGTCGGCTCCGGGACCGGCGGCTGGGTGGACGGCAGTACGTTCGTCCTGAAGGGACAGATCCAGATCGATCCGACGCTCGACGAGACGGTGGTCTTCGCCGCCAACTGGGACGATATGGCCTTCATCAAGATCGACGGCGTCGTGATGCTCGACCAGACTTGGAGCAACCCGGGCCCGCACCCGAACAACTCGGGCCTGAAGACCGTCACGGCCGGCTGGCATGACGTCGAGATTCGGTTCGGCCAGGACACCGGCAACATCGGGCCGGGCACGGACAACGGGAACTGGGCCGCGGCGAAGGTCGCGCTCGGCTATAACACCACGGGCGTGATCAGCAACAACGTGGCCGACTACACCGCGCTTCCGGATTCCATGTTCCAGGTCCTGACCCTGACGGGCGTCATGGACGTTGACGCCGGCGCCACGCTGAAGGTCGGCGGCCTCGTGATGAACCACGTGTTCATCGACGGCACACTGGAAGTGAACGACGCCTCGACGACCGCGAGCAGCATCGGCACGCAGTTGACCATCGGCGCGGCCGGCCGGCTGGTGAAGAACGGCGCCGGCACCCTCGACCTCGATGCCACGCAGGTCTCGTACGCGGCCGGCTCGGTGATTGAGGCCAACGGCGGCGTGATCAACCTGAACACCACCCTCGGCGTCGGCATCCCGCTGGTGCTGGGCAACGGCACGAGCGGCACGGTGGCGGCACCCATGGATCAGACGCTGGGTACCGTCGAGGTGGCCGCCAGCAAGGTCCTGGGCCTCAGCCCGGCGGGCAGCACGACGATGACGGCGGCGGCGTTCACCCTGGGCGCCGGCGGCGAACTGGTGATGAAGGGCGATGGCATCCTGACGGTCGGCGGCACGCAGACGTACGGCGCGGGTTCGATCCTGACGGCCGAGGCCGGTACGCTCAATATCGGCGCGGGCACCGGCTCGGACATTGTGACGCTGAAAGGCAACGGCGCGAGCCCGATCGTGAACCTCGGCGCGGCCCAGCAACTGGCCGGGCTGAAGGTGACGAGCGGGAACCTGACGGTGAACGACGCCGGCAACAACGTGACGACGGGCGTCTTCGAGATTGCCGCGAGCGCATCGCTCACCAAGAATGACGGCGGCCTCTTGACGGTCAACGGGGCGCAGAATCATGGCGCCGGCTCGGCCCTGTACGTCAATGCCGGCAACGTGACGATGAACACCGATGCCGGCAGCGCGTCGGCCCTCCGGCTGACGATCCAGGTGGACAACGATGCCAGCACGGTCAACTTGAACACGTCGGAGCATCTGGGCGGCCTGACGATGAACAAGGGGACGGCGGTGCTGGCGTCCGGCGGGTCGAAGGTCCTGACGACGACCAACTTCAGCATGGACGCGACGACCGCCACGGTGGACCTGACGGACAACGACATGGTCGTCAAGTCGACGGATGAGGCGACGATCCGTGCGTACCTGGTGGCGGGTTGCGGCGCCAGTGCCAAGTGGAACACGGGCCTGGGCATCACGTCGAGCCAGGCGCAGGCCGATCAGGCATCCGGTCTGCTCGTGCCGACCGCATTGGGCTACAACATGTCGGGTTCGGAAGCGACGATCAAGTTCACGTGGCAGGGCGACACGAACCTCGACGGCGTCGTCGACATCGCCAACGACTACTTCAACTTCGTCGACGGCTTTAACGGCGGACTCGCCGGCTGGTTCTACGGCGACTTCAATTACGACGGCACCATCGACATCGCCAACGATTACTTCGCGTTCCTCGACGGCTACAACCTCCAGTCCGGCACACTGGGTGGCCTGGAAGACGGCGGCGACTTCGGGATGGTTCCGGAGCCGGCCACGCTGACGCTCCTGGCCCTTGGGGCGCTGGGCCTCCTGCGGCGTCGCCGTTCGGCGTAAGTTAGGCTGTTAAACCTGCTTCCCGGCGGTCAAAAAGGCCGCCGGGAAGCAGAAAAAATGCTGAATCGCGTTTGACAAAGTGAGGAATGTAAGGTATAGTATAGGCGACGGGAACCGTGACAGTACGTTCGAGAGCGCGTGTTCTAATCGCCTGGGACACGGATTGAGCAGGTTAGGGAGAGTAAACATGAAGCGTCTTGCAGCCGTTCGAGGGGCCTGTCTCGGAATCGCTGTGGCTGCCCTGATTGTGGGCCTTGTGGGGGCGCCTGCCCAAGCCTCGCCGATCATCATCATGGACGTGCGGCTTCAGGACGGCAGCCATTCCATCCAGGTAGACCACGTCGGCCAGGTGGTCACCACGAACCTGTATTTCCTGATTCTCGATACCAAGTCGGGCACGGCGAACTACGAGGCGTTCACTGCCACGGCTGGGGCCATCATGAGCAGCAAGGGCGGCATCCTGGGCGACCTGATGTTCGACCCGGGCGGCACGATTGGGGACCCGGTGGGCGCGTGGGGTCCTCCGGTCGACGACAGCGTGTCTTCCCCCGGCTATGACGAGGTGATATATAAGGCGCTCTATCGCCAGGACCTTGACGCTGATGGCGATCTGGATCTGGGCACCTTGAAGACTGACACTAACGGCGGCCACTACTTTGCCGCGGCGGGCCTCGGCATGAAGTACAAGCCCTCCGAAGGCAGCGAGATGATCGGCGGCTCCAAGTACCAGAGGTATCTGATCGCTGAAGGGGTTGAGTTTACGGTCGCGAGCGGCAAGCCCGGTGATTCCACGACGGTTAACTACGTGGGCCGCGGCGGAAACAACTCCCAGAAGGGCTACTCGGATGCTGTGTACAAGAGCATTGACCCCGAGAGCACCTCTCAGTACGCGGTGGGCGATGGGGTGGCGATCAGCTACGTGCCCGAGCCCGCCACGCTGGCCCTGCTGGGCCTGGGCGCGGTGGCCGCTCTGGCCCGTCGCCGCAGGTAAGCAGCATCAGGTTTCCCTGACCTGCCGGTTGTTCAAGTGAATACGAAGGCCGCCCCTAAGAGGGCGGCCTTCTCTGTTTGGCCGAAGGCAGTTGGGTTCCCCCTTTCGGACAGGGCTCCAGAGCATGGCGCATCGGCTTATCCTTGGGCTTGCGATGGTCCTGGCGGCGTCCGCGGCCGTCCGCGCCGATCCGTTCACGCCCTATGACCCGGACTTCGCCTCCCAGTGGTACGGTCCCGTGCTGGGTCTGCCGCAGGCGTGGGGGTACTCCCTCGGTTCCGCCGGCATCACGGTGGCCGTGCTCGACACGGGCGTGATGCTCGGTACACCAGACCTGGTGGGCCGAGTCCTGCCGGCGGTGGCGCCCGAGGGCGTGCCGGTGATGGACGGTACGGCGAACCATCACGGCACATGGGTGGCCAGCGTGGCGGCGATGGGCGTGAACGACGGCCTCCACGGCGCCGGCGTCGGGAACTTCAGCATCCTGCCGGTCACTGTCACGAACGGGGCGGGCAACGCCTCGCCGGACGACATCGCGGCCGGCATCCGTCTGGCGGCCGAGGCGGGGGCCCGCGTCATCAACGTCTCGCTGGGGGCGCTGACGTACGGTCCGCTGGACGACGCCGCGGCATACGCCCGCACGAAGGGCGCCCTGGTCTTCGTCGCCGCCGGGAACTCCGACAAGCGCAAGGACATGATCGATTACGCCAACCTCGTCTTCGTGTCGGGGACGATGCGCGGCGACGTCCGCTGGAGCAACGAGAGCGGCGGGAGCACGTATGGCCCGTTCGTGGATATTGCCGCCCCGGCCGATGACGTCATGGCGGCCGACCCGACCCTTGCCAAGGGCTATGGTTTCGGTCACGGCACGAGTTACGCCGCGCCGCTGGTGGCGGGTGCGGCGGCCCTGGCCTGGTCGATCAATCCGAACCTGACGGCCGACGAAGTGTTGGACCTTCTGTACAGGACCGCCGTAGACCTGGGGGCGTACGGCGTAGACGAGGAATACGGCCACGGTCGGGTGGACATCGGTGCCGTCGCCGCCGCCGCGGCTTACACGCTCGTGCCGGAGCCGGCGACGCTGGCCTTGGTGGCATCGGGGTTTGCAGTCGTGTTGCTGGTGCGTCCGCGGCGGGGGCGGACGGTACGGCGTTATCGGTCGCAGGCGCCGCTTGGCCGGCGGCAAGCCTCCCATAAAGTGCCTGCCTCGATTTGACCTCGGCCCGATTTCGCTTATACTACCTCAGGGGCAGGGCGCCAATCCGGAGGGCTACGGTGCGCCCTTCCTGCATCCCCGGCGATACGGAGCCGGTGACGGAGGGCCGATGCGCGGGCTGAGATTCGAACTTGCCGTGGGCATCCTGGCGGCGGCCGCCTCCTTCCTTGTCGCCGTCCCGGCGCGTGCCTTGGTCCTGCACACCGACGCCCAGGTTCCCGCCGGCCAGAGGCCCGATGACGCCGTGGTGGGGCGGTGGGCAACCAATGCGTCTTGCGTGGCGATCGGAACGGAGTACGTCCTGACGACGCGGCACCAGGGGGCCAGTATCGGCCCCAATCCAACTTCCGTGGTCATCGGTGGTGCCAGTTACGTCCTGGCCCAGGCCTTTACTTACGGCAGCGCGGACATCCTGGTCGGCAGGATCACGACGCCCGACGGCCGGCCGGCCAACCTCACGTCCTACGTCGGCACCTACAACGACGCGCAGGAGGTGGGCAAGACCCCCGTCGTCGGCGGCTGGGGCAAGGGCCGCGGGCTGACGCTGACGACGACGGCCGGTGTGCCCTATGGCTATACGTGGGCAGGGGACGCCAACACGGCCGAGCGGTGGGGGCAGAATGTGATTGAGGCCGTCTCGCCCGGTTACGAGGCGGGCGGCTACACGTCCGACGTGATCATCACGCGCTTCCATTCTTCCACGAGCGGCGTGGCGTACGAGGCCTCGCCGGCCTCGTGGGATTCCGGCGGCGGATGGTTCATCAAGGTGG
>Ga0315282_10015972_pt1 | contig 11015 bp, 10 predicted proteins | sample YL17G07_20_MG_FD_203693 | JGI IMG/M metagenome (GOLD analysis project Ga0315282, IMG submission 203693) | Sediment microbial communities from Yellowstone Lake, YNP, Wyoming, USA - YL17G07_20 | ecosystem: Environmental > Aquatic > Freshwater > Lake > Sediment | place: USA: Wyoming | collected...
GGTTTCCAAAGGATACAAAGAGGCTGAGCTCGATGGCTGGCTAAAATATATTGGAGAGCGTATCGAGTACTGGAAAAAAGAGGAAAAGCAGAGAGGAATAGCGGCCCCGTTCTGATGGAGATATTGGAGGAAACATCCTGAGTCCTGTGGCAGATAAAAGGGTCACTGAGAGAAGTGAAACAGTCTCCTTTTTGGTTCACTCATATTATCCAATCTACGACCGGGTTCGCACTGTGAGAGAGGCTCCTTTACTCAGGAGACCGGCTTCTGAATAAGGAGGAATGATGGCCAATCTCATCGATATCCTGCGATTCATCAGTAAACTCCTTAACATCATAGCTGGCGCAGCGGTCACCTTTATGATGTTCCTGACCGTTGCCGATGTGTTTTTAAGAGCAAGCGGTCATCCCATCATCGGGACGTTCGAGATCGTGGCCTTATTGCTGGCCCTCGTGATCGGCTTCGGCATTCCACAGGTCTCACTGGACAGAGGGCATGTGTACATGGATTTCCTTTTGGAGAAACTCTCCAAGACAGGTAAGAATGTGATGAATACGTTCACACGTGTCCTGTGTCTGATCCTGTTTGCCTTCATCGGGTATAACCTTTTTAATGTCGGGGCCAGGTTTCACACATCCGGCGAAGTTTCGCCCACCATCCAGATACCTTTCTACCCGCTCGCCTATGGCGTCGCAGTCTGCTGTCTCCTTGAGTGCTGCGTATTCATCTTCGACATCGTAAGGATCTGGAGGGGCCAATATGAATGAGGCGATTGTAGGCATTACAGGCCTTCTTGTGCTGCTCCTTCTCTTTGCAACGGGTATCGAGTTGGGCTTTGCCATGGGGCTGGTCGGCTTTGTGGGTTTTGCCTACCTTAACGGCTTTAGCTCCGCCGTTAATCTCCTGTCAAGAGATGTGTATGACGTCATAACAAATTATGGGTATACAGTCTTCCCGCTTTTTATTCTCATGGGCCAGATCGGCTTCAATGCCGGCATAGCGGTGAGACTCTACGACGCTGCCCATAAATTCATCGGTCATGTCCCCGGCGGTCTGGCCATGGCCACCGTTATGGGAGCAACGGCTTTCAAGACCATCTGCGGCTCCTCTGCAGCCACAGCCGCAACGTTTGCCAGCGTCGCCATCCCGCAGATGGAGCGATACGGCTACGACAAGAAACTTTCGACTGGAATCGTCGCGACAGTTGGAAGCCTCGGCTGCATCATACCGCCGAGCGTAGTTCTCATTCTTTTAGGTATTCTCACCGAGCAGTCGATAGGGCAGCTTTTTCTTGCCGGAGTGATCCCCGGGCTTATCATAGCACTCTTCTTTATGGGTATCATTTATGGATGGGCCAAGATCAATCCAGCCATTGCGCCCAGTTCTGAGGCGTCCACGTGGGGAGCGAGGATTCGCTCCCTCCCGGAGGTGTTTTGGATCCTCCTTGTCTTTGTCCTGGTCGTCGGCGGGATCATGGAGGGGTTTTTTACTCCCACGGAGGCGGGAGCGGTCGGCACCTTTGCAGTTCTTCTTCTGGCGATCGTAAAGCGTGATATCACCTTCAAAAAATACGTGCTGTCAGTGAAAGAATCCCTCCGCACCGCCATCATGATTCTCATGCTCATTGCAGGTTCCACAGTACTCGGCCATTTTATCGCTGTGACCAACATCCCACAAAAAACGGCAGACTGGATCGTGGCGCTCCCCGTCAGCCGCTACTTGATTATGATTTTTATCTGTATTATTTATGAAATTGGAGGTTCCTTCATTGACGATCTGACCTTTATGATTCTTGCCACCCCTATCTTCTATCCTGCTGCCCTTAAACTCGGCTTTCCTCCCCTGTGGTTCGGGATCGTGATTGCCGTGGTTGAAATGATCGGCGTTGTCATCCCACCAGTGGCCATCTGCGTGTTCGTGGTGAAAAATATAACGAAGGTACCCATAGGCCTTATCTACAAGGGTGTTGCGCCGTTCTTGATATCCCTCATTCTCGTCTGGGGCCTGTTGTTTTTCTTTCCGCAGTTGGCTCTCTGGCTTCCTTCAGTTTTATACAAATGAAAGGAGATCATACAGATGAATTACTGGAATCCCTACCTTGAGACTTTGGCCAGAGAAGAGTTGAACAAAATAGAGTTATCCTATTTCAGAAACATTCTATCGTACGCAAAGGAACATTCCATCTTCTACCAAGAAAAATTGCACGGCATCAATCCGAACGATATCAGAACGCTCGATGACGTCAGGAAGATCCCGGCCACCGAAAAAGAAGAACTAAGACGATATCAGGACATAGACCCATTTCCTTACGGAGGGATCCTCGGTGTCAATATCAAAGAGGTAACGACCTTCAGGCAGACCAGCGGGACGACCGGAAAACCGGTTTATGTTCCAGAGACCTATGAGAGCTGGCAATGGAGGATAGAGGCCTGGTGCCATATCCTCTATATGGCAGGATTTAGACCTCGCCACCGGATCTTTCTCCCCTTCGTCTATAATGTCTATGTTGCCTTCTGGGAAGGTCATTATGCTTCGGAGAAACTGGGATGTGAACTGGTCCCCGGAGGTGGTCTCGATACAAAAGGAAGGATCCATAAGATCCTTGAAATCAAGGCCAATGCCATGATGAATACACCCACGTATGGGCTTCATATTGCCGAAGAAGCAAAAAACATGGGCATCGATCCAGCCTCTTTCGGAATCGAGAGGATGCTTTGCGCGGGAGAACCGATGCCCTCTGCGACGAGAAAAAGATTGGAGGAACTCTATCGCTGCCATGTCTTCGATCATATCGGCGGGACGGAGCCATGCGCATGGGCAGGTATGTGCGAAGCAAAAGATGGAATGCATATGATCGAGCCCTTCTTCCTGGTAGAGGTTCTCGATCGTGAAACCCTCCAAAGGGAAGTTGAAGAAGGAGAAATGGGGATTGCCGTGGTCACTCCCCTGGGTCGAAGGTCCTTTCCCTTGATCAGGTTTAACACGAAGGATCTGGTGATCAAGGGAAAAGAAACCTGCTCTTGCGGCAGGACCTCGAAGAAGATGAAGGAGGTCGTAGGAAGGACGGACGATCTCAGGAAAATTAGAGGTGTCCTCTTCTCTCCTAAAACGGTAGAAGAAGTCGTGAGACAGGAATTCCCCGAGGTCGTGGAGTATGAGATCGTTGTGGAGAGAAAGGGTCCGATGGACGAGATCTCCCTCCGAACAGAAATGGTACCCACTCTCGGTCCGAGGGAGATCGATCCGATCAAAACGAGGCTCCACGAACGGTTGAAGGTAAAGACAAATTTAACTTTTCATATAAGGGTTGAGCCACCCGGTTCGCTTCCAAGGTATATGCTTAAGGCGACACGATTTAAAGACAGGAGAGGGGCGTGAAATGATTGAAAAAATCAGACGAGAGATTGAGACGTTGGAACAGAGTGCCACAAGATTGCAAAACCTGGCAGAGAATAATCCTGCCATTCGAAGAAACGCTGAAATAATCCTAAGCTTTATCTACATTCTTAAGTTTATCACCCCTGAAACAGGGAAGGAGGAAAAGTGATGGAAGAGGTAAAAAAAATTCGAACCGCTTGCCGTAGTTGCCACGGAGGCTGCGGTATCATTGCCCATGTGAGAGACGGCAAGGTGCTCAAGGTGGAGGGGGATCCCAATTCCCCGATCAGCCACGGGACCCTGTGCAGCAAGGGCCTGGCCATCACGCAATTGGCCTACCATCCTGATCGGATTCTCTATCCCATGAAGAGAGCGGGTGCCAAAGGGGAAGGCAAATGGGAACGAATCTCTTGGGACGAGGCCTTGAATACCATCGTCGACAAATTCAAGAAGGTGATTGATGAATACGGACCAGAGTCGATCGTTGTCGGCCAGGGAACGGGCAGGGATTATGAAAGTCATCTTTACCGTTTTGCCAACCTCCTGGGAACTCCCAACGTCCTAACCGCCGGGCATATGTGTTACGTCTCAAGGGTTGGGTCAACCCTGATTACCTGTGGCACTCTGCCCATCGCCGATTATGAAGGCGGTCCCAAATGTATCGTCATCTGGGCCTGCAATCCGCAGTGGACCAACCCGGACGAATACAAGGGAGAGGCATTCTGGAGGGCTTATAAAAAAGGGGCCAAGCTGATCTGCATCGATCCCAGAAAGGGATATATCGCGAATAAAGCGGACCTTTGGCTTCAAATCCGTCCCGGGACAGATGCGGCCCTCTCCATGGGCTTTCATCGTGTGATCATCGAGGAAGAGCTTTATGACAAGGAGTTTGTAGAGAATTATATCAACGGCTGGGACGCCTTCAAGGAAAGAGTGATGAAAGAGTATCCCCTGGAGAAGGTGCAGGAGATTACCTGGATCGATAAGGACCTCATCCGGAAGGCGGCGAAGATGTATGCCACAACCAAACCGGCCTGTATCCACTGGGGTGTTCCCACAGAACAGACCATCAACTGTGTCAATTACACACGGGCCACGACTGGACTGATGGCAATCACAGGCAATCTGGATGCTCCAGGAGGGAACGCCCTTTTTGTCAACCCGCCCACGCGTACGGTGGCCGAGTTTGCCCGCCATAGAGATCTTTCTCCGGAGCAGCAAAAGAAGAGGCTGGGTGGAGATCAGTTTAAGCTCGGCGCCAGGGTGGCCCTGATCAATCCCAAGAAGGCATGGGATGCAATCGTTACTGGTAAACCCTATCCTCTTAAGGCAGGAATCCTATGCGGCAGCAATCCAGTGGTGACGAGGGCCAATGCCAAAGAGCCTTACGAGGCCCTGAAGAAAATCGAGTTCCTTGCTGTTATCGATTTCTTCCTGACCCCGACTGCAGAGCTGGCCGATATCTTTCTGCCTTCGGGTACTTGGCTCGAGCAGAACCATGTCGCCGACAACTGGAAACGACATGGCTATGTGTTGGCCAGGCAGAAGTGCGCCCAGATCGGTGAATGCTGGCAGGACCACAAGATCTTCTTGGAATTGGGGAAACGAATGGGTCAGGAGTGGTGGCCCACGGTTGAAGATGCGCTGGATTATCTTCTCGAACCCGCTGGTCTGACCTGGGAGCAATTCAAGGAAAAAGGATATCTGCGAGGGGAAATGGTTTATTATAAATACAAGCAGAGGGGGTTCTCCACTCCTACAAAGAAAGTGGAACTCTATTCGACCGTTCTGGAGAAATGGGGATATGACCCCCTTCCCAAATATGTTGAAATCCCCGAGAGCCCGGTTTCCACGCCCCATCTGCTCAAAGAATACCCGTATATCTTGAACGCGGGGCTGCGGACTCCCACCTTTTTCCACTCCGCGAACCGAAATATACCGTCTTTGAGGGAGATCAGACCCGATCCCATTGTGGAGATCCATCCTGACACAGCTAAGAAACATAACATTAAAGATGGTCAATGGGCTTATATCGCATCCCCGAGAGGCCGCATCAAGCAGCGTGTGAAACTGAACGTCAACATTGATCCAAGAGTGGTTGTTGCAGAACATGGATGGTGGTTTCCTGAAGTAAAAGACCCGGGTCACGGTTGGAATGTGTCCAATGTCAATATCCTGACCGACAATGCTTATGAAACTCTGGACCCTGCCATGGGCTCCACCAATCTAAGGGTCTGCTTGTGCAATATATCTCCCTGTGAGGAATAAACCTTGATTTTAAGAGATTTCGAGATTCTTTTTTCCGAAATCTCCTAATAGGAGGAAAGCGATGGGAAAGGTATCCTTATTGTTTAATGAGTATGATTGCATGGGTTGCCATGCTTGTGAAGTCGCCTGCAAACAGGAACATAGGCTTGGCGTCGGCCCGAGAGTGGTGAGGGTTCTCGAGAGGGCTCCTCTGTTTAAGCCCTTATTTTGTCACCATTGTGAAGATGCGCCCTGTGCCTTAGCCTGTCCGGAAGATGCGATCACGATCGATCCGAAGACAAAGGTCGTTCTTGTTAACGAGGATAAGTGTAACGGCTGCGAGGCAGTGGTGGGAAAATCTGGAGCTGAAAAACAGCAGACTTCTCCGTGCAAGGTAGAGTGCCCGGCCCGAATCGATGTCCAGGGATATGTGAACCTTGCTGCCAAGGGAAAATTCGAAGAAGCACTACAACTCATCAAGCTATCCAGCCCCTTCCCATCCATCTGCGGGAGAGTCTGTCATCACCCTTGTGAGGCAGGCTGCAATCGAGATCAAATTGACGAACCTGTAGCCGTACACTCCGTTGAGCGTTTTTTGGCGGATCTCGATTTGAAGGCAGACGAGCGTTATAGGCCAGAAATCAAAGGAAAGAAAAAGAAAAGAGCTGCCATTGTTGGATCGGGTCCTGCTGGTTTGACGTGTGCCTACTATCTTGCTCAGGAAGGCTATAAGGTAACGATCTTTGAGAAAGCGCCTTTATTGGGTGGGATGCTCACAACAGGCATCCCCTCCTATCGTCTTCCACGAAAAATTGTTGAGGCTGAGATTCAGCTCATTCGTGATATGGGCGTGACGATGAAAACCGGCATCGAGGTAGGCAAGGATAAGACGATTGCTCAATTACGTAGAGATGGATTCAATGCCTTTTTCATCGCCGTCGGTGCGCAAGAAAGTATCCGGCTTGGCATTGAGGGTGAGGATTTGGACGGTGTTTATAGCGGATTAGACTACCTCCGCCAACTTAACCTCGGAAAACCGGTGAGACTCGGGAAAAAAGTTGCTGTGATCGGCGGAGGCAATGCAGCGATGGACGCAGTCCGATCCGCTCGCAGACTGGGGTCTGAAAAGGCCTTTATTATTTATCGACGGAGCCTGGAGGAAATGCCTTCAAGACCCGAAGAGATTAAGGAATGTCGGGAAGAAAAGATCCCTATAAATACCTTGACTCAACCTGTGCGATTCATCGGCAAAAATAGGCGCATCAATGGGATCGAATGCATAAGAATGCGGTTGACGGAACCCGATGAGAGCGGTCGGCCAAAACCCGAACCTATCCCTGGCTCGGAATTTACGGTTAAAGTAGATGCCGTGATCACGGCTCTGGGGCAAGAGTCAGATTGGTGTTGTTTGACACCCGAGTGCGCCTGCACCTTGACCGAATGGGGAACCATGAACGTCGATCCCTTGACCCTTCAAAGTGATGATCCCGATATTTTCTCAGGGGGAGACGCGATCAGAGGCCCTCAAAGCGTGGTCCAGGCCATTGCCGACGGAAGACAAGCAGCCATTTCAATTCACCGGTATTTAAGCGACCAGGACCTCCGATTAGGTAGGGATGTGAAATTCAAAGCAATAAAAGAACCTCAAAAAGAGAAATATGATCCGGCTGCTCGCGCTCAAATGCCCTACTTAGAACCTCAAAAGCGAGTAAAGAACTTCAGTGAAGTTCAAAAGGGGTTTACAAAGAAAGTGGCCGTTCAAGAGGCAAAAAGGTGTATCTCATGCGGGACCTGCTGTGTACAGGCTTGTCCTTGGGACGTCATGCAGTTCAATCATGAAGTCACGAAGGCGGTGAAGTGCGACCTCTGTGTTGAAAAACGAGGGAGGAGTGAGATCCCTGCGTGTTACGCAATCTGTCCTACCCGCTGTATTTTCTGGGGGAATCCGAAGGAGTTCCCCGGAGGGGTTTATGTGGGCCTGTAAAAAAGAATCCATTAAACGAATGAAAATTACCAATTTATTATCCTCCCCCGTCAAGGGGGAGGATTGAGGTGGGGGTGGACATGGTATGCGCCCTCACCCCGCCCTCTCCCTCAAGGGGAGAGGGGAAGAATCAGAGTTGTTTTCTATGGAAATTATAAACCCTTGCTCTTTTTCCCCTGCGGGTGGACCCGGAGGACAAAACCCACCTACTTGGAAAGATCCAAAAACCGGCCTGGAATGGCAGTACGAATCTCCGGGCGAAATGACTTGGCACGAAGCTCAACGATACGCAGAATCACTTTCATTGGATGGTAACGACGATTGGCGCTTACCGACCTTAGCGGAATTGGAATCTCTTCTGAACAGGACCAAGACTCGCTCAGACGGAAGACCCCTGATGCGTGGTGAGGTTCCTTTCCGAGATGAGTTACCCTATTGGTCCTCCACCACTTTCGATCCCCATACGAAAAACGCATGGATCGTGATGTTCGACGGTGCCTATCTGCTGAGCTACTATAAAAGCAATTCGTACCATATCCGTTGTGTTCGAGGATAGTAAATCTGGTCCGGGGACACGAAGGAGCTCTCAAAAGAATTGACCAGCGAATACATAAGACAAATTAAGGGAGAACCTCCATGAATTCAAGGGAAAGAGTTCTTACCACCATTCATCACAAAGAGCCGGACAGGGTTCCTCTCTTTTTAAATGCGGTCGACGCCAAGTTTGTCAAGGCCATCGGAGGAGGGAACATGGTAGAGACATGGAAGCAACTCGGCATCGATGTTTGCATCATCGGGCGGTCGACGTGGTGTGAAGGGAAGCCTTCTGGCTTGGGCTACTCTCCCAATCCTCCACCACCTGAAGAGTCCCTGGGTGGATCGGGTTATGCAGGGTGGAATGGAATCGATGAATTCGGCAGGGAATGGAAGCATGGCCGGTATGTTAGGGGAGTGGTGGCGACTCGAGAGGATCTGCACAAGTATTCCCCAGAGTTAAGACTGAACGAACGATATAATCGGGCCATGATAGAGGATTGGAAAAAGAATTATCCTGATCACGCCTTTGCCCTCTTCTCCCATGCCGGTCCTCTTGGTTTAACGATTGAATCTTTTGGATTCATTGAGTTTTGTTACGCCCTGTTCGATAAGAGAACGTTGATTCAGGAAAGTGTCGAGGTCAAAACGGAATGGTTTATCGAGACATCGAAGTATGCTCTGGAGATGGGGGTTGATTTTGTTGTGATGGGTGATGATATGGGTTTCAAGGGACACGGTTATGTCTCTCCCTCCGATTTTAAGGAACTTGCGTTCCCCTATTACCGCCGAATTGTGGACTCCTTTTCGGTGCCTGTCTTCTGGCATTCGGAAGGATATATCCGAGATTATATCCCTATGGCTCTTGAAGCAGGAATGAAAGGGCTTCATGGCATGGAGCCAGAGGCAGGGATGGACATGGGGGAGATCAAGAAAGAGTTCGGGAAGGATCTGGTCCTTTTAGGAAATGTGGACGGGAGTCAGATCTTGTGTCAATCCGATTTAGGGCTGGTTCGTGAGGAAGTGGATCGATGTCTGAAAGAAGGGATGGAGGGCGGTGGATATATGCTCTCCATTGCAGGTTCAGCCCATGAGGGCATCGAGACAGAGGCGCTGGTTGAGATGTGTCGTTATCTCCAGGGAGCCGGAGTTTATCCGAACAAATCTTGATACAGTCTGATGGGTTCAGAGTGGGATAAGACTTCGTTCTTTTGAAGTTTCATGACGGGACAGGAGCAATAACAAAAGTCTCTTGTTGAGGAATGCGCGGAGGGGAAAATGCTCGATTCAGAAAGGTTTTATGAAGGACTCTCCGGAGGGAGAATGGAGGAGATAACGAAACTGGTCCAGGAAGCGCTCAATGTTGGGAGCAGAGCTGAAACGATCTTGAAGGAAGGTCTTATCCCGGCCATGGATCGTATTGGTAAGAGATTTAAAAGTGGTGAGATTTATATTCCTGAGGTGCTTCTTGCAGCACGGGCCATGCATGCCGGAATGGCTGTTCTAAAGCCCATCCTTTCCAAATCCGATATGCCAAGGGCAGTTAAGATTCTTATTGGAACAGTGAAAGGAGACCTTCACGACATCGGCAAGAATCTGGTGATCATGATGCTCGAGGGAGGAGGATTTGAAGTCGTGGATTTGGGGATCGACGTTCCGGCCCAGAAATTCATAGAGGCCATCCACGAACATCAGCCGAGGGTGATTGGGATGTCCGCCCTGCTCACGACCACCTTGAAAGAGATGAAGAATACCATCCAAACCCTAAAAGGGGCCGGACTCCGAAATCAGGTCAAAACCATCGTGGGGGGTGCTGCCGTGGCCGAAAGGTTCGCAAAGGAGATCGGAGCAGATGGATATGCTCCGGATGCCGCTTCAGCGGTAGATTTGGTAAGATCTCTTCTTACCCAATGAGTCATAAACAGGGAGGTCCGTCTCACAGCGGCAGAGAGAAAAATGATGTTGATCATTGGCGAATCGATTAATGGAACCATTCCAAAGGTAGGACAGGCCATATCGGACCGGAACGAGACCTACCTGAGAGAACTGGCAAAAGTCCAATATGAGTGTGGAGCTCATTATCTTGACGTGAATGCAGGGGTGACCGGAAGAAATGAGGTGGAGGATTTACCTTGGCTGGTTGAGGTTGTCCAAAAAGAGGTTCCCATCCCCTTGATGCTTGATAGTGCAAATCCAGAAGCCCTGATGTCGGCCCTCTCCGCCTACCGTCATTCAGAGCTCCCCATCCTCAATTCCATCTCCGGTGAGACAGGAAAATGGAATAAACTTTCCTCCGTCATGATCGGAAAAAAATGTAAGGTCGTTGTCCTGTGTATGGACGACCAAGGAATTCCAAGAACGATTGAAGAGAGAGTGAACATTGCGAGTAGACTTTTCAAGAAGTTGATTCAGGCAGATATCTCTCCGGACCATATCTACTTTGATATACTTGTCCTATCGGCTGCCGTCGAACCCGAAGCAGCCCTTGTCACCTTGGAGACGATCAAAAGGATCCGATCAAATTTTCCACAGTCTCATACCATCTGTGGAGTAAGCAATGTGAGCATGGGGCTCCCCGGAAGGAGATTGATCAATAGAACCTTTCTTGCCATGGCCGTCTACGCCGGCGTCGATACCCTCCTCATCGATGTCCGAGACCAAGCCCTCCTCTCCTCGATTTATGCCAGCGAGGTACTGATCAATCAAGACCCTTATTGTCTACAATATATTCAGGCCTACCGGGGAAAAAAGCTCTTGGTTTAAGAAAGAAAGTATCCCATTTTGACCCATCCTCCTTCTCTTGACATGTTTATCTCATCCAAATAGGATGAAATTTATGGAGATCTCCGCTCCAAAAGAGTGGTTTGAACTA
>Ga0315282_10015973_pt1 | contig 11013 bp, 13 predicted proteins | sample YL17G07_20_MG_FD_203693 | JGI IMG/M metagenome (GOLD analysis project Ga0315282, IMG submission 203693) | Sediment microbial communities from Yellowstone Lake, YNP, Wyoming, USA - YL17G07_20 | ecosystem: Environmental > Aquatic > Freshwater > Lake > Sediment | place: USA: Wyoming | collected...
GACATGAGTGAAGAAGGCGGTTTCGGAATAACGTTGGCTGAAAAATTTTTCGGTTTCATAATCATCGTTATTGGTGCTTTGGTTACGTATTACACATTCACAAGCACTTCGGCGTTAGGTGATTTTACAGGATTCTTTGGATTCCTAAGCATCTTCCTATTAGCCATAGGAGTATTTTTGATAATTGCAAAAACAGAATAGCATCCTCAAATTCTCTAAATCAGAGGCGGAGATATCTCCCGCAATAACCATATTTGGCTCCAAATAGACGGGCCTAGCACCGTTGCACGCACACAAACACCCAACAACCCAAAAAACACTCAAACCCACACCACCAGAGTCGAAACCTTCATAAATAAGAAATGTTGATAAGACTGTGCATTTGATGGGTGAAGGCTTATGTCCAAACCATTCTACGTAAAATTCGAGGTATCAAAAGAAATCGCAGACGCTGCCTATGAAGCCCTACAAATAGCCTCAAAAACAGGCACAGTTAGAAAAGGCACAAACGAAACAACAAAAGCCATAGAAAGAGCCCAAGCAAAACTTGTAGTCATAGCTGAAGACGTTGACCCCCCAGAAGTTGTAGCTCACTTGCCACTACTATGCGAAGAAAGAAAAATCCCATACATATTTGTCCCAAACAAAGAGAAAATAGGCAACGCTGTAGGTATCGATGTTTCTGCAGCTTCAGTGTGCATAGTTAAAGAAGGAGACGCTGCAGGATTAGTTAAAGAAATAGTTGCAAGAATTGAGCAGATGAAAAGAGGAGCAACGTGATGAGCAGGGAAGAGAAAGAGACCACAGCAGAAGAACTTACCCCAGCAGAAGTAATTCAAGTTATTGGACGTACAGGCGTAACTGGTGAAATCTCACAAGTCAGGGTGCGCATCTTAGAGGGAAAGGATAAGGGACGCATTATAACACGCAATGTTAAGGGGCCAGTACGGGTTCAAGATGTTTTAATGCTAAGAGAAACTGAAAGAGAAGCAAAAAAAATCACTAGATAACTCAAAATCACAATTATTCAGAGGAATCATCTTTGCCTAAACCTAGAAAATGCTCATTTTGTGGCAACGAATTTCCAATAGGCACAGGCATGATGTATGTCAAAAATGACGGATCCATCTTATGGTTTTGTTCAAGCAAATGCAGGAAAAGCTCTTTAAAATTTGGAAGAGATGCCCGTAAACTTAAATGGACAACATACTTCGGCAAGGAAGAGAAAGGAAGAGCTTGACAGTTCAGAAGTTAAATTCTACCTTTTATTTCCAACAAGTTTTTCCCACAAAGACTTATTGTGTATGCACCCAATATCCGGCGCTTGAACATTTCCATTGAAATAGCTGTAGGCTCTTGCCCGACATCCCCCGCATATGTATTTGTCTTGACAGCTTCCACAACCAACTCTTTTTCCGTTAACTATGTAATCTTTGAGGTTTTCTCTTGTACGAAGTGCCCATAAAAGCGAATTATTATCCCATATTTCTTCAAAATTGTCTTTCAATATATTACCAAGAATCGTGTCTTTATTTGTTGGAAAGAAAACGCATGGTTTTACGTCTCCATTTGGTTCAAGGCAACAGTATAGACGTCCGGCTCCGCATCCACCCAAAAAATTCGCAACATTTTCTATGCCTTTCTTTGCTGCATAATGGGCTTCAACCAAGAACTTTTCGCCGACCTCTTGCGAAAGCTCTTTCGTTACACTTGCATATTGTGGACATGTGCTGAAAAACTTGTCAACCTTCACGTTTGAATTTCCATGGTTCAGTTCTTCTTCTTTTGCTTGCAAATATAGTCCAATTATCTCTTTCCCAATTGTTTCGAGCACATGAAACCTCTCGTCTGGAGTTAAGTCCAATTCAACATACGCCTTGGCCCTTCCTGTTGGTATATAATTAAAATGTATGAACCTTACGTCTAGATGCTTTGCCAAGTCTATCAGCTTATTGAGTTCAGCTAGGTTATCCCTATGTAAAACGGTTGCAATACACGTGTCTACGCCTTCTTCAACACAATTCTTAACGCCTTCCATAGCCCTTTCGAATGCACCTTGAATGCATCTAAACTCATCATGGACTTGCGGTGTTGCCCCATCGATGCTTATTTCAACGTACTCCAATCCAGCGTCTTTAAGTCGTTTTGCATTGTCTCGCGTGATGAGCGTACCATTGGAGGCTATGCTTATGTAGCCTATACGTTTCTTAGCGTAAGTAGCAAGTTCGAAGAAATCTCTTCTTGCAAGGGGTTCGCCACCACTGAAGGAGAGAGCGGGTAAGCCTATTCCAGCTATCTTTGAAAGAACATCTACCACTTGTTTTGCTTCGTCTGTTGATAACTCTGCACGTTTCTTGCCGCCAGCATTTTCGTAGCAGTGCTTGCATTTTAAATTGCATTGATAAGTAAAGTTCCAAACAATTTCAAACGGGCCAGCTGGAGTGAAAGGTACTCGCACTCCATATTTTTCGATGCCCTTCATCATCAAGCCGAAGCCTCGAAGCCAAGCCTCGCCATATTGGTTATTTAGGAATTGGCTGCGCATGAAATTTTTATCTGCGCGTAAGAAACGGCTTCCAAGTTCATAGAAAGGGCTAGCTATTTTACGGCTTACGTGTTGACATGTTGGGCATAGGGAAACTGGTGCACCTAAAAAATCCTTTAGAGAATTTAGAAGTAAGTTCCCATCTCTTGGGCACTCCTTGTCAAAACGGTTGATTAGGGATTTAAGTAGAGGGTTGAAAGTCGCTGAAAACAAAGCATTCTCTACGGCGTCGATTTGCATGTCAAATCACACCTACGAGTTATGCATGTCAAAATATTAATTATTTAATTTTTCTCACCAAATAAGCTGATTCACTCTTATGTATCGCTTTTTGACATGTATCAATCATTGAAAGAACTGATTTATTAAGACATGCGACAAGTATCTCCAGAGGGAAATAAGTGGGTATAAAAAATAAAGAGAAGCTTAAAAAACTGGATCTGCTAGAAATGCCCAATCCTGAAAGGATCAAATTAATTAAGGAAGTTAGGGAAAAACTTCGACAAAAAGTGGCAGAAGCAAAGTTATGGCAATCATTGTTTGAAGCTGAAAATCTAACCATTAACGGAAACATAGTTTGTAGAGAAGATGAGCAGATTTTACTTTGATAATAAAATCTGAGAGTAAAATCTCCTCACCTTAATTTTTCAACGTTGAAACCGAAAGCTCTTCATCACTTATATCTCCTCTAGTCAACAAAAGTTGTGGTAGCGGGGGGTTGATTTGAACAACCGATCTCTGGGTTATGAGCCCAGCGGGTTAATCTTTACCTGGCGACGGAGTAACGCTCTCTAAATACCATGGGGTAAAGTGCTTTCATGGAATTATGATTCCAACATAACACTTGAAAACGGCTTTTAGCACTTTCAACATCTTTAAGGATATGCCTATAAAGGGCTCGTTTGTTTCTGCGTGAAAATGGATCTGCTCTCCAATCTCCATTCACATGATCAATAGTTAACATATATTTGTCATCGAGACCGCATATGACACATTTTCCACCTAACGCATTTATCGCCTCAAATCTAAGTTTATGGTAACGTTCCTTTTTCTGCTCACTCCCTGAAAACCACCGCCATTTGCATCGCTTTGAGCAGAATCTCTGATATGGATGAAACTTGTCAGGGAAGAATGGTTTCCCGCAAGCAATGCATGTCTTCATCGCGTTCTTCGTCTCCATCTGGCTACCCCACCCCGCTGCTATTATGCTGAATTGATGCCTTCTTAAATCTTTTTAGGAAATATGGCCTCATCGTTTATTAATGTATACTGCTGTAAAAACATTTTAGTATCACACGTATATTATCGTGTTTGGTGCAAGCAGAATGGATAAACCTTATTTCCTTCAGATATTCAATCCTGGTCTTGAGAAGCCTATTTTTGTGCAAGGACTTCCGGGTTTTGGGAATGTTGGGAAGATAGCGGCTCACCTTTTGATAAAGTTTTGTGGGGCAAAACCTTTTGCGGAATTGTATTCGCCTTCTTTTCCGGATTACGTTTCAGTTAATTCAAAGGGAATTTGCCGCTTGCCAAGATACGAGTTTTACGCCGCGCCCATGGAGAAAAACGATTTTATTATAATGACGGGTGACACACAGCCTTCTTTTGAAGATGTTGTTGCACATTATATGCTCTGCGGTGAAATACTGGATTTCGTTGAAAAACAGGGATGCAGCTTCATCGTAACAATTGGTGGGGTGCCAATAACAGAAGAAAAGGCGCAAGTATATGTAGCTGCCACTTCACCTAGACTCGCCCTTGAGTTTATGGAAAAAGGTGCAGTAATATACAGCAAAGGAAGAGTTGTGGGGGCTACCGGCTTAATGCTGGGACTTGCAAAAGAACGCAACTTGGAATGTGTGTGCCTACTGGGTGCAACAACGGGTTTTAGGGCGGACCGTGGAGCAGGCTTTTCCGTTTTCAAGTTTCTAATGAAAGCTCTGGGTAATGAGGTGAAGGAAGGGTTATAAGAGAAAACATCAAATTTGAATAATCATTGGAGCGTGAGGCACATGACTGAGAAAAAGCAAAAGAGCAAAAGTAGAATTTCTATCAGGTTGGATTTGAGTTCAAAATTCTGGAAAACATTCTTGGTAGTATTGGCGGTTTTTCTAACCTTCGCTGGACCAACTTACATGGTTTATGTAGTATTTCTGAAAATTCTTAAAATGGACTATGTCGTTTCGATGGCCTCTGGATTTGCTCTTTTCATAGTTGGCTTAGTGCTTATATGGTATCTGATTAAGCGTAAAGTTATTTCTTGAGTGAAAATCGAGTTTTTGCCTCAGATACCCCAGGGTGCATCATCTTTTCAGACAAGTAAGTTCTTCATCGGCAATTATAAAATACATGTGCCATGTTAAAAATTGTTCGGTTGTGGATGGCAGGTTAGAAAAGCATATAAAATATGCTGAAGGATATAACAGCTATGCAGGAAGATAATGAGAAAAAACTCGAAGAAATGATCAAGAAAAATGAAGGATCAGCAAAAAGGACAACTATTATTCTGGAGAAAGAAGAAAGAGAATTCATTGACTCCTTGATTCGGGAAGGAAAAGAGCCGGGCATAAAGCCCCTCATATCCAAAATGCTTGACGTTTACAGAAGCATGATGATTTATGATTGGCGTTTCCCCGGCGAGTATTACTGTGGCATAAGCCGCATAGCCTTCATAAACTTGGAGTTCATTAACATCCTTATTCAGTACACTCCAGAGGAAAAATGGCGCGAAATAGGAAGAAAAATGGGTGAAGCCGCAAAAGTTTCCATGGAGGCAACTCTTGGCATTCAGACGGCAAACCGTGAAAAATGGCAGGATGTTTTTAAACGCTTAAGGGTACAGGGATTCGGCGATTTCTACCTAAGAGATAAGTATATCCTTATAAAAATACCGTTTATCAGTGAAACTGAAATTTGGGCTGGCTTTTTGGAAGGCTTGCTGGGCATAGAATTGGATGTGAAGACGTCTGCTCCACCGTTTGTTTTTGAAATCAAGGAAAAACCTGATTCCGCAACAAATGAATAAATAACCTCATAAGCAAAGATTTACATGGAAGATTTAAGCTTAGAAATTTGAATGGGGGAATCAAATGTCATCATCATTGCATGAAGCAATGCTTTACGAAAAATTAGAGAATAAGAAGGTTAAATGCAATTTATGTGGGAGAAGATGCCTCATCACTGACGGTGGAACAGGCTTCTGTTTAGTAAGAAAGAATGATGGCGGAACACTTTTTTCGCTTGTTTACGCCAAGGCGATATCAGCATGTGTAGACCCTGTAGAGAAGAAGCCGCTTTCACATTTTAACCCAGGGGCATCTGTCATGTCCATCGCCACAGTTGGCTGCAACTTCCGCTGTCAATTCTGCGACAACTGGATGATAAGTCAAGAGAAGAACATAGCGGGCAAACCTTTCCCACCAGAAGAGGTTGTCAAAGCCACAAGAGATAATGGCTGTCAAGGAATAAGCTACACGTACACAGAGCCAACAATATTTTTTGAATACGCGTACGACACGGCTAAGCTTGCCCGCCAAGTAGGATTCTTCAACACCTTCGTAACAAACGGATACATGACGCCGGAAGCCGTAAAAATGATAGCCTCCTATCTTGATGCGGCAACAGTGGACTTCAAAGGCGGCGGAGACCCAGAATTCTACAAAACATTTTCATCTGTCCCATCACTTGAGCCAATCTACGAGTCTTTAAAGGAAATGAAAAGAAACGGCATTCATATAGAAATCACGAATCTAGTTGTGCCCAAGATGGGAGACTCAATTGATAGAATAAAGGAGCTTGCAACTTGGATAAAAGACGCACTTGGCAAAGATACACCCTTTCACTTACTGCGTTTCCATCCAAACTACCAAATGACAACAATACCATCAACTCCCATTGAAACTTTGGAGAAGGCGTACACAGCTGCAAAAGCTGTGGGATTAAACTATGTTTACATTGGAAACGTGCCGGGACACCCCGCCGAAAACACCTACTGCCCAAACTGCAATGAACTGCTGATTAAACGTTTCAGTTTTGAGATTACCAAATGGAATTTGGCAAAGGACAAGCGTTGCCCTGTATGTGGACAAGAAATCCCCATTAAAGGTAAATTGCACGCTAGTGGGTACGCCTATCCTTTCGCCTTGTTTTAATAATTCTTTTACCTAGAGTAATAATTGAGTGAAAATGTGGAGGCTTCTCCGCCCAGACATGGCAGCAGTGTTAGAGGATAAAATGGCAAAGAAAAGCCTAGCCAGATACTTTGCTGTTATGGAAGACAAAAAACCAGCGAAATTCATGATAGCCAAAGGGCTTCCAGCAGATTTCAGCGAAAACGATTCTTTAGAGGAGCTTTGGCGAAAGCACACGCAACTTACACAAACATTTTACAAAGTTCAAGAAGCAATTGACACGCAACAAAAAAATCTGCACAAAATGCCAAAGCCAGAAAAATCCTATTTAGATTTGAAGATTGAAATTTCAAAAAGAATTCTTACAAACTGTCACCTATGTACTCGAAGATGTGGAGTTAATAGACCTAAAGGTGAACTAGGCTTCTGCAGATGCGGCACGGAAATAACAGTTTCAAGCATTTTCGAGCATGTTGGAGAAGAGCCCGAACTTGTACCATCTGGAACCGTTTTTACGATGGGCTGCACAATGCGTTGCAAACATTGCCAAAACTGGACAATATCCCAATGGATGGAAAAAGACGAAGTCTACACACCTGAAGAATTGGCGAAAGAGGTTGAACATTTGCGAATGGATGGTTGCAGAAACGCCAACCTTGTAGGCGGAGAACCAACACCATGGTTGCAACAATGGCTTAAAACCTTCAAACATGTAAACGTAAATATTCCGGTTGTTTGGAACTCAAACACTTACTACAGTCCAGAAACAGCCAAACTCTTAGCTGGATTCGCCGATGTTTATCTATTAGACTTTAAGTATGGACCGGGTGAATGTGCAGAAAAAATTTCTGATGCACCAAACTATTGGAAGGTATGCACACGCAATCATTTGGAAGCCAAAAACTACGGCGAACTCATAATACGCATACTAGTTTTGCCAAACCATCTAGAATGCTGTACAAAACCCATTATAGATTGGATAGCTGAAAACTTGGGCAAAGAAACTAGAGTCAACGTCATGTTTCAATATAGACCGGAATGGCGAGCATATGAGATTCCAGAATTGCACAGAAGACTTACTAAGGATGAAATGGAGAGGGCTATCCAGCTGGCTAAGGAAGCAAAATTGACAAACTTCATAACCTAAATGCATTAGGTTCACTGGTTTCGGGGAAAATGAAAACAGCAAAAGGATATTAGATTGACATTCTCCTTATGAAATATGAAATTGGATACCAAAGAAAAGGAAGAGCCTTCGCTGGCGTTTGGTGGGCAAGCGGTTATAGAAGGTGTTATGATTCGTTCTAAAAAGCATATGGTGACTTGTGTTAGACAGCCTAATGACGAAATACTGACAAACGTGGAGGAAATAAAATCGGTATCTGAAAGGCACAGGGTCTTGAGACTGCCTTTTCTGAGAGGCATTGTGGCACTCTTCGAAACTCTGTATATAGGCGTTAAAGGTCTCTATTTTTCCGCAAATGCAAGTCTAGAAGAAGAGGAAAAAATTAACCCAAAAGAAATAGTGCTAACAGTTGTCATAGCTTTAGCCTTAGCAATATCTTTGTTTAGCGTCTTACCATTTTTCTTGGCTAACCTCTTGGGTCCTCAAGGTGTAATTTTTTACGTCGTTGAAGGTGTAATTCGCCTTGCGATTTTACTGCTGTACCTAGCATCCATAGCTTCGGTTGGAGAGTTCAAAAGAGTATTCCAATATCACGGTGCGGAACACACGGCTATAAATGCCTATGAAGCTGGAGTTGAGTTGAACGTTTCGAATGCCAAAGAATTTTCTCGGTTTCATCCAAGATGTGGAACGTCTTTCATCTTCATCGTTGCTTTAATTAGCATTCTATTTTTTTCAATCATGCCAGATTTAGGGTTCTCCATGAGACTAGCCTATAGGATTCTTCTTATTCCCGTAATTGGCGCCGTTTCCTACGAAGTTTTGAAGCTTAGCGATAGATACAAGAAGTCAAAAATTATGAAAGTCTTATTAGCACCTGGTTTGGGGCTTCAATACTTAACAACAAGAAAACCAGATGAGAAGATGATTGAAGTCGCTTTAGAAGCTGTAAAGAAAGTGAACAGTCTGGCGGAAACATCTTAGCAATAGCGTATGCTCTGTTGAATAGAGCCTTGAGGGTTAAATATGCACTCTTCAAACAAACACACAAAAACAATAATAATTGTGTAGGTTAAACTAGGGGATAAGCGAAACCTATTTCTCAAAGCATATGCACTTCTAGAGACAGAAAAAAGTGATTAAAATGCCATACTGTCCAGAATGTGGTGGCGAAATGCAATACATGATAGCCACCAAACACTACGTGTGCAAAAGTTGCGGGCTGTCTGTAACACAGCAAGAACTGATGGAACTAAGAGAGAAGCTGAGACCTTCATTTGAGACTAAGGAAGAAGAGCAGGAAAAGCGGAAAAAAGAATACTTGAAATGGTGGCTTAGCAAGAAAAAATAGACTACGCCCCTAGCTTTTTAGACGGTAAATTAGCAAACAGCATAAAAAGGGCAAACTGTTTTATTTTTTAATGCTTAAGGTGGAAACGTATAAAATTGAATCGGCAAATGGAAATAGTCTGCGTGGGCAACGAACTGTTAATAGGCAAAACATTGAACACAAACGCACATTGGCTGGCTAGACGTGCAACCTCTTTAGGAATAATGGTGAAGCGAATAACAGTTGTGGGTGATGATGTTGATGAAATTGCAAAGGTTATACGCGAAGTCCTGAAACGGAAACCTCGGTTCATAATAACAACAGGCGGGCTAGGTCCAACCTTTGACGATAAAACGTTAGAGGGAATAGCCAAAGCCCTAAACCTCAAATTGGAAGTCAACGAAAAAGCGTTGAAAATGGTTAGGGAAAAATATGAAGCTTACGTCAAAGTAGGAAGGATGGAAAAGGTTGAGTTAACACCACATAGGGTTAAAATGGCAAAGCTTCCGGAGGGTGCAGAACCATTGCCAAACTCTGTTGGCACAGCACCAGGCGTAATGATGAAAGTTGAGGGAACGTTTTTAATAGCGTTGCCTGGTGTTCCATCGGAGATGGAGGCTATTTTTGATGAGTCTGTTGCACCGTTGCTGAAGAAGGAGGCTGGAGAAGTTGCGTTTTTTGAAAAAAGCATTTATGCGGATGGCATTATGGAGTCAACGTTGGCTCCTTTAATTGACCAAACGATGCATGACAACCTATATGTTTACATAAAATCCCATCCAAAAGGCGAGGAGAAAAAACCACACTTAGAAATCCACTTTTCAACAACCGCAAAAGACTCTAAAACAGCCAAAGAACACCTAGGAAAAGCAATAATTCAGTTATCAGAACTTGTCCAGAAGAAAAATGGAAAAATTAAGTTTCAAAACAGAAACTATTGATTAGTAGTTCATAAATGCCTTAAATTAAATTTACAACAAAATTTTCTATGAAAAAACCGAAAACCTTCCTGCTAGTAATTGTTTTACTTGTAATTTCTTATCTGCTCCCAAATGGTTTTTCAGAAAACTACAGCCAATCCTATCAGCTTTTAGATAAACCAGACGGTTCAACATATTATGGACTGAATGTTACAGTTCAGCAATCGCTTTACGAATACTATGCCGAAAAGAGCCATAGTATAGGTTCAAACAGCGATTTCGCCAAGTTTGTTACGCCCTATGCTTTAAAGCCCATCGCCGACTGCCTCTTAGAAATTTACACAGACGATGAAGATTTCGTAAATGGGGTGCTTATGATTGTGCATCAAATACCTTATAATGAGACCCCAGCAAAGTATCCTGTAGAAACAATTGTGAAAAACAAGGGAGACTGCGACCTTTTTTCCTACATTGCAGCCTCAATTGTGAAGGCCCACGGGCTTGATGTTGTACTTCTGTATTATAAAAGTCAAGCGCACATGAACATCGGCGTTAACCTTTCACATGCGCCTCATGATGCAAGAGAACAAGCCTACTATGTAACGTACAATAATATCCGCTATTATATGGCTGAAGTTACTGGGGGAGATTGGCAAAATGGATGGAGAGTTGGCGAATGCCCAGATGAGCTGAAAAATGCTCCAGCGCAAGTAATCACTCTCGAGAACTGTGAACAAACGACTTATGGACAGGTTTCTGCAAGCTACAAAACCTTGGTATCTTCAACACTATCGCTGATTATTTCGCCTGCGTTTCTCATTCAAGGAGGCACGGTCACACTTTCTGGACAACTTTCACCACCCTTGCAAAACAGAACCGTAACCATTTACATCAAAATTAACAATTCACCTTGGATAGTTTTAGACACAACCACAACGAATCAGGCTGGATATTTCACGTAC
>Ga0315282_10015974_pt1 | contig 11013 bp, 7 predicted proteins | sample YL17G07_20_MG_FD_203693 | JGI IMG/M metagenome (GOLD analysis project Ga0315282, IMG submission 203693) | Sediment microbial communities from Yellowstone Lake, YNP, Wyoming, USA - YL17G07_20 | ecosystem: Environmental > Aquatic > Freshwater > Lake > Sediment | place: USA: Wyoming | collected...
AACCGGCCGATGACATCAAAAACATTGTTGGCATGGACGGTGGTGAAAACCAGGTGCCCGGTCAGAGCCGATTGAATGGCAATCTGAGCTGTCTCCGGGTCGCGGATTTCGCCAACCATGATTTTATCCGGGTCATGACGGAGAATCGAGCGCAAGCCGCGGGCAAAGGTCAGTCCTTTTTTCTCGTTGACCTGAATTTGCGTTATGCCATCAATCTGGTATTCCACCGGGTCTTCGATGGTGATGATTTTATCTTCAGGTGATTTGATTTCAGTCAGGGCGGCATAAAGGGTGGTGGTCTTGCCACTTCCGGTTGGTCCGGTCACCAGAATCATTCCGTAAGGCTGGGTTATGTAGCGCCGGAATTTCTTCAGGATTTCGTCAGAAAAACCCAGAAGGTTGAGCCTGAGCTCGGCAAAAGCCTCAGTGATCATCTCTTTATCCAGAATGCGGATAACTGCATCTTCACCATAGATACAGGGCATAATGGAAACGCGGAAATCTATGGTTTTGTCCTTTATTTTCAGGCGAAAACGACCATCCTGCGGCACCCGGCGTTCGGAAATATCCAGCTCTGACATAATCTTGATGCGAGAGATAATCAGCGACTGGAATTTGCGGTCAATGGGCTCCAGGGCTTCGGTTAGGACGCCATCGATGCGGTATTTTATCCGAACAAAATTTTCTTTGGATTCAATGTGAATATCGCTGGCTCGTTTCTGAACCGCGGTGAAAATGATGGTGTTAACCAGCTTGATGATGGAGCCATCCTGTTCGGTCAACTTTTCAATGGTGATGACATCTTCCTCTTCGCCAGTTTCTTTTTCCACTACCTGGCGGACAAAACTTTCGGTGGCTTCTTTTAAAACCTGAGCCGCCGTCTCACTCCGTCGCAGGGCTTCCTGAACAACCCGCTTGGAAGCAGCATAAACTTCAACTTTTCTGCTGGCAAAAGTTTCGATGCTGTCTATGGCCGCTAAGTCAGACGGGTCAGCTATGGCAATTTTCAGCACCCGGCCATCATCTTCTAATGGCACAAAGTTATAGCGGTAAAGAAAGTCAACCGGATAGGACTGGACGAGCTCCCGGTCGAGCTCATAGCTCGAAAGATCAATATAAGGAACATGGTATTTCTCGGCTAAGCGTTTAGCTTCAAGCTCTTCAGCTAAGAGCAAGCCGTTGGTTTCGCCCTTGGGCAATTCTGCCTCCTTTATCTCATCTGGTGATCCTGATGATGTTGAATATCGGCAAATAGATCGAAAGAATCATGACCGCGGCTATCAGGCCGATAAAGATAATGATTACCGGCTCGATCAGGGAGACCAGCGTCTGTATTCTATCACGCAATCGTTCATCATAGAAGTCAGCCACTTCAGCCAGCATTCCGGGCAGGTTAGCTGAGCTTTCGCCTATCCTGATCATATCCAGGGCCAGCTGGGGAAAGACCTCGGTTTTCTGGAGAGAATCATAAAGGCTTTCGCCGTTCTTCAGGCTGTCGGCAATAGTTTCAAGCCGAGAGGAGATATAACGATTGGGCACAGAAAGACCGGCCACACTAACCGAAGACAGAAGCGTGATGCCAGCTTCCAGCAGAAGACCGAGGGTGCGGCTGAAAAGAGACACGGCCGAATCCTGGATTAAATGACGAGAAAAAGGCAGCCGCAGTTTCAGCCTGTCTTTAAAAATGATAAAGCTTCGATTATTCCTGAGGCTGACAAAGATAAAAATAATAATCAGTACAAACAAACCGAACCAGAGCAGGTTTTTTCTGACAAACAGGGCGCTCTTGATCAGCCACTGGGTCATCACCGGCAGCTGGGCACCAAAATCCGCATAGAAGGCAGCAAAGCGTGGTAGAACCAGACCGACCAGAATGCCTATCAGGATGATCGAAAAGATGATGAGAAGTGTTGGATAGAGCAGAGCTGAGCGCACCCGGGAACGGGTCTGGTTGATAACCCTGGCATATTGAATATACCGGGCAAGCGAGCCGGGCAGATTCCCGCTTCTTTCACCGGCCATCAGCGAAGTGGTGTAAACTTTAGAAAAAAGAGGCTCGAACGGAGAAAAGGCTTCAGAAAGAGTCTTGCCTCCCCTGACTTCAGCTTCCACTTTTTTGATTATGTCTTTTAAGAAGGGATTTTCTACCCTTTTTTCAACCAGCTCCAGGCTCTTGAGCACCGGATAGCCAGCTTTAAGCAGAGCGACCATTTCCTGGTTGAACAGAATAAATTCCTGGGATTTTACTTTGCGGCCAAACAGACGGAATTGAGACAACTGGATTTCTTTTCTGATAGAAAGAACGCACAGACCTTCGGCTTCCAGGTTTTTCCGACAGTCCTCAACCGAAGCTGCCTGGATGGTTTCTTTAATGATTCGACCGTCAGCAGTTACGAAGCGACACAGATATCCGGGCATTTAAGCTCTCAAACTTTGCCTTTCTTTGATAATCTTAAGTTAGCTCTGAAAATATGTCAACGAATCAGTATATCAATGTGATTAGACAAAATAATCAATTAATCCTTTTTTTAATACCTGTTCTAATCCCTGTCCTTCATCCCCGTCATATAAACGAGGCGAAGATGAGAGGATTATACAGAAAAAATCATTGTTACACGGGCGATAATACCAGGAAAGGACCGCCCCCATTTTTCCAAAAAATAGTTGACAACTCCACCCTTTAATCATATTTAATTATTGCCATGAACAAAAGCAAAACCATGGCGGTTTTCCTGGCCATTATTTTTCTATCCTTAGCCATTTGCACCTATTTAGCCTTCACTCAGGAAACCAGGCCTCAGGATGAAAAATCCACCCAAACCCCGCCTGACCAAGCTCCGCCCCAAGAAGTCCAGAAGCCCAAGCTGGACTATATGAGCACTTTTCTTTCCCGAACAACTAGTCCTCTCGGTCTTAAAGAGGACCAGGAGCTCCGCCAGTTTCTCAAACAATCAAGGGCAAAGTGGACAGTCAGAGCTGGCGTCCGTCATATCCTGAATTAATTTTTTTTGAATCTCTGATTCAAAAAATTGGATTTTTTTAGTATATTCTGGGGAAGAAGTAAGATGCGAAGGCAGCTCGGCTTTTATCTGATGATCCTGGGTGTGGTTATTCTCACTGTGCTGGGCTTTATCAACATCTCCCGCAAGCTCTCCTGGAAAGAACCTTATGACGGCGCCACCTGGGTTGAAGGTCCTGCCGGTTTAACTGCCGTCAGAGTCGATGAAAACAGCCCAGCCTATCTCTCAGGCATCAAATCTGGCGACATTCTTTTCTCCATCAACAACACTCCGATCAAGAACAGAATCGAATACGCCAAGATGCTCTGGTTGATTGACCGTCTTGAACAGAAAGCCCTTTACCAGGTCGGACGCGAGGGTGGTCTTCTGGCCCCATCTTTTTATCTCGGAAAAAAAGGGGTCAGCTCCACTTACATTTACCTGATGTTGCTCGGTCTGATTACCTTAGCGATCAGCTTGATTGTTTTCGTCAATTCTAAAAGGCAGTTTTCTGGGCCCTATGCCTTTTTTTATCTTGTTTCCTTTTCTCTGTATTCTTTTTACGTTTTCTCGGCCACTGGTCAGATGGATTTTCTTGACCAGTTCTTTTTCTGGCTGGATAAGGTTAGCTTCTTAGCTTTTCCACCTTTGCTCCTTCATTTCTTTTTCATCTTTCCCCAGAAGAAAAAAGTTATTCACCAGAAAAGAACCCTGGCTTCCTTATATTTGCCAGCTCTGGTCATTTTCCTTGCCAATCTCAGTATCCTGACGGTATTCGAGTCCAGGCTAAGCGATTCGGAAATCCTTACTTTCCAGAAAACATTGGCAAAGGTCGAGCTCGGTCATTTTGCCTTTTTCACTCTTCTGGCTCTTATCCTGATAATTCACGACCTTATTTATACCAGGAACCTGTATATCAAAAATCAGCTTCAATGGATTGCTGGTGGCCTGGGGCTTGGAGTTCTACCGTTTGCCTTATTTTATATCGTTCCTTTTCTACGAGATCTCCTGCCTTCAACCACCGGTCAACTAACTGTAATGCTCCAGGCTTTAATACCCATAACCCTGGCTTATTCTATATCGCGCTACAGACTTATGGATTTTGAAGTCTTGCTCAAAAAGGGAGCTACTTTAATCGTCTCTTTTACTATTATTGCCCTGGTTTATTTTCTGGTGAGCTCTCAGACCAAAATCTTTTCTGAAAACAAACTCAATGCTATTCTCCTGGGGTTTCTGGCCATCATCCTGGGGGCTACTCTGTTTACCCCGCTTTCTGAGTTAATCCAGACGCTGGTCGATCGGGTCATCTACCGCCGCAGTTTTGAATACCGCCGGACTCTGCTGATGATTTCCAGCGAGTTAAATCGCGAACGCAATCTGACCAGGTTGACTGATTATTTGATGGAAACCATTGCTAAAGCTTTATCTCTTAAAAATATTGCCCTTTATCTTGCCCGGGACGGTGAAAAAAATGAATTCTACCTCTTAAGGTCTTTGGGCGAACCCATAATCAATTTACCAATCCTCAAATTGAGCCTGGCCGAAATCAACCAGTTGCAAAAAAGCGATTTTATTTCCTTTTTTCAGCCAGGAGAAGGGATCTCAGCCGAAAGACTTTTTCAGCCTTTTCTGGAAAAAGGGTTAGTGAACATCCTCCCGCTTCGTCTGGAAAACAAAATCATGGGATTCCTGGCTCTGGGAAATAAACTTGATGAGTCTTATCTTTCAGGGGAAGACCGGGAACTTCTAAGGACTATTTCGCCGTCTGTAGCCTTAGCCCTGGAAAATGCCTACCTTTACAATCAGGAAATAATACGTTCTCAGGAACTTCAGCATCTTAAAGATTACAGCGATAATATCATCGAAAGTTTGACTGTGGGTGTGGCAGTGATTGACCAGGCTGGCAGAGTCACTGGCTGGAACCGGGTTCTTGAAAAACAATTCGGTTTGAAGCGAGAATCAGCCCTGAACCGCCACCTTTCGGAAGTCATTGGTCTCGACAATTTCAAAGCTATTTTCCCGCCCGATACTCAATCAGAATACCAGCTCTTAAGCGAGGTAACTCTGAACACCCTCAGTGTAGAAAAGAAAATATTTGACGTGGCCAGAACTCCTCTGTTCGACAACCAGATGCAAGCCTATGGTACGATCATCGTTTTCGAAGACATTACTGAAAAAATTCGGCTCCAGCAGCAACTTCTAACTTCAGAAAAGCTGGCTTCTATTGGACTTCTATCCGCTGGCGTCGCCCATGAAATCAACACCCCGCTTACTGGAATTTCCAGCTATGTTCAGATGCTCCAGAAAAAGCTGACCGACGCTCATTATGCCCAGATATTGCAGAAGATTGAAGCCCAGACTGAAAGGGTCAACCGGATTATCAAGAATCTGCTCAATTTTGCTCGAAATCCGGCGGACGAATCCTTCCATCGAGTTGACCTGAAAGAAAGCCTAGAAGAGATCATTTCACTCATTGATTATCGGCTGAAAAGCCTGAACATCAACCTCGAAGCAAGACTAAATCCGGTCATCATCTATGCTCAGAGAGAAAGACTGCAGCAGGTTTTTATCAACATCATTCTAAATGCTCTTGATGCCATGCCTAGCGGGGGCAGTCTGATCATAGAAACATCACAAAAGGACACTTCAGCTTTCATAAAAATTGCTGACACCGGGATAGGCATAAAACCCGAGCATCTTCCGCGAATTTTCGACCCGTTCTTTACTACCAAGGGAGTTGGCAAGGGCACCGGACTCGGACTTTCAATCAGCTTTGCCATAATCAAAGAACATGAAGGCCAGATTCTGGTAGATAGCCAGGTCGGTAAGGGCACCTGTTTTAGTATCATCATTCCGAATAATCTCTCAGAGAAAAATCGTCAAAAAATTTCGACTACGGGTAAATCATCATGAACAACAATGCTTTAATTCATCTTATCGACGACGAACCGATCATTCATGACGTCCTCGGCCAGCTGCTTTCCTCCGAGGGCTATCAGGTGGAAATTTCAGCTTCGGGTGAAGAAGCTCTGCAAAAGTTTGCGGAACAGAAATTCGACCTGACGCTTCTAGATTTGTTGATGCCGGGAATGGATGGCCTGGAAGTCCTGAAGCGGATTAAAAGGATCGACCCTGAAGCCATGGTCATCATCATCACCGCTTATGCTTCTGTTGAGTCTGCCCTCACGGCCATGAAAATGGGGGCTTATGATTATATCCAGAAACCATTCAAAAATGATGAGCTGCTTTTGACCATCTCCCGGGCCATAGAACACCGCCAGCTCCAGGAAGAAAACATTCGTCTTAAAGATGAGCTCAAAAAGAAGTTCAGCTTCTCCAATATCATCGGGAAAAGCCAGACAATGATGAGTGTTTTTGAGCTGATCAAAGCCGCCGCACCTACCCGCTCGACCATCCTGATTCAAGGAGAAAGTGGAACTGGAAAAGAGCTGGTGGCCAGAGCCATCCATCTTAATTCAGACCGGGCTAACCATCCGTTCGTTGTGGTCAACAGTGGGTCTCTACCTCCTGACCTTCTGGAAAGTCATCTTTTTGGACACGTTAAGGGAGCTTTTACCGGAGCGGTAGCTGATAAGAAAGGACTCTTTGAAGCCGCCGATAAGGGTACCATCTTTTTCGATGAGATTTCTTCAATAAGCCTGGAAACTCAGGTTAAGCTTCTGCGGGTGATGCAGGACAAAGAATTCATGCGTCTTGGTGGCACTAAAACCATCAAGGTTGATGTCAGGATAATTGCTGCTACCAACACTGACCTGGAAGAGCTCATCCGGGAAAAAGCTTTTCGCAAGGACCTGTTCTACCGGCTGAATGTCATCAAGATCGAACTGCCGCCACTCAGAACCAGAAAAGAAGATATTCCCCTTCTGATCAAGCATTTTATCGAACTTTACAACACGGAAAACCATAAGGACGTTGAGGGAGTCAGCGAAGACGTGATGGAAATTCTGATGGATTATGACTGGCCAGGAAATGTCCGGGAATTAGAAAATGTCCTGGAAAGAGCTGTAGTCCTGAGCAAGTCCAGAATAATCACCAGAGAATCCTTACCGCCGTTCTTACTCAGCGGGAAGAAAGAAATGTATGAAGAATTCACTGATTCCAGTCTTGACCTTAAAGAAAAGACTCTGGAATACCAGAAAAGACTGATCCTCACCGCTCTGAAAAAAGCTGGCGGAGTCCAGAAACAGGCGGCTCAATTCCTCGGATTAAAACCGACGACTTTGAACGAAATGATCAAGCGGCTGAAAATTTATAACCGAACCCTTTAGACAAGAGCTGGTCTATTCGAATTTACCAGGAACCTTATTGCCTGGATTTAGGCTGAGCTTTTTCACTCGACTGCTTAATTCCAGATTAAAAGTCTGGTCATCCTTCTCAACGATCAGGAGACGACTTATTTTTTCCCGGTCAGTCTCGATGATTATCTCCAGAGGAAAGACGAACACTCTTTTGACCTGCCTGATTCTGAGCTCCAATCTGGTTATTCCAGAAGATGAGATAACCCTTTTTTCTACCTTGACCTCAGGAAGATTTTCAGAATAAAACCAACCTTGGAAAAATTTTTTTAAATCCTGGCCTGACACTTTTTCCATAGCCAGCCGGAAATCCCCTGTTCTGACCGCCTGAAAAAGGTGGCTTCGATAAAATTCCTGAAGCCCCCGGAAAAAAACCTCATCGCCCAGAAGGTCTTTAAGCATAAAAAGAGCCAGCGCGGCTTTATTATAAACTATGGCCTGATAGCCTTCAAAATCTATATGGCTCAGACGGACACCCAGGGAGATAGGCCCGAGCCCCGATTTTTTTCTGACCCAGGAAGAAAATTTTCTCAGGATTCTTTCCAGCTCTTTCTGGCCATATCTTTCTTGAAGATAAAAGGCCGCAGAAAACTGAGCCAGGCCTTCAGTCAGCCAGTTGTCTCGGTAGGTAGCTCCAGTTACCCCGTGCCCCCACCACTGATGGGCTATTTCATGGGCCAGGTAATATTCCTTCCAATAAGAGAGATCAACCGGGCTTTTTGGGCTAATAATGATAACCCCGGGCTCTCGGGCAAACGGAAGCTCGTTCAGAACAATAAAACCAGGTGGAGAATTGCCTCCACCGGTATTCCAATATCTCTGAACTATGGACAGCTTGGGAAAAAGATAGCGGCCGAAATAGCGCTGATATGTTTCAAGAACATCACTGGCTTTCTTTAGAATATCTTTTTCTGGATATCGCCAGTCCTGAGTCGAAAAGTATTCGAGGGTGAGACCATTCTGAATTTTTATTCCAGGTTTAAGTCGACCGATAAAGAAACTGATGTATTTAACCGGAATCTGACTTTCATAAACAAAAACAGAATTGCCCAGATTTTCTAACTCGGTTACATTACCAGCCTCTTTGAGCGAATATCTCTCAAGCAATTGTCCGCTGGCCAGACAGTAGTAATCATCAGGCACAATAAGCCGCAGTCTGAATGTAAAATATTTTTCCTTAACCGGAGCCGGATACCATTCAGCTGATTGAGCAAAAAGAAATGTGTCTTGTGGGGCAGAGAAAACTACCCGGGGTTCCTCAGAGATTTTTTGAGGTAAAGAGTCAGTTACAGGAGATGGGGGAACAATTTTTCCCCGGTAAAATATCTGGACATGGAAATTCTGATCATAGTTAATTTTTTCTGCCAGATAGACATAGATAAATTTTCGCAATCGGTCCTGGGTATAATAAAGTTCTCTCCCTTTTTCATCCTGAATCTTCAGGATCTGCAATTCAGGGTTAAAGCGGAGCTGCAAGCTATCCAGATTTTCAGTCCGAGAAACAAGGTCAATGCCCACTCTGGCCGCCATTAAATTATTTTCAGGTCTGTAGCTGATCTCGAGCTGATAATTCTTAATTTCAAACTTTTCTCCGAAGCGAACAAAAAGTCTTTTCTGGCTGGTCTCCCTTTCCACCGGAGAATAACTGTTGAGCAACCTGTTATGCGTTCGATCGAAAAAGAAAGTTTCTTCTTCAGCAAAAGGAGAGAAGACATAAGTGAACTCTCCCCTTTTCGCTGTCTTCATTTCTATCACTGTTTCATCCGATTGAGGTAAAAAAGTCAACAGTTCCCTGGTCAAAGAATTTTCCACGGTAAAAGAGCGGGGATAGTTTCTGGAGAAGATAGAATAAACGAGGTTATTCATTATTTCTGGGGGAGTTGTCGGTTGAGTCTTCTCGACCGATTCATAACTCAGGCTGTTTTGGAAAAAGCTCTGACTGGCTCTGAGATAAACATATTCCAGATTATCTTCAAAAAACGGTTTTTTATAAAGTCTGACTAGCTGATTCCTTTCGATTTCATCTGAGGGTTGAAAATGGACCTGTCCACGGCCGACGATTATGAGTGCGGTATCGATTTCAGGCAAATTGTCAAAAAAGATATCAGCTTTTGAAAAATTGATTCTGATATCTTTCTGGAGCAGGAGAACATTTCGGACTGAAAGACTCCTTTCGCCCGGGAAGCGCAAGCGGTAGAGGTTGGCCAGACTACTGTTAACAGTTCTGCCCAAGATTCTGAGACCCCCAGAAATCTGTTGATAAGAAATCTGCCAGATTTCTATGATGGCTGAATATCTATTTTGAAATAAGACCTGGAAAAAGGCCCTGTTCAAACCGTTACTGTCCTGACTCTCTCCGGCAAAAAATATGGAAAGAGATTCCATCCCGGCAATCTGAAAATAAGCCTGAAGAGCATTTTTTTCTTGCTCTCTGATTTCGGGGGCACAAAAAGATAGATATGTTTCGAAATTTCTGGCTTCAAGTGATTTTTTAAGGGGCTGGAGATGTGGGGGAATTTCATTTTGAGCAGGTAAAGAATTTATATCAATTGCTATTATTCCAGCCACCAGAAAAATGACAGCAAATAAACTTTTCTTTACCCCAAAACTACCTCCGTCATCACTTTTTTATATTATACGCCAATCCCCCGGACAGCACACACCCTATCATCAAGCAGATTTTGTGCCAGATAGGCCTGGATTGCCGGTCAATTAATAGCAGACTTTTGCCCAAGAAAAATCACCAGGGGCAGGAATTCTTTTGGCAGGTAATCAGAAACTTTACTTTTGTCTGGTAAGTATCTTTACATTTAAGACTGAGGCTTGGCTTCTTCTTTCTCTTTCTTCTCTTTCTTCAGGTACTCTTCCCAGGTCACAAAGCTATGGTAAAAGACAGCATCACCCTCATCAATACCTCTGGTAATCTCGGTTATGTGAGAAGTGGTCGCCCCAAAACCTTCTACGACATAAATTACAGCTTTTTCCGGGTCGATGGTATTGCCGCAGGTATAGATATCAAGAGCTCCATACCTCATCTCTGGCCAGGTATGAGTGGAAATGTGAGATTCGGAAATAACCACCACACCGCTAACACCGTTTGGCGGGAACTTACTGAAAGAAATGGACCAGACCTGAGCCCCGGCAATTTCTGCCGCCTTAACCAGAATTTGCTGGACTTTTTCGACGCTGCCGATAATCTTCGAATCGCAGCCCGAGGCTTCAACGATGTAATGATGGCCGATGGTGGAATGTAACTCTTTGGTCATTCATTTTCTCCAGATTAAATTATCAAGTTGATTATGGCACAAATGATATCTATGTCAATAAATTTTAATCAAAAAATCAGAGCGGCAGTTTGGGTTCGTTTTTGACCACATTTAGAACCAGATGAGTAACAGTCCGATCTATGTATTTAAGAGAAAGCACTTTCTTGATAAACTGGTTTAGATCTTCCCGACTGAAAAAATAGCCAATGAGGATAGAATCCCAGTCACCAGTCACATCATAGACGGCCGTTACCCGCTTGTCTTCAGCAATTTTTTTCTGGGTTTCCAGGAGCTTGCCTTGCGAAATTCTGAGAGCGATGATGGCTATAAGACCCAAGCCAAAATATTCAGGGTTAAGGATGGGAGCATAACCTTTTATTGCACCCATCTCTTCCAGTTTTTTGATCGTCCGGATTACCGCCGGGACAGAGA
>Ga0315282_10015975_pt1 | contig 11013 bp, 6 predicted proteins | sample YL17G07_20_MG_FD_203693 | JGI IMG/M metagenome (GOLD analysis project Ga0315282, IMG submission 203693) | Sediment microbial communities from Yellowstone Lake, YNP, Wyoming, USA - YL17G07_20 | ecosystem: Environmental > Aquatic > Freshwater > Lake > Sediment | place: USA: Wyoming | collected...
AAGATTCGGCGCCTCGCGGAGATCCGCGCCCGGGGCGGCATCCCCGTCCCCGACGGCTTCGTCGTCACGTCCGCCGCCTGCGAGCGGCTCCTCGCCCACGAGGGCCTGCGGGCGGCGATCCGGGACGCGATCGAGCAACCGGGCCCGATCGACCGGCAGGCGCTGGCGCAGGCGAGCGCGCGGATCGCGGCGAAGATCGCCGAGACCGAGTGGCCGCGCGAGATCGCCCGCGCGATCCTCGCCGCGCACGACGAGCTGATGGCCCGGGCCGGCGGCAGCGGGCGCCTCGCCTCGGTGCGATCGAGCGCGATCGGCGAAGACGAGGAATCGACCTTCGCCGGCCAGTACGCGTCGCTCCTGAACGTACCCCGCGAGCGGTTGCTGCAGGCGTGCAAGCAGGTGGTGGCAAGTCAGTTCGGGCCGCGCGCGGTCATCTACTACAAGGCCCGCGGACTGGATCACGCGTTGCTGCCCATGGCCCTCGGCGTCATGGTCATGGTCGATGCGCGGGCCAGCGGCGTCCTGTACACGTCGTCGCCGGACGGCGACCAGACCATGATGGTCGCAAGCGGCACGTGGGGTCTCGGCCCGTCGACCGCGGAGGGCAGGGTGACGCCCGACGTGTTTCACGTCGCGCGCGCCACCGGCGACGTGGTCGAGTCACGGGTCGCCGCCAAGGAGAGGATGCTGCTGGCGCACAAGGACGGCGACCTCGTTGAGGTGCCGGTGCCGTCGTGGATGCGGTCGCAACCGTGCCTGACCAGGGAGCAGCTCCGGGAGCTGGCAACCTGCGGTCAGCGCCTCGAGCAGTACTACCGGGGCCCGCAGGACGTCGAATGGGCGCTCGACGCGGGCGACGCGATCGTCGTGCTGCAATCACGACCGTTGCTGGTCCGGCCTCGAGCGCCGGTGGCGGTCGTGGCGCCGCGCAAGAATGTGCCGGTGCTCCTGGACGGTGGCGCGGTTGCGTCGCGAGGCATCGCCGCCGGACCGGTCGCGATCGTGCGCGAGAGCGCGCCGGGCGACGTGCCGCGCGGGTCGGTCATCGTCGCGCACTCCGCGGCGCCCGCGCTTGCCGCCGTCATCGATCGCGCGGCCGCGATCGTCACCGAGGTCGGCTCCATCGCGAGTCACCTGGCGACCGTCGCGCGCGAGTTCGGCATTCCGGCGATCTTCGATGCCCCGCATGCTCTCAAGGTCCTGCGCGAGGGCGACGTGGTCACCGTGGACGCCGAGATGGGCAACGTGTACGCCGGCCGAATCCAGGCGCTGCTCGACCTCGCCTCAAAGCACGACGAGAGCGAGGCGCTCGCGCGCACGCCGGTCGTCCGCCGGCTCCGCGCCGTCAATCGCCTGCTGACGCCGCTGAACCTCACCGACCCGCGCAGCCCGCGATTCCGCCCGTCCGGATGCCGTACGCTCCACGACATCCTCCGGTACGCGCACGAGATCGGCGTGCAGGAGATGTTCCTCGCCGGCAGCGAGGCCGGTTCGATCGCGCAGTCCGCGACGCTCGCCTCCGCCTTGCCGCTGAAGATCCGCGTCATCGACCTTGGCGGCGGCCTCGAAATCCCCGGCGGTGCGACCTTCGTCACTCCGAGCCAGCTGCGGTGCCGCCCGTTCGTCGCCTTCTGGGGCGGACTGTGCAACGTCGCCTGGAACCGCGCGCCGGCCGTGCGAGGCGGGAACCTTGGTTCGGTCATGCTGGCGGCCCTGTCGTCGCGGGATGCCGATCTCGCGGCGGAACCCGATTACGCGCTGCTGACCGACGCCTACATGAACGTGAACCTGCGCTTCGGGTACCACTTCTCGCGCGTGGACGCCTTTCTCGGGCCCCGGCTGCAGGAGAACTACGCCAGCGTCGTGTTCCATGGTGGCGCGGCCGACCTGGACGGCCGCACCCGGCGGATCGATTTCATCGCGGCCGTGCTGGAGGGCCGGAGATGGCGCGTCGCCCGCCGCGACGATGCGCTGTTCGCCAGGGTGGAAGCGCTCCCGGAAACCGAGATGGCCCGCGAGATCGAAATGGCTGGCCGCCTGCTCGTCGTGACGCGGCAGATCGACACCGTGCTGGACGATCAGGCGATGACGGCGCGCGCGATCGCGGCGTTCCAATCCGGCGACGACACGCTGGGACTGGGAAACGGCCGTGACGAAGCGGAGCGAGGCGCAGGGGCCCCGCCCCATTCAGACAGTGCGACGAAGCGGAGCGGGGCGTAGGGGCCCCCGCCGATACAAAAATGATGCGCTCGTGGAACCCGCGCCTCGTGTCGTTTGTCGGCATGGTCGTCGCCGCCGTCCTGCTGGTGGCGGCGTTCATCGTGGGCCTCGTGTCGTTCGGCAAGATGCGCCAGGTGGTCACCGAGGAGTTCAACGCGCAGCAACTCGTGCTCGCCCGCAATCTCGCGAGCCTCATCCGCCAGGACGTCGAGTTCCTGAAGCGCCAGCTGCAGGTGCTGAGCGTGTCGCCGCCGGCCGACGCTGATGCGCCCGACGCCTCCGCCCGGCGCATGACGACCGCGTTCGCTTCCGTCGAAGAGGGCGAACTGCTGGAGATCCGCAAGATCGACTCACCCGGCGCGCCGGTGCGCGTCGTCCCGGCGGCGGGACCCGAGCGCCTGGAAGCGCCAGACGACGCCGCGGAGCGAGCGTATCGCTGGGCGGCGCGGGCGGACAATCGCGGCAAGGTCTGGGTGACCAGCGGGCCACAATCGCCGGACGCGCAGCATCCCGCCCTGACGCTCCTCATGGTGGCGCGGGCGGGCGGGCCGACGGCGACTCCGGCGTTTCGGGGCGCGTGGGTCTTCGTCGTCGACGCCTCGGCGCTCGCCCGCCGTTTCACCGCAGACGCGCGCTCGGGCGCGAGCGGCTACGCGTGGGTGATCGACGGCACCGGCCGGTTCCTGGCGCACCCGATGGCGGACTTCATCGGGAAGAACGCGTTCACCGCGCGGCACGAGAAGAATCCGCGCCTCGGTTTCGAGGGGATCAACCTCATCATGCGCGATCACATGCTGCGCGGGGAGGAGGGCGTCGGCGAGTACGAGTCGGGCTGGCATCGCCAGATGATCGGCCCGGTCCGCAAGCTGATCGGCTACAGTCCGATCCGGCTCGATTCCGCGCCCGGCAATCCCTCGTGGTCGGTCGCCGTCGTCGCGCCCACCAGCGAGGTTCAGGGGATGGTGCGGGCGCTCTTCCTGCGCCAGCTGTTCATCCAGGCGGCCATCGTCCTCGCGATTCTCGCGGCGAGTGTCTCGCTCCTGCTCATGCAGCGCTACTGGTCCGGCCTGCAGAAGGAGAAGGAGCGCGAGATCAACCGCAGTTCGCGGCTCGCGGCGCTGGGGACGCTGGCCGCGGGCGTCGCCCACGAGGTCAACAACCCGATCGCGATCGTCCTCGGGTTCGCGGACCTGCTGCTCGAGAAGACGCCGCCCGACACCGAGGCCCACAACCAGCTGCAGATCATCGAGAGGCAGGCGACGGCGTGCAAGCGCATCGTCGAGAACCTGGGCAGCTTCGCCAGGGGACCGTCGCGCCGGGACGAATCGGTCGACATGAACGGCGAACTGCGGCGCGTCCTCGCGATCGTGCGCAACACGCTGCTGACGGAGAAGATCGAATGCGTCGCCGATCTCGACGAGGACGCGCCGCGCGTGCACGGAGACACGCAGGAGATCCAGCAGGTGATCCTGAACCTGGTGTCGAACGCACGGGCGGCGATGAAGTCGGGCGGCACGCTGACGCTGAGAACGCGGCGGGCGGGCAACGCGGTCGAGATCGACGTGAGCGACACGGGCCACGGCATTCGCGCCGGCGACCTGGAGCGCATCTACGATCCGTTCTTCACGACGAAGGCGCCCGGCGAAGGTGTGGGCCTCGGGCTGTCGATCACTCACGGGATCGTCGAAAAAGCCGGGGGAACGATTACCGTCGAAAGCCGGCACGAGAGCGAGGTGGGACGGGAGCGTTCGGGAACCACGTTCCGCGTGTCGCTGCCCGCCGCCGGCCGGACGGAAGAATCGGCTGTCGCCGGGACGTGAAGGCCGCGCGCAGCGCGGCCCTCGGACAGATTCCAGGGCACTGCGTGCCGAATCCGCTTCAATCGTCACGACTCCGGCCCTGGAAGATGTCCACAGAGGGGAGGTTCGAGGTGGGCGAAACGATAATCGTGCTGGATGACGAGATCGACATGCTGGTCCTGCTGCGGACGATCGTCACCGGCAGGACCGCGCACCGCGTGGTCACCACGAACAACCCGCTCGAACTCGAAGAGCTGATGGAGACGCACCGGCCCGCGCTCATCATCTCGGATCTGAAGATGCTCGGGCGGGACGGGCTGGAGATCATCGACGTCGCCCATCGGTTCGATCCCACGGTGCCCGTCGTCATCGTGACGGCGTACGGGAGCCTGGAATCGGCCGAGGAGGCCGTGCGCAAGGGCGCGTACGACTACATCACCAAGCCGTTCCGCAAGGAGCAGGTGCTGATCGCGATCGAGCGGGCGCTCGAGTGGCGGCGCCTGACGGCCGAGAACGCGCGGTTGAAGGGGGGGCGGGGTCCGGCGCCGCGCGGCCGGCCGGGCCGCGCGACCTGACACGCCGCCGCCGGACCCGGTCGGCCGACCGTCGGCCGCTCGGGCGGCGCTTGACAGACCGTACCGACGCTCCTATCGTCACGCGCAACTGCGGCGCGACGGGGGCGCGCCGGCGCGGCGCTGCACGCACCTGGCGTCACGCGGCCGCGCCGACGTCGGGCCAGGATTGTGAAACGTTTCACATGCCGGGGGTCACATGCACGTCTTCCTGCCCATTGCCCAGGCGAGCGCCGCCATTCCCGTGCTCGTCGCCATCGGCGGTCTCGTCGGTCTGGTGTCGGGACTGTTCGGCGTCGGCGGCGGGTTCCTCCTGACGCCCCTGCTGATGTTCATCGGCATCTCCCCGATGGTCGCCGCCGCGTCGGACTCGGCGCAGATCGTCGCCTCCTCGACCGCCGGCACGCTGGCCCATTCACGCGCGGGCACCGTCGACTACAAGATGGGCGGCATCCTCTTCGTCGGCGGCGCCGCCGGCAGCGCGGTCGGCGTTCGACTGCTTGAGTGGCTGAACCAGTTCGGCCCGGCCAACAGCGTGATCCGCGTCCTTTACGTGGTGCTGCTCGGCAGCGTCGGCGCCTTCATGCTGTTCGAATCCGTCCGCACGCTGCGGCGCGGCGCCTACATGTCGGAGCGGCGCTTCCAGCCGATCAAGCACCGCTCGTGGATGGATCGCCTCCCGTTCCACGTTGCGTTTCCGAAGTCGGGGATCGAAGTTTCGTTCCTCCTGCCGCTGGCGATGGGCCTGTTCGGCGGCCTGCTGGCGGCGCTGATGGGGGTCGGCGGGGGGTTCATCATGGTGCCGCTGATGCTCTACGTGCTGGGCATGCGCATGCACGTGGTCGCGGGCACCAGCCTGTTCCAGATTCTCTTCACCTGCATGCTCGTCACGGTGCTGCAGGCAGCCGAGAACTTCACCGTCGATTTCATCCTGGCGTTCCTGCTCGCAATCGGATCGACGGCCGGCGCGATTGTCGGCGCCAGACTTGGCCGCAGGCTGCGCGCCGATCAGCTGAAGATCCTGCTCGCGGTGATGGTGCTCCTGGTGGCGATTAAGGTGACGGCGGACCTCGTGCTCCCCCCCGACGTCCTGTTGTCGCACCTGGCCGGGCACTGAGAAAGCAGCGAGACGGACCCGAAGAGGGCCTATGCACCTGTTCCTGCCGATTGCGGAAGCCAGCGTGAGCGTCCCGGTACTTGTCGCCATCGGCGGCCTCGTCGGCATCGTGTCGGGCCTCTTCGGCGTTGGCGGCGGGTTCCTGCTCACTCCCCTGCTGATGGTTGCGGGCATCTCGCCGATGGTCGCCGCGGCTTCGGGATCGGCCCAGTTCGTCGCGTCGGCGGCCGCCGGTACCATCGCGCATTCCCGGGCCGGCACCGTGGATTACAAGATGGGAGTGATCCTGTTCGTCGGCGGGGCCGCGGGCAGCGACTTCGGGGTGCGCCTGCTCGAATGGCTCAACCAGTTCGGGCCGGCCAACAGCATCATCCGCGTACTCTACGTGGTGCTGCTGGGCATCGTCGGACTCTTCATGCTGATCGAATCGGTGCGGACGATGCGGCGAGGCGACTACCTGGCCGGCCGGCGCTTCCTGCCGATCAAGCACCACTCATGGATCGATCGCCTGCCGCTGCACGTGGCCTTCCCGAGATCCGGCATCGACATCTCGTGCCTGATGCCGTTGGCGATGGGCGGCCTCGGCGGCCTTCTCGCGGCGATGATGGGCGTCGGCGGCGGCTTCATCATGGTCCCGCTGATGCTGTACGTGCTCGGCATGCGCATGCACGTGGTCGCCGGCACCAGCCTGTTCCAGATCCTGTTCACGTCGATCCTGGTCACCGTGTTGCAGGCTGCCGACAATTTCACCGTCGATGTCGTCCTCGCGTTCGTGCTCGCTGTCGGATCCACGGCTGGCGTCGTGATCGGCACGAGATTGGGCAGGAGACTGCGGGCCGATCAACTCAAGATCCTGCTCGCCGTGATGATCCTCGCCGTCGCTCTCATGGTGAACGTCGAACTGTTCAAACCACCGGAGGTCCTGCTGTCACACCTGGCGGGACAGTAGGTGCAACATGTCTTGCGTTGTCGAACACCGTACTCGGGTGAGGCGCTTCGCGTCGATCGTCATCTTCGCCCTCATTCTTGCGCCGGCCTCCGCCCGCGGCGACACCCCGCTGTCGGTTCAGCCCGGGCACGTTTCTGCCGGACTCTTCTTCGATGGAACGCGCATCGAGATTCGCGGCACTGTTCGCGAGACGTCCCATGTCGCCGTCCTGCTGCTCGGTCCGCCGGACGGCCAGACCTACAACCGGCGCGCGAAAATCGCGGGACTCATCTGGGGCGGCATCGAGCACGTGACGTTTCGTGGCGCGCCGAGCGTGTACGTGCTCTGCACGTCGGCGACGCTCGGCTCGATCGCCGACGCGAGCCTGCGCGCCCGGTTGCTGCTCGGCTACGACGCGCTGGTGGCGGGCGTCGTGGTGAAGGGCGGGACCGCCGATCCGAGGACGGTCGCCGGGTACCTCCTGCACCTCAAGGAACACGAGAAGCTGTACGTCGTCCAGCCGGGAGCCGTGCATCTCGACGACACGGAGGCGGGCCATCGCCGGTTCCGCGCGGCCATCGATCTGCCTGCCAGCGTGCCGCCGGGCGACTTCCGGGTACGCGTCTTCGAGTTCGCCGGCGGGGCGCTCGTCGGCACTCAGACGGCGCAGGTCACCCTCGATCGCGTCGGCCTGCCGGCCGGCCTGTACCAGCTCGCCCATCGCCACGGCGTCGCCTTCGGCCTGCTGGCAGTGCTCGTGTCGCTGGTGACGGGCCTGGGGACGGGCATGGCCGCCCGCCGCCGCCCGTCCCGTGCACGCCGGCCCCGGCCGGATGCCGACCAGGCGGAAGGCGTCTTTGAGCACGGCCCGGAAGCGGCGCCCGTCATTCCACTGGTCATGCGCTCCGTGCGCAATGCGCTCGGCGCCCACGCGTTCGGGCCCGGACGCATCGAGGGAACCGAGGACCTTCGCGCGAAGTACCGGTTGTTCCGCGACCTGCTGAGCGTCAACTCGGAGGTGCTCACGCTGCTGGCCGAGCTCGAGGAGGAATCGTCCTGGACGTCGTTCCGGCAGCCGCGCGTTCGCATGGGGATACGCGCGCTGTTCGACGGCACGGCCGACATGGTGGCGTTGCTGAACCAGCTCACCGGCGACCGCTACTTCGATCTCGCCAACGTCGTGTCGAGCATTCGCAGGGACGTGATGGACTTCCTGACGAAGACCGAGCAGCAGGAGGAACGGCGCCTGACGCTTCAGCTGCGAGAGATCACGTCGGCGACGGCGGCGCTGGTCGGCGGGAAGGCGGTCAACCTGGCGCGGCTCGAGTGCGACCTGGGGCTGCCGGTGCCCGAATCCTTCGTCATCACCACCGAAGCGTATCGGGAGTTCCTGGAGAACGAGGGCCTCGGCAGTGAACTCCGCACGATCCTCGCGCCGGCCCGCCTCGACGCTCCCGACGACTTCCGGCAACGGTGCGAGCTCGCGCAGAAACTGATCGAGCAGGCGACCCTCCCCCCCGGACTCCCCGACGCCGTGAGGCGCGCCTGGTCCGCGTGCGGCATTCCGGCCGATGAGGGCGCCGCGCTTCGTTCGAGCGCGGCGGGCGAGGACAGCGAGCTGTCTTTCGCGGGGCAGTTCGAAACCGTCCTCAACGTGCCCCTCTCCGCGGTTGCCGAACAGTGGAGGCACGTCGTCCGTAGCCGGTTCGCGGCACGCGCGGTGTTCTACCGGCGGGCCGCGGGGTTGGCGGAAGTCGATACGCCGATGGCCGTGCTGGTGCAGCGCATGGTGCGGGCGCGAGCCGCCGGCGTCCTGTTCACGCGCCGCCCCGACGACCCCAAGGCCCCGGTGCTGCTCATCACGTCGGTGTTCGGGCTCGGACCCGAGGTCTCGCTCGGGGTGGCGAATGCCGACGAGCTGGTCCTGTCGCGGCGACCGGCGCGCGTCGTCGAACGGCGCATCGCCCGCAAGACCGAACGCCTGGCGCTGGCCGGGGTCGACGGCCTGGCGCGGCAGGCGGTCGAGCCCGACGAGCAGGCACAAAGCGCCATCAGCGACGACGAAGCGGTGGCGCTGGCCGAGCTCGCGCTGAGGGTCGAGCACTACTTCAGCGCCCCGCAGGACATTGAATGGACGATCGACACCGAAGGCCGAATCTGCCTGCTGCAGTCGCGGCCGCTGCGCACCGAGCGCGGCGAGGGTGTCGTGTCGGCCGTGCCCGCCGATGCGCCGCTTTTGCTGCGCGGCGGACAGCCTGTCTGGGTGGGACGGGCGGTAGGCCCGGTTTACGTCGCGCGTACCGGCGAGGACGAGGATCGCGTCCCCGAAGGTTCGATCCTGGTCGTGCCGCAGCTGCTGCCCGACTGCGTCCGCTTCCTGCCGCGTATCTGCGGCGTCGTCGTCGAGCGGAGCACCGTGACCGGGCATGCGGCGTCGATCGTGCGGGAGTTCCGGGTGCCGAGCCTGTTCGGCGTCGAAGGTGCCACGGCGACACTGGTGCCCGGCCACGTGGTCAGCCTCGACGTGGGAGGCCGCAGCATCTACAGCGGCGCGCTCTGGCCGGAGCTGCGCGGGCACCTGCCGCTCACGCTGCTCGGCCGGCGCACGATCGGGCTGCCCAGCGTGCTGGCCGGCAAACTGACGAAGTTGAGCGGCAGCAGCTTCATGAGTTCGTGGGCCTGCCAGTCGCTGCACGACGTCATCCGCTTCGCGCACGAGGCGGCGATTCTCGCGATGTTCGAGATCGGCGACGGCCTGCTCCAGTCCGGCCTGCGGAGCGTAAAGAAGCTGGAGTGCCCGCCGCCGCTGTACGCGCACCTGCTCGACCTGGGCGGCGGCCTCCGGCCGGAGGCGGCCGCCAAACGCACCGTGCGCATCGAGGATGTCGTCTCGCTGCCGTTCCGCGCCCTGTGGCGCGGCTTGAGCGACGAGACGGTCGATCGGTATCGCGGGGCGATTCCCGAGCCGCGCTACTTCGCGTCGGTGATGACGAGCACGGTCAGCTCCGATGGCGGGCGGGGGCTGGGCGTCCCCAACTACGCCTGCGTGACCGACACCTATCTGAACCTCAACTCCCGGCAGGCGTACCATTTCGCCGTCGTCGACGCCTTCCTCGGCGACAACGCGAACAACAACCACGTGCGGCTGCGGGTGCGCGGAGGCGGCGCGGCCCTCTGGCAGCGGGGGCTGCGCGTCGCGTTCATGGCCGACGTGCTGCGCCTCAATCGATTCACCGTCGACGTCACGGGCGATGTGCTGAACGCCTGGTCGCGCGGCGTCGATCGGGCGAGCGGAGAAGCGAAACTCGTGACGATCGGGCGCCTGCTCCGCTTCTCGGCGCAGCTCGATCTCTGGATGACCGACGAGATGCAGGTGAAGCGATTCGTCGCGACGTTCCTGCAGGCGGAAGGCGCCAGCGACGCCGCCAGCGGCGGCGAGGTGGCATGACGGCCGGGTCACCCGTCACACGGCGACACGACCTTTGACGCCGGCGTCGACGCCGGTGACGCCCGGCACGGTGAGCGCGACGGCGCGCGCGCGTTCGAGTTGCTCTCTGCTGAGGAGAGTGCCGCCGATCGAGACAGATCCGCGACGCGACACGATCTCCACCTCGAGATCCGAGGTCGGTGCGGAGACGGCCAGCCGCGCGCGCACGCGGCTGGCCAGGGCGAGGTCTTCCATCGCCGCGCGCGATTCGGCCGTCTCGGCGAAGCCGCGCTCCTGCGCCACGCCGGCGATGACGTCGCACGCCTGGCCGATGCTGAACGAGTCGAGGTTCAGGACGAGATCGTAGAGGCCGGGATCCATGAGGTCGGCGCCGTAGAGGTACTGCACCCAACGGCGCACCTCCGAATCGACCTTCTGGATGTGCGCCACGGCCGCGTCCCGGCTCATCCCCAGCCGCTCGGTGACCTGCGCGACGCGGAAATCGAGCGGCGCGATCACGCAGGCGCGCAACACGTGGCTGACGCCGGCCAGCAACAGGTTGCCGCCATTGCCGTAATAGACGGCCCTGCCCCGCCGCATCTCGTCGATCAGCGCGGCCTGCACGAGCGTCAGATAGACGTACTTCGCGTGCCTGCCCCGCTCCCACAAACCCGGCGCGCGCTCGAGCACGGCGCGAATCTCGTGCTCGGATGTGCCGTAGGTGGCGGCTTTCTCGACGATCGCCCGGCGGGCGAGGCAGCGGTAGCCGAGCGCGGCCGAGACGCACTCCGCAAGTATCGCGCCGCCGCTGAAGGGGCCGCGTGAGATCGTGACGATCGCCATGTCCCCTTCTCCGGGCTCGCCCCGACTCAGACTCGTTCGGCCTCGGCGGGCGCCGGCGTCTCCTCCGACGTGCGGATCCGCATCCCGTAGAACGAGCGCCACACGAA
>Ga0315282_10015977_pt1 | contig 11013 bp, 10 predicted proteins | sample YL17G07_20_MG_FD_203693 | JGI IMG/M metagenome (GOLD analysis project Ga0315282, IMG submission 203693) | Sediment microbial communities from Yellowstone Lake, YNP, Wyoming, USA - YL17G07_20 | ecosystem: Environmental > Aquatic > Freshwater > Lake > Sediment | place: USA: Wyoming | collected...
CCTCTTCTTACATTAATGGCTCTAACTAAAGTTCGGTTCCTCTTATATACTTGCGTGAGGCCGGCTTCATCCATATCGATCCCGGTCGCTGCTGAGATAAAAGCCGGGTAATTGTGTATGTGATAGGGAGGCTTCAGGGGAAATGACGACAAACCGGCGCACACGCCGAGGGCGTCATCAATGTAGTGCATCTTCTCTTGCCAGTCAACAATGTCAACGGACATGTCAACAGTCGGGTAATATGGATTTGAGCGTTCTCCGCGTAGTTCCCAGTCCAGAAGATACTTCTTAAACTTTTCATCAGGAACCTGGATCCAATCCTTGCAAAAGTCTTCTCTCTCCTCCATCGTAGGAAAAGGCGACTGGGGGAACTGGCCTTCAATCTGGGTAATATTTATCTTCTCGCCGGTGGCATACATAAGGAAGTAAACGGGATTCAGCATTCCAAGCTTGAGAGGAAGCTGCTCGTGTTTCTTAATGTTATTATGAGCATATCCTTCTGCGCCCTTGCCGATCTGTTGGGCCGCCCAATGAGTACCATTGGCCAAAACGTCTCCTATCCCTTCTCGCCGGACAATTCTGTCAAGTAACCAGTAAAATTTCCCCTCGTTATCGGACGGGCATCCTGCAAAGTCCGCGTCAGTCAAAATGCCGGCTTCTTTAAGCTCAAAGGCGAAGGCCATAATTTGCGGGGTTGAGAATCCATCCACTCCATACTCCGTGGCACGTTGAGCGATTCTAAAACCAAAATCCAGGTCCGAATAGGCCGCCATGGTGTAGGTAAGCTTCGAGAAACATTTCATCATGTAGGTTGAAATTCCTGGGACGGAAATGATTGCCCCGCATTTCATCGGACAGTTGTAGCAACTGATTAACCTCGTCCGCACAGTTTCTTGAGTCTCCTTCCACTTCTCTTCGACTTCCTTGTTCCAAAAATCCTTTCTCCGGGTGCGGGCATTCCCCCACATGAAATTCTGGGTGTGCCACTCCTCATCAACGTGTTTCATTTCTTGCGGTGACCCAAGCCCCTGCAAAATGGTCATCACCCCCGGAACTGGATGTTCTTCCCGGACTTTTATGTACTTCAGCACTTCGTTGCAAAGCTCCATATATTCAACCGGTCGGGCAAGATTGACGTCCTTTGTTCCACGAACAACTATAGCCTTTATCCCTTTGTCTCCCATCACGGCGCCTACTCCGAGTCGGCTGGCACTGGAGCGGCCCTGCTCGATGGAAGCCGTATAGACCCTGTTTTCACCGGCCAGTCCGATAGCAGCCACCTGGGCGTTCGGCTCCTTCAACTCCTGTTTAATAAGTTCTGCAGTTTCACCTGCGCCTTTACCCTGCAAATGAGAGGCATCACGTATTTCTACTTTGTCATTGTTTATCCACACATAAATCAGATTTGGGGACTTGCCGCGAAAGATGACTTTGTCATAACCGGCATACTTCAATTCTGGCGCCCAAAATCCCCCCATCATTGAATATGCCATTAACAAAGTCTGAGGAGAATAGGTAGAAACAATGGTACGATTAGCACCGACAGCAGGTGTGGCGCCTAAAAGACCAGTGCCAAATATGAGCAGATTATCAGGAGAAAAGGGTTCAGTTTCAGGGGGAACCCTATCCCATAATATCTTGGCGTTAGTACCCAAACCCCCAAGATGAAGCTCGGTTAATCTTAGGTCAGTTTCTACCCTCTCAATGTTTCCTCGGGATAGATCAATTTCTAAAATAAACCCTGTCTCTGCGTACCTCATTTTTTAGCCCCTTTAGGTATCTTCGCAGCCATGGCCTTCAGCTGCGCAGGTTGTGAAGCTCCCCGGCCACAGGCCGGGGCTTCCCGGTAAGGTAATTTCCTTTCATATTGTGCCCCTCGACCCCACCTGCAAAGCGGGGCTTCAGAGGCACATTCCGGTCATGTTTGTTGCCTTAACCCGGAAGCTCCCCCTTTAGGTGGAAGGCTTCAATCCAAATGTTTCCTAAGATTGATAAATGGGGAACGGTCAAAACCAATAGCCTTGAAGAAGGAAAGCATATCACCGGCATCCCAGCGCACAGTAGTATAGATGTCCCGGATTCCCTCCCTTTTAAAAAATGCAAAAAGTTTCTCGGCTAAGATTCGGCCAATTCCAACTCCCATCTGCCGTGGATCAACCCCTACCATCTCGATCCAACCGCTTTGCTCCAGACCAAAGCCTTCCCCTTTGATCTCTCCGATGAGGAAACCCACCACTTGACCGTCCTTTGATCCAACAAAACCCACTCCTCCCCGTTTCTTAAGATGATCCTCTACCGTCCGAACCCACTTTTTCGATACCTTTTTCTGTAATATTGATTCCTGGATAGAAACGATTTCAGAGACATCTTCGGCTCTGATCTTCCGGATTTTGATCTCCCTCCCCGTCTCCTTCTTACTCAATCCGAATGATCTTGACATGTTTTCCCACCCATTCTGGAGGAAGATAAACCCGACCACTATTTCCACTCTGTTTGACTTCCTTCTCGATCATCTCCTCACCATAGACCTCGAACTTGGACTTGTTGTACACATTAATCGAAGAAGGCAGGGGTTCAGGGTCAGGTTCTTTTCTTTGTATCATACCATCCCTCAGAGGTTTAATAATTGCAAGTTAACTATTTCACAACTGCAATCTAATAGAGCATCAAAAAGTTGTCAAGAAAAAAATCCAGAAAAAGTTAGTAATTATTTATTATCTATAAAATAGCTACAATGTAATTGTAAAAGGGAACGATAAACTTGTCAAGAAAAAACTAAAAAAAGTCAAGTTGATATTAACCAATTGATATTTATATAGTTTTAACCAAATCTTGTGGGAGGGACAAATTTCAGGCGTATCCCGTTGAGAACCAGCGCATCTCGATATCTCCCCTTGTCAATCAAATATTGTTTTCATTTCGCCAATGAAGGATTTCCTGTTCGCAGAACCTGCAAAAATTAAGGGATTTCTGATCAATCTCTTCTACGTAAGTGGAAGACTTCATCACACAATTCAAGGTGAAACAATGAATGAGACCAAAGGTATGTCCTAATTCGTGGATGCCCTCTTTCAGAAGACGGCTTTTAAACAGCTCCTGATTCTCAGGAATTCCATAGAATTGATTGTGAAGGCGGCGGGCAGAAACTAAAGCCCCTACCCCCTTCAATTGGGCCTCGCCAAAGAGAAATGTAAATATGGGTATAAACAGGTCCAGCTCCGTTACCCCTAAAATCTTCAAGGTTTCAGGAGGAGTATCATTGATTAGTTGAAGCAGGAGACCCGTGGAGTTGTACTGATCGCGCACGGGGTCATAGACAGGAGAAAGGTCAAAACAGCGATCGCGAATCCTGGTCTGGATTTTGAAGGTCTGAAAGATGCTCTGCTTGAGAAATAAGAGGAGTGTTTCTTCTATCTCACCAATAGGGATGATGTCGATATAAGACATGAACGCTATCTCTGCAAGCCATATTTTTTAATCTTGTTGTAAAGGGTCACTCGGTCAATTTTCAGTGTCTCAGCCGACTTGGAGATATTCCAGTCGGATTGCTCTAAGATCCGCCGGATATGAACCTTTTCGATATCCTCCAAGGAATCCCCACCGGTAGGAGTTCCCTTCGAAAGGAAGAGAAGATTTAAATCGTCTGGCTCAATTCTATTTTTCTTCCCCACGACAACCAATGCTCTCTCTATGGTATTTCTTAACTCCCTTATATTGCCGGGCCAATCATACTGGACCAATATCTTCATCGCTTCTGGAGAGATGTCAGTAACATTTTTGTTCATTGACCGGGCGTACTTCTCGAGAAAATAGCGGGCGATCGGTGGGATATCCCCCGTCCTTTCCCGAAGGGGTGGGATTTGAATAGAAAAGACATTTAATCGGTAATACAGGTCTTCCCGAAAATCCTTTTCCGTCACTTTCTTTTCCAGATCAGAATTCGTGGCAGCAATGACCCGGAAATCCACATTGACGACTTTATTGCTTCCCAGAGGGGTGAACTGTTTGGTTTCAATCACCCGGAGGAGGTCCATCTGCATCTTCATGGTAATATTTCCAATTTCGTCAAAGAAGAGGGTGCCCCCATTGGCCATCTCTAACTTTCCTTTTCTTTTATGCTGGGCCCCTGTAAAAGCGCCTTTTTCATGGCCGAAGAGTTCGCTTTCCAAAAGGCCTTCGGGAAAGGCCCCACAGTTGATGGAAATAATAGGAAAATAGCGCCGGTTGCTTTTACCATGGATGGCTTGAGCAACCAGCTCTTTACCCGTTCCGCTTTCTCCCCGGATCATGACCGTCGCATCGGTTTGAGCCACGGTATCTATCATCTCCAGGATTTTTTTAACCTGGGGACTTTCCCCCACAATCTCATCCTGCAAAGACAGCTCCACGACCTTTTCTCTAAGCTGAAGGTTCTCAGCAACCAGCCTCCGCTGGTTGACCGCATTACGAACCAAAATGGATAGCTTATCCGGATCGATGGGTTTAGAAAGATAATCGTAAGCCCCTTCCTTCATAGCCTCCACTGCCGTGTCTACGGTGGCATAGGCAGTGATAATAATCACGATCATCGTGTTATCGATCTTCTTAATCTGTCTCTGGAGTTCCATACCGTCCATCCCGGGCATCTTAATATCCACCAGGACAATGTCCCACACGTCTTCCTGGAGTTTTTTCAATGCCTCCATACCGTTTCCGGCAGTATCGACCCGGTATCCCTCAATTTTGAACCAGTTGCATAAGGAATCTCGGACCGAAAATTCGTCATCAACAACTAAAATATTGACACCCTGGTTATTCATCTTTTCTCTCCTTCAGGCTGGGTTTTGAGGCCGATGACATTACTGTTCAATCCCCCCGCGCCCTTCAACGGGTCTCCTGGGCAAGGTAATAATAAAGGTCGTTCCCTGGTTAGGGTTGGATTCAACCTCGATCTGCCCCTTATGTTGTTGAATAATTCCATAAACGACGGCTAAACCTAACCCAGTGGACTCCTTGGTGGAGACAAAGGGTTCGAAAATATGGGGAAGAATTTCCTCCGGGATTCCGCTGCCGGTATCGGAAATAACGATCCGCACCTCACGACTACCGTCTAAAAAATCTGTTTTGACCTTTAACTTCCCTCCTTTGGACATCGCATCGATGGCATTAATAAACAAAGCCACTAAGATATGTTGGATCCCACTGGCATCACAATAGATGATGTCATTTCCCTCAGCTAATGCCTGAAACAGTTCCAGCTCTTTTATTTGTATTTTATGTTTGACCAGTTGAATGCTGTTATGAATAATTTTGTTAAGACTTTCATCACTCCATTTGCCAAAGTCCTTCTTGGCAAAAATCAGCAAGTTTTTGACGATATCACCACAACGGACGGCTTCATCTCTGATCACGGCCAAAAACTGGGTGACCGAGGTGCTTTGCTCTGGCGATAAAGAGGCAGGATTCTGAATGATCTTAAGACATAGCTTTGCATAAGTGAGGATCCCGGACAAAGGATTATTGATCTCATGGGCGACCACGGCAGAAAGTTTTCCCAGGGAGGCTATCTTTTCCACTAAGAGAATATGGGCTTGAGCCTTCTTCAGCGCTTCGCTCTTCTCTCCGACTTTTCTTTCCAGAGTTGAAGACCACTCTTGATTCGCTTCATTGGCCGCCTTCAGTTGTTTGGTCATCTGGTTAAACGATTGAGCCAGTGCTCCCATCTCATCTTTAGAGACGAAATTAATGACATAGTCAAGGTTCAAATTAGCCACTTCCCTCGTCCCCCTGGCAAGCTTTCTGATAGGGATATGAACCAAGCGTAGGATGAACCCCGCGAAGAGCAAGGCCGTCACAAAAATCATGATACTCGACAATAGGACCATCTTCTTCCTGGTTCTATAGATTTCCTCGTCCACAGCTTTTAAAGATATTTTCACATCCAAAAGACCGAGAAGTTTGTCATTGGGAGAATGGCCATGACAATCGGCCCGATAGCATTCGGGTTCATTCTCGATGGGGTTGATCAGGCCCAACACCCGGTATCCTTGAGCGGAGGTCAAAATCCTGATTCTATTTTGTGTGGTCAGATGAACCGTGGCTGGTTCTTTTTCATGGCAGACATAGCACTGTTCTGTTTTTTTGTCTACAATGGTATCCACCTCACCTAAGTCTTTGGAAAAAGCAATTTTCCCTGGTTTATTATAAATTCGTATTCCTTCCATCCCCTTTTCCTGACCAACGGTCGTAATGATATTGGACAGATTCTCCCTGTCATTTTTCAACATGCTGTATCGCGTAGACCGTTTTATCAGATCACTGGCTGTAATAGCGCTACGGATCACGCTCTCATTGATATGGCTGGTGTAAGAGGTAACATTAAAATACATGATCCCGGTGAAGGAGATCATTAACAGGATGACGAGAAGGGAGTAAAGCCTAAAGCTCAAGCTCCTCGTGACTGGAAGGATTTTTTTAAACAAGATTTGATACGCCGCGTCTTTCATCTCTTCATTCTCCGAAACGGTCCCAGAAGATGGCAAAAGTATTTTAGACAGCGGATGGTCTGAACTTATTCTTACTATATTATTTGTTAGGGATCAACGGAGAAACAGTTCCAATAGGCGAGCCATCAGGAAGAATATCAGACGAGGCGATGACAAAAGAGCTACCCTCCAGGCTGGAATCTCTAATTTCCCTCCTTTTTATACTTAGGTTGGGAAAACTCTTCTTCTCCTTTTCGCAGAAACGTGCTTACCAGCTGGATATATCGCTCCGGGTCAACTAATTTCTTTATGTCACTCAGTCTCATCCCTCCATCCTGCATGGTCATGCCCACCCTTTCCTGTCCGTACAACTCTGAAATGACAGCCGCTTTGAATCGTTCCCATTCCTTCTGACACCAGGAAAGCGCTGTCTCTCCAAAGAAGAGATATTTTTGGTCTCGCTGAAGATTTTTGGGTTTCAGGGTCAGCAAAAACCCATCTCCTAAGGGGTCCCTGCTGATAAGGTCGGGTCGGTCTTTCAATTTCTGGTTGACCGAAAGAATTAATCCGCTGACCGGAAAAACAATATGCAGAATACCCTCTTCGTGGATAATAGAGCAAAGATTTTCTCCCTGAAGACACCGTTTCCCGGATAGAGGAAGCACCACCACCCTGACTTTCCCGATGATTTTCCCTAAGAAATGGTCTAAACCAACCCGGACCTCATCAGCCTTTTCCACCTCAATCCACGTATGTCCCGGATGATAGAACAAGGACCTTTTGATGTTCAAAAGGGAAAGATCTTCCCCCAAGAACCCTTCCGTTGCCCCTTCCTTTTTCCAAGAAGGAGGTGAACCTGCCTCTTCAGAGGCTATGTTTCCCCTTTCCTGAGAGGCCGTTGGATGAAAGGAGGGCGTTGCAGATTGATTTCTGAGTTCCCAATCCAGCGGACATTTCTCACACTGCAAGTCATACTTACAGAGTTTATAAGAGAGCAAGCCTGCCGTCATCCAGACGCACTTAAGCTCTTTCTTAGGAATGAGCTGGTAGTAGTTTTTCTTTTTGTCCACCCTTACCCCTCATAGGCTAATGTTGTTATTCTCCCACTCACGGAAGTTTAGAATGACTTCACTCTTACGAAACCAAGAAGAAATCTTTTACGATTTCATCCCATTTGTCTTTATCAAGACTTCTTGCCATCCCTTCAACAAGCAATCCACCATCCTGATAAACCAAACCAGCATTGTAACTCATTTTTGATAAGAGATTTTCTCTTACCTCTTCCATCCACTTTCCTGCCAGCGCTCCTGAGAGTAATTGTTTCTTATTCGCTGAAAATCTCGGTGATTCAACCTTCATAAGCCAACTCACGTAAGGATACTTATTGATGTTTTCAGGTGAGTTAACAATCTTTTCATTGATGGCCACAACTTTTCCGTCCACGGGTGAGAGCATATCGATCGTTTTTGAATCTACCTCCAAAGTCCATCCCTTATCCCCCTGGTGGATCGTTGAACCGATGCCCGGCACCTCAATCGCATTGATTTTCCCTACAAGTTTTTGGGCAAAATCATCCATGCCCACCTTCACCCAATTCTTCCCCTCTGGGGCTGCCCAGCTGTGCCCCAAGTGGTAATAGAACTCCTCCGGAAGTCTAAACCACTCATTTACGACAGGGATAAACTTTTCAGTAGCCTCAAAGACCGCTTTTGCGGGCCTACCCAAGAATCTCCAGAAAACGATAAAGAGCAGGAGAAAACCGATCACAAGCAAGTATTCAATACCCTTTGTCGCAAAGATGTCTACATAGCTGAAACCTTCCATTGGGGGACCCCCTTTCTGATCGTTACACTCTTCTTGACGGCCTTTTCTTCCGTTGCCCATGCCGGAGATTCTCGCAATACCGGCATCCGGTTTACGATCCACCTGAATGCCCATACCTCGGTGAATAGAATGGCGAGGGTAATCACGATCTCCATCCACGAGGGAATATACCTCTGGCTCAAAGGCACATACCACTTATAGGCAATGACAGAGTAATTGAGTCGGTTGATGAGGATTCCAAGCATTGAAAGGATGGCCGCCATCCGAATGACGGTTACATTTTCATACCGCACCGCATGCAGGAACAGGAAGCAAGGGAGCAGGACAAAACCGATGAGTTCGATAAGATACCATGTACCCATCGGAGTCGTTAAGAGCGGCCATTGTTTCCCGTGGATAAGAATCAGTATCTTCATGAAGAAATAGACGAACAGCGCCCCTGCGCATCCCTTTCCTAACCCTATCTGGATACGATCAAACGACTCATGACCGTCGTGGTCGATTTGATTCGCGAAGACCTTGTGGCTTATGGTCCCTTCAAAGATGACCATGGAGAGTCCGGCAAAGATGCTGGAGAGAAAGAAGAGTACCGGAATGAACTCCGTATACCACAACGGATGAATCTTATCTTTGGCCATCAAGAAGAGAGCACCCAGACCCGATTGATGGAGGGTGGAAAGGGCGATGCCAAAGATGACCGCTCCCACGGTGAGCGAACCAAGGATCTTCCTGATTCTCCTGAATCCAAGCCATTCCGCCACGGCAGGAGAAAATTCAATAAACAAGGAGATCATGTAGAGCATAAAGTGCCAGGAGACAAGGAAGAGCACCGAATTGACGCCAAACTTATTCCCAAAAATGGGGTTCGTAATGTTCCACCATCGACCCAGATCAAGGAAGATGGCGCCGGCATAAAAGACATAGGCGAGGAACCCATTGAGGACGGTTGCTCTTGCGATGGGATGATATTTTTCGGAACGGAGGATGTAGACAACAAAGGTGAGGATGTAGGCACCTCCTGCAAAGGCAACCCCTACCATCACGTCAAATCCGATCCATATTCCCCAAGGGAATTCCTGAGAAAGGTTGGTGACAGCACCCAATCCTTTTGCCAAACGGATGAGGATGAGGCCGGCTCCCAGAAGGATGATAGGAAGAGAGATGACGTTAAAGGGGGTGAAGATCTTCCCCTTTGGTTTAAGCTCCCTGCGGATAAAGAGCAGAAAGTCCTTAAAGTTCTTTATCTCTACTGCGGCAGCGATTTCTTTCATCTTCTTCTTCCTCCTTTTCTTTCTGCTTCTTCTTCCCGTTTGGTTAGGGTGGTAACGCCAATCAAAAATGCAGGCCAGAGTAGAAGGACAAGGGGAACCGAATAGAGAAAGCCTTTGGTTAATTCCGGGTAAGGGGTTGTCCCGAGATCTGTTCTGAAACCGATCTGTTCGAAGGGGACCTTCGAGAGATAAAGGTAGCCCGTCCCTCCCACTTCATGCTCTCCATAAATGTGGGGTATGTACTCTCCGGGTTTCTGGTAAATCCTCCGGTTGGCTTCCTCAATCAGTTCCTTCCGCGTGCCATAGAGAAGCGCTTTTTCCGGGCAGTTCGCCACACAGGTTGGCTTCTCTTCCTTTCCCAATCTGTCCCAGCACATATTGCACTTCTGGATCTTGGGAGTGGCACTCCCGAATTCAAACTTTGGAATCTCAAACGGACAGGAGGGCATGCAGTACCGACAACCCATGCAATTGGTATCCCAGGTCACCGGCCCTTCCTTTCTTTTTTGCATAGCGTTCACCAGACAGGCCGCGACGCAACCGGGCTGGTTGCAGTGCATGCACTGTCTCTTCACAAAGACCTCTCCCTTTTCCGTTTCGTAACGGTTGACAACCGTCCATTGGCGCACCGAGGTTGTTCGTTCTTTACTGAATACGGAGGAATCGGCGATATCCGGAACGGAAAGATAGTGTGCCTCCGCACAGGCCGCTTCGCATGTTCGGCACCCCACACAGCGTGTGGTATCGACCAGAACGCCCATAAATTCCGTAGGATGAGCCGCGGCGGTTGCCCTGACCATCCTTGGGATCAAGACGTTTCCGAGGGCTGCTCCTGCTAATCCTCCACCTAAGATTTTAAGAAAGCCTCTTCTGTCAATCCCCATTTGACCCTCCTCATGCTTATTACCTCAGCGGTATGGGTTCGTCTGACTCTTTGAGTAAGTGACTTTATTCCGATGCAGCCAATGATGGTCAGTATGACAAGGATAGGTACCATACGAATCATCCTCCTTTCTATTTCTAATCGTTAATCCGCAGAAGAATGGAATAACTGAGCAACCAGCGTCTTCCATGCCTTCTCGTCGAGTTTACCGGCAACCCCTCTGATCACCTCTCCCCCGTCACCATAGGCCAATCCAAGCGTTTGGCTATTGAACGATGACATCAGATGGGCCTTATCTTGGTCGAAGCGCGCTTTAAATTGAAGAGCGTCCATCAATGCAGGCATCTCCTTGTTGAGAGATTTGGTTTGAATCTTCAGGATCCATCCTTCCTCATAAGGGGAACGGTTGGCGAGAGTAGGATCTTTTATCAGGTTTTCATTAACGTCTATGACCGTTCCGCCCAAAGGAGCCAGCTGGCTCAATTTCCTTTGACCATGGCGGACTTTCCAGGCAACGCCCCCTTGATTCAATTTGCCGCCTATGGGGGGAATCTGAATGTCATCAATATTC
>Ga0315282_10015978_pt1 | contig 11012 bp, 4 predicted proteins | sample YL17G07_20_MG_FD_203693 | JGI IMG/M metagenome (GOLD analysis project Ga0315282, IMG submission 203693) | Sediment microbial communities from Yellowstone Lake, YNP, Wyoming, USA - YL17G07_20 | ecosystem: Environmental > Aquatic > Freshwater > Lake > Sediment | place: USA: Wyoming | collected...
ACCTCCAACCCCAGCGCCTTGAAGGTGTCGAGGTTGCGCTCCAGCAGTTCGGCCTCGCGCCGCCCGAGGTGAACGGTGGCCGGCATCACGAGCCGCTGCACCGCCGGTGCGGCGCCCTCGTTCGCGGATTCGATGAGGTCGTAGAGGATGCGCTCGTGGGCGCGGTGCTGGTCAACGATCATCAGCCCCGCGGCGCTTTCGGCAATGATGTACGTGGCGCGCAACTGGCCGAGAGGAGTGATGGCGAGCGCGCCGCCGATGGGCTGAGGGGTGTGGGCCGGCGGCCGTGTCTCGGTTTGCGGGAAGGCGAGCGCCGCCTGGCTCGCCGGAGCCGCGGAACCGATCTGTGTCTGCGGACGGGTGAAGGTCGCGGGGGTGATCCCTGATGCGACCGCCGCTTCGATCAACGCGGTTCCCTGGAGCGCGCCTTCGGCCGCCCGCCGCACCGCCTCGTGCACCTCCCACTCGCGCACGAAGCGCACCTCCGCCTTGGCCGGATGGACGTTGACATCCACCAGCACCGGGTCAATGTCAACCTGCACCACGGCTACCGGAAAGCGCCCGCCGTGGAGCGACGCCCGGTAGGGATCTTCGAGGGCATGAGTCAACGTGCGGCTGCGCACCTGCCGGCGGTTGACGAAAAACGCCTGGTGCGCACGCGATGAGCGGGTGAAATCCGGTCGCGACACAAAGCCGGTTACGCGGATCGATGGCAGGCGCAGGTCAATCGGCACCAGGCGCTCCGCCGCATCGCGCCCGTACAACGCCACCACCGACGATAGCAGGTCGTCTGAGGCAGCCCGGTGCAGCACCTCGCGCTCGCCGTGCGTGAGCCGAAACGAGACTTCGGGGTGCGAGAAGCTGAACCGCGTCATGAGATCGGTGGCGTACGACAGCTCCGCAGATTCGCTGCGCATGAACTTGAGCCGCGCGGGGGTGTTGTAAAACAGCCGCGCGACGGATACCTCGGTGCCCGGCGGCGCGCCGGCGGTCCGCAGGTCCACGACCTCGCCGCCCTGGACGACGATTTCCGTGCCCTCGGTCTGGTCGTGCGGCCGGGTGACGATGCGCAGATGGGTGACGGCGGCGATGCTTGGCAGCGCCTCGCCGCGGAAGCCGAGGGTGCGGATCGAGAACAGATCCTCCGCCGAGGTGATCTTGCTCGTCGCGTGGCGCTGGAGCGCAAGGACGGCGTCCTCGCGGGTCATGCCGCAGCCGTCGTCGGTCACGCGAATAAGGCGGCGGCCGCCCTGTTCGAGGTCAACCGTGATGCGGGTCGCGTGGGCATCGAGCGAGTTCTCGACCAGTTCTTTGACCACCGAGGCGGGGCGCTCGATGACCTCGCCCGCGGCAATCTGGTTGATGACCTCCTGGTCGAGGATGATGATGGACAACGGGGAAATGCCTCCGACTCGGAGTTCGCCGGCGGGCCGTTCAGTCCTGCCCGAATAGGCAGTGATTGTGGGCAGGCACGACCGGCTAATGCGTCAGTCTGCCGCATGGCAAGAGGAAGACCAAGGGCGATCAGGCGCACCAGGAAAGCGTTGACCATGACCCCCCATTATGGTATATTGCTTGCACAAGCGATTCAGCCGGTGCCGACGTGGCGGAATGGCAGACGCGCTAGGTTCAGGACCTAGTGAGGGTTAACCTCGTGCTGGTTCAAATCCAGTCGTCGGCACCATAGTTTGGCTCGGGGAAATGGCCCTCCCGGGCCTTTGTTCATTTCTTGCGGCAATACCGCGCCGCTGCGCCCCGAACGAGGCCACCATGAGTGACACCCCGGAGACCCGCCTCATCATAACCTGCGCCTCGGGCCGCGAGGGCGATGCCCGCCGCGAACTGCGCGACGCGTTGGGCGAGGTGGATGCCCGTTCGCTCTTCCTCAAGGGCAACCTGATCGCCCACACTCCGCTGCCGGAGGACGAGGCGCTGCGGCGGCTGCGCGAGGTGGACACGCGCTTCATCGCCCGCGCGGCGCCGGTGCAGGCGGAGGTGCGCATCACGGGCGACCCCGAGTCGCTGCCCCTCCTTGCCGACGCGGCTTTGCGTCTGGAGCGCCTGCCAGGCGGAGCAACCTTCCTCGTGCGCTGCCGACGCCGGGGCGATCACGGGTTCAAGAGCCGCGATGTCGAGCGCGCGGTCGGCATGACCCTCGAAGAGCAAGCCGGCGCAGTCCCCGAGTTCGAAGCCCCTCCGCAGTACATGGTCTCGGTTGACATCTTCCAGGATCGCGCGTACATCGGCATCAACCTCGCGGACACGCTGGTGCACAAGGAGCTTCGTGACGCGCGCAAGTACGCGCCGGGCGAGCGCCCCCTCAATCGCGCGCAGCACAAACTGCGCGAGGCGCTGGCCACATTCGCGATCGAGTTGCGGCCGGGGATGCGCGCGCTCGACCTTGGCGCCGCGCCGGGTGGATGGAGCACCGTCCTTGCCGAGGCGGGATGCAGCGTGGTGGCGGTGGACAAAGGGGAGCTTGATCCCACGGTCACGCAGCGGCCCGAGGTGCAGCATCTGCGGATGTCGGCGCAGGAGGCTTTGACTCAAGACCTCGGCGAGTTCGACATCATCGTCAACGACATGAACCTCGACCCCCCGCAGTCCGCTGATCTTATGTGCGCGTTTGCCGCGCGCCTCAAGCCCGGCTCGCCGGCGCTGATGACCATCAAGTACGTGACCTCGGCGCGGCGACGCCACGATCGCGAAGCCACCGAGCGCCTGTCGCAGTGTTACGGTGACATCGAGATCCGGCGCCTGCCGCACAACCGGCTCGAAGCGACGGCCGTGATGCGCCGGGCGCTTGGATAACCGTCATGGTAGTTGCTGGAACCACTAAGACACAAAGACACCAAGTGTAACCTGCACCATCGGACTATGCATAGTCCAGGTAGACGTGGCTATCGCAGAGCGAGGTTATTATTGTCCTGTCCTTCTTTGAGCCTTTGTGCCTTAGTCCGAGATTATGCATATGGAGCGTACGGCACTCACCCTGCGGGTGAATGCCTGGATCGGGCGCGGCCTCGCCTGAGGCCGCGTTTCGCGGGGTCAGCCCCTCGACTTAGCTCGGGATAAACGACCCCGCGCCCAATGCCTGGGTGCCGGCACCTTATGCATAATCTGGGTTAGTGGTGTAGCCGTAGATTGGGAGTCCACGCCCGTGCGCATCATTCGCACCATCCTGGGTTATCTGCTGAGCTTCACCGTGTTCGCGCTCGCGATACCGGCGGCCATCATCGCCCTTGGCGGCGGGGTGGACGCGCTGTTTCGGCTGCCGCGCTGGCACGGCGGGCCGGTTAGCGTCATCATCGCGATCGCGCTTGGCGCGTGGGGGCTGACATGGATGATATGGTCGTGGTGGCACTTGCTCAGCCGCGGGCGGGGGCACCCGACTGAGGCTTTCGGCGTCGAGGTGACGCCGGTGACGCAGCAGCTTGTGACCGGCGGGCCGTACGCCTACACGCGTAACCCCATGGTCTTTGGCTACGTCTTCGTCATGCTCGCAATCGCCGCGCTCAACGGTTCGGCGGGGATGCTCGTCGCGATCGTGCTGCTGTCGGTGATCGGATGGGTCAACATCGTGTTCTTCGAGGAGCCGCGATTGGGGCGGCGATTCGGCGAGGCATATCTCGACTACAACCGCCGCGTGCGGCGGTTCTTACCGTTGGGGCGGCGATAGTATCGCCGCGCCGGATGACGCCGTCGGTTCGCCCAGAATCGGTAGGGGCACGGCACGCTTACCGGCGTCAGGCGGGCCGTGCCCCTGTGCTATTCGCCATCTGCTTCTGTCGGGCGTCCCTACTTCTTCTTCGGTATCACATGCCCCGCGCCGAGGATTTGCTGTGGCTTGCCGCCGGCGATCGTTAACTCGAACACCGTCGCCAGCGGATCGGGCGCTTCCTTGGGCAGCCCGTGCAGCACCAGGCGATCCTTGACTTGCGTGAACTTCACCGGCGCGCCCGCGTACAACCGCGCGCTGACGACGCGGTTCACGAGCCCGCCGATCGCCAGCTCCTGCCCCGGCCAGCGGTTGCAGTGGAAATACAGCTTCTTGCCCTTGCACGTGAAGGCGCCGGTGACGAGCCATTCCTGCTGCATCGGGTCGGTCGCCTCGTACACCGTCGGCCCGTACTTCTGGACCCAGGCGCCGGCTTTCTCCAGCTCACGCCCGCAGATCGGCGGAACGCCGCCGCTCGGCGTCGGGCCGATGTTGAGCAGCAGGTTCCCGCCCCCCGCGGCCACCTGGCGCAGCATGCCCACGATCTGCCACGCGTTCTTCCAGGTCTTGTCAATCGGCGTGTAGCCCCAGCTCTCGTTGAAGGTCATGCAGGCTTCCCACATGCGGCCGAGATCCTCGGCGCGGATGTGCTGCTCGGGCGTCCCGAAATCCTCCGGCAGCCCGGAGCGGTTGTTGATGACGACATCGGGCTGGAGCTTGCGCACCATCGCGTTCATCTTCGCCGATTCCCAACCCTCGACGCTCAGCGGCCAGTTGACGTCATACCACATGATGTCGAGCTTGCCGTAGTTGGTGCACAGTTCGCGCACCTGGCCGTGGATGTAGTCCACGAACCGCCGCCGCGCTTTCTCGTCGTAAAGGCAGCGCGCGCCGTCGGGATGGTGCCAGTCCATCAGGGAATAGTAGAAGCCAACCCGCAGCCCCTCGGAACGCGCCGCGGCGACGTACTCCGCCACCAGATCGCGACCGGGCCCGCGCTTCGCCGCGTTGTAGTCCGTGAGCTTGGAATCGAACAGGCAGAAACCCTCGTGATGCTTCGTCGTCATCACCATGTAGCGCATGCCGCTCTCGCGTGCGAGCCGGGCCCAGGTGCGCGCGGGCCACGGCCCGGGCTTCCACGTATCGGCAAGCTTCTCATAGTCGGGCAGGGGTATCCGCTCGCGGTTCATCACCCATTCGTGTCGCCCGAGTTGCGCGTAGAGCCCCCAGTGGATGAACATGCCGAACCGCGCCTCGCGAAACCACTTGAGCCTGCGAATCCGGTCCCTCTCCTCAGCCGTCAGCGTGCCCTTCGTCGTCTTCTTCTGCATCACAACCTCCTCAGGAATGGTAGGGCAGGCGTCCCGCCTTCGCAGGGCGCCGAAGCCCGCCCCGCTTCGGCGGGCGAAGGTGGCTCGCCTGCCGCTGTCTCAGAATGTGGCACCCCGATGTGCCGGGGTGATGGTCAGGCGCATGGCGCGCCGAATTGGCCATGCGCTTGCCCTCCTCACATCCTCACTCGGTACACCGCGGCCCCGCACGAAACATACACCTCGCCCAGTGGGCCAACGGTGACCTCACCCACGTCACTGGGCGCCTCCGCGACCACCACCGCCTTGGCCGTTTGCAGATCGAGCGCGACGACCTGCTCCCCATGTCCGTAGTACAGCTTGCCGCCACTCGCCGCCATCGAGCGGCTCGTAACATTCCGCAAATCCCCCGCCGGCCCTCTCACGAATCTGTGGGTCTCAGGGTTGAACAACCGCAGTACCGCCCCCTTGGCCTCGACGATCATGGCCACCAGCTTGGTCTTCGCGTCGTACGTGCACGCCCGAACCGCCGACGCCCCGGCGAAGGTGCGGCGAAACGCGACCTTCCCGGTCGCGAGGTCTATGACGCCGAACCGCGCCGATTCGCCGGTCTTCGATCCCAGGCCGTTCGCGTGCAGCGATGTGCCGACATAGGCGAACCGGCCCTCCGTCGCCAATCCCTCGACCGCCTGCTCGCCGAGCGGGTTCTCGATGATCCTGGTGTCTCCGGTCGCGGGATCGGTGATCGCCACCGCGCCGCCATAGGTCCCGTATTGCGCCATCCAACCCGAATACAGTTTCCCGTCCGGCCCGGTCACGATGCCGCCGACCGGGCGAATGTACTTGGGCCCGACGCGCGCCAGGGGCTTCGGGTTCTTGTGATCCCACTGATCCCACGGCTGGCCGGGGTCATACTTAGTGATGTCGCCGCCCGCGTAGGAGGCGGCATAGACCTTGCCGCTGAGGAACGTCGCGTCATAGACCTCGCCGCCCGCGTCACAGATGGCGCCGGTGTTGACGGCCTTCTTCGTGCGCACATCCATCCACCACAGCGTCTGGCCGAACGTCGGCCCGCCCCACAATCGGCCGCGATCATCAGCCCGGAGAAACAGGGTCCGCCGCGGCGCGGACTCGACCGGGATCGGTTTCAGTGTGAGGGTCTTGTCGCCGGGCTTGACGACGAAGTAATCCTGACCGCGCGTGCCGAGGAGTTCGCCGGCTTTCGACGCCGCGCGATACCCGCCGCTGCGCAGGTCTATGTCGGCGACGAAAACCAGATCCTTGTCACCCTTGCCGTAACGATAGACCGCGTTCCCCTGGCGCAGATACAGGGCATCCTCCGAAGTCAGCCCCGGGTCCACCCACCAGCCGCCGCCGGCGGGAACCGGGAACGGCGGCGGGTCGACCACATCAAAGGACTTGCCCTTGAACGCGCGCGATCCGGCCAGGAAGTAGCCGTGCCACGATATCCCCTCGCCGACGCCTTCGATGGTCTTGGGGACGGGTTCAAATCGCTTGGCTGCCGGGTCGTAAAGAAGTGTCGTCGGCTTGTCAATGCCGAGGCTGCACAGGATGCGTCCGTCGGGTGTCGCGGACACACTGCGCAGGTACATGTTGGGCGGCGCGGGCGCGCCGAGGTCCTCGACGGTGTACGTGTTGAGGTCGAGCGCGCCGAGCTTGCCGTGGCCGTAGGTGCCGCCATAGACGCGCCCGTCGCTGCCGATGGCCATGTTCCAGATGTAATCCTCGCCCGGGAAGCCTACGGTCTTGATGAACGCCATCTGCTTGAGGTCGAAGATCATGAACTGGCCGTCGTAGTAGGTGCTCGTCACCAGGCGGTCGCCGGGCACTTCGATCACGCACCACGAGCCCTGGCCGGCGGGCGCGCGGTATGCCTTGCCCGTATCGCGTTCGAAGTCAATGAACAGCAGCTCCATCCCCGAGAGTTCGTTCATGTTGGTGAGGACGAACCACTCGCGGCCGGTCGCGCGGTCGGTGACGACGCGGCCCGCCAGAATCTGCTTTGCGCGGCACGGGCTGCCGAGGTAGTCGACGGTTCCGGCGATGGCGGCCTGCCCCACCAACGCCATAAGCGGCGCCAAGAAAAGGAAGCGCATGAATGGACTCCTGTGGGGAGACTGATTCGGGGGTGAGAGGATTAGTCCTTTGGGGGGACGGCCGACGCGACGGGGTCGTGGGCGCGACCTCTCCGCATGAGGCGGAGAAGCCTGGAGGTCATGATCGGCTTGGCGTACATCCGTGGACGAAGGCGCCGCCCGGCCGCTGCTTGTAGGGGAACCCATGGGCCGCCCAGAACGTTCACTGCAGCTTTTCGTGGAACCACGAAGGCACGAAGACACAAAGGCCGGATTCTGTGGCCTGGGACAGAATAACCACGAAGGCACAAAGGCACGAAGGCCGGTTTGGACGGGATGGCCACGAAGGCACGAAGACACAAAGGCCGGATTCTGTGAGCTGGGAACAGAGAAACCACGAAGGCACAAAGGCACGAAGGCCGGATTCAGTGGCCTGGGAACAGAGAAACCACGAAGGCGCCAAGGCACGAAGACACGAGGCCGGATTCTGTGGCCTGGGAACAGAGAAACCACGAAGGCGCCAAGGCACGAAGACACGAGGCCGGATTCTGTGGCCTGGGAACACAATAACCACGAAGGCACGAAGACACAAAGAAAGGCGGGCGTCTTTGTAGTTCCAGATCGGTACCATCACGGAGGGATCATCTTGCGCCTCGGCAGGTTCATCCTTACAGCTTCGTTGATAGCTGCTCTGCTCGCCCCCTGCGCGGGCATCGCCTACGCCGCCCGCGATGCTGTCGTCACCAACAGCGACCTCGAAGGCCTCGGCCTTGACGGCTTCCCGTTGAGCTGGGGCCGGGTGGGGGAGGAGGTGACGACCGCCTCCGATGCCCACTCCGGCAAAGTCGCCTTTCGCCTCGTCAGGAAACCCGACACCGCCGCGCTAGAGACGGGAATCAACCGCGACTGGCTGCCCGATTCGGGCAGGCGCGGCAGCATGCTCAACCGCCTCAAGGGCGGCATCGTCTTCTGGTACAAGGCCGTCTCCCAGGCGAGGCCGGACACCCTCACCGTTCAGATCATCCCGATGAGCGCGCGCCCGTACGAGGACACCGGCTCCGCGCGCGTCGTCTTCTACATCGCCGAGAGCCATGTCGGCGACGGGGCGTGGCACCGCGCCGTCGTGAAGTACGACTTCACCGATAATCCCAAGGTCAGGTGGGTTCACATTTCGCCGCGGCTCATGGGACCGGGCGAGCTTCTGCTCGACGACTTCTCGTGGGTGGCCAAAGTGGGGCCGCTCCTGCGCGTGCGGCGTATCACGTTCACCGAGAGCGACGAGTCGCCGGGCCGCGAGGGCACCATATCCGTCGAGATCGGCAACCGCGGCGACGAGCCTGCCGCCGCCGACACGCTCACCGTGCAAGCGCCGCCGGGCCTCGAGGTGCTGCCCGCCACGACATACCAAGTGCCGGCGCTCAAGCCCGACGAGATGATCACTGCGAAGCTCACCGTGCGAGGCGCGCGTTACCAGGAATCGGTGCTGCGCCTGGCGCTTCCCGGCGCCGACTTCGCGGCGTCGTATCCGCTCCAGGCCGGCGCGGCGCTCGACCGAATCGCGGTTGACCGGTTCATCCTCGCGCCGGGCGAGGCGACCAAGCTTCGCGCCACGATCGTGAACACCGGGCACACCATCATCAAAGGCCTCGACCTGGCCGCGCAGGGCCAGAACCTCATCATCTGCGTGGCCGCGCAGGGCCAGAACGCTACCATCAACGAGCCGCTCCGTCAGCAGGCTCCAGAGGTAGCGCCCGGCCGCAAGGCCACCATCGAGTGGACGCTCGCGCCGATCGTTGAAAGCCGCACGACGCAGGCGGAGGTGACCGCTTCCCTGCCCGGCGGCCGCGCCACACAGCGCGCATCGCTCATGTGTACCGCCGCGCTGCCGGCAGTCGAACCGGTCACTCTGACCGACGGCGTCCGCACCATCGCCATCTACAAGACGCGCCTCGGCTATGGCTTGTGCGACGTGCGCGTGAAGGGCGATGCCGGCGACGTCCTCCTCGCGAAGATGCCCTACCTCGGCCGGCTCGTGTTCAAGAGACCGTGGGGCTCGCACCGCGAGAAGCTGCTCTATGCCGACACCGTCGAGCGGACGCCGCATTCGGTGATTCTCTCGTCCGCCTTCGCTGATGCTGATGATGCGCATTGGCGGTTCACTGCCATCTTTCGGATCACCGCGCGACACCGCTTCGGCCTTCGCTACTTCCTGGAGGTCGACCAACCGCGCGACATCCTCGCCTTCGATGGGCCCATGCTCTATGTCGCCGAGGGCACGGACGCAACCCGGCTTGATGCCCTCTTCCCCGGCCTCGAGTGGCTGGTGAAAGGGGAGGACAGCTCTTCCGACCTCGACCTCGAACGCGATCACCCCGATCGCATTCGTTATGTCCCGCACCCTAACAAAGTCACCATCCCACTGATGTCGATCCGCACCGACGCCGGGCTCGCCGCTCTGCTCTGGGATCCGCACCAGAAGTGGGACGGCCGCCGCGACCGTCCCACCGCCGTCTTCGCCAGCCCCGATCGCTTCGAGCAGCGCGCCTCCCACCTGATGGGCCTGATGCTGCCCTCAGTGCCCGACTTCGTGCGCGAGAACGAGCGCGAGGCGCGCCAGCCGTACAAGCTGCGTCCCGGCAGCGCCATCACGCTCTCGGCCGTGCTCCTGGCCGAGCCCAACGCCCCGGATGCGCTCGTGGCGCAGGATGCGTGGGTCGAGGAGTTCCGAATACCGGAACCGATGCCGTATCCCCGCGGCGCCCTCGACAAGGAAATCGCCTTCAGCGCCAAGGCCTACCTCGACAGCCTCTGGCTCCCGGACCAGAAGATGTGGCGGCCGTCCAAGGGCGGGCCGAGCATCTGGGATATCCCCTCGCGCAATCCGGCCTGGGCCTATGACCTTAAGCTCGCGAGCTTCCTGGCCGCCGATGCCGAAACGCAGCGGGCCTGCCAGGAACGTCTCGACCTGCTCGCGGCCGAAGACCCGCTTATCCCGGTTGCCGATGACCTCGGCTTCGACTATGGGCGGGCGGATCAGGGCATCGCCACGCTCGTGGTCGGGGCGACTCAACGCATGGACACTCAGGGCGCGGACGGCGCCTGGCGCTTCAACGCCAATCTGCAAGACCAGGGCGTGTTCAAAGGCCTGGACTATCACGAGCTCGGCCGGGACCAGGCCGCTGAGGTCGGCACGTGCGCGCGGGCCGCGTACGAGATCCTCTATGCCGCGCGCATGACCGGTGACGCCAACGCCTACGAGGCGGGCGTGCGGGCGCTGCGGTTCATGGAGCAGTTCACGGTGCCGCGGGCGGCGCAAGTGTGGGAGGTGCCGGTGCACACGCCGGACATCCTCGCGGCGGCCGATGCCGTTGACGCGTATCTCGAAGCGTATCGCATTGACGGCGACAGCCACTGGCTCGCCGAAGCAGTGAAGTGGGCGCGCGCGGGGCTGCCGTTCGCGTATCTCTGGAATGTGCCCGAGTACCCCTTCATGCGCTATGCCTCCATTCCGGTCTTCGGCGCGAGCTGGCTGCAGTGGAGCTGGATCGGCCGCGCGGTGCAGTGGAACGGCCTGCGCTACGCCTATGCGTTGATGAAGCTCTCGCGATATGATGCGGCGCTGCCGTGGAAGAAGATCGCCGAAGGGCTGACCGTGAGCGCGATGTATCAGCAGGCGACCGAGCCGCCCGACGCCGCACTGTGGCCGGACTCGATCAGCCTCGTGGATGCGAGCAAGTCGGGCTGGATCTTCGCGCCGCAACTGATCCTGAAGAACGTGTACTGGCTCCTCGGGCGGCCGCAGGAACCACAGACGGTCATCCTCAAAGCAGGGGACCGCGCTATCCACATTGACTCGGGCGCGCGCATCTCGGACGCGGTGCTCTCGAA
>Ga0315282_10015979_pt1 | contig 11012 bp, 10 predicted proteins | sample YL17G07_20_MG_FD_203693 | JGI IMG/M metagenome (GOLD analysis project Ga0315282, IMG submission 203693) | Sediment microbial communities from Yellowstone Lake, YNP, Wyoming, USA - YL17G07_20 | ecosystem: Environmental > Aquatic > Freshwater > Lake > Sediment | place: USA: Wyoming | collected...
TATTGCCTCGCGAGGTTCAGGTTCGTCTTCATCCTATCTCACGGCCTGGTAAGGGGACTCTCTATAGGGCGGTCATAGGTGAAGCTGACACGCGTGGGATGAAGAAAGGCACCTATTTTCGGTTCAGGGTGCGAACGCCCTCAGACACGCTTTCAGTAGAATTCATTCCAAAGCTACTTGCTAGACCTGGCGAACATTCGATCATGATCACAATACCGCCACCGGTGGTTGAAGAAGCTGGCCTAGTGAACGCTTCGGAGGTAACCCTGCAGCTTCTTGGTCCTACAACGGCAAGAGAAGCTGCCAAGGCGGCAGGCAAGGAGAAAGAATTTGCTGAATCGCTCAAACCTAAGCAGTCCAAGCGAACGGTCGAGAAGATTAGGGTGGGGTCTCCTACAAAGACGAAAGTGTCGAGGCTGCCGGTACCAGAGGCTCCGGTCGAGGAGCTTCCTGCAAAGGCAGATGTGCCGAAGCTGCCGATATCAGAGACCCCAGTCGGGGAAGGCTCTGTTAAAGCGCCTGAGGAGAGCCAAGTTTCTCCAGAGCCAAAGATTGAGGATATCGTTGCGCTCCCACCAGCTTCTTCCGTATCTTTGCCGCAGGCTTCACCACTGTTTCCCACAGAGCGTGTAGCTGAAGAAGAAAAGGCAGGTTCGCCGGCCAAGCCTCCGATCACACTGGCCCCAAAGGCTCCAAAAGCACCGGCTCGAAGTGCTGTTGTAAGAAAACGGGCAGTTGAACAGCATAAAATGTCTGATGACCCTATGAAGCGGGTAGAAGATACTCTTCTCTCAATGAAGAGAAAGATAATTTACGTGTACCTTATGCCTCAGGTAATTTCAGGCCAGCTGAAGACGAAGCAGGAAATGGCTCAACTGCTTCAACGATTGATGTCAGAAACTTGAGCCTATATTTGAGATGAACAGGCAAAAGAAATAGTGGCCTGCAAGCCCAGAAGTCCTTCTCTCTAAGGAGAACGAGCTCGTGTGAAAAATAGCGTAACTTTGCTATCTATCTCAATGTTCAGGTAAATGCTGTGTCCATTCAAGTAAGTGCTTCTGATTCCATCACGGATTGAGGTCAACCCACCGAGAAATTATGCTCACAACCCCAGTTTGGTGCGAAGCAGTTTTCTCCTTTGTTCTTCAGTGATTTTCTTTCCGTGTTTGAGGGTTAGCATGGGCTGTTTTTCGATCCAGATGTGGGCAGCATTGACAACTATTCGCAGCATGTCCTTTAGCATGCGGCTGCGAGTTCGAGGCGGGAGCGAGTAGATGAGTTGGATGACTGACCAGTCCTTGATGACATCCAGGTATAGTGGGAAGACAATGTACTTGCCCCGTATGGGGGTTGGGATCTTGTACTCTTTGCCCTCGAGTGTGACCACTTTGAGCTGGTTTGGGTCGACGGTTTTTTTCTCTGACATGATGTTGCGCCCAGCAAAAACGGTGTTGGGATCCTATTCTGAGTGTTCAGGAGTGTTAGGTGGTCTTAACAGCCGAAGGGGGCGTCCAGATGTCTCTTGCGCCAAGTTGCAGGCCCTCTGCATTTGCGAAGATGTCATTGAGCATGATGGGGGTCATCCGAGAGTATTCTGCGCTGAGGTACTTGCCAAGGATGCTATCTGTGCCTCCGCCGCCGGTGATGATTAGTTGATTGGATGCATCGGTTCCAGCTGTTCTGTCTACATAGAAGGCAACCTCGCGGCAGAGGTCTTGGCCTACGAATGCTGAGGCTTTCTCTAGTTCTTCTTTCAGATTGACAGTGCCTAGAGTGCGGGTTCGGAGTACGGGATTCTTTTCTCTCAGAAGTTCACCTAGCGAGAAAACGCCCGGGATATCAGTTCCGCCGCCTTTTCTAGTTAAGTTCTCACGTATGTGAAGTGCAACATCGCCGACCGCCTTCGGTATAGTGGTACAGCATGCTTTGACAGGAGTTAACGAGTCGAAGGCGCATACGTTTGTTAACCCGAAGCCTACGTCTATGACTGTGCCCGAGAATTCACCATCGTTCTTCTTTGTGCAGTAGCTGTAGAGACTTCCGAAGCTCTGATACCATATTTGCAGGTCCAGTATGCTGAGGGTAACCTCTTTCTTCATTGAGGTTCCGTGGTTTGCAATGGAGAAACTATGAGGGCTTTCCTCAAGCAGTTTCTTTCGCAGTTCTTCAGGATAAGTGCTTTCGAAGATGGCGGGTATCCCGATGATTATCTTCGCCTTGATGTTCTCATGCTTGCGTTTGAATGGAGTTAGCGCTGCAACAGATGCCTTGATGGCATCTACTGCAAAGTCGAAGTCGTTTCTGGTTGCAAAGCCTCTGTACATGAACCATTGCGGGTTAGGAGAGTACAGCCTTGCCGCTTCAGCCAGCAGGAAGCGACGTGTTTCAGACTCGTAGGCGATATTGTTCGTGATTCCTTTCTTCAATCCGATGCTTTCTGAGGGGGGTTCTGTAGGCAGTTCGCCTACGACCGACAGGATCCGGTGCTTTTCGTGGCTTATCGGGTTAACGATCTTGATTGCTGAGGTGCCTAGGTCAATTCCTACGGGAAGAAAGTCCCCAGTTATATATGGTGTTGAGCCTACTTCTATCTTATTGCTCATGATTGATCGGCAAGCCTAGAATGCTTGATTTAAAAAGGGGAAAGAGGGCGAGGCAGGCGTGGCGCCTCACTGAGCTTGGTAAAGCCCTCTTTTTGGCTTCGAAACGGTCCCTTCCTTGTGTAGTTCCTGTGCTAGGCGCCTTACGCTGTTCTTGTTGAGGCGTGTCTTGGCTGCAATCTGTCTGGGGCTGAGGGGGCCTTGTGTTTCCTTCAAGACATTCAGGACTTTCTGTCGGCTTTCGCCCTTCGTTCTTTTCTTTCTCGCCATACCGTTCTACCTGAACCAGATCTTTGCGTCAGCTAAAAAGCATGGATCGGATGAGTAGGGTCGGATATTTCTCGAGGCCCTAGGGACAAGCCTCATCTGTAGGGTGGCTGAGAGAATCAAGCTTGCATGTGCTTCAAGATGCGTTGGCTGACATCGCGTGGTTTGGCGACCGAGTCGAGTTGGTCGAGGCGTTTTTCAGAGGGGTATCTTTCTTGCTCAATTATGCCGAATCCGCTGATGGAAATGGGTATTACATCGCCGTATCCGAAGATGCGGCCGAGGAGAGTTTGGTCGATGGTTACATCGCTTATCTTGCTGTATGGGATTTCGCGGCGAATGGAGGATATGAGTGAACGTCGTATGATTATCCTGTCGCGTGTGAGGAGGTATGTGTTCGCGTTTCGGTAGACTTGTGCGGTGATGAAGGAAATGGCGGCAATGATGGCTGTGACGACGCCTGCTAATGAGAGGATGCTGCAAATAGCGGTGACGATGTCGGGGATGCTCTTGACTGGAAATGGAGCTATTGTGGAGAGAATGAATTCCAGTGTGTCAGATCGGCCTAGCACAAGTAGCGCGATGGAGGCTAACAGGAGTCCTACTGACTTGCCCAGGTAAGGTATCAGTGCGGGCTTCAGCTTCAAAGTATCCTCTTCAGCAGTCGTGGTTGGTCACCGCTTGAACATGGGGATTCGCATCTCGAAGAGAACAACTTCAATTCTTTCTTTCCATGTTCCTGATATTTCGTCGCTGTCGCGGAGATGGTTTTCTACAGAGGTTTTTCCTGTGCTTGTGTTGGTGATGATGATGATGTGATCATAGCCTGTATTGATGTCTCGTTGAATATTCTCTAGTACTCTATCCCAATGTCTGTCAGCATCTATCTCGCATTCCACAGCGATCTGTTTGGTGAATTCCCACTTGTCATCCTTGAGGTTAGGTGGTACGAGGACGCCGTCTGGGAGTGGGCCGGTTTGTTTTGGATATTTGGGCAGGTGAGATTTCTGTCGCACGAAGTCTTGGAGAAAATTGAATATTATGGTGCGGTGTAAGTCTCCCCCTCCGGTGACGGTTGTGCCGGCAGACACTTCGAAGAGAACTAGCTCCTGGAGTTTCTTGACTTGTTCAAGGTTTCTATCGTTGATTACGAGTCTCCAGGTCTCTAGGCTCTCTTTGATGAAGGCACCGGTCTTGAGGCGTTCAATTGAGTCGTGAAGTTTTCCTCGGGTTATGTCTGTTAAGTAGGCGTAGCGGCTCTTGTTTTGCATTATGAATTCGCTGAGTTGAGCATATGTTGGCCACACGCCCGCTTCGATGACGGGTCTGTCCGTCGCTCTCGAAGTCTCAATGCCGACCATCACAAAGTCGCGGATGGCGAAGAAGGTGGGATATATGCTAGGTGCAGGGATTCGACTTTCATGTTCATGCCATAGTGCCATGTATTTGTTTGTGCCTTCAGAGGACTGGCCATGTTCTCTCTTGTAGAAGTTTTCATCAAACTCAGGTTTGTATGTGATCATTTTGGTGGCAAAGTAGGCATTTGCCGCCTCTAGCGTTCTCTGGTCCGGAAAGAGGTTGGGGGGGTTGATTATGAGGCGTATTGGTGGGCGCTGTTCGTCGATGCCTTTTGATGAAATCTTGACGAGGGCATTATACGCGGGGAGGGCATTGAGCCCTTCCGCAATTGCGCTGCTGAACTGCAGGTCTAGCTCTCGAGAGATTTCACCTGCGTCTGCGCTGCCTGGAGTGAAGACGAAGAGGGTGTGCATGTTTCCGATGATCGTGTCTCGGCCTTGTTCTTTTGTTATCTGGCCTAGTGATTGGTGTGCCAGACAGAGGGCGAGTTTGTACTTCGCTGCTTGTGTAACAATTTCTTCGAATGCGGCTACGCCAGCTGCCCTCTGGAACTCGTCCACAATCAGAAGGGTTGGCCATCTCTTGTCAATGGGGAGAGGGCCCTTCTCTTGCAGCACTGCTGCATAGAGTTTCATTATTATGCTGGCCATGAGGACTGACTTGATAGTGTCATCCGCTTCAAGGCCCTTGAAGCTAAAGATAACGATGTGATTTGGTTTCACGATTTCCGCGAAGTCTAGATTGTTTCCCTGACTGCACGTGAATGGTTTAATGAATTTCCGTGTAAACCACCGTAGCTTCGTAAACACGGCCTGTTTTGCCTCATTCGGCATGTCTTTGAATGTTGCAAAGATTTCGTCGCGAAGATAATTTGGCAACCCCAATTCGGCCAGTGCCATCTCCAAGTCTTCCTTTTTGCCGACGGCTGAAATCAAGTCAACAAGCTCTTTGATAGTTGGCGTATCCCAAGACTTCACCGGTTCTCTCGGGTCACGACTATAGTAAAGCGCCCCCTGCATCTCACTGATGATGCTCGCGAGCCTCGGGCCCCAACTTTCTGAGCCGGCTATTCCTTTGACTGTTTCTCGTGTGATGCGTGAGAAGTTGTCTTGCATTGCTGTTGCGCGTTGGTCGCGTTCGCGTTCGGTGTTGTATTTTGGTAGGGCGAGTAGGTTCATTCCCCATGGCGAATCGATTGGATTAAAGAATAGGGTATACTGAAGGGCTTCTTCCGGCAATTTTTCTTTTAGTCTCTCGCTGAGGTCCCCGTGTGGGTCGACTAGAAAGATGCTACCACTAAATTTTCCGTTGGCCATAAGTGATGTGAGGCTGAGAATTATGTGTCCGATGAGCGTTGACTTTCCGGCTTGTGTTTTGCCTAGCAGGTAAGTGTGTAACATCAGTTGTTCGGGCGTCAGACGAAACGGTTCTTTGTCATGGTAGCGTACGCCCACTTCAATAGCCTCTCCAGCCGGTACTTCTGGGTACTCGACTATCGCGGAGAAGGCTGTTCGTGTCCACTCGATGCTGGGAAGGTTTCTTTCTCCCGCTCTGACTGGTAGATGCACGAAGAGGCCTAACTCGTTGCTGTTCATTAGGAGATACGGTATCGGAAAGTTCTCGTTAGCGTACGTTTCATCGAAACCACGTTTCAGGTTGGTAACATATCTTTGGATGAGGCGCACAGGATCCGCGCCCCTGCTGCGACTGACCATCATGAAGAGTGCTTCTGCATCGTCGACGTTTCTTCCGATGTCTACTTCGAATGGTGCGGGGTCCAAAACCAAGTATCCGCCCTTCTTGCCTCTGAATGAAAGGAGTGCTGCGCGGAGTTCATCGATGCCTTGAACTAGTTCATCTTGGCTGGTGCTGAAGATGACTATGCGAATAACTGCGCAGATGTTGGGTTCACGGGCGGCTTCCAGTACTTTTGTGGCGGATTCTTTTTCAGTGGTTGTCAGCGTATCTTCGATGGTCACCGGTCCTCGTCCGTGTTCAGTGCCACGTAGTGCTTCATGAGCTCGCGGTTGCTTGATTTGGCCATATATTCTGGCCCAAGGGGACCAGTCGTAGCTTGCCCACCCGATGCTGATCCAAACGTGGATAGGCTGTTCCATATTGCTTAAGGACTGAAGTGCGTTAAGCAGATGGTACAAACTGTCGTCTTCTAGGGTGAGATCTTCGAACGCTTGGAACGGCTGGTATTGCCGGCAGTTGAGCACTTTGAAATATTGTCCTTTCTTCAGAAAAGGGGGCAGAAGTGTTGTGACATCGATGCCTTCTCTATCTTCCGTGCGATGCGCGTGCCTGCTGTGCTGTGTGCCCTTGAAGGTTGATCGTACCCGTTCAGCATAGTAGTTCAGGTCTGAGCGTGTAGTAACGGCGACTAGGTCAATCTGTTTACCGGCGTTGCACCAGATTTCCCACCATCTTGGTTGACTGCTGGTGAGGGTTCTGCAACAGGTCACAACATTCTTCTCTGTTATCGTGCCTTTCTCTGTGGCCATGGGAGTTTGAAATGCCGTTGCAGTCAGACCCTTTCTTGCAAGCGCATTCGCACGTGCTCTCAGTTGATTGATGTAAACGTCATCAAGTCTTGTGAATGATTGACCTGTCTTATCTGACATGCGAGTCTCCTCGGAACTCTATCGTCTTTGCTGTAAAAGGAAGGCATAGAGCAGGTGACCATGTTGTGGCAAGTATCAAGAGCCAATCAATCATGATGGAAATATGAGGGGGACCGCTATGCCGCCTAGAGTCGCGATTACTCCCACAGCGAGCCAGAGTGGGTTTCTTTCAGATGCTGAAAGGTACGTGAATAATGCGAGCCATGTGAGGATGTACGTGGTGATGGCGGGGAGTGTGGTGAGGTAGTAAATGATCGGGATTGTTATAGCTATCTGCATTGTTCTGTATATCAGCAATCCTCCCGTAGCTTGCATCAGTACAAACGCGATCGGTGACGTACTAGCGGTTCCTGTTTGGGGGCGTCGTTCTTTGATGCTGAAAGCCTGCAGCACCATTGAGGTGAGAAAAATAGTCACCACGACTGAGGCTAGCGTGATGAGGTCAATCCAGTCTAGCAAATGCGTGAAGCTTCCCGCCAACGCTGCTTGCCCAAGAACGAATATTGTGAATGTGCATGCAGGCATCGCATAGTTGTAAACGCATGCTGCTGTGAACGCGTACACATAATCCCACCTTGTTTCTGACCAAGGGCTTAGCCAATGCACGAAGAGTAGAGGGAGCGGCGTAGCGAGGAATACTGCGAATGAGTAGACTGATGCAATGGTCCAAGAGTTTGTTATGACGGCGGTTGTTGATGGGCTCCAGTAAAGCAAGGCGGCGACGAGCATGAGCAGGATCGCTGCGGGTATAATCGTGATGGCTACGATGATACCGATCAGCGGGTCGCTTTCTTCTTCACTGGTTCCTTCTTTTCGCCGGGAAGCCAATCTTCAATCTCCCATCCTTTCCGAGCGGTTTCGGGGCGTTCTCCTCTGGCCCATACGTAGTAGATGACGGGCAGCAATGGAAGTGCGATAGGAAAAATCGTTTGCAAGGCTCCAAGATATGCCAAATGTTTCGCCTCATACCTGCCATGATGTGCCGGCCACTTGATGCTGAAGGCCGTGAACCAGGCGCTCATCCAGCTGGCTAGCATGAGCCAGAACACTGCTTGAAAGAGAGGGGCAGGGTTGAGTACGAGTGGCTGTGCTGCAGTCTTGCTAGAGTGAATGAGGCCACCGTAGCTGTACATTTCCCAGTATGCGGAGAAAACGGCTCCCAAGTTTCCGAGTGGGACAAGCATCGTGAATGCGGCAAGGGTCCAACAGAATATTCCTATTCCTACGACCGACGCAATCAGACGGGTGTGCATGCAAAGGTCAGGCTCCTGAAGTTTCCGCTACAATTTTGAATGTGAAGACTTCTGCGCCTGTAGTGTAGATCGTGACTGCATACTCGTTGTTTGGAGGGATGGATGCTGAAATGCTTGATAGCTCCGTGAACTGGATGGTTGCAGATGTTTGGCTTGTCAGAACTAGGCCTTGAGATGTGACTCCGGAACGTGCCGGGTCGCTTGTGGTCACACTGGTCGCCTCGACGGTGACCACTGTGCCATTGGCGGTTTTGTACTTGATTTGGACTGGGCTCGCAAAAGTCATGTTGGCGAGGCCTTGTTGCCCGATCCGCCCGGCTTGGATAATGACTGTGGTGGTGCCGGTATTCATGAAAACTAGAGTAAGAGCGCCATTGCCAGTGGTGGGGTTGACGTAGAGTCGTGATTGGCTGGCATCGATTGAAGTTATCCGGGTGAGACTTTCAGTCTGTTGTTTCATCATCACTATGCCAACCCCAGCTGCAGCGATCGCAATTATGACGAGAAACAGGGCCGCGAGGATGTTGCTAACGGCTCGTCTTTTTCTAAGAGCTCCTCTTCTGCGAGCTACCATGTGATTGTCACAGCCACTTGATTGACGGTGATGTCGATTAGATCTCCCGCACTCAGTACGGGTAAGGGAACCGACTGATCCAGTGGATGCTCATCAGGCCCGTTGCCTGTCTGAACATAGAGCGCAGGATTGGCTCCCCCGCTGGGAGCCATGAATCGAAGATGCTCGCCGACGCTTGTTGTCTTAGATGATAATGTAAAGGCGCCTGAGCCACCCTTACCTGATGAATCCAAGCGGAAGACGTAGATGGTGATGCTTAGCATGCTCGTTGTTTTCGTGATGGCTACATAGGTAGCTGTCCTAAGGTCGGCGTACGTGTAACCTGTGGTGGAGTAATGGTACACAGCGTCAATGTAGGATGGTGTCGTTGCGTATGCCCGTGCTCTGTCACCCCTATCAAAGACCCAGGTCTCACCATAGACTGCGTTGGCGGTTTGGTATTGGAGCTGATTGTAGAGCCCTTGGTAGAGAGTGATGGTGTTTCCTCCACCAACATCAAATCGAACGATGCAGATGCCTTGCTGTGTTAAGGTGAAGGAGCCGAACTGGAGAGGGGTTCCTAGAGTCGTCTGGCCTCCGTGTGATGCATGTTCGCGAATGAAGTCGCCAGCTTGCTCAAGCAGCGTGGTTGCGTATGCAACTTCTGAAGCGTAGTTTTGACGCTGCAATTGGGTATTCTCATAGGCAACTACTCCTATGATGATTGCGATCAAAACTACTGTGATAATCATTTTCTGTATCATCTGAAACGCCATGGTTTTTCGCTTCTTCCATAACTCTCTAGCTGCTGTTCACCTGGATGATTTTCTCGAAGACGTTGATTGCCTTGTCTGGGGTGCCGACTGTCAGGAGTTTTGTGGTTCCCTCGTATGTGACGCCCACTTTGATTGGCCCGTTGGAGTAGGAGTACTGCGTAAAGCTTGTTGTCGTGTACGTGAGAACGAAGTAGCCTTGGCGGGTAAGCAGAGGCTCCGCTCGCACCAATTCAACTATGAGAATTTGAACATCGACTGTGCCATCAGCGTTCACATGCGAAGTTACGACCGGCTGTGTCTCCACGACCGCGTGTGTCGTTCCGTTTGCAGAGAAATGATAAGCAATCACGGCATCATCCAAGGTTGACGCATAGGCAGCGACTGATCTCGTTCCCTTATCACTCACTGACGTTGAGCCATACATCATATACGGCGAAGCATATTCGAAACGGGCAAAGTGATCATTCGAATAAGCAGACATCGTGCTGTTTTGCTGGTCAATCAACACGATCGTGAGAGGGGTGCCGTTAGTGTAGGTGAAAACGCCGAACCTGTAGCTGAACTGAATCGCTGTCGACGCTTCCTGGCCCTCTGCGATGCGCTGGATACCGTATGCGAACTGTGCCATGGTGTTGCCAGCATATACTGCTTCAGATGTGACTGCTTGATACGAAGCAAGGCTTGCGGCTGCCGAGAAGCTGCCTACGATGAGGCAGGTTAACGCAGTGAATAATACGATGGTCTCAATGATCTCCACTATGTATCCCCGGCTGCAGCTTGTCGGCTTTCACGCGGTGGTGTCTGTTGCGTTTTTCCGAATCTTTCATGATCATGTCGACGGCAGGGCTGTTGGGGCCAAGTGCTTCTTTCAAGCTGTCCTCAACTGCCTTCTTGGACAGCTTATGTTTTGTCATGTGACTGACCACAAAGCGGGAAAAGGAGAAGTCTACTCGGTTTTTCCTTTGGCGGGTGTCTCGTTTTCGGTTCCAGAAGTAGTTCGAGTGGCGACTGCATGCTTGACCTTGGCGCTATAGTCCTCTGCAATCGCGTAGATGGTTGCCTTCATCGTTGCGGCGATATTCTTCGCGATCCTTCTATTCAGTTCCTCGCCAGCTTGGCGGATGATTAACATAACAGGATTGTTCTCTTCTTCTTCAGCCTTCGCCGTAAAGAGCTTCTCCATTCTGTCAAGCCGCTCAAACAGGGGGGCAAATGCTTGGTTGAAGTCACTGCTGGAATCAGGTGAACGCGCGCCGCTTGAGTCAAAACCGGGCGTCGACGATAACGTGCTGCGTACTGAAGGAAGACCGATACTCGCAGGGCCTCTGGATAACAGCCTATCCACTTTTTCTGACAAGCTAGCGAAGGATTGTTTCTGTCCACTCACGTTTTCTTCTTGCTGCGTGAATCGTCGTTTTGACTCGCCGATGAATTCCTTTAGGACAGCCTCCGTTTCGTCTTGGCGATTAGTGAGCTTCTCGAGAGCAGAGGACTCAAAGTCTTCGTCGTCTCCTTTCTCATCATCGCTTGTTTTACGTTTCCTACCGCGGCCCAAAAGGTCCATGCAATCATTCACC
>Ga0315282_10015980_pt1 | contig 11012 bp, 17 predicted proteins | sample YL17G07_20_MG_FD_203693 | JGI IMG/M metagenome (GOLD analysis project Ga0315282, IMG submission 203693) | Sediment microbial communities from Yellowstone Lake, YNP, Wyoming, USA - YL17G07_20 | ecosystem: Environmental > Aquatic > Freshwater > Lake > Sediment | place: USA: Wyoming | collected...
AGATCCAGGCGCGAATATTCTGGCCTGAGCCATAGATCGGAAGAAACCTTTCACGAAGCAGGCCGAGAAGACAGTCTAGCCCTCTGGTGAGGATTCGACCATAGCCGCGTGCGATGAGAGCAAGACTCAAAGGCTGTGAATTCACAGCTTGGCGTTATGTTGAATCAGGCTTCTGCTCGCCTTAGGCCGAGCTCCTCCAGTCTTTGGAAGTGTTCATCACGTGTCTTCAACGTGAGGTTCCGTGCTATCGCGGTTGCAGCTACAAGCAGGTCCGCATCAGGTATTAGTGTGGCTTTCTCCTTGAGACCACAGTAGATCTTGCAGTAGGTTTCGATTATCTCGTTGTCCAGGTTCTGCAGGTTGAAGGTTTCTTCAAGCAGTTTCTTGACTCGTCCTCTCTTCTCGACCTCAAGTCCTCTCAACACCTCGATCAATGTGACGATCGAAATGCTTCCGGCCTCGTACTTTCTCTCACGCAGCAGTTCTGTCAGCTTCTCCATGACTAAAGTCAGGAGCTTGCAACTTTGAGGTGTCGGATGTTGCCAACTTGCCTCTTCATCTTGCATGTCGAGCCTGCTGACGGAGGCTCCAGTCGGAAGAATCTGGCTTCCGGGGCCGCCTTCCGACAGATGTTCACGTTCGCGATTGGATTCGTACCGGGAACGCCGTTCCCAGCGGGAGAAACGTTTGTTTGAAGAAGTATTTGATTTAGAGAGTTCCGCGAAGGTATTCCGCAATTCCTCTCCATGCCTAAAGACAGGAGTTTCATTGCGGCGATTCTGATGAGCAGTGTGGAAGCATGAATTCCCGCGACTTCAGTCGAGGAGCGAGTCAAAGGAAATGTCTGGAGAGAGAGCGGGCGACGGTTCCCCGAAACGGCCTTATAGCTACGTCGTGACGTAGCTGCACAGCGACCCACAATGGGGAAATATGCCGCGATCTCCGTTCCCGCGGACATCAAGAAGGTCTTAGAGAAGGCCAAAGGCAGACATGAATGGGGAGAGTTCTTGTTCAGTCTCTACTCTGAGGCAAGCGGACTCAGCAGCAGGAGGGCCTTCGAGGAGCTGGCGAACTTACTCACGACGGAGGATTTGGAATCCATACTCAAGTCCAGCAGAGAATTCAGAGAGAGACTTGCGTTCAGTTGATTCTCTCCGCGACTGAAGTCGGGGGATTCATGCTTCCACTCTGCTCCTCTGTAGGGTGGGCATTCCGTTGTTGCGGTTCCACCCGCTATCGATCCCAGTGTAGAAGCATAGGCCAAACCATTGGCCTGACAGCGTACCCGCCGCAGCGGGCCGCCATATTCGAGACGCTGACCGCGTTCCAGTTCCACTCGAGCCTCCGCTCCTGATTCTCAGATGGGCACCTTATTCGAGGCTTCGGGCATCTCAACCACATCTGAGCCTACTGTCCCTTTTGGGATTGTCTCATTCGGTCCTAGCAGATTCGGCGTGTGTGCGAGACATTTAAGCTGCCAGGGGCTCGCTTACTCCACGACCAGAAGACGGGAGCTTGCGCTCGCCCAGTTATGGTCAACCAGAACCAGGCGCAGCCTATCGGGTAGCAGTATAGGGTCCCCTCCGAGAAGGCTTGAAAACTCTTCTGATGCCACTCTGGCTAGCGATCTGAGCGAAGCCCTCTCGGACTTCATTCTCTTATCAACTGGGAATACTTGTCCCCTAGGGCCTCCCTGAGTTCCTCAAGATTCATTTCGAGTTGGAGAGCAGAAAGGTAGTCCTCGTATGCGGGATGCTCCTTAAGCTCACCCCTCTTCATCTTCATCTCAATCTCCCCGGCTCTGGCGACACCATACGTCGACAATACCCTTCGCAATTCCTTCTTATTGGACACAAACTCCCTTGTCAGCAGCTCAACCTCATGCTCAAGCTTCGTTAAGGGATCTTGGCCTATTTCCTCAACGATTCCCGTCCCTTCACACCTCTTAACGACTCACAAACAAGTGGAGGCTAGAAGCCCTTAAGCAATGTGTTCACGAGTCGGTCCTGCGCCCGCGGACAGAATACGGGAAACGCGACGGCCTCCTCGCGCCGTATTCCAGCATAGAACCATAGAGGTGAATTATGGCGGGTTTCTGCTCGCATATCCTCCTCATTATCTTAACACGACCGCCTGATAGAAACATGGCGAGCGCAAACCCCTGAACTCTATGGAGACGGAGCCAATCGCGCCGGTCACGACTCCGTTCGCAACGGCTGAGAAAGCTGCTCGCCCAGTTATGGTCATGGCATAACACACGTGTCCGGCTTGGGGGGAATGTTTACAGAAAGCGCGGCAACAAAGCCCACGCTCTTTACGCGCTTCGATTCAACTCTAAACATTCTTATCACTGACACATCAGAGTGGATAGCTCACTGACATCTTTCTGAAGTCTACTAACCATGATTCTGAACTCCGTGGATCTCCATAGCATTTCCGTGTCCCCATGTCGATGATCTTGACTCAACTCGCGAACTCCCTCTGCAGTTCTTCATAGCCGTCAGGTGTGCCTATGTCCCACACGTAGCTAGCCAACACATAGCCGTAGACCTCCTCTTGCCTGCAGAGCCAAGCTATGAAATTGCCGGGTTCATCCCTGTTTCCGCCAATGCCCATGTACTGTTTGGTTCTGAGTAGCGACTCGTACGGTAGAATGTAGATGCAAGCTCCGACCAGGGTTGTTGTGGGTTTCTTCGGCTTCTCCTCAAAGCTGATGACTCTATTGTCGTTTCCCAGCGTCACAACGGAGCCCAGTTTGACTTGCTCAAGGCTCTTCTGATGGTAGACCACCACGACCGCCTTCCGCTTCTCTCGATAGAACTCTAGCATTCCATTGAGGCTCGATGTGAAGATGTTGTCGCCGCAGATGATAAGGTAGTCATCAGGCTTGAGCTTTGGAGCGAGCTGAGCTAGGGCCCCGACGGCTCCGAGCTTCTCCCTTTCGCTTCTCGACTGCTCAACCACGAGTTCGATATTTGTCAGATGCTTGGAGGTTAGCCATGACTCGAATGCTAGCTTGAACTTGATATTGGTCGTGAGCAGTATCTTCTCTGGGGCTATCTCCGTAAGCTTGTCCAAGATGTAGTCGATCGCGGGTCTACCCGCGATGGGCAGCAGACTCTTCGGCAGTTCGGCCGCCACCTGTCCCATCCTCTTCGCGTAGCCTCCAGCAAGAATGATAGCCCTCATGATCTTCACTTCTGCAACTATCTATCAACTATCGCTTTCCATGGCGCCCGTTACTAACAAGCCTCCGCGTTAATTCCTTGAAGCTGCTCATCTAACGTTGCCACGTTCGATATTTCGTTACCCCTGCAAACAGCTATGCTTGTGCAATAATTGAAGCTGAGCTTGCTTTTTCGTTGCTGCCTGAAGATCACCCATGCCGCCTCGAACAGACCTTCGTCAATCCCAACTAGGTAAGTAGCTCCAGGTGGCGTTTCACCCAACTTCGTCACTCGTGCAAGACTCTTGGTGGCCGGATGGCATCTTACTGAAGATTCTCTTGATTCCTTTCACTGCGTCGAGGGCTCTGTCATTTGAGTAGATCTCTGTGAGTTTGAGCCTCTCCATCTGTGCAACGTACACTCTATCGAAGAACTCTAGGCGAGGGTAGGAGCACTGAAGCTCTTTGGCTCTCAGTTCATCGGTGTAGGTCGTCTCGCACTTTCTGAGGCTAGAGTAGAACTCGACGGCATCCAGGAAAATGTCCACATCGGGCTTTCTCTTGAGATACTCAAGCGCATCCAAACGCATCAATGCGTGTATGCCTGAAGAGGCGCTTCTGTGTGCTTCGTCGTGTTCAGTCAGAGCCTTGGATAACGGTGGTTTTTCATGCCCGGCCTTTGGATACGCCTGTAGTCATCGAGGAATCCGATGCGATTGGGGCTCTTGGCTGCAACAGTTCTTGTTGCGCCACTTGACCTGTGATGCAAAAGGTTAATTCGAGATCTACGTTCTTCATGTGGCGATGAGAGAGTTGACAACGCTGCTTGTCGACAAGTCTCAACTGGCCCTCATACGGGAGACCAGGGATCTCTTGGAACAACTATTGGAGACTATGGACATGATGAAAGACAAGAAGCTGATGCGTGAGATAGCACTCTCCAGAAGGGAAGCAAGAGCAGGCAAGACTCGGGCTTTTCGTACCCTGCTCGGGGAACTAGGCGTTGAAGCCCAGATATAGGATCGTTCACACGCCCAGATTCGAACGGCACTTCAGGAAGCTGAGCTCCGAGTCGCAAAGAAGGGTTGCCGAGAAGGCATTGCTTCTTGAAATTGATCCGGCTGCTGGAAAGCCTCTTCACGGGGACCTGAAGGGTCTGTTTTCTCTAAGGGTAGGCCGGTACAGGGTCGTGTACGAAATTCAAGATCAGCGAATCATACTACATATGGTGGCCCACAGGAGAGCAGTCTACCGTAGCTGAATTTGCGAAGACATGGGGTCGGGTTGGGAGCGATCGAGAGTTCAGGTCCGCGAAGTTGATCCTTGAACCATTATCTTCGCTTTCCGCGAAGCTGGTCTCTTCTGAGCCGATCTTGTTCAGAGTTTCTGCTCGTGCCCAGCCTAGTTTCAATAGCTTGTTGTCCGTCTTGGGTACCGTGACTTCTTCGATAATTATTCAAGGCTCAAAGGTTCCAGATCTTTCGGTCTGTCTCTTTCATGTATCGTAGGTGCTCGTCTATGATCTTGTCGAGTCTACCGTCATCGATCGCGCGCATAATATCGTCGTAGTTTGTTACGTCGATGATGGGTGGTTCGCCGTAGTGGTACCACTCATGCTCGCTCGCTGCGGGTGTGAACGTGTGGTCACGGTTCCAGTGGTAGTCATACCATCGGATGTGTTCCCAGAGCCAATGTGCGTCGTCGCCGTCCTGTAGGAGTTGATCTCGCGCATCGCGGTAGGGACAGTGGAAGTAGTTGAGGATCTCGCATGTGCGGTTGTTCACCTCGGCGAGCTCATTATAGATTCGCCATTCCACTTGTCGTATGGCATCATCTTTGCGGAAACTTGACGTGTATGGTTCGCCTGCTTCCTGGTACCATCTCTCTTTGGCGGTTTCTCCTCCGTTCTCCTGCCAGTATCGTGTGTGGCGGTCAAGTTCTTTCTTCGCATCTTGGGCTCGCTGAATCACGCAGCCCCAGCAGACCATCTTGCCATAGGTTGCATCTTCAAGTTTTTCCAGGAGTTCGGCATAGTCGCGGAGATAGTCCTCGGGGACACTCTTCCCGTAAACTATTAGGAGGGAGTACTTGTCAGGTAGCTTCGTCCAGTCTCCCCATTTCCATTCCTCCGCGTGGACGACGCGTCTGCCGCGGAATCGCCAAACGCGTGGTGCCCGGTCAACCGTCCGCCGGAGTCTCTTCATCTCGCGTTTGATCTGCTCGATCCTCAACGTCGCCTTCATCCAGTCGGGCGAGTGTGAGCGCCTTCAACTCTGCGATCTGTTGTTTGAGCGTCTCGATCTCGACGTCGCGTAGTACGGCGTTGGAGGCTTGCGCTGCTGCGATGACGATCCTTGACCACTTGATCCGATCCGGCGCAGGCGTCTTCGGATTCGTTACACGCTGCATGGCGATCTCGAGGATCTCGCGCAGTCGCTCTAGGAGCCACTGACGGCTTGCTTCCTGAACGTCCTTGAACATCTGCGATTTGGCTTTGTCGAGAACTGGAACGGATGACTGGACAGCCACCATGGAGGAAGGCTCCACATGCTCGGGCACGCCTCTGTTTAGGCGGCTCAGGATCGAATCACAGATCTCAGCGACAAGCAACTCCAATTCACGTTCTCCCCCAACGCCCACAGTGAACCTTCGGCCAGGCTTGAGGGAGGACACTCGACGCATCCTGCACGTCACACCCGCACACGCCATGAAGGGTTCTCCCGCGGCTAGCATTTCAGTGGAAGAGGTAGCTGCAAGTAATCAAACCAGTGACATTTCAAGCCACAGCCGCCGTGAGGACCGTGCCCATCGCACCCGCGACAATCAGCAGAGCCACAACCAACAAGCCTCACGGAGAAGTATCAGCGAACTGCATGAGAACGGTCCACACGCTCGAATGACACCTAGAACAGTGCGTCCGCAGGCTCAACTTCCAGTCTTCCACGCGTACAAATCCATCACAAGCGTCCCGCGCACGCTCCAGTCGTCCGCGCGACAATAGCGTCCGCTCCGCGAGCAAACGGGATCGCGCCCGCCATGGTGACTCGTCATCCGGAGGGAAGCGCCACGCAATGGTCGCTCCGATAGTATTCAGTCAACCAGTGGGCGCCACCACCACTTGTTGGTGACGTACCAGTCAATCGTTTTTTGAAGTCCGTCCTCGAACGTTAGTTGTGGTTTCCAGCCTAGGCCAGCGGTCTTCTCGCAGTCTAGGGAGTATCTGAAATCGTGGCCGGGTCTCTCGGCAACGAACTCTACCATCGTTTCGGGAAGCGATAGACGACGGAGGATCTCGCATGCGATCTCGATGTTCTTCCTCTCGTTTCCTCTTGGCTGAACTTTGGGATCAGCTACTTAGGGCGCTGATTCGACCCGTGGTTGCTTGTGTTGTGCATTGGGTCGGGCTGCGCGGTGATGCTGAGAGGCTGAGGATGGGCGCTGGGGTGTCCGCTAGGTCATAAGCGTCTCGATGGTGCTTCTCAGTTTTCTTCCCTCGCGTTCATATCTGAGGCCCAGATAGTGGTATTCGACTCGACTTTCCTTCACGGTCCTGAGAAGAACGTCTACACAATGCGTTGTGGGATCGAACTTCGCTGTCAGATCTTTGAGGATTTCAGGTTTCCAGTCGGAGTAGAGTAGAAGTGAGAGTATGTCTATCCTGTCCTTCAAGCCTTTCTCTGAACCCCATCTCTCGCGTGCAGCCTGGGATTTCAGCAGCAGCAGGACTTCCGGCAGTGCGACATCGTACTGATCGATTCCTGTGAACCATTGATTCTGAAACAGTGCCTTTACTGGAACGATGAGGTTTGATTCGAAGGGCGTGTAGATGTCGACCTCCACATCTCCCATCTTCGCTTCGAACTTGCGCAGTCGTGGGTTTCTTCCGATGAGCACGTTCTCTTTCTGCAGCTGAGCTTGCAGCGTGTAGAAGTTGTCTTGATCGATGCAGAGATCTATGTCTCTGCTCTTGAGCTTCCGCGCCCAGAGGTAGACGGCCCACCCCCCGATCAAGATAAACCGTGATAGCTCGCGGAGACGGGCTAAGGCCGCCCAAGACTTGTCGACTGCCTCATCACGCCACATGCTGGATCCCTACGCCACTGCCAGATTCGGGAACGAGTTAATCATGTCCCTCAGGAAGGGCTGGCACTCGGGCCCGTCGGCGGCATAGATGTCGACGTAGACCTGAGGAATGCACGCCAGACCTTGCGTTGATGTGGATATGAGATGCGGGTCATCGACCGACAGCGCGAACATGTTCGGATTCGTCTTGCGGATCTTGTTCCCGCGGAACTTGATCCACTGATCGAATGCTGGCCTATTCGTGACGTAGAAATGGATTCTGCCGTATTCGGCTGGCCGTCTCCCAGTCAGCTTCACCCAAGCTGGGAAACCGGTCAGGATGAGGCTCGCCGGAAGGGTCCTCTCCGCTCCTTCTAGGTCATCGATCCTGAACGACCTCCATATGTCACCTGCAAGGCGCCGTTCCGCCGCCCACAGATTCAGCACCCGCCCCGGCGCTAATATCCGCAAACCGTAGCGGCCTGCTTCTACTGCGGACGCCTCTTCCAGCTTGCGCACTACCTTGTTCGTCAATCCAGTCGAGACGCGTGCCGCTTTGGCGATCGATTTCTGGGGGACCCGATCGGTGCCCCTCATGGATAAGAGCAATATTTCGCGGTATACGGCCTCAAATCTCCGCAAATGAGCTCGTTTCACTCTTGGACCGGCTAGCTATATAAGTAATTCACCATAGGGTGAAAGAGGCCTCCACAGGAATGGCGGATCGCAGCTTGACTCTCTCCACGACTAAAGTCGGGAGCTTGCGCTCGCCCCACTATGGTCAAGAATACACCAGAGAGTTGCGGCTTTTGAAGCGACTTGCGCCTTGATGCTTATCTTCAGCCAAGTTTGTATGCGAGTTCCTGCCCCCGGAGGCCTTCAATACAGCCTTTAGGCTTCAACCGATCACGCGGTCGTGATGCCCTGCCCGGTTGCGTCGAGCCAGACGCGTTTTATGCCTTTGACCGCATCCAGCTCCTCGTCTTCGCTAACGATCGAGGTTATTCCCACCTTATCCATGGTTGCCAGATGTATTGCGTCAGAGGGTTTCACGTCATATTCGGTCAGATACCTTTCCGTTGCTTGAAGATCCTCTTCGGCTATCGGTATGATCTCGGTGTACGGTAGAAAGGCCCGTCTAAGAAAGTCTATAGTCATAGCGTATGGGACTGCATAGCGCCTCCTAGAAACATGCAGCGTCTCGTCTAGGACTAGCATGTTTGTGAAGAGACGCTCTCTGAGGAGAGATTTGAAGAATCGGTCTATTATTGGTCGCTCCTCTCCGGTGACAGTGTTGAGATAGATTACGAGGTTAGCGTCTAGGAATAGCTTCGGCATGCTTCTCCTCGAACTCCATCTCCAAGTAGACCGTCTTCAGTTCTCCCAGTCTAGGCCCTCTGATCCCTTTGGCTTTCAGCTCGGATAGGTGCCTCTCAATCACCCGCTCAGTTTCTTGTGGGGATGGCCTTCCCCTGATGAGAACTCCGTCCTCCTCAGGTTCGATTACGATGACATCTCCTTCCTTCAATCCGTACCTGTCCCGAAAGACCTTTGGGATCAGGATTTGTCCCTTTGGTCCTACCTTAATCCTCAGCTCGACCAAGGCAGATCGAGTAAAACTCTGGTCCTACAAATTTAAACCTTGTTACTACCTATGCTGAGACCTCTGTCTAGGGAGTCTGCGAGACCTGTGTCGACGAGTCTACCATCACAGTATCGGGAGAGGCGTAATCATCATCTCCACCGACAAGTTGGGGAGCTTTCTAGCGCCATTCCCTTTCTTATGTCGAAAGGCTCTCAACAGCCTCAATCGACAAGGCGACGCCACCACCACTGATTGGCCGTGTACCAGTCAATTGTCTTCTGAAGCCCGTCCTCGAAGCCCACCTGAGGCTTCCACCCTAGGCGATGAATCTTCGCGCAGTCCAGAGAGTACCTAAGATCGTGGCCGGGGCGATCGCTCACGAACTCTATCATCGTTTCGGGAAGAGCCAGTCGATGAAGAATCTCCTTGGCGATCTCGATGTTCTTCCTCTCGTTTCCGCCGCCGATATTGTAGATCTGCCCCTTCTCTCCCTTCTCCAGAACCATGTGAATTGCTCGACAATTGTCCTCCACGAATATCCAGTCTCTCACGTTCTCTCCCGTCCCATAGATCGGGAGACGCTTTCCGCGCAACGCATTAGTAATCAGTCTAGGGATGAACTTCTCAGGATGCTGGTTGGGGCCGTAGTTGTTCGTACTCCGCGTCACGGTCACCTCAAACCCGTACGTGACGTGGTATGCGTTGACTAGTAGGTCCGCGGCTGCCTTGCTCGCTGAGTACGGACTAGAAGGGTTGAGCAAATCGGTCTCCACGAAGGATCCCTCGACACGGCTGCCGTACACTTCGTCCGTGCTGATCTGTTGAAACCTAGCGCCAGACTTCCGGCACGCCTCAAGGAGGACCTGTACTCCAAGAACGTTCGTCTCGACGAAGACGCTTGGCGTCTGGATGCTTCGGTCCACATGAGACTCGGCTGCGAAGTTCACGACAGCATCCGCTTTCTTCACGAGCGACCCTACAAGCTTACGATTTCTGATATCGCCTCTGATGAACTTGTGGCGTTTCTCGCCGCGTAGGTCTTTGATGTTGTTCAGGTTCCCTGCGTACGTGAGCTTGTCCAGATTGACTACGGCACAGTTCGTGTTGTTGAGTAGGTGGCGTACGAAGTTGCTACCTATGAAACCTGCTCCGCCGGTAACTAAGATCCTATCCATGCTTCAGACCCGGCGCAAGGCCCCAATCGTATGGGATCTGTTTCGTGTCGGGTGGAAGTCTGAACTCGTCAGGTTCCTTGTAGTTGTACAGTTCAGTTGGCATGTTTATCACGTAAGCCGTCTCCTCTCCTATTCCTTTGAACCCATGATAGACGAGCGGCGGGATCTTCACGAGGAGAGGTTTCCGATCGCCGAAGAAGACCTCCGCGAGCTGCTTGTATGTCTTGGAGGATTTGCGGGAATCATAGAGCGCCAGCTTGAGCATACCTTTGATGCAGGTCATGTGGTCTGTCTGTTTCTTGTGATAGTGCCAAGCCTTCACTACGCCTGGATACACGGTCGTCAGGTATGCTTGGCCAAACTTCTCATAGACGTCCCAGTCAGATCGCATCAGCTCCATGAGCCACCCACGTTCATCCGGAATCAGCTTCAGTTCCCGGAGGACAACACCTTCAATCATCTGACTCGTAGCTCCAGCCAGACATAGTGCGTCAACCCAACTTTATTATCCCTTAGCATCCCTCTGCATGCGATTTGGACTGGCAATTTGCGAGCTGATCTAGCTTACAGACCGACCGCCTCGGGGTGCCCACAAGTTGCCGGTTATCCTACCAAACTGGGGTGCAATGCACTCTTGTTTTTCGACCCAGAAATCATTAGAGCCCTCTCCCGAATCCTCCACGTAAGCACACACTCAGTTCCCCAAGTTGTGAGTATGCGAGATGTGATTTGACGACAGTAAGGGGAGGAATCGCTGGGAAAGATTTTTTACGATGTAAACGTTTCTGTTTACAGGGGTTATCGTTCGTGGTGCAGGTCCAAGTAAGGATGCCAGAGAAGAGCGTTCAGGAGATAGACAAGTGGGTAGCGGAGGGAAGGTTCGCGAGTAGGAGCGAGGCGATAAAGACCATTGTCGCCATGCATCAAGAAAGGGAGCGTACAAGAGAATTCTACAAGCTCCTCCTAGAACGAAGCAGAGAGGCCAAGGAGAAACCAGAGATTCTCCTATCTTTAGAGGAAGTCA
>Ga0315282_10015981_pt1 | contig 11012 bp, 9 predicted proteins | sample YL17G07_20_MG_FD_203693 | JGI IMG/M metagenome (GOLD analysis project Ga0315282, IMG submission 203693) | Sediment microbial communities from Yellowstone Lake, YNP, Wyoming, USA - YL17G07_20 | ecosystem: Environmental > Aquatic > Freshwater > Lake > Sediment | place: USA: Wyoming | collected...
TCGATCCTGGGCTACATTGGCAACTGCAATCAGAACCCACACATATTCAAGTGGACAGCCTCCGCAGACCAAATCCTGCGCAAGATGGCCAAATGTAAAGAAGCGTTAGAGACAGTACACTAGCTGAGGTCTTGGGCGCGGAACCTCAAGGTCAGGCGTTCGAGCCGCTGTTCGAAGATGACCGTGAACCGGTCGAAGAAACCCTCGCGGCCGAGCAGGCCGGGCACGCGTAGGTTGGCGAAGGCACAGTGACACGAGAAGGGATTGCCCGCGTCGCCTGCAGAATCAGCGCGCAGTCGCGAGGAGGAACCTGGGAGAAGACTACGTTCTCTTCCTCGCCCAGCTCCCGCACCTTGCGGACCGCAGCCTCAAAGGTGCGCGCGACAGCGACCACCTCGTCGCGGGAGTCTTTCCTGAACGCGACCCAGCGGAACGGTACAGCCACCAGTTTCGCAGGACGAAATTGGATGGCAGTCCCGTCGCGTGCAGACAGGAGCGCGGGCCCCCGGGTGCGTCCGGGATACCGTACCGGGGATGCTCCGGGGTACCGTACCGGGGATGCTCCGGGATACCGTACCGGGGATGCTCCGGGGTACCGTACCGGGGATGCTCCGGGGTACCGTACCCGGGGTGACCCGGGGGGTCATGGTCGGATTTCGGGCATGCTCTTGGAGATGCGAGGGTTAGGGCCGGTTTTCGGGGTTTTGGAGAGTTGTCATAGTTGTAATGTCGGGTGCGTGTGGAAATTGGGATTTTGGCCCGAGAGACGGGCCCGCGCCACTGGCCCGAGTTCCCAGGTGGCAGGTGGCAGCGGGCGGAGCAGGCTGGCGGAGTGCGGACAAGTCAGAAGTCAGAGGGCAGAAACCAGAAGGCAGATGTGGCGGCTCGCCGCCGCAGGCATCCATTTCTTGACAGCAGTGCGGCGCGTGCTATCCTCGGCTCATGGCGACCAAATGCACGACCGCAGAGTCGCTTCGGTCCAGACGTAACGAAATCCTCGCCGTCGCGCTGAAGCACGGCGCTCGGAACGTGCGCATCTTCGGCTCGGTTGCGCGTGGCGCCGCCGGGCCGGCCAGCGACGTTGACATCCTGGTCGAACTGGAGCCGGGTCGAACCCTGATCGACCACGCCGCGTTGCTGCTTGAGCTTCAGCAACTCCTCGACTGCGACGTGGACGTTGTCACCGACCGCGGGCTGCGGCCGCGCATCCGCGACCAGGTTCTGCGCGAAGCCGTACCGTTGTGAGAAGCGACCGCGAGAGACTGCTCGACATCTTGGAGTCAATCGAGCGGATTGAGAAATATGCAGCCAGAGGCCGGCAAGCCTTCGAGCGCGACGAGCTGCTCCAGACCTGGGTCGTCCATCACGTGCAGATCATCGGTGAGGCGGCCGCCAAGCTGTCAGAACAGCTCTGCTCGGGCCACCCGGGCGTGCCGTGGGCTGAGATTGTGGCGATGCGGAATGTCCTGGTCCACGAGTACTTCGGTGTGGATGTCGAGGAAATCTGGGCCACGGTACAGCACGACCTGCCCAGACTGAAGCAGAAGCTTGCTGCCATCCTCGCCGAGCTCCCTCCTGTGCCGTAGCTCAGACCCAGGCCGCCAGCCGTCATCGGTTTGACACCTGCTTCGTATCCTCCGTAATCCCGCACGAGGCCACCACGCCGACCGGCCTTGACGAAAAGGCAAAGTGGGCTCCGGACTCGGGACACGATCCGAATTGTCGGACAATTCGGTCATGTCCCGAGGGCCGTTGACAGAGGTGAATCTGCCGGTATAGTAAGCTCCATCATGTCAAGCAAGCCTATGCTGGTCGCCGCGCTGTGCGCGCTAGCCGTCTGCTTCTGCGGCAAGGCCGACCTGGGCAAGACCGCCCGCGTTGAGGTTCCGCCGCTGCCCGAGGGCGAGACAGACACGTACCGCATCCTCGCCGGAGATGAGGAGATTGGAACGTACGTCATGGTCACGCACCGGGTCGGTTCAGGCGACGCTCAGGCGTGGCGGTTCGACGTGGTATCGAGAATCCAGCAGGGTTCGATTGAGACCGTCGATTCCGCGGTCGTGTTCGCGACGCGCGACAGCATGAAGCCGATAAGCACGTTCCACTTCACTCGCACGGGTGCCGCACTGGTAACTACCGCGGCGAACTACGCGCCGGGTTCGGTGGCAATCTCCACGTATTCGGAGCAGGAACAGAAAGAACGCATGTTGCCGACCAATGCCGTCACCTATGACGAGGACGAGCTGACCGCGCTGGGCCGGGCGATACAGGTTCCGACCACGGGCCGGCCCTCAGACATCCAGGTCGTGAGCCCGATGGGCCCGCCGTTCGGCGGCGCGGTCACCGACGGCAAGATAGGCGCGGGAAAGGATGAGCGCGCGACCGTGCCTGCGGGCACGTTCGACTGCTACAAGCTGATTCTGAACGTGGGCCCGAACGTGATGGTGATGTGGTACGAGAAGACCGGCGGCCATCGGATGGTGCGCTACGCGACGTCGGGTGGGAGCATGACAATGGAGCTTCTGCCGCATGATGAGCAGGCGCCCGGGACCGACGCGCCCTGAACCGCGGGCGCCTCAACACGTTCCTGAGAACCCGGAGAGAGAAATACCTGAGTCACAAGACCGTTCACTCGGAGGTATGAATGAAACACGCATTCGCACTGGCTGCAATCGTGGCCTCAGTGCTCTTGGCCGGCCTGGCCGGCTGCAGTAACGCCCGGAAGGACGACGAGCGGGCAATAAAGTCCCTGCTGGGCAATTCCGGCTACACGAACGACAACCAGACCAGCAGTTACGGCGCCGAGGACTCGACCCTTGAGGACGGCAGCGGCAGCGAGCCGGGCAGGGACGGGTACGAACGCATCCCGTTTGTCCGATTCCGCCGCTACATAGCGCCCAACGGCGTGTCGCGCACGGTCGATATCCAGATTCCGGCGCCGGGCGGCGACGATACGACCGCGCTCGCGACCATCACGCAGGACGTGAATGGCGAGCTCAGGACCGTGTTTGACACCACGACGAACCCGATACACGTGTGGCGCAAGCCGTTCCACGACAAGTCCACGCGCAAGGTCTATCTGACCAAGAGCAACACGGGCTGGCACATTCGCAAGCTTTCGCCGCTCAAGATTGAGACCCAGGACCCGGCCTATCATCTTGCCGTCACGCGGGTCTACGCGGTAGGCAGGCTGTCAGGCGACACGTTTGAACTCACGACGACCGACACGCTGCTCACCAAGGAGCAGCTTCCGCGCTTCCTGCCCAATGACACGGTCCTGGTGTCGGTCAGCGTGACGAGCGACGGCGATTCGTGCTGGGCATTCTTGCATCACGGCCGACCCGGGCACCCTCGGGTGTGGCGCCGGCCCTATTTTAAGACCGGAACGTTCACATTTGAGCGGGTCTGGGTCCTCGGCGACGAGACATACGACTCCCCCGAGGTGCGGCCCAGCATCCACGACGCTATTGGCTGGGGCACTTTGTGGACGGACACGACCAGCCCCTACGTTGCCAGTGCCTGGGGCATCCCTTACATCGTGAAGCACCCGAGTGAGGCAATACCTGACGACCAGTAACTGACGTAAATACGCCTGTTGTAGGAATCTGGTCCTGGACTCGGTCCCACTCCTCGTGACTGCCGGCCATTCCTGACCGGCAATGCGACTGAACCGGTGTCGCAGACTGTAAGTTGCTATTTAGTTACCACATACAGGTTTGTCGCGGCAAAACCAAGGTCGAGCTTTCGGAACACGGGCTCTTCTCGGTTCGTTACCGGTTGAAAATACAACGCTTATACGATGAATGACGACCGCTCAGGCCTCTGGCACGGTAGCTGCTACGGAAGAGAGGAGAGTACGACATGAACACGAGATTCTTCCGGTTCCACCCCCCTGCCGATTCTGCCTCTAGGATTGGCGCAACACCTGCCGGAATCTCAGCCCGACGAATGCCCGGACCGGTGGACAAAAGGAGCATGCCTCACCCCATCGGCCCCGCGAGTAAGTCCTGCCGGCCCGGACAAGATGTGTGCGAAGGTCGGCGTAGCTATCAATCATCTCCACCCCATGCAGTCACCCCTCAACACCGGACCGAAACCATGTACACCCCCTCGGCCCGTCTTCCTGACTGCTCTGATATTGATACGGTTGCGCCGACCTTCAGCCTCTAGCCTGCAAATCCGAATAGGGAACCCGGCCGCTCCACCCCGCGTCCCGGGTTCTTTCCTTTTCGTAACCCCAGTATCTTCGATAAGATAACCGCTGTCTTCACGCCGCAGCCAAGCCCGACAACCTGACCGACCGTCTGTCGCAGCGGCAACATGCGCTGTTTCAACGGCCTAGGTGCCGCTCCGGATTCCCGCAGGACAGGCGCGGGCACCGTTTGCTGAAATCGGCCCTGGCAACGGGCAGCTCGGAACTGCCGTGCTGACCAAGGGTTCGGCCGACAACAGGCCCAGCGGCGTGATGGCACGACCGGTGCACTTCGACGGTGGCTCTTCACTCGGTGTTGAGGGTGATGGGAATCTGGAGTCAAGAATACGCCTGTTAAGGGTTGGGAAGGCGGCGCTTTTCGCCGCTATCGCTCAACAGGCAATCCGCTGGGCATGGGGTGTGCCCACGAACGCCCCCGAAAACATGGAGGGATGGAAAATGCTCCGCTATACCAGTATGAAGTTCGCCGCACTGACGATTCTTGCGGCACTCGCCGTAGTCGCGCTTGGAAATCAGGCGTACATTCCGCCGACGCCCGTACCGATTGCACCAGAACCGGGCCAGAAGGTCGTTGTCGGCCCGCCGTGCCTGGCGGTTCAGCCCGGCGTGAATAAGACGAATGCCATCTACCACTTCCGCGTGTATCCGGACGACAGGGGTCAGCCGATCGCGGAGATATATACGTTCAGCACGACATGGAACGTCACGACGCCCAGCGGTGAGTTGCCCGACGGCTTGTACCGCTGGACCTGCCGCTGCTACGTGAACGGCATTTGGAGTCAGTGGTTTGAGCCTGAGTGGACGTTCATCGTCGCCAAGGCCGGCGGCTCGGACCATATGGGCAGGCCGGTCGCCTTCGTCAATCCGCCGACTCCGGTCAGCCCGCCGCGCGGCACCAAGGGCCGCCACCTGACCCCGAAGCTCGTGGTCAGCGCGCCGGCCAGCACGGATGAATACCACTTCTGCGTGTGGCGGGGCGGCGGCGACCAGCTCGTGGCCGAGGCCTACACAACGGACCCGAGCTGGCTCGTCGTGACCATCGTGCCGGAGCTCACGCCTGACGTGTACTCGTGGAGTTGCCAGACCCGGGTGGGCGGTGATTGGAGCGACCTGTTCCAGCCGTACTGGTACTTTGAGGTCGAGAAGCCGGCCAATCCCGCGTTCGGAATGCCGCCCACGCCAATCAGCCCGCTGCCCGGGACCAAGGGCCGCAACCTGACCCCGACGCTTGTGGTCAGCGCGCCGGCCGGCACCGACGAATACCACTTCTGCGTGTGGCGGGGTGACGGCTACGCGCCCGTGGCCGAAGCCTACACCGCTGACCCGAGCTGGCTCGTCACGACGATGATACCCAGGCTCGCACCGGACGTGTATTCATGGAGCTGCGAGGCGAGACTGGCCAGCGAGTGGAGCGGTTACTTCCAGCCGTTCTGGTACTTCGAAATCGAGAAGGTCGCCAATCCGAGCCAGGACGGCGCCGCCGGTGACCCGCTGAGCGTGAACGCCGCGCCGCGCGTGTACCCGAACCCGTGTAACGCGGGCGGAGCCGACATCCAGCTCACGCTGTCGCGCCCGGGTAACGTTGCGGTGGCGGTCTACTCGGCCGACGGCAAGCTCGTGAAGGAACTGGCACCGTCGCATGTCGAGAATCGGGGAGTCTACCAGGTTTCATGGGACGGCAGAGACAATTCCGGCCGCAGCGTGGTTGCCGGGACCTACCTGTGCCGGATCATCAACGACGACGTCCGCAGCGTCGTCAAAATAACAAAGTCCCGGTAGCTTCCTCCTTGTGGGGCTCTCCCGTTCCCGCACGAGAGAGCCCCGCTGAACTTCGGTCGGGAAAGAGGGGCGAAGGTTCGCCCCTCTCCTCTGTAAAAAAGCCCCGGCACAGGCCGGGGCATGACAAAGGAGGTCGATGGTTCAGAAAAATGCACCGCAAAGAGTATTCTTATGCCAAACCGGTCGCGAGCCATCAGACGGCCGGCCCAAATCATGGTGCGGTACAAGGTGAGGTAGCCGAGGCCGTGACCGCATGGGTCAGCAGCTACCTTGCCTTGAATGAGGATAGACCCCCCGCCCTCTCATGTCAAGGAATGATATCAGCGGCCTTTTCTCATGAAAACCAATGACTTACGAGCGCCTGACACACATCATAGTACATTGACGAATCAGCCGGTCGGCTAGGTTATTGAACCAACTGACGTTACGCGCAGTGCCCCCTGCATGACGGTTGTTGCCCCGGGTTCGCCGTCATAAGCGTAGGTTTATCAGCATGTTAGCTGCAGGTGGCCCCAGGCCGTGGTTCCCTGCGCTTATGTCACATATTATCACGTGGTTACGTCGTAGGCAGGCGGGCGGGCAGGGCCGGCAGAAGCGGCCAAGCTAAGTCAGGAGTTCTGGAGAGCCGTGCGCTGTGATGATGCTATCATCATGTAGTGACGCAGGTTAGGTGAATGGCCGGCCGCCTAGAAGCAGCCCAGGTTTGTCCCGTCTTGTGCGGCGCGTATGCCGGGCGAACCGCGCCTGAGTCGGTAGTCGTCGTGCTCGGCGTCAACAAACTGAGGGTCTTTGACGATGTTGTGATCGCCCGGGGTCACGCGGTCGAAGTCTGCGGACTGATTGCTGACGCAATTGTAGTCTATAGTCATGATGCCCGCGTTCTGGTCCGTGACGATGCCGCGGGGATTGCGTGCGATGATGCAGTTGGTTATGACCGTGCCGCTGCTGTCGCGTGCCGCGTAGATGCCTGACGTGCCGTTGTCGGCAGCCGTGCAGTGGTCGATGAATGCCGAGGCGTTGCCGGCGAGCGCGCTGAGATAGATACCCCGGTCGCCATTGTTCACGATGAGGCAGTGGTCTATCGCCTGGTGGCCGTCTCTTACCCAGACGCCGTGCGAATCGGCATTCCTGAGGGTGAAACCGGACAGCCGGTTGCTGTCGGTCCTCATCTCGACCGCGGCGTATTTGTCCGTCGCATCGATAACCGTGTTGGCCGGGTCCATGCTGATGAGCGTCAGCCGGCCCACGCGGTCGAGCTTCACCTGCTCCCGGTACACTCCGGGTTTCACCAGGATGACGCTGCCCGGCCCGGCGTTCCCCAGCGCCTCGTTGATGCTGTGATATGTACCGGTACTGTCAGGGGCTACGACGATATCGGCGCGGGGCCAGACCACCGCGCGCACTGCCGGTCTCGGACAGCCCGGGAACGCGAGAACCGCCGCGAGAAGGACCGGGAAGAGCCTGGCGTTGCGGTGCAACATCACCGGGTTTAGACTACGGTCGGGCCCGTGTCGGCGCGAGCAATCGCTGGAAGCCGCTTCCGGAGAGACATGCCCTGCCGGTTTCGCGGCGATTCCGCAAAGACGCCAACTATTGCCAAATCAGACTATTCTGCTAGAATCGGAGTTGTGAAGGCGTCACAGTACCGCGTGGTGGCCTTCCCCAAGCTCGACAACGAGGCGCTGCTCCAGCGTCTCAGGGAAGAGTTCGACCCGCGGCCGTACCGGGTCAGGCCTCACATTCCGGTCATCCTCCCGTTCACTCCGGTCAACCTCGACGAAATCCAGAGCATCTCCGACCACGTCAGCACGGCCCGGCGCTCGCTCCATCCGCTGGCCATCTGCCTGCATGAGTGCGTCGAACGCGGCGAGCATCTCTACTGCCTGCTCGACGATGGCCGCGATGCCCTGGTAGACCTGCACAACCGCATCGTAGGCGGCGAGACGCTGCCATTGCTCAGGGATGCCCCGCCCTACGAGCCGCTGCTGTGGCTGAGTCACGTCCCTGATGCCGCCCAGCGGACCCTCGCCCTGGCCGAAGCGAATCGCATCGGCCGGTCACTGGGCCTGGTGGACGCGCTGTCCATAATCCGGATCGAAGCGGACGAGGCCTTGAAGCTCGTGGCCGTCTTTCCTTTCGGCATCGGCCGCGTGGACTACTACGAACGCCTGACCGGCTGACCCCTGCAGCACGCGGATTCGGGCACAGACTCTTGCCCGGCCGGTCCGGCCCGCGACTCCGAGGGCCGCAGCCTAACCCGCGTAATGCCTTGACTTCGGCAATGCCACGGCTATCATAGCCCGGACATGGCAAAGAAGTATACGGTCCTTGAGACCTGGATTGTCAACACTACCAAGCCGACCGAATCGACCAGCGCGGAGCAGACCTTTGACCGGCTGGAAAAGCAGAGCGGCGGCAAGCTGCCGGTTATCGACGTCATACCGGATTACCGGCAGGAAGAGCACTTCCTCGACGAGGCGCGCGTGCGCGACTTCGCGGCCCACCTCGCGAACGCCCAGGACATTCTTGACGTCGGCCCTGGCGACGGCTGGCCGCTCCTGCGCCTGGCCCCCCTGTTCAAGTCGGTCACCGGGGCCGAACCGGCGCCCCGCCGCGTCGAGGCGATTCGCGCCCACGCCGAACGGCTGGGCCTGAAGAACGTCACGGTGAAGCAGACGTCAGCGCTCAAACTCGACTTCCCCGACGGGAGCTTCGACGGCGTAGTGGCCGCCTCCTCCATCGAACAGACTCAGGACCCGTACCAGACGCTGCGCGAGGTGTTCCGCGTGTTGAAACCCGGCGGTAGATTCCGGGTTCACTTCGAAGCCCACGAAGCCTCGGACAAAGGCCTGACCGAGGACGTCATGCTCACGGAAACCGCCGACGCTCTCGGCTACCACTACATCCTCAAGCACCACAACCCGCCGTGGGAGCGGAACTACCTGGTGAAATTCGCGCCCACGCCGGAGATGAAAGACGAGTTTCGCAAGCTCGCCGAATTGATGGAACGGATAGGCCGCACGCCGTCGGCCAACCCGGAAGTCGGGCTCCAGTTTCTGGAGCGCAGCCGCGAGTCGATCATCGGGGCGACGTCGTACGAACTCGAGCACTTCACCAGCCTGACCATGAAAGAAACGCTCGAAGACGCCGGCTTCGTGAACGTACGCATCACCTACTCGGCGGCGACGCTCGCCCGCACGGTCTGGCCCCGCATCGCTGACTCCGGTCTCGCCGACGCGCAGGTTCAGTCCCTGTGCCAAGGCATCGCCGACCTCGCGGTGAAACTCGACGCGCCTACCGGCCATGGCGAACCGGTCGTCGCCACCAAACCCAACTGACCTGCCGCCCATGCGCTGAACGCACGTCAATCCGGGGGAAATGCCTTTACGGCCGGGCCGCGATTTTCCGCTTGCATTCCCACCGCAGTCGCCGCATAATCACAACGTGACCGGCCAACAACCGGCAGGCGGCATGCCCGACTCTTCGCAACTCCGTCGCAGCGCCTTGACGACCACGGCGCGGGCGACGCCCATCAGAAGGAGCTGTCAATGAAGCCATCAAGATTCCTCGCTCTGGCTGCCGGTTTCTGCGCTCTCCTGGCGTGCCGGCAGGGAGAAATCGGCACCCCACTCGGTGACACTTACGAACGCATCGCCCGGCCGGTCATCTGGCGGACCCTGCCCCGGGGCCAGGCCGAATCTCTGGGGCTGAAGCCGGGCGACGTCATCCTCTCCTACAATGACGTCCCGGTGAGGAGCAACGACGACCTGCTTGAACTCGAGGCCCAACTCGGCCAGTCCGGTTCCGCCATCCCACTGACCGCGCTGCGCGGCGACGAGGAGTTGAACCTTGTCGTCCGGCCCGGTGAGCTCGGCTACATGCCCGAGGCCGACCGCTATCCGTCCAGCCTGGCCCTCGCGCTGGAGGACATCCTCAGCCACTTCGGTGTCGATGTTGACTATGACTGGCTGGCGGCGCTCTCGTCCGAATCGTTCACCTTCACGGCGGAGAAGACCGAATCCCCGTCACGGTGGCCGGGCGGGCTCTCGCAGACCTATCTTGATGACCTTGCCCGGTCGGTCGGGCTCTCGCTTTCAGACCTGTACGAGCCTGGGGAGACCGATTCCGCGCCGGCCGCACGCGGGGAGCAGGAAAAACTGACCCGTGCGATTCACACCGCCCTCAATCGCGGCCGCACCGTGCTCGTACGCGGCGGCTGGCCCGAGCCGGGCCGCGACGACTGGGGCCTGGTCACCCGCTATGACCCGGACGACTCGCTGCTCTACGGCTACTCGCTCGGGTCAGCCGGCGAGCTGCCCCTCACCGGCATCATACTCGAGGCCTACGAAACCCGCCACACGCGCAAGCCCGAGCTGCAGCCGGGTGACATGCTCACTACCGTGCTGGTCCAGGCCCTGGAGATGGGCCAGGCCTATTCTGACACCGGCTGGGAGTCCGGCATCGCGGCTTATGACCTCTGGATTACTGCTCTTGATACCATCCCGTTCTGCCCGCAGTGCTCGACCGGCAGCCAAGCCTGTTTTGACCGGCTGGTCTGGACCCTGCGCGCCAATAAGGAGAGCGCCAACCGCTTCCTGACCGACATGCGGATGGCCCTGCCCGACCAGGCGAGCCTGATTGACGAAATCACCGCCGATAACACTGCGATTATCGGCAAGCTCGACGGCATCATCCAGAGCGGTGCGAAAGTCGGCACACGGCAGGATCAGCAGAAACTCGCCATGGCGGTCGGTGAAATCGAGCAGATCGAAGCCGACCTTCTGTCCGTCTACGAGGACTTGATCGGCGAACTCTAGCAGCGCGGGCTGGTGGATTCCGGGTTTCCTGCTGACCGGCCCCTCCATCTTCGGAATCCGCGACGCGGAATCTGCCGTCTAGAAGTCCGGCCGAAAAGTCTTGACAAGCGTCCGGTTCTATGTTAGTCTTGGGTCATCGCTGAGCAGTTGGCAGACAGCCCGAAGCTTTCCGAGAGGAGGCGTCTTGGTCGGACACGTTGATC
>Ga0315282_10015982_pt1 | contig 11012 bp, 7 predicted proteins | sample YL17G07_20_MG_FD_203693 | JGI IMG/M metagenome (GOLD analysis project Ga0315282, IMG submission 203693) | Sediment microbial communities from Yellowstone Lake, YNP, Wyoming, USA - YL17G07_20 | ecosystem: Environmental > Aquatic > Freshwater > Lake > Sediment | place: USA: Wyoming | collected...
CTCCAGCGCCTGCTTGACCGTGTCGTCCTCCAGCGCCGCGACCAGGCTGGGTTTCATCCGCAGCACCCACTCGTTTCCGGCTGCCGAAGCATAATCCCAAGTCCCGCTAAAGCGCTCGTTCAGCAGGTCGCGGAAATCACCGGAACGCTCCGAGGGCACGCCTTTCACCGCGATGTGCAGGGCGTCGGTGACCTCCACCTGGTCGTAGTTGATGTTGTTTTTCTTCAGCGACTCCTTGAGCCTGTCGGCCGCCTGGCTGGTTTCAGCCGCCACCGCTTCCTGCACGTGCACCTGCAGCACCAGGTGCGAACCGCCCTTCAAGTCCAGGCCCAGGCGGACACGGTCGGCGGCCGTCTTCCTGGCTTGCGACCAGTTGCGGGGAAACCCGACAATCCCGAACACGCAAGCCAGAATGACAGCCACGATGAAGACGCTTTTGTAGATAAGGTTTCGTTTCATGTCCGGACTCTTATGCGGACTTCTTTCCCTCTTCGCCCAGCAGTCCAGCCACGGCATTCCGGGCTATTTCCAGGCGGATATCCTGCGGGGGTACGCGAAGGTGGAGGCAGTCGTCCTTGAGGGAGACGATTGTACCCCGAATCCCGCCGGTGGTCACCACCCGGTCGCCGGTCTTCAGGTTGGCCAGCATCTGTTGTTGCTGTTTTTGGCGGCGCTGCGATGGCAAGAACAACAGAAAGTAAAAGATAACGAAGATCAGGATGAAGGGAAGCAGGCCGGTGATGGCGCTGCCGCCACCTATTTGCAGCCAAATGCTAGCGAACCCCATTTGTTTTCCGAGTGCCTGGCGCATCGGCGCTGCGGTGCTCGCCCCTTGTGCACCCCGTATATGTAGGGCGCGGCTTCGGCCCGCGCCGCCGCGTTCGGCCCGGGCTAAAACCAGGCCCTGCGCACTCCAAACTCCTTTTTACCAGGTGGTGGGCAACAGTGCCTTGCGATGCAGGGCTGCCCCTACATCAGAAAGGACTTTAGCGACGTCCCAACGACGATAGCCTGCCGGATTTTGCGCATAGTGTCAAGGTAAAAGTGGAGATTATGCACGGTATTCAGCACGCTGGAAAGCAATTCACCCGACAGGAACAGGTGCCGCAGGTAGGCGCGTGAGTAACGCCGGCAGACCGGGCAGCCGCAGCGCTCGTCGGGCGGGCGGGAGTCGCCAGCGTAGCGGCTGTGGCGGATCACCAGCCGGCCCTGGGAGGTGAACAGCATGCCGTTGCGGGCATTGCGGGTGGGCAGCACGCAGTCCATCATGTCCACCCCCATGGCCACGTATTGCGGCAACTCCTCGGGTAGGCCCACGCCCATCAGGTAGCGGGGGCGCAGGCGCGGCAGGCGCGGCTCCACCGCCTCCAGCAGCTCCCAAGTGAGCGAGCGCGGCTCTCCGACCGACAGCCCCCCGATGGCGTAGCCGGGCAGGTCCATCTCCGCCGTGCGCCGCGCCGATTCGGCCCGCAGGTCCGGGTAAGTCCCGCCTTGGACAATGCCGAACAACGCCGGGTTCAAGGTCCCAGGTCCAAGGTCCAAGGTGGCTGCGCCGCACTCTTGACCTTGGACCTTGGACCAGTGGCGGCGCGTTCGTTCCAGCCAGCGCGCGGTCAGCTCCATCGACTGGCGGGCGCGTTCGTGGCCCGCCGGGTACTCGGTGCATTCGTCCAGGGGCATGGCGATATCGCTGCCCAGCGCCCGCTGCACGTCCAGCGCGGTTTCCGGCGTAAAGGAGTGCTGGGAGCCATCCAGGTGCGAGCGGAACACCACGCCTTCCTCGCTCACGCGCCGCAGCGGCGCCAGCGACAGCACCTGGAAGCCGCCGCTGTCGGTCAGGATGGGCCGCGGCCAGGACATAAAGCGATGCAGCCCGCCCAGTTCCGCAATTCGCTCATGGCCCGGCCGGAGGTAGAGGTGATAGGTATTGCAGAGGATGATTTGCGCGCCCAACTCTTCCAGCATTTCCTGAGTCAGGCCCTTGACGGTGCCCAGCGTCCCGACCGGCATGAACACCGGCGTGTCGATGGTGCCGTGCGGGGTGTGGATGCGCCCGGCGCGCGCCCGCGTTTCCGGATCGGTGGCGATCACCTCGAAAGAAAACATTGACGACTGAGTTTAACCGAGAAAGCAAAGCGGGGGTTCACCACAAAGGCACGACGGAATGGGACGCAGATGAACGCAGATACACGCAGATACATTTTTCTGATCTGCGTTCATCTGCGTCCTATTCTCCGCCCGCTGCGGCTTGCCACAGCGCGCGGGCCAGGCCGGCACCGAATTCGAGCCGGTCGGCGACCGTCGGCAGGCGCTCCAGCTTGCGGTTGTACTCGACCATCTGCTCCATCAACATGGCGGCGATACCGCGGTCGTGAAACAGCGCCTGGTTCACGCTCATCCGCCCCGGCTTGCCCGGCGTGGTGCTGGTGGCCGCGTCGCGCGGCTGGGCGGTTGGAGCAAACGTCGTTGTTTCCGAGAGGATCTTGAACAGCCGCCCGATGCGCGTCCCGATCTCCGGGTTGGCGCGGAGCGGCCCTTCGATGAACTCTCCGCTTTCGGTATTGTGCAGCGTGAGGAAGAAATCGATCCGGCGGCCGGAATCCAGCCAGTCGAAGATGGCCTTGTGCTGCGCGGCGATTTCGGGCATCAGCTTGGGATCCACGGCGTCCCAATTGCGGTTCAGGTCGTAGCCGTTGGCGTTGAAGCGGACACCGCCGCGCGCTGCCCCGTCGGGGTCGGCCATCGGGAAGATCTTGAAAATCGCCGTATCGCGGATGCGGGCAGCCGCTGCGTCGGACGACAGCAGGAAGCGCAGCGCCCCTTCCGCCACCCAGGATGTCGGCGACTCCCAGGCGTGCTGGCGGGCCATCAGCCAGATCACGCGCTTCTTCTCCTCGGCCACCTTCGGATTGGTGACCGTGAGCAGCAGCATGTCCCGGCCGCCAACCGTCTTGCCCGCGACTTCGCGCTTCAGCCAGGGGCTTCTGGAAAACTCGGCCAACAGTCGCTGCAAATCCCGATTGGTGTATGGGGGGACGTGCGCGATCCAAATCCGGTCGGCGCGCGGCGTGAAGCGCAGCCGCAGGCTCATGGCCTGCTCCTCCCATTCCACGTTCTCGTCGCTGAAATGCCACCAGCTCTTCTGGTCTTCGCTGTAGACCGGGCGGGTCTTGCCGCTGACCGGGTGCGTGCCCGCCTTGTAGTTGTATTCGCCGACCAAATCGACCAGGTCGATGGTCACCTGCTTGCCGCGCCCGCCATCCAGCCGGAAGTAGTACCAGCTTGCCTGGCGGTTGCGCTTGCCCTGATCGGCCTCGCCTTGCACGGCGCAGCGGAAATGCGTGGCCGACACCTGCTCGACCTTGCCGATATTGCCAGCCTCGAAATTGGTGTGGATGGTGATTGAAGCAACGGCAAGAAGAATAGGAATGAACATGGAGCTACCAGTGGGCGAGGCGAAGCCCGGGAATTCTCGGGAAACTGCGGAGGTCGTGGGTGGCGACCTCCCAGTCTTTCGCCACGGCTTCCCATGGTGATTCCGGAAGAGGCGGCTGGTTCTTAAGTATGTCTTCGAGATCGTCCCAATAACCCGGGTCGGGTTTGGGTGCCTCACGCAGAATGCGGAAAAAATCGCTCAGGGTTACCGGAGCCGGACCCGCTGGCACGATGCGGCAGATCGGCTGCCCGTCGCGCTCGACGACGAATTCCTCGCCGTTGTCGCGAATTCGTTTGAGGATCTCAGGAAAATCGCGGACTGCCTCGGTGGCCGAGATTCTGGACTCCATAATAATCAGATTTTACCAAACGGCGATCCGAAAATCGACTCTGCGCAATCTGCGGATTCGGGTTCCTACGGGATCAGCACCGTGGAGCCGGTGGTGCGGCGGCCCTCGAGTTCCCGATGGGCGCTGGCGGCGTCCTCGAGCGGCCAGGTGCGCTCCAGCTTGATCTTCACCACGCCGCTCTCGACCACCCCAAACAGCGCCCGCGCGCACGACAGCAGGTCTTCGCGCTTTGCGGTGTAGGCCATCAGAACCGGGCGCGTGAGGAACAGCGAGCCCTTCTGCGCCAGCAGGCCGATATTGAACGGCGGGACGGCGCCCGAGGCGTTGCCGTAACTCACCATCAAGCCCAGCGGGCTCAGGCAGTCGAGTGAGCCCAGGAACGTGTCTTTGCCGACTGAGTCGTAGACCACCGGCACGCCGGCGCCGCCGGTGAGCGCGCGCACCCGCTCGGTGAAGTTCTCGCGCGTGTAGACGATCGGGTGGTCGCAGCCATTGGCGCGGGCCAGCTCCGCCTTCTCGTCGCTGCCGACTGTGCCGATGACAGTGGCGCCCAGATGCTTCGCCCACTGGCACATAATCAGGCCCACGCCGCCGGCCGCGGCATGCACCAGGATGGTTTCGCCCCGCTGGACGCGGTGGGTGCGGAGCAACAGGTACTCGGCCGTCATGCCCTTGAGCATCATGGCGGCTGCCTGGATGTCGCTGACGCCGTCGGGCAGCGGGACCAGCCGGTCGGCCGCAATCAATCGCCGCTCGGTGTAAGCGCCCAGCACGCCGGCATAAGCCACGCGGTCGCCCGGCTTCACGTCGGTGACCCCCGCCCCGACCTCCTCGACCATGCCGGCGCCTTCCATGCCCAGCACCGCCGGCAGCGGCAGCGGATAAAGGCCGGTGCGGTGGTAGGTGTCGATGAAGTTCAGGCCGACAGCAGTCTGGCGAATCAGCGCTTCGCCCTGGCCCGGCTTTCCAATCTCAACGTCTTCCCACTTCAACACCTCGGGCCCGCCAGTCTCGTGAATGCGTATCGCTTTCGGCATTGGCATCGCTCCAAACGAAGAGAATAGGACACAGATGAACGCAGGTAAACGCAGATCTTAACTCTTTTCAGCGTTAAACTGCGTGCCGGCGGCGCAGGGCAGAATGGTGACCAAGAACAAAACGAGCGCACGCGCCATCACTTCGGCTTTTTCCGCTTCTTAGACACCAATCCGCTTTCGACTAACGCGCGCGCTTCAGCGGGCTTCTCATGGAAGCGTTGGCGTTCCGCCGGCCCCGTCGGGTTTGAGTTGCCGGAAACCCGGGGCCGGCGGGACGCCAGCGCTCCATTGTTCAATCGGATCGGATGGGCAAGTGGGTTGATTTGCGCCGCCTGCGGCACAAAACCTTCCGCTATTGGCACCTCCGCAACGTGACACTCATATTGGAGCGCGGGCTGCCTATAAGAGGCTCCTCAGTCCGCACCGCGGCCCAGTCCGTATGGTCGTAACTGTAAGAGGCTATCGGACTGGCCCCGGAGCTGTGGGTAAAGCTGAGTCCGGAGACGCGGCTCTGCGTATCGGCGCCTACGAACCGGTACGAGAACACCCTGCAATTCCCGGAATCGCCGACACCCATGAGCGGATCGATCGGCACGCTGCGGACCGAAAACGACTGAGTGTCGGTGTACACGTCCCCGCTCACCGTGCTTGTTTTCGTCGAGGAGAAGGAACCGGTTTCGACGGTGTGGCCGAGGGCATCCACGCTGCCGGACAGGCTGAACTTAGAGGTGACCGAGCCGGTGTCATTGAGTGGGCAGGTTCCGCTCACCGTAAAGCTTCGCCCACTCCAGGTCATGCGCGCCGACGGGCACGACGTGCCGGAAACGGACCCCACAGTGAACAGGCAGGAATTTGAGCTCGGCAGCACCCTGCCATCCCCGTATTTCACCCAGTGCGCGCCGCAAATCGAGGCACTCGCTGTGTTGGTGGTTTGCAGTTCGGCCAGGTAGTTCTCCGGGTCGCTGACGGTCAAGCTAATCGGTGTGGTGGCGGTGTAAGGGGCGGAAGCGTACGAATTCGAAATCATCACCGCGATTAGTTCACCGTTCTTTTTCAGATTTTCGGCGTCTTGCAGGACATAATTGCTTCGGCCGTTGTATAGCAGCGTCCAGACGGAGCTCGTAGGGCTGATGTTTTTCTTCTTGTAGATGATCATCTCCGCGGAACCGCCCGCGTCGCTGAGGGCGAATTTCAGCGGCATGTTGGCGCGGAAATTGGAGGCGGTGAAGATGTAGGTGTAGACAATCGCCGACAGTTGCGGCGCGTCCCAGGGCCACGTCTTCCCGGGGTCGTAAGGGTCGGAGCTGAAGGCGTAGTTGTGGGTTTTCGCCCCCCCGATCAACTCAGGGCTGGGGAAACTCTGCCCGTCGGGGGAGCCATAAATGTCGCCGCGCATGTAAGCGCGGCAGAATTCCTTCCACTCGGCCGATAGCGTGGTGCCGGCGCCGGACAGCACGCTGCTGATGGCCGCCAGCGGAACGCTGCTGCTGTCGGCCATCAGCTTCAGGATGTCGCCAATGACGCGCGTGCCGCGCCGGGCCCCGATGAACTGCAGGAACATCGAGGCGCCGTAGCCGTGGTCTTGGGTGTTGGCGGCGCCCAGCCCCGCCTTGATAAACGACGCATAGTTGTCGGACCCCGGTCCTTGCCCAGCCGGCCGCACGGTGCTGGGCACATAGTTGGGTGGGTCACTGGAAACGGGCCGCTCCAGCCAGGTTGAGGCGGCCTCTTCGTACCAATACCAGGCCGAAGGATAACTTGCGACGCTCCACCCGGAGCGCGGATCGTAAAGGTTCTGCAGGACGTGGAACGCTTCATGTGCGGCGGTCGGCCCCATGATGGCCATCTGATCGCTGCTGGTCATGAAATTGCTGTTCAGCAGCACGTTCTGGCGCTGCTTGCCCCATCTCGCGGTGCCTTCCATACCCCACTTCTGAGAGTCTTCGCCGGTGAAAGGATAGACGACGACCGGGATCGGCCAGTTGAGCTTCGTTCGCCGGTCCCATGCGAGGCGCAGGTCCAGCCCCAGTATGTCGTAGGCACGGTCGAGCGCGTCGGCAATTTGCTGCGCCGCGGATGTAGCCAGGGTCTTGGGGTAGGTGATGGTGAACATTCCTTTGGCGCTGGTAAGCACCTTCGGGTTAAAGCTGGTCTCGGCCCGGATCACGTACGACCACTCCCTGGAAACTGCGGAGGTGCCCACGGTAGCATGGGGGACCGGCCCGCCGGCGGTGGAGGAGTTGGCGTCGGAGGCGGGGATGGTGACCACCAGGCGCCCGCCCTGCCTAACCACTGGAAGATACATGGGGCCACGGGATTTCGAGTCGGGCGAGCCAACCATGACCAGCGTCTCGCCGTCTTCGGCGCCCGTTGGATCCAGCGCCAGCGTCAGCGGCGCATTCAGCGAATCGGGCATGCCGCTCACCAGGAAGTAGGGGGTGATGCCGCGATCGCCCGAAGGCGGCGCGGCGGTGGAACGGTACACGGTCAGCGAGGTTCCCGTGGGCAGGGCGCCGGCCGGTGCGGTCAGCGTAATGCCCGGCGCGTTCAGCGTGCCCCCGCTGGCGCCAATTACCGTGCTGCCGGCGGACTGCCAATCGACCCGCGCCGCGAACTTCACGTTGGCTTGCGATTCCTTCTGGGGCGTGGCCACCACCAGTGAAGGCGTCGTGCTGATCAGAAAACCAGGGACCTGGAAATTGACTTGATACAGGCCCACGAAGTACGGCGCCAGGCCCGCAAACGCAACGGCCGCCGGTTGGCCATCCACCGCCGCCGTCACGGTCTCGCTGAGCGTGTTCAGCGGAGCTTCGGCGGTTCCCCATCCGCCGGCCGCCCCGGCGGCCACCTCCGGCGTCACCGCCCCCAGCCCGGTCAGGTACAGCATCAGGTACTCGCCGGAGCGCGCCGGGTTGGCGGCATCGACCAGCTTGTAATCGGCGTGCAGCAGGATGGCATCGCCCTTGCCGTCCATAGTCTTGGTGAAGAGCCGCGGCGCGCGGGGCAGCACTTTGACCGAGACGGCCGCGCTGGTTCCCACCGCCGTCTGAACCTGCACTGTGACCGTCGAGGACTTCAGACCGAAGGGGAGCTGGGCGTTGATCTGCCCGGCCGAAACGTAGAACAGCGGTGCGTAGAGTCTCTGGCTGCCGTCGGTGACCACCACCGTCGTGCCTTCTAAAGCGGTCGGCAAGGGCACCGCCGAAGCCGCCGCGGTTTTGGCGGCCAGGTTTGTTCCCCAGATGGTAATGATCATTCCCGGAGCCACATCGGCGCCGTAGTCAGCGCCGTTGGTGACCCCGTTCGTGGGTACGGTCGGGGCGCCGGTCTGACCGGGCAGCAAGGCCGCGAAAAGCAGGAAAACGACAAGGAAACGGATCGCGGAATTAAAGGACACAATTCTCTCCTTTGGCGAAGCCACACAAATACCTCATGATTCACGCGACTGTCATTCGCTAACGCCGGAAGCATACTCAGGCCGGCCCTTGGAAGGGAGTGAGACACCGTGAGTCACGTTACCCATGAGTCACGTGGCCCCGAAGGATAGCAACTTTGGTCAGCAGGGATTGTTGCCGCCTCTAACTCCCGCCCTATCAACGACAAAAGGCGTAGGTCGGCTGGGGTCGGCAAGGGTCTTGCCGAGCTTTGGGCGCGCCGCTATACTTCGCAACAGGCAATGGGCGATAACGGACCGGCCAAATCGATTGCCGCGCCAGCCATCCAGGAAGCGCTCAGGCGGGTACTGGATAGTCCGGAGTTCCGCGCTTCAAAACGCCTTCGGAGGTTCCTCTCCTACGTTGTCGGCAAGACATTAGAAGGCCGAGCGGACGAGATCAAAGAATACTCGATCGGCCTGGAGGTGTTCGATCGGGAAGAGCCTTTTGATCCCCGCACGGACACCATCGTGCGTGTGGAGGCGCGGCGGCTGCGCCAGCAACTCGCCGGGTACTACCAGGGATCCGGCCGCTCCGACCCGGTCGCCATTGAGGTTCCGCGAGGAGGGTATCTACCGGCATTTTACGGCCGCGATGGCGGACATGTTCAGCCTGCTCTGCCGGCGGAGGCGCCCTTTACAGGCCGGCCGGCCAGACGGCGCCGCCCGGTGGCGCTGATCGGCGGCGCGCTTGCCGTGCTCGTTGCCGCGGCAGGTTTGGTGCTCTGGTGGGCCGCCGTTCGGTTTTCCAGCCGCACGCCGCACCATTGGCGGTTGCAGGACTCCACGCTCACTGTTTTGGACGCCCAGGGCCGCATATGTTGGGAGAAGGACCTCTCGCCTGATGATCCCAGGGCGGTGCATGATAGAGGCATCCGGGACAAGGTGCTCATCGCGGACATCGATGACGACCGCAAAACGGAGGTGCTCGTCAACACCGTTCCTCGCGACGTGGCCGCGGCCGGGGGCGCGCTGCTGTGCTTCGAGCAGAGCGGCCGGCTGCGCTGGACCCACCACTATGGCTCTCGCAAGACGTTCGGCGACCGGACCTTCCAGGCGAGCTATACCGGCCGTTTCGTTCGCCACTTGAGGGTCGGCGGCCGGCCGCGTCTGCTGACCGTAGCCAAACATTTTATGTGGTATCCGTCTCAGGCTGCGCTGTTGGACCCGAAATCAGGCGCGGTGATGGAAGAGTACTGGCACCCGGGGGCGATTTCCGAATACGCCGTGTGCGACATCGATGGCGACGGCAACGACGACGTTCTTTTCGGCGGCCTCAATAATCCCGGTCAAGGGCTGGGACACGCCGGGTTGGCGCTCTTGAAGCTACCCTTTTCGCGGAGTTCGGCTCGGCCAGCCCTGCCTGGACCCGAGGGGTTCCCGCCCATTACAGGTGGCGGCGAGATCGCCTATATTCTCTTTCCGCTTCCCGACGTCTCCAAAGTTATGGGCCAGCTTCCCGCGATCGCCCACCTGAGCGTCGATAGCAGCCGTCACATTCTGGTCGAGACGCCGCTGCCCGAAGAGGGCGGCATCGTTTACACACTGGACTCCGGGTTGAATGTGAAGGAATGCCGCTTTTCGGACAATTTCGCCTCGTTGCACGACCGTTACCGCCGTCAAGGACTGCTCGACCATGTACTGACAAACAAGGAGATGGACTCGCTGGCCAAGGTCGTTCGTTTCTCCGCGGCGCCTGACGGTAACGACCCGCGTTTAGAGCGGTTCTGGAGGTTTTGAGCCGGCCGGACGTAGCCGCACATCGCCCAGATGGCAATCGGTGTAATCTGCGAAATCTGCGGCTACGGCTTTCTCTTTATTGCTTCGCTTGTCTTGGCACCGCGCCGATAGCGCTGTCGGCCACCGGCTTCGCCTTGGTCTCCGTCCAAGCCTTGCGGATTTCCTCGGGGAAACCCTCCATGAGCCGCTCGATGCGCCCGCGGATTTGGGCAACCACGTCCGGATGCTCGGGCGCCACGTCGTAACCCTCTTCAGGGTCGATGCGCAGGTCGTAAAGTTCGGGTTGCTTGAGCGGCAGGTTGATGCGGCCGGCGGCCGGTGCCGGGCTATAGGCCATCGAGTTGTACCGGGTGACGTGCAGCTTCCAGCGGCCCCAGCGGCCGCACTGCAGGTTGATGTTGTCGAAGTAGAGGATGACCTCGCGCTCGATCTCCTCCTTCTGCCCGGTTAGAAGCGGCCAGATGTCGATGCCGTCCAGCGGGTTCTTGGGCGGCGGGACGCCGCAGAGCTTCGCAACGGTCGGCATGATGTCCATCATGGAGGCCAGCCCGTGGCAGACGCGGCCGCGCGGGATGCGGCCGGGAAAGCGCCCCAGGAAGGGCTCCCGCACTCCGCCCTCATAGGTCATGCCCTTGCGCCCGCGCAGTCCGCCGGGGCTGCCCTGGAACCATGGGCCGTTGTCGCTGGAGAACATCACCAGCGTGTTGCTTTCCAGGCCGTGCTTCTTCAGCGTCTCCAGCACCTGGCCCACGCTCCAGTCCACTTCCTCGACCACGTCGCCGTACAGGCCCAGCGGCGATTTGCCGCGGAACCGCTCCGACGCCGCCAGCGGGATATGCGGGTAGGTGTGCGGCATGTATAGAAAGAACGGCGAGTCCTTCGACTTCTCGATGAAGCGCACCGCCTGCTCGGTGTACCGCGGCGTCAGCGTCTCGAGCTTGGCCGGCTCCTCCAGCGTCTCGGTGTTGTGCATGAGCGGGCGAGGACTCATGTCGTTGCTGTAGGGGATGCCGAAGT
>Ga0315282_10015983_pt1 | contig 11011 bp, 9 predicted proteins | sample YL17G07_20_MG_FD_203693 | JGI IMG/M metagenome (GOLD analysis project Ga0315282, IMG submission 203693) | Sediment microbial communities from Yellowstone Lake, YNP, Wyoming, USA - YL17G07_20 | ecosystem: Environmental > Aquatic > Freshwater > Lake > Sediment | place: USA: Wyoming | collected...
ACCCACACAGCTCTCAATAAACCTTTTGGTTCATCAACCCTTCGGGATTTACTGTGGAAGGCTCCGGGTTTGGGGGTATGAGTGTGCGGACGCACGATCATACCCCCAAACCCGGAAGTTCACCACAGAAATCCCCAAGGAAACAGTCTCTTTCCCCTGGAATTGAAACGCACTCTCCTACAAAGGTATGATGACTTCCGGGGTTGAAATTATTATAATTGTTGGAACTAGCCTGATGAAAAGGATTTAAAGAGGAAAAATTATGTTTAGAATGAATCGAATTTTGGGCAGCATTATTCCATTCGTTATTTTAGCCGCTTTCGTCCTCGCCGCCTGCATCCAAGAATCCGGTGGATGTTCAAATCACCGTTACTGAATTCAATATCACTTCTTCCCTGGCCACCTTCTCGGTCGGCGTACCTTATCACTTCGTGGTCACCAATAAAGGGAGCGCGCCTCATGAATTACTGATTATGCCCGTGGCAACTGAACAAATGACTGCGGACCAGATACAGGCTCTAAAGGCCTCGGCTCTAGACGGCATCACGGGTGATAATCTGACCGCTGGCGCCACCCAGTCGATGACTTACACTTTCACGAAGGCCTATCCCGCTGGAGTGTTGGAATTTGCCTGTTATTTTCCCGGACACTACGAAGCAGGAATGAAGCTGCCAATCGTGGTAAATTAGGCAGAGTGTCCGCACAAGACCTAATTCTTCAGGCTGTCATACTGCCCGGTGTTCATCTTCCAGATGGCCTGCCAGCGCGCCGGGTCCCACAATGGACCGCGGGTGATCAGCGCCAGCTTATCATAGTATTCCGCCAGACGCCGGTTGGCAATCTGGTTCTGTCCTGATTCAAGTGTTTCCAGGTAACCCAGGGGAACCTCGCGCGGATAATGACCAATGCGCCACTTTGGCATCACTTTCATCGGCAAGCGCGCCAGCAGCGGCTCAGTGATAGCCAATCTATCCACGATATGCACCTGCGGCCCGGCAAAATAGCCAACCATGCCAACCGAGTCCCAGTCCTTCACCCGGATGCCGGACCTTTTCCAATATTCCCCGATATAACGCCAGGCAAAGCCCGGCAGGTCGACCCACGGCAAACCGCTGAACAACCCGTTTCCTTTGAAATAAAACATGCGTTCATCAGCGATACCCGTGAGGTCAATCGGATATTTTTCCACCGCTGGTGTTAGCTGCCAGGATGGTATGGCAGTATTCAATTCCACGATGAATATCACAACCAGCACCAGCGCTGACCAGCGCCAGTCCAGCCGGGGAAGGTCCAGGCGCAGCAATAAAATCAATGCGCAGAAAAATGGCGCCGTTAGAAAGCGCCCGCGCATGAAATCACCGCCGATGCTGACCATATAAGCCAAGTAAAGCATAATCCCAAGAACGAGCGGCAAGCTGCGCCAATCTTTCTTCAACAGAGGAAGGATCACACCCGCCATTATTCCCACAATCACCAGCGGATCATGTTGCCAGGCATCGTTGAGATAGATCCAACCCTGGTTGATTAAATCCAACGCCGGAATGCCGGTCTGCAGCTTGGCGTAAGCCGTATTGGCGAAAGGAAAGCCATAATAAACAATGGCAAAACATTCCCATAGGAAGAACGGAAGCTGCCCGAGGAGCAGCAAGCCCAAGGCATTTAGACCGGCCGCTTTGTGCGGCTTGCCGGCCCGGCTGACCCCGGACTCACCTTGACGAAGGTACTCCCAGAGACCGTATACCAAAGCTGGGACGTAAAATAAAATTGTATCCATGCGGTTGACCACGGCCAGCGAGGCAACCAGAGAAAGCCAGAAGAGTTTCTTAGGTGAAGTTTGCCAAGCAAAATAGACCCAAGCGAACAGAGCCAGCAGAAGATGCGTCAGCGGGTTTTCTAACCCGGAAGCAGAATAATCGACAAAAGAACTGGAGAGGGCCAGGACCAGCACGCCGCACGTCCCCAACAGCCGGGTGCGCGCCACCTTAAAAACCAAAACCCAGGCTGCCAGGCAGGAAACCAGCAGGGATATGAAAATCGTGGTGAAATAGGTTTCATGGGTGAACGCAACCCCAAGGATTAAAAGAAACAGCCATAACGGGTGCGTATAGGTCTGGACACGCTCAGCCACGTTCCAGGTCAGGCCGTAACCATACAGGAAATTATCCACGGTGCGCAGGCTGATATAAACATCATCACACAACCAGGCGCGCTGTAAGGCGAAAATAAAGAACACCCCGATCCCAATAACGGGTACAAGCAGCCATAAAGTCCGTCTAACGCCGCCAGAAAGTAATAAAGGATGTTTTTTGAAAAAGGCAGCTTTGGTAAGGTCTGGTTTTGTCACAATGATCCTTCAGCAGTTCTACTTCAAGGTTTTACTCATCTTGCGGCTGAGGGTGGTGTAACCCAGGTGCCTATAAAAAGCCTGGGCGCCCTGGTTAAATTCATAAACGTTCAGATCAATAGTAGCGGCTCCCTTGCCAACAGCCCACTCTTCGGCTTTTCTCATCAAAGCTTTGCCAATCCCGCTGCGCCGGAAAGCCGCAGAAACGACCAGGGTATCGATAACCGCAAAGCGGCGCGGCACCAGCAGTGGATAGATGGGGGTCTCACGCACCAGCACATGCACAAAGCCTGCCACCCGCCCTTCATATTCAGCCAGGAAAATAGCCAGGTCGGCATTTGACAGCAGGCTGATGAAATCATCTCGCTTAAAGATTACACCACTGGGACTCTGAAAGATACGCGGCAGGGCAGCACGGTGCAGTTCATTGATCTCGTTGAGCAGATTGCAATAAGTCTCGTAATCTTGTTGTGTAACTTGCCGGAGGGTAATATTCATAGCTACTCCCTGGAATTATTATAATCTGGCATACCAGGAATTTACGAGAGAATTTCCAGGTTCAGATAAGCCAGAAAGAGCCCGCACATTCGTTCACCTAAACCCGGGGTTTTCTACGAATTCGATATGTAAGCTATAATATTTTCAGGATAACCCTGCCTGGCAAAACCAAGACTTCATCTTTTGGTGTTTCGAAGCGCGAAGGACACGACGCGACGGCGTTCTATGAACGCAGCCTGTACAGTTCGCTGCCAGAACATAACCAGCCGGGCAGCCAGGCCGGGCAAATAATCCCACCGGTTGGTGATTGGGCCGACCGTATTTACAACCAGTCATCCGAAAACATACCCCTGCCAGACAACAGCGTAAGCCTGGCATTTACCTCGCCGCCTTATAATAACGGCAAAGAATATGACCACGACCTGAGCCTGGAAGAATACCTGGGCCTGATCCGGCGAGTGGCACAGGAGGTTTACCGGGTGCTCAAGCCGGGCGGTCGTTACGCGGTCAACATCGCCAACCTGGGGCGCAAGCCCTACATCCCGCTGCACGCCCACTTCTACCAGGTGCATTGCGCCACCGGTTTCTTGCCAATGGGTGAGATCATCTGACAAAAAGGGAAAGGTAACAACGGAAGTTGTGCCTGGGGCAGTTGGAAAAGCGCCCGCTCACCGCGCCTGCGCGATGTGCATGAATATATCCTGGTCTTTGCCAAAAAGTCTTTTAGCCGTCCTGATCAGGGCCTCTCAGATATCAGTGCAAGTGAATACATGGAAGCCACGCTTTCAGTCTGGAATATCCCTCCTGTTTCGGCGCGTAAGATCGGACATCCGGCGCCATTCCCGCTGGAACTGGCTGCCAGGGTCATTAAATTATATTCCTATGTAGGCGATGTGGTGCTCGATCCCTTCAATGGCTCGGGCACCACCTGCGTGGCAGCTAAAATGCTTGGGCGCCGTTATGCCGGATTCGACGTTTCTGCCGAATACTGCATGCTGGCGGAGAGCAGAATCGCACAGACAGAAAGCATGCCTGGCGTTTAATATTGACGCTAACCGTTTTCTCCGTTATCCTTATGCTATGACCTGCTTTATTCTTGAATAGCAAGAAAAGAAGGAGGAACCAATATGCCAACCACGGAAGATATCCTGACCATTATCTTGGGCGGTGGGCGCGGCGCTCGTCTTTATCCACTCACCAAGCTGCGCGCCAAACCGGCTGTACCCATCGCCGGAAAATATCGCCTGATCGACATCCCCATCAGCAACTGCATCAATTCGGGTATTTACCATATTGCCGTAGTGACACAGTTCAATTCAGTCAGCCTGCACCGCCATATCTCCAATACTTATCACTTTGACAACTTCCACAGCGGTTATGTGCAAATCTGGGCTGCCGAACAGACCCTTTCCAGCGCGGATTGGTACCAAGGCACGGCAGATGCCGTGCGCAAGCAGCTTTTCGAAATCCGGGCAACCCGCGCCCCCTACGTCCTCGTCCTGGCAGGCGACCATATTTACCGCATGGATTACGCCGCCATGGCAAAATTCCACTGGGAAAACAAGGCCGATATCACCGTGGCGGTCCAACCGGTGACCGCACATGACGCCCGCAGCCTGGGTGTTCTGAAGCGCAATTCGCGCAAGCGCATCGTTAATTTCGCAGAGAAACCCTCTGACCCGGTGGTACTGGAAGATATGGTCAGCCGGGATGACCCCGACCGCCCTTACCTGGGCTCGATGGGCATTTACATGTTTAACACGAATCTTTTAATTGATTTGCTGGAAGAATTTGCTTTTGATGATTTTGGCAATCACGTCATCCCGCATGCTATCCATACGAACAGCGTCTACGGGTTTGACTTCGACGGTTTCTGGGTAGATGTTGGTACAATCCGGGCTTTCTATGACACAAACCTGGCGCTCACCAGCACGGACCCGCCCTTCAACTTCTTCGATCCGCAGCGGCCGATTTATTCCAGGCCGCGCTATTTACCCTGTTCAGTAGTAATCAACAGTACGCTGGAACACGTCTTGCTGGCTGAAGGCTGCACCATCCAGGATGCAGAAATCCGCCATTCTGTAATCGGCCTGCGTAGCCAGATCCGTTCTGGGGTAAAAATCACCGACACCGTGACGATGGGCGCGGATTACTACGAAACCGATCGCACCGGCACCCTGGGCGAAAAGGTGTCGATGGGCATCGGCCATAACTGCCAGATCGAAGGTGCGATTATCGACAAGAATGCCTGCCTGGGAGACGGCGTCATTATCAAGGCCTTCCCGCGCGGCATGGATTACGAAGGCGGCAACTGGGTGGTGCGTGATGGGATTGTCGTGATCCCCAAGGATACCATCATCCCACCTGGGACAACCCTTTCGCCCGAGACCGTCGGAGACTGATCCTGAATGCGATGGTCCACCATAGTCATCATCATTCAGCTGATCTTCCTGGAAGGCGTTTTATCTCTCGATAATGCGGCGGTATTGGGTGCGCTGGTCGTCCATTTACCAAGCGACCGGCCAATTGAATGGCCGCGCGCGTTGCGTAAACTGGGCAACCTGCTGCACCCACTGCTCGGCAACCAACGTACAGCTGCCCTGCGGGTAGGCCTGTTGGGGGCTTATATCGGGCGCGGCCTGATGCTGTTCATGGCGACCATTATTATCCAGAACCCCTGGCTGAAGCTGCTGGGGGCGGCTTACCTGGTCCGCCTGGCTTTTAACAACCTGGGCACGGCTGAGGAATGTGAAGAAGATGGGCATGTCCATACGGCAGAAGGAAAAACCTTCTGGCCGATCGTGCTGACGGTAGAGATTTTGGACCTGGTCTTCAGCATGGGTAATGTGGTGGCCGCAGTCGCGCTTTCAAGCCAATTCTGGGTGGTGATGGTCGGAGTGGCGATTGGGATCCTGTTCATGCGCTTTGCCGCCGGGCTTTTCAGCCATTTTGTCGAACGCCATCCGGTTTTAAAATACACGGCCTATATCCTGGTGTTCAACATCGGCATTGAGCTGATCCTTGAAGAATCTGGTATCCTTTTCTTCAACGACTGGGCCAAGTTTGGCATCTCACTAACGACCATCGTACTTTCCCTGGTTTATGAGCAAGTGCGTTTCATGCACCAACTGCGCCCGCTGCTGGTCTGGATAGGCCGGGGCTTTGCAAATTTCAATGAAGTCATTGACTGGGCGCTGGTACCAATCCTCGGTCTGTTCCGGCTGGTAGGTATGGCGTCTGGTGAAAAAATTGGTGCCCAAACCCCCGGTACTACCTCCGAGCCCCAAGAAAGAAATCAGCCCCCTGCCATACTAAGTATCTATCCGAAAATTTGGGAGGGTTCGCTTTGAGTGTGTGGAGCTTTGCTACCGAAGGTACTCAAAAAAGCGGCTCTAATAATTTTCGGATAGGTTCTAAATCTTGATAGCAATTGATTGATTTTTTACCGTATTCTCCTGACCCAGATAGGGTTTTATATCATCCCTGCCTGATCAATTACAGGACAGGTAAATCAACCTAAAAATGGAGCCTGGATATTGACAAACACATCTGACCCCTTAGAAACGCCACAAAGTAAGCCTGTGGCAACCTGGCATGCCATGAGCTCTGATGAAGTGCTGGCAGCCCTGGGCACCCAGCCACAAGCCGGCTTAACCTCCGAAGATGCCAAAAGCCGGCTGAGTGAATATGGTTATAATCAGTTAGCTGAAAAGCCACGCCCAGGCTTTTTCAAGATGGTGCTTGCCCAGCTCAACAATTTCATCGTGATTTTGCTGATTATTGCGGCAATCGTCTCTGCTCTGCTGGGAGAATGGATTGACGCCGGGGCAATCTTTGCGATTGTAGTGTTGAATGCGATCCTGGGAGTAATCCAGGAAAGCCGGGCTGAACAGGCCCTGGCTGCCTTGAAAAAGCTGGCGGCACCCGAAGCCCAGACTCTCCGCGATGGTAAACGAGTGACCCTCCCGGCCAGTGAGCTGGTGCCGGGGGATATTGTCTTCCTCGAAGCAGGCAATTTCGTGCCTGCCGATATCCGCCTGGTGGAAGCTGCCAATCTGCGAGTGGAAGAAGCCGCCCTGACGGGCGAATCAGTACCTGTGCAGAAAAACGCCGCGCTCCGGTTGGAGATGGATATTCCACTGGGTGACCGGAAAAACACGGTTTTTATGGGCACCCTGGTCAGCTATGGGCGCGGCCGGGGAGTGGTGGTCAGCACAGGCATGCATACACAGTTGGGACTGATCGCCGATATGCTGCAGAACGTGGAAGAAGAAGGAACTCCCCTGCAGAAGCGCCTGGACAACCTCGGCAAAATTCTGGGATGGGGCGCCCTGGCGATATGCGGCCTGGTATTTATTGCAGGACTGCTGCGCACGAATTTTGGCCTGCAGGAAATTGTTGACATGTTCATGATCGCCGTCAGCCTGGCAATCGCGGCCGTGCCAGAAGGCCTGCCGGCAGTGGTCACGATCAGCCTGGCGTTGGGGATGCGCGAAATGGTGCACCGTCATGCGCTCATCCGCCGGCTGGCCTCGGTCGAGACGCTCGGTTCAGCCACCGTGATCTGCACGGATAAGACCGGCACCCTGACTCAAAATGAAATGACCGTCACCCGTATGTGGGTGGATGATAAATTCTTCGATATCACCGGCAGCGGGTATGACCCGAAAGGTGATTTTTTACTGGACGGTAAAAAAGTTGACTTGAGTGATTACCCTGCCGTGCAGACTGCTCTGTGGGTAGGAGTTCTGAACAATGATGCCCAACTTGAGACCGTGCAGGGAGAGCGCGGGCAAAACCTGTACCGCCTGGTAGGCGACCCAACCGAAGGCTCGATCCTGGTGGCTGCTGCTAAATCCGGCGCGGTCCTTTCGCAAGTGATCGAAGCCTACCCGCGCGATGACGAAGTCCCATTCGACTCGGCTCGCAAACGCATGATAACGGTGCATTATATCCAAAACCCGAGCGACGAGGATATTTCGCCGATCTATGGCAAAGAGAAGCACCAATGGTATGCTGTCGTCGTTAAGGGAGCGCCAGATGTAGTGCTTAACCAATGCACGCGTTACCAGGATATGGGCGACCGGCTTACCCATCCGATGGATGAAGCTGCCCGCCAGAATATCTTGAAAGCTAATGACATCATGACCGGTGATGCGCTGCGCGTGCTCGGCCTGGCCTACCGCCTGGTCCCCACCGACCCCGTAGATGTCAACAGCGCCGAACTGGAAAAAGAGATGATCTTTGTGGGGATGATCGGCATGATCGACCCGGCCCGCAAGGAAGTTAAACCGGCGCTCGAAAAGGCCCGTTCAGCCGGTATCCGCACCATCATGATCACCGGCGATTATCCCAATACTGCGCGTGCGGTAGCGGAAAACGTTGGCCTGCTCCAGCCAGGACACCAGGTGCTGACCGGCAGCCAGATCAACCAGATGGATGATGCTGCCCTGCTGCAGGCCGTCGAACAAACCGACGTGTTCGCCCGCGTTTCTCCCGAGCATAAGATGCGGATCGTGGATGCGCTGCGTGGCAACAATGAAGTGGTTGCCATGACTGGCGACGGAGTCAACGACGCCCCCGCCATCAAGCGCGCCGATATTGGGGTGGCGATGGGCATCACCGGCACAGATGTGGCCAAGGAGACCGCCGATATGGTGCTGACCGATGACAATTACGCCAGCATCGTCTCAGCCATCGAACAGGGCCGCATTATTTACGGCAACATTCGCAAATTTGTCTATTACCTGCTTTCCTGCAACATGGCAGAGATCGCGGCTATTTTCATCTCCACCCTGGCCGGCTGGGGATCGCCTTTGACGGCCTTGCAATTGTTGTGGCTGAACCTGGTTACAGATGGCGCCCCGGCCCTGGCATTGGCAACCGAGAAGGGCGACCCGGATATCATGCAGCAGCAGCCTCGCCCACCCAAAGAGCCAATCATCAACCGTTACATGCAGATTGGGATCGCTATTCAAACCATTGCCATCACGGCTGTGACGCTGGCTTCATACCGCATTGGTCTGGCATCTGACACACACATCGCTTTTGCCAAAACAATGGCTTTTGTGACCCTGTCTTGTTCGGAATTACTGCGAGCTTATACATCCCGCTCAGAATATTACCCGCTGTTCAAGATTGGCGTCTTCGGCAACCGTTGGATGAACCTGGCAGTGATTTCTTCACTGGTGTTGATCCTAGCGGTGGTGTATGTGCCATTCCTGCAAACCGTCTTTAAAACAGAAACGCTAGGGTGGGCCCAATGGTCTATTATTCTGCCGCTGTTGATCTTTCCCTCGTTAGCTGCGGAGCTGACCAAGTTCTTCTTTGCAAAACGGATAAAACACGCATGATGGTTTTTCATTTAAATCTTCAGATGGAAAAACCATGATGGTTTTTCATTTAAATCTTCAGATGGAAAAACCATGATGGTTTTTCATTTAAATCTTCAGATGGAAAAACCATGACCGAAATTTGGTTGGTGCGGCACGGCCAAACCGATTGGAATGTAGACGAGCGCTGGCAGGGTCATTCAGATATCCCACTGAATGCCGCCGGGCTGGAACAGGCGTGCCAACTGGCTGAAAAACTGGCAGGGCAGCATTTTGACGCAATTTACAGTAGCGACCTGCAGCGCGCCGCCCAGACGGCTGAAGTGATTGGAGCCAACCTGGGGCTGCCCTATCAGACCGACCCTCGCCTGCGTGAAATCCGTCTCGGGCAGTGGGAAGGAATGCTGGTAAGCGAGGTGCGGCAGCAATTCAGTACTGGCTGGTATGAACGGCAGCAGGACCCTTTAAATGCACACGCTCCTGGAGGTGAAACACTACCAGAAGTCGCTGCCCGGCTGGAGCAGGCTCTCAATGATATTGCCAGCGCCCACCCGGCTGGCAAGGTGCTGGTGGTTTCGCATGGGCTGGCATTGAACACCTTGCTGTGCCTGGCGCACCGCTTGCCGCTTGGAAACGCCTACAACGAGCCGTGGGACAATGCGACCTGGCAGGTGATTAAGTGGTCGATCTAAAAATTATTTTACCGGCACTAAAATTTGCTCAACCAGGCTTTCAATTTCCGGTATGCGCACGTCTTCGATCTGCCCGGCGTCGCACAGCGTGGCAATCGTGGGGATGATCGGGATCTGCGCCTGGAAGGCAACCCCGGCAGCCTCAGCAATCTCGGCAGCATGGCTGGGGCCGAAAATCTCATGCCGGCTGCCGGTATCGGGGCAGTTGTAATAGCTCATGTTCTCCACCACGCCGCTGATAGGCACATTGACCTGATTGAGCATGAATAACGCCTTGCGCACCACCATGACGGCTAACTGCTGTGGTGTCGTAACCAGCAGCACGCCATTGATGGGCAGGGTGGTCATAACTGTCAGAGCTGCATCTGAGGTGCCAGGGGGCAGGTCAACTAACATGTAATCGAGCGTGCCCCACAGCACGTCCGTCCAGAACTGCTTGATGGCGCCAGAAACCATCGGGCCGCGCCAGATGACCGGCGTATCTTCATCAGGCAGCAGGAGGTTGATAGATATTACTTTAATACCGGTTTTGGTCACTCCCGGCAAAATCCCCTGCTCGCTCGAACGCAAGCCGCCCGGGGGCAGTCCAAACAATTTCGGGATACTTGGACCGGTGATATCGGCATCCAGGATGCCGACCTTGAATTTGCGCCGCGCCAGGGCAGCCCCAATCAAAGCAGTCACCGAAGATTTTCCCACGCCCCCCTTTCCGCTCATGACCGCCAGCACCTGTTTGACATGGTTGAACTGGTTAAGCTTGGGCAGGGTTGAACCGCTGCCGGTCACGGCCCGCCGCTCTTCTTCAGTCATACCACGGAAATTTATTTCGACGTCCCTGACACCCTTGAGCGCCATCACAGCCTTGCGGGCGCTCGCCGCCATCTGGTCGCGCATCGGGCAACCCGGCACTGTCAGCGCCATGGTAAAGGCCACTTTGCCTGTTTTACCGATATTTATATCGTGGATCATTCCCAATTCGACCAGGTTGCGCCCCAGCTCCGGGTCCATCACCTGCTGCAGGGCCGCCAGTATTTCTTTTTCAGAAGGCATGCTTACTCCTTAAATTGCGACTTTGGTACTCTATTCTGTCCGATTACACATTGAAAATTGCTAACTGCTCAGACTGAAGCTTTTATGGTTTTTCC
>Ga0315282_10015985_pt1 | contig 11010 bp, 12 predicted proteins | sample YL17G07_20_MG_FD_203693 | JGI IMG/M metagenome (GOLD analysis project Ga0315282, IMG submission 203693) | Sediment microbial communities from Yellowstone Lake, YNP, Wyoming, USA - YL17G07_20 | ecosystem: Environmental > Aquatic > Freshwater > Lake > Sediment | place: USA: Wyoming | collected...
CTTGCTTCCTCCCCTGGCTCAATGCGTCTCCTCCAACAGCTGTTCCTACTGTTGAATTCGACACCCGCCTCCCAAATTCATTACTCAACTTCAGACTGTTTCGGACTTTATCCGGGGGCTGCTAGGGCTTCGAAGCCGGGTTCGTAGTCCTCCGGAACGTCGTTTTCACGCTCAGCGCCCGGCTCGTTAGTGACGGAAGTGACGGAAGTGACCCCATTTTCGGTAAACTTTTTTTGCACGCCCTTCATGGGAAAGTTTCCGGTTTTTGGCGTCACTTCCGTCACTTCCGTCACCTGGTCGGGGTTCTCACGCTCAAAATCGCCGTCGAGCAACCCAATCCCAAGCCAGAACTTACCCTGTCCCCAGACTCGTTTCTCGAACGTCCCGCGTTCCTCCAATCGCTGGCTGAACGTCCGGCCCGCTAGCGGATACTTCTCACCGCGCCCTTTTGCCCACTCCGAGTAAGTTGCATAGAGCACACTCGACTTCGCCTTGGCGTCCGGGTGTATCACACAACACTCAGCGAAGAAGTCGGCGAGAACGTCCATATCCTCCCGATACTTGCCCGTAGCGGCTTTCACCGCCCGAGCCGTCCCCAAACCCTCGGACTGCCACGCCAGGCAGCCCCGAACGAGCCAGGCGAGTATGCCCGGGTACTCCATCCGTAGCTTGTCCGGGAGCATCATGTCCTTGTAGGGGCCGGTGGGCGCGTCGGCGTCCTGGAACTGCACCTTGAAGGGTATCAGCCGGATTCGCCGCCACATAGCATATTCCTGCCCGTCTATGTGCGGCAGGTGGTTGCAGGCGAGCCACAACTTGAACTCCGGCACGAACTCGAAGAACTCCTGGTACAGGAAACGTGCCCTCATCGCGTCACCGCCCGTAAGCTCCTTCACGAGCGCTTCAGCGAGCTTCCTGCCAGGACTCGCCTCGATAGCCGACACCATCCGCGCTCCTCTTAGCCGCGCAATGTCGTTGGACGCGCTCTCATCCCTGTTAATCAGCGTGTCGGTCCCGGCCTTCCGGTGATAGTCGGCCAGTATCTCGCGGAGCGCCGTAAGCATCGTGCTCTTGCCGTTCGAGCCGTTTCCGTGGAGCATAAAGAAGCATTGCTCGCTCGTGTCTCCGGTGAGCGAGTAACCTGCCGCGCGCTGAACGAAGGAGATAAGTTCGCCATCACCCGCGAATATCTCGGACAGGAACCGCTCCCAACGCGGGCAGGCGGCTCGCTCGTCATGCTCCACGGGCGCGAGTTTGGTTATCAAATCCTCCCGCCGGTGCGGGTGCAACTCACCCGTTCGAAGGTCCAGCGTCCCGTTCAGGACGTTCAGCGCCCAGGGGTCGCGGTCCAAGTCTTTCGACTGAACCGGCACGCCCGAACAGAACTTCGCAAGCTTCACCATCGCGCCAAGCCGCGTATCCGACTCACTTCGCTTGATATGGCCGTAAAGGTCATCACGCTCCCTGGAGTCAGTGCAGTCTTTGAGAAGGTCGTACAGCCCACGAACAACCTCGCGGGCCAGTCTGTCAACGCGCCCGGTCACGTCCGGCTGCCAGAGTTTGCCTGTCCAGGCAAGCCACACGCCGGAGTCCACGTCATACCGCAGGTCCGCGCCGTGGCGGGCTATCAACCGCTCGGCGTTGCCGAGGTCTGTAAGCGGGAAACCGCCGACCGAGCCAGGTAGGCTCACAGGCTCAGCTTCTGGTTCCCACTCCGGGCAGGCTGCCGCAAGGTCAAGCAGCCGGTCCTTCGTTCCTCCCGCCGCGAGCCAATCGGTGACATCGCCCTTCTCCGGCAGTCCGGGAAGTACAAGCACCTTAACGGAAGCCGCGACTCCCGATAGACTCGCGGCCACCTTCTCCGCGTGTTTACCACCCGCCGTGTCGTTATCCGGCACGATGATTACATCCGCGCCCTTGAGCCATTTGGAGCAGCACTTCTGCCACGCACACGCTCCGCCCGCATTGCAGGTTGCAGTTAGGCCAAGCCCTTCGAGGGTGTGAGTGTCCTTCTCACCTTCCACGACGTAAATGGTTTCACCACGCGCTACGGCCTCCACGACCTTCGGCAGCCTGTAAATAACCTTCTCCGTGTCCTTCAGGTTCCATATCCAGCCGCCTCGCCCGTTCGGTCTACGCTGTCTGAAACTCTTAGGCTCGAAACGCACCACCTGGTAAAGCAGTTCGCCCGCCGCATCGGTGTAATCGTAGGTTGCAGCTTTTCGAGAGCCTCCGCCGCCGTCTCCGGTACCCTGCCGCGCCGGGAACAGGTCCGCCATCCTTAGCCCGACAGCCTGAAGGACGGCTTCAGTCGAGCATCCGGCGTGGCAGTGAACAAGCGCTCTGCCGTCCTCGCCCCGGCTGATTGAAAGACTCGCTACTCGGTCGTCGTGCGCCGGGCAGCGCGCCTGATAGCTAGCGCCGTTCCCCTTCACGCTCTCTAGGCGCGTGAGAATGTTGTCGAACGCCGCCGTGGTCATAACGCAAGCCTCCCTTGGTTCCCGCTCTCCGCTGTATCCCGCCACCTACCGAGCGGCAGGGCCACCTGCAGGCCATACCCGCGGTTCAGCCTGATACCACGCCGGAAGAATGAATCAAGCGGCGCTTCGAGCGTCACGCCGTCCGGTAACTCCGCCCGAACGGTATGGCAGCCGAGAGTCCGCACTTGCAGCAGCGCGGTCTCCTGAACCGCAATACTCGGCGGCTTCCTCAGGATGTGCTCGCGAGACACGACCTTCGTAAGTGTGCCGTCTTTTAAGCGTCCGACAAGGACGCGCCGCCTGCCGTCGTCAACGTAGACCGGCATGCCTACTGACTCCGCGTCGTTTTTGTGGTATCCTTGCCTATGGTGTAAGGCTTTAAAAAAAGCCTGCCCGTCAGGTCCCCCGCGCTGCCGCCAAGCCGTGCCGGGGGACATTCCTCTTGTGCTCATCTACCCTACTCCCCCCTTCGGCTTGCCCGCGCTCGCAAGTAACTCTTCAAGCGCCTGGCGCGGGACGCGCAAACTCCGTCCGAAGCGAAGCGCGGGCAACTCGCCGCGCCTGACAGCGTAGTAGCTGGCAGCACGCCCCAAACCTAGAATCCTGCCCGCTTCGGGCACCCTCATGGTCTGCACAGGCTGTTCCTGTGTTTTCATCGGATACCTCCTCAACTGCACTTGTATAGAACCGTGCGCTTTGGTATCATCATGGTAACAAACCCTCGGGGTTGGTGGGTTTGGACAGTTTCTAAAACTGTCCGGGTCGTGCATGGAGGTGTTTCAGGTGTTTCTGAAGGTGAAAGAGGCCGTCGAGGAGTATCACTACAAGCAGTTGCCCAATGGGGATATTCCGCCTGAGGTGTGGCGCAGAATGCTCCGTGCTCCTATCTTCCAGCAGGAGTACAGGAAGGCCGCGAGGGAAATTGAGTCGGGGAGCTATAGAGGCCCGGCCCTCCTCAATGTGGCTTTGCTGACGCAGGTTGGACTGACTGCCTATGACCCGACCGCCCTACCGGCAAAGAAGCGCGCGTCGTTTGCCAAGCCCACAGCCAGACGACGCTATCAGGCCATAGTCTTGCATGTGCGCGATTCGCTCAGCCGCTACCTTACGTGCACCCCGGTCTTGCCAGACCTCGTCCCGGAGTGCGTTGAGAAGGGTTTTTCCGTCCGACTTACGCCAGCCGGCGCTACGTTCGCGGTTGGCTCTCGCGTCGTCAGACGGAGCTGCCCGTCTTGGCCCAGGTTGCTTGAAGGGTGGGTTGCGGAGCATCCCGAAGAGAAGCTGAAGTCACCAGCCAGTTTGCGGCGGCTTTACAGTCGGGCATACCGCCAAATGGGGGTAAACCCCGACGGGCAGGACCTGCCGAATCCGCTCCTCGTATTCATGGGAGCAACCCTGAAAATCTGGCACCCACTGTTCCGAACCCCTACCGAGCTGGGTATGACCGACTCCCAAGCTGCCGCCTATTATCAGGCCAATGAACCATACTATAGGCTGGCGAAGGTGTATATCGAGGCCATGCGTATCTTGCTCGACTCCGGCCCTAAGGCCCTTATCTTCGACAAGTCCGCGGGCCTGTGGCGGCAAGAGGCCGTAGCTGCGGTGGCCGCAGTGCCGAGAGTGCCAAGTGCTGGTGAGTCCGAGGTTGCGCCGCGCCCTCAACTGCCTCCCGACTGGGCGTATACCCTCGCCTGGGAAGCTCAAGCAGCCAAGCGGCGAGCTCAACTGAAAGCGCGGAAGGGCCTTCCGTGGGCGGAGGCAGCCTATGCCCGGTTGTGGTTCCATCAGTCGTGGGCGCCAGCTTTCACCATCAGACGCTGAAGGCAAGGCTACCCGCGTGTAGTAGACGGGGTTGCCTACCACAAGCCCTTTCTTGCCCATCCTGGGCGCATTTCCGCACAGGCGGGCAGGTATCCTGGCGTCCCCTTAGCGAAGCCGCTTCCTGCCCGTCCTGGCCACAGGCGCAAGCGCGTCCACAGGGGAGAACTTCCGGTGCTTCTCGCGCACGTCCGAGTCGGCCAGCTCGCAGTAGTGCTTGGTCATCGCCTGGTCCTCGTGGCCGAGCATCTTCTGCAAGCTGAAGGTGTCGCCGCCGGCCCGCAGGTATGAAACAGCGAACGTGTGCCGGAGCGTGTGCGGACTGCACCTCACGCCTGTGACGCCCGCCTGCCGCCCGCGCTTGCTCACCATGTCGCGCAGTCCCCAGCGGGTGAACGCCTCGGCGTAGTGATTCACGAATAACGGCCCGTCCGCGTCGCCCCGCCTGGCAAGGTAGCTTACGAGCGCGCTTCTGACTGCAGTGCCAAAGGGGACAACGCGCTCCTTGCTGCCCTTGCCCGTGACAAGCAGGGTTTGCTCCTCAAGGCTGGCGTCGCCAACCTCAAGGCCGCAAAGCTCCGAGGCTCGCAGCCCGCAGTCGAGCAAAATCAGGAGTGCCGCCCGGTCCCGGACGCCGTAGAAGTCGCGCCCGAGCGCCCCGAGCAGGCTCTTTACCTGAGCCGCGCTGAGCGTCTGTATCACCGTCTTGCGGCGTTTCGGCTTCTCTACCCGGCTCATGGGGTTCGCATCAAGCTGCCCCTCGCGCTCCAGGTGGGCGAAGAGGGCGGATAGCGTGATGTAGCTGTGGGCCGCCGTGGTGGAGGAGTGCCGCTCGAGCTCGCTCGTAAGAAAGTCCCGTATCTGCGCCGGGCTTATCTTCGCCACTTCGGCGTCCTGGGCAAGGAACCGCGCGAACGCCTGGAGCCGGTAACGGTAGTAGTCCTGGGTTCTCGGTGACAGGTTTCGTGCCCGGCAGGCCGCCAGGAACCCGTCCGCCGCCGCTGTGAGCGTGAGAGCGGCAGCCTCGAAGAGTCTCACAACCTGGTTCATGTCCTGTCCTCCTCTCGGCACAAGGAGGATGGAACCAAGTGGTGTAAGCGCGCCCGGTCTTGGGTCACTTGGTTCGGCGTTTTTCAGCCGGTTCCCGCGCCACTTGGTTTTCGCCCAAGTTGCCCGTTTACTCTCGCCCCACGGCGGAGTAGCTCAGTGGTCAGAGCACACGGCTCATACCCGTGGAGTCGTCGGTTCAAATCCGACCTCCGCTACCACAATACCAAACGGCCCGCCGACCAGCGGGCCGTCTCGTATTGTGGTCTACCTCAAGCCTATCGTACTAGTGACAGGCAGTTCGCTCCTTGCCTCCTGCCCCTACAACGTCCCCTTCGTGCTCGGCACGCCTTTGACGCGCTCGCTTTTCGAGATCGCCTCGCACAGCGAGCGAGCGAACGACTTGAACGCCGCCTCGACGACGTGGTGCGGGTTCGTCCCCGAAAGCTGCCGGATGTGCACCGTCATCTTCGCATTCCGCGCGAACGACCTGAAGAACTCCTCGACCAGATCGGCCGGCAGTTCGCCGATCGCCTCCGCGGGAACTTCGAGAATGTATTCCAGCGACCCACGGCCGCTGATGTCGATCGAGGTCATAACAAGCGCCTCGTCCATCGGCACGGTCGTCGATCCGTACCGGCGGATGCCTTCCTTAGTGCCCAGCGCCTTGTCCACAGCCTGGCCCAGCGCAATGCCTACGTCCTCAACCGTGTGGTGAGGGTCGATCTCCAGATCGCCCGATGCCTTGACCTCAAGGTCCATCAGAGAATGACGCGAGAGCTGCTCGATCATATGGTCGAAGAAGCCGACTCCAGTGCTGACGCTGCTCTCGCCCACTCCGTCCAGGTCAACTTTCACCCGGACGTCCGTCTCTTTCGTCCGCCTCTGCACCTCCGCTGTTCGGGACACTCTACTGTTCCTCCTTCGGCAGCACTCTTATCCGGATCGAATCGGCGTGCGCCTGAAAACCCTCAGCCTCGGCAAGATCGACGACCGTCGCCGCGACCTCGCGCAGCGCGTCACGAGTGTACTGGACGAGGCTGCTCTTCTTCACGAAGTCGTCCACGGTGACCGGAGAGCTGAACCGCGATGTCCCGCCGGTCGGCAGCGTGTGGCTCGGCCCCGCGGCGTAATCCCCGAGCGGCGCCGGCGAATACGGCCCAAGCATGATCGCTCCGGCGTTCCTGATCATAGGAAGCAGCGCCCATGGGTCCGCTACGAGCAGTTCCAGATGCTCCGGCGCAAAGCGGTTGACCATCTCGGCGGCTTCTTCGAGCGTTCTGGCGAGGATCACAGCGCCGTTCTCAGAAAGCGATTCGTTGACGATCTCCTTGCGAGCAGCCGTTGTCCTCAGATGCCGGACTTCCGAAAGCACTGTATCCGCGAGAGTTCTGCTCGTCGTCACCAGCACGCACCGCGAGTCCTCAGCGTGCTCCGCCTGCGAGACCAGGTCTGCCGCGACGAAGTGAGCATCGACGGAGTCGTCCGCGACGATCATTATCTCGCTTGGGCCGGCTATCATATCTATGCCGACCACGCCGAAGAGCTGACGCTTGGCCTCGGTGACGTACGGATTGCCGGGGCCGACGATCTTGTCTACCTTCGGCACGGCCGCCGTACCGTAAGCCATCGCCGCGATCGCCTGCGCTCCTCCTATCTTGAAGACTGCATCCACGCCGGCCTCGCGCGCTGCTACGAGCATAAGGGGGTCGATCTTCCCATCAGGCTGTGCTGGTGAGCACATTGCGACGAACGGCACTCCTGCCACCTTGGCCGGCACGGCGAGCATCAGCACCGAGCTTGGATACGGCGCCTTCCCGCCCGGCGCGTATATCCCAATCCGTTCGATCGGCCGGATGAGCTGCCCGAGCACTCGGCCGTCGCTCACGTCCATCCACGATTGCCGGACTTGCTTCGCATGGTAGTATTCGATGTTCGCCTTGGCCCGGCGGATCGCAGCCACCAGTTTCGGCTGCACCAGCTCGTAGGCCGCTTCCAGTTCCTGCTCGTTGACCTCAATCGATGTCAGGCCGGGCGAGTCGAACCGCTGGCCCAGCTCGAGTAACGCCTGGTCTCCTCGTGTGCGAACCTCGGCTATGATACCTCTGACCGTCTGCTCGACCTCTTCGGTCGCCGGTCGCTCGGGCGGAGCGAGTGCGGCATCGATAGCCGCCTCCGGGTCCCGCCCGGCCTCGAATATCTTCATACGTTCCTCGTTTCCTCCAAGTGCTGCAAGATTATACCAGAGGGTCGGGGCATTGGCAACGAAGGCTGGGAGTCAGGTGGCGGGAACCACGGGTCGGGCTTTGGGGCGGGGACGGGCCGCGCTGGAGGGAACGGAGAGCGCCGTGGATAAGGCAAACATGGTCAGACGATTTGTAGGCTGCGCATGGGCAATCCTGATTCGACTAAAGCAGAGCGCTCCGAAGATAGGTCTATCCGTGGAACGGAGAGGGGATTCACGAGACTTGCCACGGCGGCGGCTTTCGCGAGCCTGTTCTCCTACGCCACCGTCACGTCCATCACCGAGGCGGCCATGCGTGCGATAGGCCGCACCTACCACAAGCCGGAGTCCGTTCTGGGCTGCCTGTACCTCATGGAGGGCGCCGGGTTCTTCGTGGCGGTACTGGTGGGCGGCAGGATATCCGACAGGCGGGGGAAGCTGCCGGTGATGCTCGGCGGGTGCCTGGCAATGTCAGTAGGCGCCTACGCTTTCGCGTGGACATCGAGCTTCGGGATGGCCGCTGCTGCTATGCTTCTCATCGGCGTCGGAGGCGGGCTCTCCGAGGGCATCGCCATGGCTGCGCTGTCCGACCTTTATGGCGAGCGCAGGCGCACGGCGGTGCTCAACTGGTCGCAGGCGGCGTTCGCGCTCGGCGCTGTTGCTGCGCCGACGGCCGTAGCCAGGCTGCTCAGCCTGGGCATAGGCTGGAGGGTCGGGTACCTCGCTGCAACCGCTATCTGTGCCGCATCCGGCCTGCTTTCCCTCTCCGCTGCGGCGATGAAGCGGGAAAAGCCCGTCGCTGCCCACGGATCCGACTGGAGGCCGCTCGTCTCCGATCCGCTCGTCATCTGGCTCTCCCTCGGCATTCTCCTCTACGTCGGAGCCACTCTCGGCCTTGCCAGCTGGCTTTCCACCTACTTCGAGAAGAGCCTGCGTTCCACCGCCGCCCTTGCGGCCTCGACGGTCGCCTTGCTCTGGGGCGGGATAGGCGTAGGAAGAGCCGTAGCCGCATGGCTTTCCAAGCACCTCTCGGACGTTGCGCTCGTCACCTGGTCCCTCGGCCTTGCAGCCGCCTGCCAGGTGGCAATGCTGGTCGTCTCATCGCCGGTCGCTGCGTTTGCCGCCGTGGCGGCCATCGGCTTCTGCCTTGGGCCGGTATGGCCGACCATACTCAGCCGCGCAGGCGCCGCTTATCCGGCACAGTCGGGCACAGTGTTCAGCATACTCGTCGCTATGGGGGCGGTCGGCTTCGTGGCTTTCCCTCCGCTTCTCGGAGTCGCGGGGACTGCGCTCGGCATGGGCAGGGCGCTCTGGCTCTGCTTCCTTCTGCTTGTGGTGAGCCTCGCCATATTCGTCCGGCTTTGGGGCAGGGAGTCGCTTCACCGGCGGAGCGCGTCATCTTCTGAAGCGCTGGCTCCACCTGCCCACAGGGATCCGGGCGGCAGCGCGTAAGGAAGGGCCTCCACGGGGTATCGAGTGGCTACTCGCGGGGCGGCGAGCTTGGTCCACTCGCGCGTGGGTCCTTGTCGTCCTCCATCACGACGGAGACCTCGCCGGGTCGGACGAAGCCGAGCCTGCGGGCCTCGGTCTGGGCGCCCTCAGGGCTACGTAGGTACCGCCGTTTCTCGAGAAGCGCCTGGCGTTCACGCTTCGCCGCCGCAAGCCGGGCCTCAAACCTGTGCACACCCGCCCTTTCGCGCCAGCACAGCAGCACCGGCCGAAGCGTCTTCCGCAAGACGCCCATCACCGCCAGCGCGGTCACGACCGCTATCGCAAGCGCGATCGCCTTCTGCCACGGGCGCGACCGACGCCTCCGACGCCGCGGTTCCTCCCGCAAGGCCGGCCGCCTGCGAGCCATCAGCGTTGCCTCCTCCACTCGAACGCTGCGTCTCCGACTCCACCGCCCAGGCTCATCCAGAACCAGCTCGCTCTAATGGTATCCGAGCTATCAAGCTATGTCAACCTGGACTACCCATATAGGAGCAAGGTTAGGAGTCTGGTTATGTCGAAATCAATGGCAGAGCAAGCGTGAATTCACAGATTTGGTGGGTTTGAAACGAGCGATGAAGGAGACACCTGATGGGTGAAGAAAAAAACGATGGTTTGAAGCTGGATTTCGACCCGCGGATTCGGGTAGAGTTCGTGGGCAGCAAGCTTGCCTCCGATGCTGGGCTGCTGGCATATCGGGAACTGGATGAGAGACTTGGGCTGACGGCTATCGAAGCCGAATACCTCACGGACATCAGAACAGGGAAGAATATCCGGCATCATCTCGTTCCTCTGCTCAGACAGTCGGTATACGGCAGGCTTGCGGGATAGCCCGATACCAATGATGCGGATCGGCTTGCCCACGATCCGGCGATGAAGGTGGTAGTCAGTCGCCGCGCAAGCAGCAAGAAAGCGGTGGCAAGAAGTGCGATGGGCGGCTTTGACACAGAGACACTGGCGACTGAAGAGAACCGGCGTGCGCTGGCGAGACTGAACTCATCCTGGGTGAGTTCGGCACTGGCGAGCACCACGACAAAGAGAACCATCCTCGATATGGACAGTTCCGAGAGCAAGCTCCACGGCGGCCAGGAAGGAGCCAGGCATAACGGGCACTTCGAGTGTGTCTGCTTTCATCCGCTATTCTGCTTCAACCAGTATGGAGATTGCGAAGGGGCTCTGCTGCGCGAAGGAAACGTGTCTTCCGCGGACGGATGGAGGGAGCTGCTCGAGCCGATTGTGGAGCGATACCGGGGATCGGGGATTCGGATGCTGTTCGAGGGGATGCGGGCTTTGCCAGGCCGGAGATATACGAGTATCTGGAAGGTGAGGGATACGAGTATGCGATACGGCTTCCTGCGAACCAGGTGTTAGGGCGGGAGGTAGACCCCATCCTTGCGGAGCACGAGATTCCCCCGCCGGGACCTCCTGTGGTGGTCTATCACGACTTCTACTATCAAGCCGGAACCTGTGAGCAGTGGATAAAGGAAGGCAAGCACGCTTTGGAGCGGATGAGGTTATCCTATCATGCGTTCAAGGATAATGCGGTGAGGTTGGCGTTGTTCCTGTTGGCGTACAACCTGGGCAACTTCCGGAGAAGGCTGGTTCTGCCCAGAGAAATGGCGACCTGGAGTCTGACGAGCCTGAAGGAACGGGTGCTCAAGGTTGGGGCGAGGCTGGTGAAACATGCCCGGAGACTCGTATTCCAGATGGCTGGGGTAAGCTTGACCAGAGGGAGGTTTGCGCAGCTGCTTGAAAGGATACGAAAGCTTGAGCCGGTAGCGGGATAGATAAAACTCAGCCCGTGATTTGACCAGAGAAACCCTAAGCCCAGGCAAGAGGGCAGGCCCGGCTTCGTCTTGAGAGGCGCTTCCGGTCTCCTCCAGACACGAACCGGACAAGAAGCGACAGAAAAGACTGGATCGGTGCCACAAAATGCAGGACTCCGGGGCGGAA
>Ga0315282_10015986_pt1 | contig 11009 bp, 8 predicted proteins | sample YL17G07_20_MG_FD_203693 | JGI IMG/M metagenome (GOLD analysis project Ga0315282, IMG submission 203693) | Sediment microbial communities from Yellowstone Lake, YNP, Wyoming, USA - YL17G07_20 | ecosystem: Environmental > Aquatic > Freshwater > Lake > Sediment | place: USA: Wyoming | collected...
TGCAGAGCATTGCGTGTGCCCAGGCGTACGAGCTTCGGGTCTGCCTCGGTCTGGCTGACGACCTGGTTGACGACCCTCGTGAGCCTCTCCCTCTCGCTCAAGGATGACCAGTCCGGGCCACGAGCCAACTCCTCGGCTACGCTGACCAGCTCGGTCGCCGAGGGGGGCCTGCCGTGAAGGACCCTGGAGCCGAAGTCGTAGGACCGCGGGTCGGCGATGCGGTTAAAGTCTCGCGGGCTGACCTCGCCCGCGCCGACCGACGGACCGTCGGAGACAGCCGAGGCACCCTCAGGGGCAAACGGACCATCCCGCTTCTTGTAGACTGCCCCGGTGCCAGTCAGCTTGGACTCGATGGCAGGCGCGAACTCCGCGTTTATCTCGTATCCGATGCCAATGCGTCGCTCCTCGGCAGCCACCTTCACCGTGGTCCCGCTGCCGAGGAACGGGTCCAGCACCGTCTCACTCACAAAGCTATACGCCAGGATCAAGCGTCGCGGAATCTCCTCTGGGAACACCGCCAGATGCCCATTCTGCCGAGCGCCGGGGATCTTCCAGTGCCCACTCAGATACTCACACCACTGCTCGTGCGTCAGGCGTGAGGCCTCCTTCGCCTCTCTGCTGACGGCAGGGGCCTTGCCCGGCTTCTTGAAGACAAGGATGAACTCATAGTCTATCATGATGGCGCCATTGCGGGGGTATGGGTATGAGCCCATCACGCTCCCGCCGCCCGTGGTGTTGCAGGTGGTGAGCTTCTGCCAGATGATGGAGCCCATGTAGTCGAAGCCCATCAGCATGCAGCGCTGCGTGATCTCGGCACGGATCGGGAGGACCTGGTATCTCCCGTAGTAGGCGGCTCGGAGGAACTGGTCGCCGATGTTCACGCACATCCTGCAGCCAGGGGACAGAACGCGGTGGCACTCCTGCCAGACGCAGTCCAGGTGGCTCAGGTACTCCTTGTACGAATCCTCGTACCCGATCTGCTCCGGCACCCCGTAGTCCTTGAGCTGCCAGTAGGGCGGCGAGGTGACGACGAGCTGAACCTCCTCGTCGCGCAGTTCCGGCATGCTGCGAGCGTCGGCAAAGTAGACGCGGTGCAATGGCCTCGATCTCACTGTTGACTCCAACAGGCAATCCGGGTATAATCGCCAGTGCAGGGGCGGTCGGGCCAATAGCGGCCCTGACCGGTCCTGCAGCTTGTTTGTGGGCTGGTGCTCAGCGCCTCACCACCCCATGAGGGTCGCGGCCGCTTGCCGGCTTGTATAGCACGCGCTCAAGGGAGGGGAACACCTCGCTGACCCCGCTTCTCTCGGTCTTCGGTGTCCGGTTGTCGAACCGCAGAAGCGAGTAGGCGACCAGATCGGCCATCTGGAGGAGGTAAGACAGCTCTGACGACTTGAACAGAGGGTCCTCCACTATGTGGTCGAGCGGGAGGTGCTTGGTCGGCTGGCCCGTGTCGCCCCACTTGCCGAAGCGACTAGGCACGGGATTCGCCCGTCGCAGGTGTCGGCAGAGCTTCGTCACCTTCTGCTCTTTGCCCTCGTCGCAGATCAGCAGCGCCCGCCGCTTGAGCTCCCGTCCCGTCCGGTTGATGCGGTTGAACAGACGGTCCCATGCCGTCGCCTCAAGCGCGTTGATGTCCGGCAGCTTCTTGGTCGACGATAGGGAGACATTGATGACATGCACGTCGTGCATGGAGGCTAGTAGCTCCAGTGCCTCTGAGAAGAGCGAGACCCGCGTTGCCTCGCAGACCGGGCGTGGTGCAAGTGGGCCCCTCCCCGCGAGCAGATCGGTCGCGTGGAACTCGGCGCCCATATAGACGCCACGCGAGGACTTGAGTTCGCCACGCCAGGCAAACAGGGCCCCAAGGTGCTCCTCCCAGTCCTCCTCCCGGATCCGCACAGCGGACAGAACGAACCGCATCTGGTTGCCGTGCTCCGCCTGGGCGTCGTAGGACTCGTCCACGTAGTAGAGGTCCATGCGCGGCGCCTCCGGGCCATTCGAGCGTGCACGCCAGAGCGGCAACGCGACTAGCTCACGTTCCATCCGCGGCGTGGGGATTCCTGCCATGCTCGCCTCGCGGAGTCTCTCACACCGAGGGCCAGTGCAGCGGTACCGTGGGCTGCGGCGCGTGCGGCTGGCCTCCCAAGGAGCGCTGGGACTCCGGGCGAGGGCCTTGTTCCAGCCCACGGCCGCCCGGCACCGCCTGGACCGGCCCAGCGCGCGGCCAGCCACCCTATTGACGCCGCCCTGGGCGACCGATATAATGGCGGCCTGCAACGGCGCCCCCATCGTCTAGAGGCCAAGGACACCGGGTTCTCAGCTCGGCGGCCGGGGTTCGAATCCCCGTGGGGGTACCACCGAACATCATCTGCCGGCGGCATCGGACGTTCTCGTCCCGTGCCACCGCTGGGTATCACTACCGTTGCCGCCGCCGGGGGGCCACCCAGGCGGCGCGGAGTAGCCGCCATGGGGTTGGGACCTAGTGGGCGCCGCGGGCTGTGGCCCGCTCTGGCTCTCATGGCCGGGCTGGGGCTGGGGGGCCACCTCTACGCCGATTCCCCACGTGTGACGCCCGATCGGTATCAGGTGCTGTGTCGGGAGATGCGCGCGGTCACCGGCGTCCGCTTTGACGAGCTCAAGACCCGGTTCGCCGACGTACGCGGTCGGTGTCTGGAGCTGGGCGGCACCGTGGTGGCCCAGATCGGCCTCTCGCTGGAGAGCACCGAGCCGGCGGGCACGTGCCTGCTGCAGCTCCAGGTGGACCGGGACGACTGTGTGAACCTGCGGCTGCCGAGCCAGCTCCCCGAGATCGAGCCCGGTATGGCGCTGCGGCTGCTGGCGCGACTGCCGGAGACGGCGGAGTCGTACGACGAGTGCGTGATCCTGGCGCTTTGCCCCGCCAGCCTGCTTCCGCCAATGACGTTCTACACAGACGGCGAGCCGGCCGTACAGCGCCCGCCGGCCCCGGAGCAGGGGACGACGACGACCATCACCCAGCAGCCCGTGGTGGTACCGCGCCTGCCGCAGCCCAGTGCATCGGCGGGTGTCGTTCAGCGGTGGCAGGCCGCGACTCAGGCGACCGCGCCCAACCAGGCGCTGCCGCCGGAGCTGCGCGGCGCGGCGACCCTCGGTGGTGGCGATGCCCGTCCACAGACGACGGCCACGACGCCCCAGCAGCCTGCCGCCGCCACCTACACCGCTGACCAGCGGGTCGCGCGGTGGGCCGCGTGGATCCGCCAGCAGAACCCCAATTGCAGCGACGAGCTGGCCGCCAACATCGCCGGGTGGACCATCTGGCACGCCTACGTGAACGGCGTGGACCACCGGCTGGTCTTTGCGGTGATCAAGTGCGAGTCCTGCTTCAACCCCCGCGACCTCTCCTCGGCCGGTGCGATGGGCCTCATGCAGCTCATGCCCTTCAACTGCAAGGCCTACGGCCTCACTGACCCCTACGCCGTGGACCAGAACATCGGGGCCGGCGTGAAGATGCTGGCCGGCTACTTGCGGCGGTACGCCGACCGGCCCCCGCGGGAGCAGACCGAGCTGGCCCTGGCGTGCTACAACGCCGGCTCGGGCGCTGTGGCCAAGGCCGGCGGGATCCCGCCATACGAGGAGACCCAGAACTACTGCCGCAAGGTACCGGACCTGTTCGCCGGGCTGGTGAAGGCCGGAATGCCGTAGGCGAGGCGCCGGACAGGGAGCTGTACTGCAGGGCGACCGGAGACGGTCGCCCGATGTGGTTCTTGGGAAGGCGCTCGCGCGGCGTAGGACGGGCATTCCTGCCAATGGTGACTCATTAACGCGGCCGATCGGGAGGAGGGGCCCCATCCGGCCCACTCCGGACGGTGGGCCCGGCGCTTCGCACGCGGCCCCTCCGGGACGGCGCCGTGCGTCTGTGAGTCAGCATTGGCATTCCTGCCCGTCTGTCCGCGTGGGGGCGACGCTCCGCGGCGCCCCTCCGACGCGCGTGGCGCGGGCATCCCTGCCCGCGTCCGAGAGCAGCGCCACCGACGGCGCGTCCCTTGGGCGCCCCGCCCGCCATCGCGGCCCGGGTTACCCGGTCGTCTGTACCTGCAGCCCCCCGTCGGGGGGTGGCACACGGGGCGCTGGCTGGAGCATCGCACCGCCCGCGGGCAGGCGCAGCCCCGGGTCCAGGTCTAGGGGGGCCGCCTCCGGGGCGGGCGCCTGGCGGCGGAGGTGGTACGTCCCCTCGGTCTGCTCCCACGCATAGCCGGCGCCGTTGCAGATCTGGGTCACCACCGTCTCGAAGGGCTGCGGGCCGCCGGTCGTCTGGCAGTCCACCCCCACCGCGAGCAGCGGTTCGTCTACCACGTACTCCTGCCCCGCCTTGGCGAACAGCGCATCCAGCAGGCCGATCGAGTCGGCGCCGTTAGCCCACAACTGGAAATTGCCAGCATTGTCCACGTTGATGTTGACGCCGTAGTTCGGGCCCACGGGCTGGATGCGGTCGCCAACGCGCGCGCAGGCCTGTAGGCTGCCGTCGGGCAGCTTGCGGTAGCCCAAGCCGAGCTGGATCAGCAGCGCACCCAGCGTCGTGGACTCCCCGTAGGAGGGGCTCCCGCTAACGCGGCAGCGGCCGACCGCCTCGTCGTAGCTGAACGGCGTCCCCAGCAGCTCGGTCAGCAGGTCGCCCATGTCCGCGACCGGGAAGTTGCGGAGGCTGAGGCCGAGCGTGGTCTGCCCCGCCGAGTCGGTCGTGGCACCCACCGCGCAGGAGCTGGCGGCATCCACGCGGTACTCAATGTGCGTCGTGCACTCCACCGCGCCATCGAAGACGGCGCTGATCTCGATCGGGTACGTCCCAGCCTCCTTGGCCTGCACCGGCACGCCGAGGTTGAACGTGGTGAGCATCGGTCCCGCCAGGTCGTAGGCCATCGCGTCCTGTTCGCCGGCGCTGTCGGGCCGCAGGGCCGGGGGCAGCGTGACCGCCAGATGGAGGTTGGAGAAGCGGGTGCCGCTACCGAGGGACATGCCCAGCGAACCCGCGGTACCCACGCGCTGGGGGAGGTTGTTCTGCTCGACGCTGAGCCGGAAGGCGCCCGCAGGGGCGCCCCCAGGCTGGGCCGGAACCGGTGCGGCGCACGCCAGACAGACTAACAGCAGTCCCATCGTTGCCTCCCCATTCGGATGCCGCGAGCGGACGCGTCGCGCTACCAGTAGCCCAAGTTGATGGCCGGCCCCTCGCCCCCAGGCTTCGGCTTGAGGTGGTACACACCGTCCTTGACCTCATAGGCGTAGCCGGCCATCTCGCAGACGACCGCCACGGCCGCCTCGAACGTGATCTGGTTGGCGTTGCACTGTATCCCCACCGTGCGGATGGCCTCGTCCACCACATACTGACGGCCCGCCGAGGCGAAGAGGGCGTCCAGCAGGCTGATGGCGTCCGTGTTGTAGGCGTAGAGGTTGTAGCGGCCTTGGTTGTCGGGACTGATGTTTGGGTTTCCCGGCTGGATACGCTGGCCGGAGGGTCCGAGGACGGAGCAGAGCCGGATGCCCCCTCCGGGAGCCTTCTCATACCCCAGGCCCATCCCCAGAGCCAGCACGGCCGGGCCGCTGACCGCATCGTAGTTGCCGGAGCCGCTCACGGGAACCGCGCCGATCTCCTCCTCGTAACCCACCGGCGTGCCGGACAACTGCTGCAGGAGCGCCGCCAGCGTGGCAACCGGCAGAGCGTGCACCGTCATCGAGAAGGTCTGCTTCCCGTCGGAGGCGGTGTTGACGCCGACGGCGCAGTAGCTGCCCTCCTGCACGCTGAGGCTGATGAGCGCTCGGCACTCCTGCGCTTCGTCCACGCGGGCCGTGACGGCGACAGAGTAGCGACCGGCCTCGCGCAGCGTCACCGGCACGCTGAACGCGAACGACTGCGCTGGGGCGCCGGTGAGGTCGTACACGAGGTGCTCCTCGGTGGCGTCCTCCGGCTGGAGGCCCAGCGGCAGCTCGATCTCCACGTGCAGCTTGTGGAACTCCGGGCCGTTGACCGAGACGCTGAACGCGCCGTTCTGGTCGAGCTGCTGTGGGAGGCTGCCCGCCGACACCTGGAGCTGGTACGCGCCAGCGGGCGTGGCGCCCGAGGGCGGCTGCGGCGGACCGACCGGCTGGGCCGAGGCGGCGGCGACCCACGAGGCGACGAGGAGCAGAACAGACACGGCGGGTCCCCCTTCGCCGCGCCTGGGACGCGGCGCGACGCTAGCTCTGACGCTCCGTCCGGCGGCGAGGTTGCCTTGGTGCCCGCCGCACCGGCCGCCGCACCTCAGGCGGCAGGCAGCGGCGCAGCGCGCGCAGGTTGTGGAGGTCGCGCTCCAGCGATGCCTCGGGCGTCTCCATCACGAACGGCAGGTGCCGCAGGCGCGGCTCGGCCAGGATGCACCGGAAGCCGGCGCGGCCGATCTGCCCGCGGCCGATGTGCCAGTGGCGGTCCACATGCGAACCGAACGCCGACCGCGAGTCGTTGGCGTGGATCAGGCACACTCGGCCGAGGCCGAACTCCCGCTCAGCCTCGTCTAGGGCCGCCTGGAGTCCCTCGGGCGTGTGCCATGCGTACCCCGCGGCGAAGCTGTGGGCGGTGTCCAGGCACACCGCGAGGCGGTCGGCGTCCCGGCTGGCGGCCAGCACGGCGGCCACCTCCCCGTACGTGCCGCCCAGCGTGCCGCCGGCACCCGCGGCGTTCTCCAGCACGACCTGCGGCCCTGCCGGCGCCGAGGCCAGCGCCGCATCTATGGTTCGCGCCACCCGCCGCAGCCCCTCGCGCCGCGCGCCCCGCCGTTCGTCACCGCCGATGCTGCCCAGGTGCACGACCATGCCGACGGCTCCCAGTGCCAGGCTGAGGCGCAGGTCGGCGGCGAGCGTGGCCGCGCTGCGCGCCCGTAGCGCCGCATCGGGCGAGGCCAGGTTCAGCAAGTACGCCCCATGGACGAACACCGGTGCGATGTCGTAGCGGCGGCAGCCCTCCGCGAACGCCGCCACCTCTGCCGGATCGCTCTCCCGCCGGGCCCACTGCACCGGGGCGCTGGCGAACACCTGCAGGGCCTCACAGCGCCGCTCCCGCGCCCGCCAGAGCGCCTTGAGCCAGCCGCCTTCAGTTGGGACGTGGAAGCCGATCCGCATAGGCAGGCGTCAGGTCTCAGGAGTCAGGCGTCAGGAACGACGGACAGCAGTCGCTGGTCCGCGAACGGCAATCGCCAGTCGGCAGCAACGGCCTGGGAGGCGCACGGCAGACCCTCGCCGCCGTTCGCGCCGTTGCCGCCCTCCCTGCCGTTCCTGACGTCTGACGCCTGGCGCCTGACACCTGCTGCCGAGAGGTTCGCCGCCGCAGGCCGCTGAAACTCCTGACGCCGCTGCCCGTTGGAGGGAGACCATTGTGAAGCACCTACACATTGACTGCTTCGCCGGGATCGCCGGTGACATGATGCTGGGCGCCCTGGTGGACAGCGGCGTGGTGCTGGAGGCGCTAGAGGCGGAGCTGCAGCGGCTCAACGTCCCCGGCTGGGCGCTGCAGGCGGAGCGGGTGAGCAAGCGGGGCATCGCGGCCACCAAGGTGGACGTCGTGCCGGAACAGGCGGAACATAGCCACGATCACGGCCGCGCGGCGCGGGAGCTGGTGGCGGCGATCGAGGGGTCGGAGCTGCCGGGACGCGTGCGCGAGCGGTCCGTCGCCATCCTGCGCCGGATCGCGGCGGCCGAGGCCCGGGTGCACGGCACTACCCCCGAAGACGTGCACTTCCACGAGGTCGGGGGACTCGACACCTTGGTGGACATCGTCGGTACCGTGGTCGGGCTGGAGCTGCTGGGGATCGAGACGGTCAGCAGCCGGCCGGTCCCCCTCTCGCACGGCACCGTCGCCTGCGCCCACGGGACGCTCCCGGTGCCGCCGCCGGCGGTGGTGGAGCTGCTGCGTGGGGTGCCGACCTTGCCGCTCGATGTGGACGGGGAGACCGTCACGCCGACCGGCGCTGGGCTGGTCGTGGGCCTGGCCGGCCGCTTCGGGGCGGCACCGGCCATGCGGCTGGAGGCGGTGGGTTACGGCGCCGGCACGCGGGACTGGGCCGTGATGCCCAACGTGCTACGGGTGCTGGTCGGCGAGGTCGCCGCGGCGGGCGAGGCCACGAGCGACGAGGTGGTGCTGGTCCAGGCGAACATTGACGACATGCCGGCCGAGCAGCTCGGCGCGGCGCTGGACCAGTGCTTCGCCGCCGGGGCCCTCGACGTCTGGATGACGCCGATCCAGATGAAGAAGAACCGCCCCGCGACGATGCTCTCCGCCCTCGCCGACCCGGATCGCGCCGAGGAGGTCACGGCCGCCGTCTTCCGGCACACCACCACGTTCGGCGTGCGGCGGTCAAACTGGCAGCGCCGCTGCCTGCGGCGGGAGCATGTTACGGTCGAGACTCCATACGGGGCGGTGCGGGTGAAGGTGGGCCACCTGCCCGAGGGTGAGCGGACGGCGGCTCCCGAGTACGACGACTGCCTCGCCGCGGCGCAGCGCGCGGGCGTGCCGCTGCGGGAGGTCTTCCAGGCGGCCCTGGCGGCTTGGCGGGCGATGCCCGGCCCGTCGTAGGAGCGCCCACCAGCCGCGACTCCGGGCCGTGCTGTAGGGCGCGCTCTCCGTCGCGCGCCCCTCCGGGGCGTTGTAGGGGCGCGGTTCACCGCGCCCGGCCCCGGAGTCGCCGCCGGTGGCGCCTCCTACGGGCGGGGCAGCTACGGCCCGGCCTGACGTAACCTCGGCGCGCTGCGAAGCGAACTAGGACAGTGGGTAACATCGTAGCATGGCGCAGTCGGCGTTGTGCCCGACGACGGCTACCGACCTGGAGCTTGCCGCCCGCTCGCAGGCTGGCCAGCAGGCTGCCTTCGAGGCGCTGCTGGCGCGCCACTACGACTCCATGTATGGCCTGGCCCGATACCTGCTGGAGAACCCCGAGGATGCGCTGGATGCCGTCCAGGAGGCGTGCGTCCGCGCGTACGAGTCCCTCGGGCGCTATGACCCTGCCCGCCCGTTCGGCCCGTGGCTGCGGGGGATCGTGGTGCACGTCTGCCGCGACCTCGGCCGGCGCCTGCGCCGCCGCTCCGTGCGGGCGGCGCAGGAGGAGCAGCCCGACCAGCCGCTAGAGCATGCGCGGAGCGTCGCGGGGACGGAGCTGGTGCAGCAGGTGGTCCGCGAGGCCCTGCGGACGGTGCCGGAGAGTTATCGCCTGCCGCTGGTGTTGTTCTACCTGCAGGAGGCCTCGGTGCGGGAGATCGGTGAGACCCTGGGGCTACGGGCCGGGACGGTGCGCGTGCGGCTGCACCGGGCCCGGGAGATGATGCGCAAACGGCTCGACGGGCAGTTGCCTCGCGGGCCCGAGGCGGCGCCCGTTCCTGGGGGAGGGGAGTAAGCGATGCGTTGTAGTGAGGCGCAGGAGTTCACCCAGCGCCTGCTGGATGGCGAGGACCTTGGGCATGACGGCGTGCGGCTGGGGGTGCATCTGGCGCGATGCCCACGCTGTGCGGCCGAGCATGGGGCCCTCAAGGACCTGGATGGGGTGTTGCGGCGGAGCCTACGTCCGCACCCGGCGCCCGTGCCGCTCGCCAGCCTGGCCCTCGACCTTGGCGGGGCAGCCGGCAGCCTGCGCCGGCCGGCCGCCGGCACCGGCGGCCGCCGTAGCTGGCCGTTGGCCCTCTGCGCCGCGGGCCTGGTGGCGGCCACTGCCATGCTGATCGTGGTCCCGCGTCTCTGGCCGTCGGGGACTCAGCGGTGGCTGGGGTCGGCCCCCGGGCATACGACGGCGGTGGCCGAGGTCAGCGCCGGCTGGGACTCCCTACACGTCTTTGAGCCGCATACCAACGTCTCGCACGTCGCGACCGCCGCCGAGGCCCTCCCCAGCGACAGCATGGCCTGGGCGATGGGGCTGGAGCCGGTCGTGCTGAGCATCGCCAGCACAGGGCGTCTGCGCCTCAGCGCCGACGCGGTGATCAGTCTGGGGGCAGACGAGATCACACTGCACAAGGGCTGGGTGCGCGCGGACCTCTCCGGCCGCACGCGGCCCTTCACCATCCGGACCCATGCCGGCGTGATCACATCCCGCGATGCCCTGCTGCGGGTGGAGCTGCCGGTGCGCGCGCAGCGCGTGGAGGTGTTCGTGCGCAGCGGCACCGTGCAGATCAGGACGCACGGCAAGGAGCTACAACTGGGGCCTGGGGAGTCCATCGCCCTCGAACCCGCCGCGTCGGGCGCGCCGGTACGGGCGCTGTAGGGCGGGCTGCACGAGAGCCTTTTGTGGCCCTCTGGGCCACACTAGCGGATGAGAGCGGGCCACGCCCCTGGGCAGTGGGACGGGCAGCTTGCCCGTCGCGGTGGTGGCAGCCACCACACTGACCGGCTGGCAGCCGGTCCCACTGGCCCGCTTTCGAGGGAGAGGTCGCCGCGCTCGCGTAGGTTGGGCGTCTCGCCCGACACGCGGCGGGTGAGGGGGTCGTGGGTGCGCCCTAGACCAAGCCGGCCGTGGATGCAAGGGTGATCGAACCATGCCGAACCGGATGCGCACTCTGGCCCTGCTCAGCGTGGCGCTGCTCCTTCCGGCGCCGATGCTGTGGGCCCAACAGCAACCGACCGGCTTCTTCGGCCAGATCACCGACTTCGAGACGGGCCGCCCGGTGGCTAGCGCTCAGGTGGTCGTGACGGTCAGTTGGGAGCTCCAGACCCGCAACCTGACCCGCGAGAACGGCGCGTACCAGGTGCAGGTCTTCGGGGGCGGTGTGTACGACGTGGCGGTCTCCGGCGAGGGCTACTGGTCGCAGTTCCGGCGCAACGTACCGGTACAGGACGGGCAGACCCTCCGCCTCGACTGGGCGCTGCGTCCGGTGACGGCCGATCAGGTGCAGGGGATGGGGCGCGTGGTGGGGTTCGTGCAGGACGCCCAGGGCCGTGGCGTTGGCAACACGTGGCTGGTCCTGGTGCAACTGGGCGACGATGGGGTGCTGCACCCGGTCGGGGCCGCTGTGTCGGGCAACCCCAC
>Ga0315282_10015988_pt1 | contig 11008 bp, 5 predicted proteins | sample YL17G07_20_MG_FD_203693 | JGI IMG/M metagenome (GOLD analysis project Ga0315282, IMG submission 203693) | Sediment microbial communities from Yellowstone Lake, YNP, Wyoming, USA - YL17G07_20 | ecosystem: Environmental > Aquatic > Freshwater > Lake > Sediment | place: USA: Wyoming | collected...
GCATGTTCTCGCGCGTTATAGCCCTCGGCTTCCCTTCAGCCATAATCGGGATTTCAGCAAAGCGCATGGGCAACAGGTCTTCCTCTTCCGGGTTGAGACCCGCCTCCAGGTTGAAAAGCCGCTCCAGCGTGGCGATGCGGTTGGCAATCTCATCCAGGCGAGCGGTGGAAAAATCCTGACCGGTAATCCCGCTGGCAATCCTGGCCCAGGGCTCCACCGAAAAAGCAAATCCGGTGAAGCGGCAGACACCCAGGCTATCCTGCAGGATGCCGGTGTTCTGCATGTTGCGGATGGCGATGGGCGATTGCAGCAGGCTGAAGCGAGGTATCTCGCGGGTCCCGCCGAAGAAAGCCAGCGACACAGCATACCCCCCGCGCAGATGACAGGCCCCCGTTGGCGAGGTCATATAGCCCAGAGCCTGAGCGTAGGAAGCCCGCGGGTCATAGCCCGGGATTTCCAGCTTTTTGACCTGCATGGCCAGCTCGGGATGGCCAAAGCGCTGGGCCAGCCGGTAAGAACCGTCAGCCAGCAGAGCGCCGATGCCCTGCCGGTAGGCCACAAGCTCCACCAGCTTTTCCAGAAGCTCGCCGCGGCCGAAGCGCAGCTCCAGGCCTCCAGTCTCCTTGTTCGTCAGGTAACCTTTCTCGTAAAGCTCCATGGCGCAGGCCACGGTTCCGCCAAAGGAGATGGTATCCAGACCGAGCTCGTTGCAGAGATAATTGGCCCGGATGATATAATCCAGGTCGTAGATGTCACACACCGGTCCCATGAGCACGGTGGTTTCGTACTCAGGACCCTCGCCGCGTCGCTCGCTGCCATCGGGTCCCTTAACCCGGGTGTGGCGCTGACAGCCGATGGGACAGAGGTAGCAGGAGCCGGCTTTTTCCAGGTAATCGCGGGCAATGGTCTCGCCGGAAATGCGTTCTACTTTTTCCTCGTCATGCTCCACATCCAGAAAATTGCGGTGCGGCAGCATGTTGATGAGGTTGATGAGCAGGATGAGGCCCGAGGTGCCGAGCTCTCGCATCAGGCGTTTGGTAATTGGCGCCTGCTTCATCAGGTAGAGCGACTGGTCCAGGCCAGCCCGGTAGCGGGCTTCATCAGCGACGGCGATTTTTTCTTTGCCGCGCACGCGAATGCCTTTGAGGTTTTTGCTGCCGAAAACCGCTCCCGGCCCGCAGCGTCCGTAAACGCGGTTTTTCTCGTTGGCCACAGCCGCATAGAGCACCAGGTTTTCGCCAGCCGGCCCGATGACCAGAGCGCGGTAAGGGTCGCCCGGGCGGCTTTCAGCTGTGAGGATATCGGTGGCCTCGTGGGTGGTTTTTCCCCAGAGGTGGCTGGCGTTCTTGATTTCCACTTTTTCCGGGCTGATGTCAATAAAGACCGGATGCGGGCCGCAACCGCGGATGACGATGGCGTCGTAGCCGGTGGCTTTGAAGGTGTGAGCCCAGGCGCCGCCGGAGTTGGAAGTGCCGATGTAGCCGGTAAGCGGCGATTTGTAGACCATGTGGCCGCGAGCTGAGGTAGGCGCCTGCGAGCCAACCAGCGGCGAGGTGGCAATCACGATGATGTTGCCGGGCCCCAGCGGGTCGGTCTTGGGGTCAATGCGGTCGTAGAGAAGCTTGGTGGCTAGGCCGCGACCGCCGAGGTAAAGCAGAGCATCCTGCGGCTGAAGCGGCTCAACTTTGATGGAACCGGTACTGAGGTCCACCTCCAGCACCCTGTTATGATAGCCTGCTATAGCCATGGCCTTTTCAACCTTTCAGTTTGTTTTTTGCGTCAGTTTATTTTTTTTGCGTCAATTTATTTTTCGCGTGCTTTTGTTTATGCTTTGCGTTATCTTACATTAGCTTACAAAATATCAGAATTTTTCTATCCTGACAATCATGTCTCTAATTCTGCCCTTAGCCAGGCGAGAAAATCTTGTTGATTTTTGCGTCACATAAGTGTTAAATTTTTAACGTAACATTTCAGCAAGGAAGGCCAGCCGTGTATAAGTCTATTGAAATCACTAACTTTCGCTGTTTTGAGAAATTATCAATCAGCGGTTTGGAACGGGTGAATTTGATAGTGGGGAAAAATAACATCGGGAAGACTGCCCTCCTGGAAGCCCTGTTCCTGCACTGCGGCTCACTCAATCCAGAACTGGCTCTCAGAATAAATGCCTTCCGGGGAATTGAATCGGTAAAAATTGAGCTTGCACCCTGGACAGAAACACCCTGGGATTCGCTTTTCTTTAATTTTGACGCCACCAAAACTATCGAAATGACCGGTGAAAATTCAGTTTCTGGTCAAAGGCGCTTAAAAATAAAAATTTTAAAAAAGCCTGAAGAATTAAAAAGACTGAGTTATTCATTAAACACCAAACCTGCGAAAGCAGAGGAAGAACCTCTCAGCTACAGCGCCAGACTGGGATCTACCGAAACAGCTAAGGTCATCGAATTTAGTTATGAGCAAAAAGATTTTTCAGCCAAAAGCTTTATGATAATCGACCAAAAAGGACCGAGGATTGAACCATTTCCGCCGGTTCCGCCTTTTCCGGCTTTTTTCCAGGCCTCAAAAATAAAAATACCTCATATGGAAGAGGCCGAACGCTTAGGGAAACTTGAAGTACAAGGCAGACTTGATATCTTAATTGAAGCCTTGAAAATAATTGAGCCAAGACTCAAACGAATTTTCGTTCGTGTGCAAGGGGGCGAGCCGGTCTTACATGGCGATGTCGGGACAGCGCGTGCTATACCTCTTCCTTTGATGGGAGAAGGAATGGTCAAGCTAACAAACATAATCCTCCATATTGGCAATGCTCCTGATGGAGTTTTCTTAATAGATGAAATTGATAATGGCTTGCATCATTCGGTCCTGGAAAAAGTGTGGGCCGCCATCGCTGAAGCAGCCAGAGAATTTAATGTTCAAATTTTCGCCACCACCCACAGCCTGGAGTGCATTGCCGCTGCCCATGAAGCATTCTCCAAATCAAAAAATTATGATTTCAAGCTGATTCGCCTGGAAAGAGTAGATGAGGCCATTAGAGCTGTCATCTATGATCAAAATACCTTAGGAACAGCCATATCCTCAGAGCTTGAAGTCCGCTGAATTTAAGCATAAAGCAAAATGAAACAGCATCAAGCTCCATCACAGGCCACCTAACATGGCACCGCGTTATGCTAATTTTTAGGAATTGGCTCGCAAAAAAAACTAAATTCATCTAATAACAGAGACTCTTATTTATTATGACAAACTTCTTTCTTAAAATAATCCTTTACGGTTCTAAAATTATTTAAAAAATTTTAAGCAAATTCTAAACCCACAAGATTCTTAGTGGATAACAATAAAATCAGCCCTGCCGGCAACTTCTTTTTAAAAAGATCAAAAAAAGTAATGAAAATTCACCCTAAAATTCATCGGCAGGGGTGATGATATTCTTATTTAAATATTATTTTATAAAAAATGTTTTAAAAATATTACCTTTTTATTAAAATTAATCTCATAAATTATGATAGGAAGAGTGATAAAATAATATAATAAAACAAAGGGATGGGAACGAAATTGATCTCTTTTGCCGAAAACCCATATAGAATCTTAGGGCTCAACGTAACAGCTACAAAGAAAGAAATAGTTTCAAGGGCAGAGGAACTTCAAACTTTAATCAGGCTCGGCCAAACCTACAATCCAAATGACCCTCTAAGATGGCTCGGGCATATAAAACTTAATAATGATCTTATTAACAAAGCCGTTCAAAAATTAAGTGATCCTATATCAAGATTAGAAAATGCGCTTTTCTGGTTCTGGGTAATAGATAAGAATGATAAAGATGCAATGGACCTTATTTCAAAAAAGAATTTTTCGGCAGCTGAATTGATCTGGAAAACGGCCCCCCGCCCCAGGTACCATTACATAAAAAATATAGCTACGTTAAAACACTGTCTTTCGCTAACTTTTTTAGATGAATCTTCAGTTGTTAATATAGAAGATTCAATAAAAAATTGGGGAGTTTATCTAAAAAAAACAAATACTGAAAGCATTTTAAATATTTTAGGTCTTGAAGACGTTAATCTAACTTTAGGCGATATTGAAAATATTGCAGTAAATAATCTTAAATATTCTTTAAATCATATCTCTGATTTTCTTATTATAAAAAATAAAGCCCATTTGATTTCAAGTTTATATGATAGGCTTACAACACTCTATTCAGAAAAGATTTTTTTAGATAAACTATATGAATTAAAACTCTCTTGTATTGAACCAATAACAAAAAAGCTTGATAATCTATGCGAGACGTTCGAGATTATTGATAAATCAAAGGATCATGATGTTATATTTCAAGAAACCTACGATTTTTATAATAAAATAAAACCATTTTATGATCATCTTTGCCAATTAAATGATTTAGACTTAATCCAGAAATATGGGGACAAGATTTCAAATATAATTATAAACAGGGCTGTTTACTTTGGAAATCAAACAAATGATTGGGATGATAGTCTAAAACTTATTAGCTTGGCGGGACCTCTTTCTAAGACAAGCCCTACAAAAAGAAGATACGAAGAAAATTATAAAACTATAATTGGGAACTCAATTTCTTATTATTATTCAATATTAAGATTACATTATACTCGAACCATACCATGGGGGAAAAATAACATTTATTATAAAACAACTGATTTTTATAATAATGCCTTAACTTATTTAAAAAAAGCAAAAGAAGTCAATAACTATAAACTAGAAAATTACCTATCAGATGATATAGCAGCAATTATACTAGAGAGAGCAATATATATAGCTAACAAATATCATGATTATGAATTAAGTATCGAGCTGTTCCACTTAGTGAAGCCTCTAATAAAAAGTCGAGATTTATCAGATTATTATTTATATCATCATAATGAAATTAATTTTAGATTAGATATGAGTTTAAGAAACAAAAAAGCTTCTCGTAAGGCACTTATTTGGATCATCATTGGCATTGCAATTCTTGCTGGTATTTCGATAATCGGTTCGGTGTGTGAAAATAAATCAGACGGATATAGCTCTTATACCAAACCTTCTAATTATAATTATTCCTTCCCAGCTAATTCATCCGCCTCTAATTCATCTTACAATTCCATTATAGATAATTCTAATAAGCAACGATTGGAGACATTAAAATCAGCTATAGAAACATCAAGAGAAAAATTAAAAACTTTGGAGACTCAATTATCAACACTTGATTTAACATTAGAATCATATGATTCACAATTGAAATCATTAAAACAGAAAATAGAAAATGCAGAAATGTATATAAAACTCGGTCTTTATGATAGTTACAATAATTATAAATCGAATATCAACGAATATAATGCGCTTGTAAATAAATATAATAATACCCTAGCTCAATATAAATCAATTTACGCAGAATATAAAAAGCTATTAGATCAAACGAATAAGAACATAAATGAATATAACCAACTTATGAGGAAAGAGTAACATGAAAAAGTTATTCACTTTGATATCAATTTTTTTATCATTATTGATTTCATTTTCTTTTGCCCAAGTTCAAGAGCCTTCTTTAAACAAAGATACAGAAATAAACCAACTTAAAGCTGAGCTTGACCAATTAAAGGCATCTCTAACCAATATTTCTACCAAAATAGATGCTTTTTTGCCTGAGTACAATAAAAACCTACACGGCATCTCACTTAAAACTGAAGAAACGAATAACATAATCAAATCTAATATGAACGATATCAACCAAAAATTGTCTTCTTTTTCTGATGATTATAACCAATTAAAAAAAGACATAGAAAATCTTAAAGGCAGCATTCAAGTCAACTCTGATAAATTGAATCAATTGAATAGCGATACAAATAAAAATATCAACAACGTCAAAAAACTTTCAATATTCAACATTATCGGATACTTCACAAGTTTAATCATTCTAATATTAATTTTGATTTACCTTTCTTCGAAACTAAAACAACACCTCAGGAGACCGAATATAGAAGAGGAAGTTATAAAAACCAATAAGAAATTGTTAGAATTAATGGAAAATTTATTACCAGAAGAAAAAAAGCCCACGTCTGCAGAAACAATAGACCATTCTATCCCGATTAAAATCGCTTGCGAAATATTCCGGATGAAGTCCAGAATTAATTCAATGGATGAAAACACTAAAGGGATATCAGCCCTTAAGAACGCTATTGAGCGAATTGAAAACGAATTAAAAATTAAAGGTTATGAAATCAGGGATCTTACCGGTTCTAATTATGAAGATGGTATGGTAATTAAAATATTAAATGTCATAGAAAAAGATGATATTAAACCAGGAGCTCGTATAATCGCCAGGATGATAACGCCTCAAATCTTTTTCAATGGCTTATTAATACACCCAGGAGAAGCCGAACTTTTTTCAGCTAAGCAATGAATCAAAATTATAACAATAAAAGGAGCGTTTTATGAGCAGGGAAAGAATTGATTATGGAATTGATTTGGGTACAACCAACTCTGCCATTGCCCGGATGGATAATGGCCAGGTTACTGTATTTCAGCATGAACCGTTCAAGAAGACTATACTTCCCTCCGCTGTCTATTTTTCAAAAAGCAAACATATATTTGTGGGTGACCAGGCTCTTAATCAATATTACTCCAAGGACAACAAGAACACCTTCATTGAATTTAAGAGAGCAATGGGTTCTAATGATAAATTTTATTCTCCTAATATGGGAAAACATTTTACCCCAGAAGAGCTTTCCTCCGAGGTTTTAAAAGCATTGAAAAAACCAATCAAAGACGAAGAAGTAATAGCTGCCGTAATTACAGTTCCTGCTGCTTTTGAACAGCCTCAAATAGAAGCTACCAGGCGGGCTGCTGAGTTAGCCGGTTTTAAATACTTTGAACTCCTTCAAGAACCAATTGCTGCCTCAATGGCTTATTTGGAAAAATCTCGCGGGCTAGACGGAAGATGGCTTGTTTTTGATTTAGGGGGTGGTACATTTGATGCCGCCCTTGTTGAATCTGAAGAAGGTATTATGAGAATCATTGACCATGCCGGAGATAATTACCTCGGCGGGAAAAACATAGATTGGTTAATTGTTGAAAAGATTATTCTACCTGCTATTTTAAAAAAGTTTAAAATAAACGACATTTTGAACTCTTCAGAATTAAAAGAATCATTTTATAGAAGCCTGAAATTATGTGCCGAGGAATGCAAGATTGGTTTATCTGATAATGTAGAATATCCGATAGATATATATAACATTCCATTCGAAGATGATAATGGAGCCCCAATAGAATTATCTATTCGTATCACCCGAAAAGAACTTGAAGATCTGGCCTCCCCTCTTATTGATAGGTCAATCAATATATGTAAAAAACTTATAGAAAAAAACAATATGGTTGCAAAGGACCTTAATACGATCCTCTTGGTAGGAGGCCCAACTTATATGCCTTTTATTAGAAAGAAAATTAAATCTGAATTAAATGAAAAAATAGATACATCACTTGACCCAATGACCGTCGTTGCTTATGGGGCAGCTATTTATGCTTCAACCAAAGTTCTCCCCAAGAACATTAAGAAAAGAGATATAACAAAAATCCAGGTTGAGCTTGCTTATCCAGAGACGACAGCAGAATTGGAAGTGCTATTTGGCCTCAAAATAGAAGAACAATATCTTGCAAGGTATACTAAATCAAAACTTTCCTTCCAGTTAAAAAGACAAGATTTGGCCTGGCAATCAGGCATGATGGAAGTTAAAAATGGAGTTGCTACTCAAAGAATTAAATTATTAGAAAACAAAACAAATGTTTTTTACCTCGATCTTTTCGACGAGCATGGGAACAAAATACCCTGTGAACCAGATACATTTAGTATATTACAGGGAATGAAAATAGCTGCCGCTCCTCTTCCCCACGACATAGGCATATCAGCCACAGTTGAGGGTAATAAAGAAGAAGAAATAATGGTTCCAATATTAAAAAAAGGTACGCCTCTTCCGGCCGTAGAAAAAAAGATTTTCACAACTCCTAAAGCCCTGAGACCAGGTATAGAATCTGATGTTTTAAAAATAATTGTATGGGAAGGTGTAGGCGGAACCAAGCCGATTAGAAACGTTTATATCAACGAAATCATAATCTCGGGAAATAACATTTCATCTTATTTACCTGAAGGTAGCGAAATTGAAGTCACCTTGAAAATTGATGAGTCAAGACTTCTTAGAGCTTCTGCTTATATTCCTTACATAGACGAAACTATAGAAAAAGTAATAGATCCAAATTTTAAATACTCTGCACCCACCAGAGACGAATTAGAAAAACAAATAGAAAATGAACTTGATAGAATTGAAAAATTAAAAGAAGAATCCTCAAACCTTAAAGGCGTTAACATAAGTCAGCTCACAGAAATCGAAGAAAACTTGACCTCACTGAAAGAAAATAAAGACGAATTTGATGATGATGATAAGAGAAGACAACATCAAAAACTTCTCAATGAATTAGCTACAAAGATAGATGCTATGGAGAAATCTTTAGCAGTTCCGATTGAAGAGGCCAATCTATATGAACTTTTAAATACCACAAAAACATTTGTAGAAAGATTTGGAGACAAAGATGAGGAAGCAATGTTTAATAGTTTAAAAGCACAGGCAGAAAGAGCCATTCAGGCAAAGAATATAAAAAGCTGCCGAGAAATTAGTAAATCACTGAGCAAACTTTATTACCAGATTGCTACGAGGCAACCTGGGTTTTGGATCTCTATTTTGCATAACATAAATGAAGAATTTGACTCCATCCGCTGGAAAAATAAAATTCAAGCCCGAAATCTTATTCAAAGAGCAACAAGTATATTATCTTATGGGCAATACACTGATGAGATCAAATCTATCGTCCTTGAGTTGTGGCAATTGATGGACGTTGAAGACATAGAAAAAACCTCCAAAATCAGAGATGATATTCCCGTTTATAAAAGCTAAATTCGCATGAATAAAAAAACATCCGGCCTACTAAAAAGTGGTGATATTATAAAGGATACCTATACCATTGAATGCTTGATCGGAGTCGGCGCCTTTGGAGAAGTTTATAGAGTTAAGCATAAATTCCTCGGAAGACAAGCCTTGAAAATAATAAAAATAGATAACTTTGATAATCTCAATATTAATGAACTCGCCAATGAAGCCGTAATCCTATCAAGACTTCTTCATCCAAACATTATTAGAATATTTGAAGCTAATACTTTCCGTCATGGTGGCAAAGACTATTTTTACATCGTCATGGAACTCGTACCTGGAGAAACTCTTTTAAAACTAATAAAAAGGAAAATACGGCTGGCCCCGGATCTGGCCCTTTCCATCCAGAGAGATATATGTGCCGCTCTTTCTGTAGTACATAATCAGTCGCCTCCAATTGTCCATGGAGACGTTAAACCTTCAAATGTAATTATTTCATATGAAAAAACTATGCCTGTAGCTAAACTATCTGATTTTGGAGTGGCCAGGACACTTAACCCAGTTACCCAAAGAACACAAGCAGGAGGCACTATTTATTATTTACCTTCAGAGGCTTTTTGGGGGTTCAACTCTCCAGCTGGTGATGTTTTTTCAGCTGGAATTATACTTTATCAAATGTTGACAGGAATGTTTCCTTGGGTAATAAACTCTGCGGAAGAAGAAGACATTGAAGAAATCAAAAATGCCATATTAAAGGCGCGTAAAAATCAGCCTGTAAAGCCCTCATACCTAAATGAAGACATTGATAAACAGCTAGATGAAATTATATTAAGAGCTATATCTAATGACCCAGACAAACGGTATAAAAATGGATCAGAATTTCTTAATGCGCTTATTGAATATGAAAATAGATTAAACAAACCCAAATCAGAAAAAATTGATTTTTCGAAATCATTCGAAGCAAAAAGTTTAATAGACAAAAAAGGATTTCCTGGTGTCGCTGGCATGGAGGAGTTAAAAGAGGTTCTATACTCGGAGATTATTCTTCCTCTGCAGCAAAAAGAGCTGTATGAAAAATATAAGATTCAGCTCCCCAATGGCATCCTGCTTTATGGCCCGCCCGGTTGCGGAAAAACCTTTATAGCCAAAAAATTATCTGAAGAAATTAATTACACCTTTGTTGAGGTTAAGCCTTCGGACCTGGCCAGCATTTATGTCCATGGAACACAGCAAAAAATTGCTGAACTTTTCAAGAAGGCCAAAGAACAAGCACCGTCTATTTTATTCTTTGATGAAATCGATGCTATGATTCCATCAAGACAAAACGATCTTTCGCATCACTATTCTTCTGAAGTAAATGAATTTCTCACACAATTAAATGAGTCCGGCAAAAATAATATCGTGGTAATTGCCACCACAAACAGGCCAGACAGAATTGATCCTGCCGCCTTAAGGACAGGAAGATTTGATAAATTAATATATGTACCACCACCAGATTTTCAAGCGCGTATGGCTCTTTTTAATCTTTTTCTTAGCGAAAGACCAATTTCTTCTGAAATAAATATAAAAGAACTCGCAAAATTAACAGAAGGATACGCAAGCAGTGACATTGAAATAATTGTGAACGACGCAGCACGCATGGCCCTCAAAACAAACTCGGAGATTACCCAAAAGATCTTAATTGAGAGCATCAAGAATAGACATTCTTCAATAGATAAAGAATCCCTCGAGTTTTATGAGAATTTTAAAAGTCGCTATAAATTATAATCCAGCACATGAATTAGACCATAAATAAATCTGAACTGGTCTCTTAATTGCGAAGAAGCCATTAAACATAATTATCATTCAAATTAATTATTAATAACCCAATCAAGAAAGTTCTGACCTTTTCTGGCTGGTGTATAAGAATGTTCGCAAATTTGATCTATGAGTATGAGCCATCGTAAACTCTCCTTTTAAAGACTTTAACCTTAAGAAAGGAGGTTTTTATTTACGATGGCTCACAGGGATTATAAGACAATTTTACAAGGATTGCTAACTGGATTTTTGGCAGAGGAGGATCCAGTAAAGGCGATGTTGGAGTGGCTGTTGAG
>Ga0315282_10015989_pt1 | contig 11007 bp, 7 predicted proteins | sample YL17G07_20_MG_FD_203693 | JGI IMG/M metagenome (GOLD analysis project Ga0315282, IMG submission 203693) | Sediment microbial communities from Yellowstone Lake, YNP, Wyoming, USA - YL17G07_20 | ecosystem: Environmental > Aquatic > Freshwater > Lake > Sediment | place: USA: Wyoming | collected...
ATGGGGATCTGCGAGGCCGTGCCTACGCCTGACGACACGTCCTGATAGCTCTGCGGGTACAGCTCGTCATAGTCCTGCGCGTACATCAGGACGGCCGTGCCGAGCTGCCGGAGGTTCGACAGACATGCCGTCTGGCGCGCCTTCTCGCGTGCCTTCGCGAACACGGGGAACAGGATGGCCGCGAGGATCGCGATGATCGCGATCACGACCAAGAGCTCGATAAGAGTGAAGGCCAGCCTTCTGTGGTTCAGCATTGTGCAGCCTCCTCGCGAGCGCGAGGGGCCGCGGCCCGGTGACCCGGTGGGGAAAGTGGCTCGTGAGGTCTGTCTCCGAATTGTGAGACGCGAGCGGAACCCACTGAGATCGCTTTCCTACGGCGGCATTACCCGCTTCAGGTTCGGAGGGTTGGGCTCAGGCTCCGTAAGCGGCGCCCGGCCCTCTCAGCCGGAACAGCGGCACCCCTAGCGCATCTTCGACGCACCGGCCGGTGGAGACCGATGTCGCAGGCCAGATGCCCGCCTGCTACGTGTAGTGTAGCCCAAGCGTGTGAGCGGCGCAAATGCCGCGGCTTCGAACGCGAGACCTCGCCGCCAGACCGGCCCCGCACGTCGGCGCCGGGGAGCGCCGAAGGGGAGGCCCTCCCGGTGGGGACGCCGGCAGGTGCCCGCCGGCTGGGCGGGAAACACCGTCTTTGCGGGGCGGGACATTACGTGCCTTGCACCGCAGGCGCGCCGCCGTAGGCGCTCAGGAGGGAAGCGTGTCCGATGCATTCCGCTGCGTTTGTGCTAGGGATCGTGTGCGCGGTAGGTCTGATTGTCGGCATGGTGCCATGCGCGGGCTGGGTGAACTGGTTCAACATCCCCCTCGCCGTGGTCGGCCTGGTTATCAGCATAGTCGCCATGACCCAGGGCCCGGAGACCGAGAAGACAAAGGCCATCGTGGGGGTGTGCTGCTGCGCTGCCGCAGTCCTCTTCGGCGGGCTCAGGCTCCTGCTGGGCGGGGGCTGCTTCTAGACCCCGGCGCCCCGCTGCGGAGGCTCCGGCCGCATCCAAAGAACGCGGAGGACGATTCACATGCGCGTACCTCGGTTGCTCGCCGCGGCCGTCATGTGCGCTGTCGTCGGCCTGCTTATCCCTTGCGCTCACGCCGATCAGGCCAAACTGCGCGCCCTCGTCTTGTCGGGCGCCAACAACCACGACTGGCGCACGACGACCCCTGAGATCGCTGATGAGCTCACAAAGGCCGGCCGTTTCCGGGTGGAGGTCACCAACGAGCCCGGGAGCCTGTCGCTCGCCGACATGCAGCACTATGACGTGCTCGTGGACGACTACAACGGGCCACGCCTGGGCGATCAGTGGGAGCGGGACTTCCTCGACTACGTCGCCGGCGGCGGAGGGGTCGTCATCGTCCACGCCGCTGACAACGCCTTTGACGGATGGCCGCGGTTTGACGAGCTGATCGGCACCGCGTGGCGCGCCGGGGCCGGGCACGGTACGTACCATCGCTACGTCGTCACCATCGACGATCCGGAGCACCCCATCACGCTTGGCGTGCCGCACTTCCTCCACGCGCCCGACGAGCTCTACCACAACCTACGGTCGGACCCGAACTCTCACTGCAAGGTTATCGCCGGCGCGTACTCGCGCCCCGAGGAGCGCGGCACGGGCAAGGTCGAGCCCATGCTGCTCGTGAACGAGTGGGGCAAGGGGCGGATGTTCCACACCGCGATGGGGCATGATGTGACATCCCTCAAGGATCCGTATCACGTCCTGCTCCTCACCCGGGGGACCGAGTGGGCCGCGACAGGCAAGGTGACGATCCCAGTCCCGATAAGCGTGCCGTCGGACAGCCTGGTAGATGTGACCAGTGGCGGCACTGAGGAGATCGGCGCGAAGTGGATCGCGCTTGGGCTGACGGCCGGCCTCGCTCAGGCGATAGCGGCCGCCCAAAGCCCGGCGGAACGCGCGGACGCGCTTGCCCGCATCGCCGCCGAGGGCGCTCCCGCAGCGCGCGTCACCGCGCGCGAGCAGCTCGTGCTGATGGGGCTGCCGGCCGCCAAGGCGCTGATGGGCCTGATGACGGATAGAGACGACTCGGCGCGCTCGCAGGCCGAGACCGATCTAGTCATCGTTGCCGCCAGAGCGAACGGGACGCCCGAGAGTGCGCGGACCCTCGTCGCGACTGCGGCGCCGTTCGCGGGCTCGAACCAGCCTCAACATGTCCGCGAGGCCGCGATACGCATGTTGGGCGTGTCGTCCTGCTCCGGGGCCACCGACGTCCTGGCGCCCTTGCTCGGCGACCCGGTCGTCGGTTCGCGAGTGATCGCGGCGCTGCGGAACGTGCCGGGCATGGCCGCGACCCGCGCTCTCGGGCGTTACGCGGACCTGGCGCCTGAGGAGGACAAGCCCGCCGTGCTGGCCGCCCTTGGCGCCCGGCGCGACTCACTCGCCGCCCCCAAGCTGGCCGTCTTCCTCCGTACGGGCCCGCCGAGCGTCGCAGAGGCTGCGGCGGCCGCCCTAGGCGGCCTCGCCACTCGGTCGGCGGCGGACGCCCTCTCGGCCGCATTGGCCGGACATGGGCCTGACACGGTCAGGGCCGCGGCGGCACGTAGCCTCATACTTGTGGGGGAGGCGTATGCGAGGAAGGGCGACACCGGCTCGGCGTTGGCCGCTCTGAAGAGCGTCATCCAAAACCCGACGTCCGAGGCCGACACGGTCGGAGCGCTGGTCACGCTAGGCCTCGTGAATGACGCCGAGGCCCTGTCGATCCTCAGGCGTTATGCGGACGAGGGAACCATGAAGGTCAAAGTGGCTGCGGCGATGGGCCTCGCGCGCACACAGTCGCCCGAGGCGCTCGCGGCGCTCGACGGGCTGATGCGCACCGGGCACGATACCCTCAAGCTCGCGATCATCCCCGCGGTTGCCCGCATCGGCGCCACGTCGTGCGCACCTACCTTGCTGGTGCTGCTGGGCGATCCGAAGCAGACCTCGGCCGTTCGAGCCGCCGCTGCGTCGGCCCTGAGTGGCCTCGCGCCCACCGAGAGCTACGACGCCGTCGTCGGCGCGCTCTCGGACCCCGACGAGACCGTGCGCGGAGCGGCCCTCGTCGCGGGAACAAGCATCGCGCGGAAGCTCGCGGCCGACGGGAAGGCCGCCCAGGCGGTAGAGCTGGCCACGGCGGTGTACAGACAGTCCAACCGACCCGAGGACAAGGCGGCCGCCCTCGACGTCATCGCGTCCGCCCCAATGGCGCAATGCGCGGTCTTCGTGGCGTCCGCGCTCGAGAAGGCCGAGGGGCTGACCGCCTCGCCGGCAGCTCGGGCCGCGGTCGCGGTGGCCGACGTGTTGGTCAAGGAAGGGAACAAGGACCGCGCCGTCGACCTCTACATCGGAGCCCTCCGCGCGGCTCCGGGCGACGCGAACGCTTTGGGCATTCCCGGCAAGCTGGCGGCGGCGGGTGCGGGCGCCGACGTGGCGGCGCTCCAGGGCTTCGTTGTCAACTGGCACCTTATCGGCCCGTTCCCCAGCCCCGGCGGCTCAGGCTTCGACACCGCGTTCGAGCCTGAGCTGAAGGTCGACCTCGCCGGGAGCGTCGCGTCCGAGGGGCGGATTCTGAGGTGGCGGTCGGCTAAGGTCGACGACCCTGTGGGAAGGCTCAACCTGAAGCCCCTGTTCGACCCCAGCGACAATGTGTGCTGCTACGCGTACACGGAGTTCGACGTCCCCGCCGACACCGACGCGGCCCTCAAGCTGGGCAGCGATGACGGCGTCGTCGCCTGGCTCAACGGTGAGCGTGTTCACGCGAACGATGTGGCGAGGCCCTGTGTGGTTGACCAGGACGTTGTGAATGTGAAGCTGAAGCAGGGCAGCAACAGGCTACTCATCAAGATCGTGCAGGGCGCGGGTGACTGGGCGTTCTGTGCGCGGCTGGTCGACGCGGCGGGTCGGGCGGTGTTGGGCGGGTAGGAGGCACGCGTTGCGGTCGAGCAGACGGCGGTTCCTGGCGTTCGCCGGTGCCGCGGCGGCCTCGGGCTCGAGCGGGCTTGTCCGTGCACGGGCGGCGCTCTCGCAGGATGGCGGCACGCCGGCGCTCCCGGCTCGCTTCCGTGTGAGCTGCTGTGCATATTCGCTGCGGGACCTGCTCACGGCCAAGCCACCCGAGATCGACCTGTTCGGGTTCCTGGACTACGCCGCCGAGCTCGATCTGGACGCGGTTGAGCTCACGTCCTACTACTTCCCGGCCGATACCGACGATACGTACCTGGCCAGGCTCAAGCGCCGGTGCCACGTTCTGGGGCTGGATATCAGCGGCGGGGCGGTCGGCAACAGCTTCTGCTTGCCGCCGGGACCGGACCGCACCAAGCAGATCGACACCGTTCGCCTCTGGATCCGCCGCTACGAACGCCTCGGCGCGCCCGTGATGCGGGTCTTCGCCGGGAGCGCGCCCCGGGGGCACACCGAGGATGAAGCGCGCGGCTGGGTCGCCGAATGTGCCCATGAATGCCTGCCCGAAGCAGCGGCCGCAGGCATCATCCTGGCGCTGGAGAACCACGGAGGAGTCACCGCGCGGCCCGAGGGCGTACTCGACATCATCGGGCGCGTGGGCTCCGAGTGGTTCGGCGCCAACCTCGACACAGGGAACTTCCGTTCGGCCGATCCGTATGATGATATGAGTAGGGTCGCCCCACACGCCGTGAACGTGCACGGCAAGGAGCGAGAGGGTTTCCGGACCGATTACGGTCGGGTGAAGGCGCTCCTATCGGACGTCGCTTACAGGGGCTACATCTCCATAGAGTATGAGGGTACGGACCCCCCGAAGGAGGGCGTGGCGGCCGAGGCGAAGCGCATTCGCGAGGCCTAGTCGCCGTGGCTCGCGGCCGGGTCCGCTAGATGGTGGGCAATGCTGGGACAAGCCGCACCGACCGATGAGCCGTCTGCGCCGTTTGTGGTGCATAATGGGGCCGTCGGGCGGTTGCTGTTGTTGGCAGGACGGCGTCCCTCGCCGACGCGGCCTCCCTTCAACCCGGTGTAGTCATCGCCGCCGTGGTACGTGCGGCCGTAGGGGCAACCACGCGGCGGGTGTCTGGTCTTCAGAGAGGTACACATGCGCGGATATGTCGCACTTGCGGCTGATGGGCATCGCGACGGCGCGAGCGGGGAGACGCGGCTCTCCCCACCGTACGAGCTCCTTCCAGCCGGCCCCCCTGCGCAACTGGCATTCGACCTGCTGCCCTGGCCCGCGGCCATCCGGTCCGCCTCCGGACGATACGAAGCCGTGAACCGGGCGTTGGCGGCAGCTTTCGGGCTGCCCTCGGACCCGGCGGAGGTGACCGACGCTCTGATGCCGGCTCCGGTGGCAAGCACTATCAGGCGTGCGGCCGATCAGGCGTCCGCTGAGGGGCAACCCGTCAGCCTGTCGTGCGAGGTCCGCGACGATGCCTTTGCGCGGACCTACGCCGTGACGTGCCTGCCCCTGCCGACGCCGAGCGGCTCGGATGTCCTTGGCCTGGTGACCGTCCACGAACCGGTCCGCCCGGCCGATGACGTAACCTGGCGGACCGACGATCTCATGCGCGGGCTCACGGCCGGACGCGCAGACGGGCTCGTCGTCGTCACCGACAGTCGGATGGAGTTCGTGAACGCGGCGGTGTCCGAGTGGCTGGGGCGCGCGCCGGAGGAAGTGATCGGCCGCTCACCCGCTGAGTTCATCATCCCGTCGGAAGTGCCCGGGTACCTGCAGCGACTGGCCGCGTTGCCCGGTGGCGAAGGGCTGGGCGCGGCGGAGTACACACTGGTCGCTAGGGACGGATCGCACGTGCCCGTCGAGGCCAGCGCCACCAGGTTCGTCAGCGATGGACGCGAGGTCTTGGTAGCCGTCCTTCGAGACATGAGAGCCCGTGACGCGACCACGGACTCGCTGCAGGCTCACCTGCGTCACCTGGAGCGTCTGGGCCGCATCTCAGCGGCCTTCAGCAGCACCCTCGATGCCGAGCAGGTGATCGAGAGCGTGCTGCGGGAGATCCTCACCGCGTTCGAGTGCGACCGCGCGGCGCTCGCCCACCCTGTGGACCCCGGCGCCGCGGAGCTGGACATGCCGGTCATTGTCGGCGCTCCAGGCATCGGGCCTTTGCCCGCGGGCGCCATGAGGGTGCCCGTTGACGGCGAGATGCGCGAGCACTTCGAGGACCTGTTGACCGCTGACGGCCCTCTGTGCATGACAGATCAAGACCCCTGGTGGCGACCGCCGGAGATCGCGCGACGCCTGGGCGTGAGGGCTTACATGGGAACGGCGATGAGACCGCGCACTGGCGCACCATGGCTGCTGCTTCTCAACAGATGCGCGCAGCCCACGCCGTGGAGCAGTGAGGAGCAGCGGCTGTTCCAGGACGTGGCCAACCGGCTGGCCGACATCATGAGCCACGTCCTCTTGCACCAGCACCTCAGGGAGTCACAGAAGGACCTCGAGCGCGCCGTGGCGGAGCTTCAGAGGTCCAATACCGAGCTGGAGCGCTTCGCACTCATCGTGTCCCATGACCTGAAGGAGCCGCTCAGGACTATCGCCAACTCGGTGCAGGTCTTGCAGATGAAGCTCTCCGTGACGGACGACCCGGCCATCCTCCGACTGGCCGCTGACGCGGTTTCCGGCGCATTCAGGATGTCGATGCTCATCGACGACCTGCTGGCGTACTCCCGCGCGGGCGTGTCGGACCGTCCGTTCCAGGCGACGGACATGAACCGCGTCCTGGAGCGGGCGCTGTCCGACCTCAGACCCATGATAGAGGAGACCGGGGCGCTCGTGACCCACGAGCCCCTGCCCACCGTTGAGGGCGACCCAATCCAGCTCGCGCAGGTGCTGCGGAACCTTATCGGCAATGCGGTGAAGTTCCGAGGGCCGCTCCCGCCGAAGGTCCATCTCAGTGCCACGAGTCCGAACGGCTCATGGGTGATATCGGTGCGGGACAACGGGATTGGCTTCGAGGACCTGTACAAGGATCAGATCTTCGAGATATTCCAGCGTCTCCACAGCTTCGAGGAGCGGCCCGGCAGCGGGATCGGCTTGGCTATCTGCAAGAAGATCGTGGAGCGACACGGCGGCCGGATCTGGGCGGAGTCGAGCCCTGGAATCGGCTCGACGTTCCATCTGAGCATCCCCGCGCACGGGCCGCACGCGGCGGGCGGCCACTCGCAATAGCTGGCGCAACGGCGAGGAGGAAGGGCCGCTTCCAGGCAGAAGAGCGGCCTGCCACAGGAGGTGTGGGCACCATGTTGCGCGCCCTCATAGCCGACGATGAACGGTCTGCCGGTGATGTGCTTCAGCACCTGCTCGAGGCCACCGGCCGCGTAGAGGTGGTGGCGCGCGCGTCTGATGGAGTGGAGTGCCTCCGCAAGTGGGAGGAGCTCTCCCCCGACGCGCTCTTTCTGGACATCCGGATGCCCAAGGTCACGGGCATCGAGGTCGCCGAGATCGTGCTCGACTCCGAGGACCCGCCCCTGGTCGCCTTCATCACCGGCCATGACGGCTACGCGGTGCGCGCTTTCGAGCTGGCCGCGGTGGACTACGTGGTGAAGTCGATCGACCTGGCGCAATTCCAGGAGCGGATCGGACACACGGTAGAGCGGATGGAGCGCGCTCTCGCGCGCGGCGCCGACGTCATCGACGACCTACGCGACAGAGTGGCGCAGATGTCGCGGCTGCTCGCGAACATCACGCAACAGCCGGCGCTGCCGAGCCGGCTGCCTATCAAGGACTACGAGGAAGGCACGCTGCGGCTGATCGAGCCGAACAGCGTCATCTACGCCGAGCGCAGGGACCGTCGGGTGATCCTTCACACGCGGGAGCGCGAGTTCCCGACCTACTTCACCATCGACCGACTCGAGCATCGCCTGCAGACTCAAGGCTTCGTGCGGGCGAACCCCGGTGCGCTGGTGAACTTGCGGTATATCGACCACCTCATCCCGAACGGCGATGGCTCGTACGATGTCGTGCTGAAGGATGAGAAGGGAACCACCATCACCGCGTCCCGCTCCCGCGCTAAGGCGCTACTGGAGTCGCTTCAGCCGTAGCGCCTCGACGAGACCGGAGGACTGCCCGGTGCGCCTGTCGGCCGTTTCTGCGTGTGTCGCTTCGCTGCTCGTACCCGCCGCCGGCGGCGCGGATCCCCCGCCGTGGGAGGTGGCCTACGACTTCGTGGGATCGCTCGCCGAGCCGTCGGTCGACAACCCCGGCGGAGCGGCCGCGGCCTCTGACACGGTGGCCGGTGTCACGCGCTCGACGCTGTCTCTCCACCCCAACGCTCCCGGGCAGCCGCTGGCCGACTTCAGGATCGGCTTGTTCAGCAGCGGCTCGCCCCCGAAGAAGGTGATCTGGATAGTGTCGACCCCTCGCGATCGGCGGAACACCAGGTCAACAGCGGCGAGTGCTACCTCCTCGGGCATGAGGCCGTTGCCCAGAGCGTGGTTGTCCTGAACGTAGCAGTACTTGCAGCGGAGGTTGCACGCTTCGGCGAGGTACAACTCAATGTTGCCCGTGGACATGCGGAGGCACCGCCTGATCAAGCCTTCGTAGTCTTCGCTGTCGTATGTCGTCACCGGGCCCATCAGCAGACCATCACGGGCGATCAGTTCCTCAAGCTGCGCCAGAGCGTCCGCCGGCGGTGATCCGCCCTCCTGTCCCTGCAGCAACCGACGCACCTCAGCCATGCTGCCGCGCTCGCGCAGGGACAGGACGCAGCCACGAGCGCTGTCGTCCACTCGAATGAACACCGTGGCCTGCGTGTCATATATGAAGGTCATGCCTCGGTGCTCGAGCACCTCGAACGGGGCAACGCCAAGTACCTTCACTCTGTCCCCCCCGCCGGGTACGTCGTCCAGAACCACACCACAAGCTCGCCCAAGTCGTCACCGCCGTCCGCGAGGCGGCGGGCGGCTGCTAGGGATGTTGCCGGGTCGCCCCAGAGGACGTCCACGTAGTCGGGCCGCATGCCGGCCCTCCCCTCGTCGGAGCGCTTGCGCGCCCATTCCAGCCACCCCTCCATCTGCTCGGTGAAGAGCTCCGGGGCGTAAGCCCTAGCCTGGGCAAGCAGTGCCTCGCAGCCCGGCTGCGCCAGCCTGGATGCGATCTCGACCCCTACCGACCCGCCTGACATTGCGCCGGGATGGCGCTCGAGCTGGCACTTCGCCCAGACCACCTGATACGCGATCACTTCGCTGGGGCAGTGGTACGCGATCACTCGCAACTCGAAGAGCCCCGCGGCGCCGTCCTCGGCGAGGACATCGCCCAGGATAGCGAGCTTGCACCAAGGAGCCGCGAACCCGAGCTCGGCCATAGGGCGTTCCTGGAGGTGCAGGTAGGTCTGCCTGGCAAGGTCAGCGTGAACGAGGCCCGCCGCGGGATCCGACAGCACGTCGGGTTCAGCCGGCTCCTCAGACGCCGGCGGGATGGTGAGGCCCGCCAGAGGCGGGAGGGCCCTGCCGAGGCTCGAGCTGAGCCTTGACGCATCCGCCATGTCCTTACGCGCGACGGCAGCCGCAAGCTGGACGCGAATCCCCAGCGTCGCCCATCCCATGCCCCCGCCCCAGTCCATTCCCCACCAGTAGCCCTCGCGGAGGCGTCGCAACTGGCGCACTGTCTCCTCGAGCCGCCAGGGCTGCGGCCCGCTGGACGGTGAGGGCCCCTGCCACGTGCGCGCCCGCTCCTGGAGTGCGGCCGCTCCCTCCGCGTCCCCCAGCGCGACCCTGACCTGCGCGAGAAGGAGGCACTCGGCCTGTGACGATGGCGTGATAGACCCGGCATCGTCCGGGGTAAGCTTCCGCTGGTGTGCAAGGACTATGGCAGCGGACAACCTCGCCTCTGGGTGTGCGGCTTCCCTGAACATCGCGCGGAGCCAACCCTCGTCCTGCTGAGGCATGAACTGCTCCACGAAGGCGCCGCCCCCGCCGAAGGCCCCGAGGTCTACGATCGACTCAAAACGCGCCCGCGGATCCGCGTCGCGGTTGAGGGCGAGCACGATGTCGGCTGCAGCGGTTGGTCCATACCAGGCTGCCAGGTGGTCCGGGATGTCGGCCCCGATGCGCAGGTCCAGGTCGGCCATACGCACAATGTCGCCGGTCAGCTTCGGCGCCACCTCCTGGTAGTCGGGCACACACCATCGACCCCAGCTCGCGACGGATTCCGGCCCCATGTCTCGACACATGGCATCAACAACGGCAACCAGAAGGCCCCCCTGGGCCGGATCGGCTGGGTCCGATGGAACGCCCCGCATGAGCCTGTCGTGCTCGTCCGTGTCCTCGCGCGCCAGAGCTGTCAGCCCCTGCGCCGCTCGCGCGGCCGCACGCACGCGGAAGGCCTCGGGGTTCCACGGGGCCAGGTCCACGTACCGCGACGCGGCCATTTCCGCCTGTGGCGCTCGCCCCAATGCGAGCAGCGCGTACGCTCGCAGGAGATGGGCTTCGGGGGTTGTCGCCTGGACGGCCAGGGCCGCATCGGCGTCTTGCACGGCTGCGGTCGCCCACCCGAGCGACAGGCACGCGAAGCCTCGCGCTACATGCGAGTGGGGGTCGGCTGGGTAGAGTGCCCTGACCTCCTGCTGAGTCGGGGCCGCCCTGCGCGCCAAGCTGAGGTACTCCAGCCACCTCGACCTGTCGGCCATACCCGGGCAGCCAGTCGCGACCTGTCGCCACGTGGCCGGAGGGAGGCGCACCTTACGCCCTTGTCCGTCTGGAACGACGACCCTGTACCGAGACTCGGGCATCCAGGCGTCGGCGGAGCAGCCCGCCTTGGCGTCGCCCGAACCTGACTGGGCCACGGCCGGGGTCAGGACGCAGCCGAGCAAGAGGGAACAGGCCACGCGCACTATCCGCGGGAGTGGTGGCCCCCCGCAGCCGGGTCCTCGCATGAAGACGCCTCCTTGACCGTTGACCCTACTGCCTCCGGCCCTGCAAACGCGGCTTCGGTGGTGCCGAGTCAATGGACACGCCCAGCGCAGTCACGGGGCTTTCAAGCAACGTC
>Ga0315282_10015990_pt1 | contig 11007 bp, 3 predicted proteins | sample YL17G07_20_MG_FD_203693 | JGI IMG/M metagenome (GOLD analysis project Ga0315282, IMG submission 203693) | Sediment microbial communities from Yellowstone Lake, YNP, Wyoming, USA - YL17G07_20 | ecosystem: Environmental > Aquatic > Freshwater > Lake > Sediment | place: USA: Wyoming | collected...
TATAATTTACCGTTTCAACCTTCTACTTCCACACTGATTGACGAAAATCTTAATGAACTGGACAATTTTTATCAATTAGGAACAACGCGGGAGAAAGCTTTTATGAAGAATCTGGTTAGCAAAATGGATGAATCAGAGCAAAAATTAGCAGTGCTTATCACCGGTGGTTTTCATACGCCCAGCATTACCCAGATGTTAAAAGACAAGGATTATTCCTATATAGTAGTGACGCCGGTAATCACCCAGAAGAGTGACCAGAACCTTTATCTCTCGGTTTTGCGCAGCGAGAAGGGCCGGGCATCTGTTGATGATAGTGTTGAAGATAGTGATTAAGTCTCGCAGTACTAACAAAAAGGAGAAGAAAATGTTTATTAGCCTGATTAGCAGCACGTCTTTTAGGAAAAGAGTAATCACTCTTATCGTGGTTTCTTTTATCCTAGTCAGCCGGCCTGTCGGAGTTTTTGCGGCAGCCGTCGATAAAGACAGCCTCAGAGAAACCTCTGTTACTCAATCAGAGAACAGGAACACCATTGTCAATGAACTGGGTGTCGCTAAACAGAGTCAGGAGGTTAGGGGAAGGTTGAAACAGCGCGCCATTCAGTCCGGCATAGCGTATCTGATTCAACAGAGAGATTTAGCAACCATAAACGCAATCGACGCTGCTGATACCGCCAGTCTTGTCAAAACGAGATGGGGTAAATTTGCCGCCGGGCATGATCTTTTCCAGGCGTTAATCAATAATCAAAAAGCGGTCATCGCCGCTAATGTTGTAGATTACAACCAGATTGAAGGCCATCTTAGGGCGGCCATGGAAAGGAACTGCGCAATTATCCTTGAAGCGGCGCGTTCCCAACTTGGCTATGCCCTTGATGAGAAAAAAGTGGTTGAATACATTAAAGAGGTGGCAAAAAAACTTAAATGCACGGTTCCTATCGTGGTGCACGGAGACCATATCCAATATACACAGGATTTATTCGGCCAGCAGGCCATATTGAAAGCGGCGTATGAGGCAGCCAAGGGCGCAGGTACATATAAAGCGGATATGAAGCTTGAGGATGTTCCTCTTGAAGTATTGGAAAGCGTCCAGAAAAAACTGACAGAGAATATCGCCAAGGAGCGCGTTGTTATTTCCAATATGATTGAGCGGCTGCTTAAAGCGGGATTCACTTCTATCGCCATTGATGCTTCTACTATTTTTGATGAGTATGCCGGTAATTATGTTTCAGAATATTATCTTGCCAACGGCACTCCCGAGGAGAAATTAGTCGTGCAGTTGGAAAAGGGATTTTATCTTCCGCTGGAATGGGGCGCTAAATTTCTTAAGGCGGATCCCGAGCAAGGCATAGGGTTATTTAATCGGATACGCGATAAAGTAGTCGCGGATATGCAGGAGCGCAAGGTTTCTCAGGCAGATATTGACAAGCAGGTTAAGAGGATGACTGAGGCGTTTGCCATACTTACAAAAGAAGCAAACAAGGCAGGGCTTGACGCTAAGGCCGTCATTGCGGCGTATGATAAGGTTGAGAAAGAAATTTCCGCGGCCACTATCGCCCATAAGCTGCCCGAAGCGGTTTTAGCCTCCCTCACTGACAAAGAGAAACTTATGATTATCCCCGGCAGCAACGTTGAGGAAACAGCGTTCCAGTTAAAAAAGATAGATGAAATAATTGCTTCTGAGCCGGCGCTCGCATGGCTCAATGGCAGGATAGGCAAAGAAATCGAAGTCGGCCACGTGGACAAGAAAGTGCCCAATCCGCGCAATGACAACAAGCTTGAGGCGAAGTTGACTCATCCCATGGCAGTCAGGGTGATGAAAGAGGACCTCAGGGAATATTTCAAAAATTCCAATCTTAGCTATATTTTTGACGTCATCGCTACCAACAATGGTTCCCAGCATGGTTCCAAGTATGGTTCGGATTTGAAACCTGTTTCCAAGGTCGGCGTGATTACGCCATTTTTGACCGCGGAGCTGGCAGAGGAAGTTGCCGACGTCAATGCTGCGGTTGCTCAGCACGGCACCTCCGGAAGCGATTTGGGTGAACAGGCATATCAGGCTAAAAATGGTATCATCAAATTCAACATCGCCACGCTGTATCAGCAAATACTACTTAATGCTCTTTCCGTACTTGATGACGGGGTCAGCCCGTTTGATCTTCCTAAGTATTGCCAAGAGCACCTCAATGATCTTATTTGGGGTTTAAGCGTAAGCTGCAGGCAGAAAATGCTCAAAATCGCAGGCGACCTGAAGGCAGGTACCTTGTCGCAGAACGTAGATGAAAAAGACAGTGATTTTATGAAGTTCCTGAAGTTGACTTATGCCTGGGGCATAAAGAAGAACAAAATCACCGCTTCTTCCGACCAGGTAAAAATCGCCCAGCTCTTTGCCCAAGAGTTTAAACGCTCTTTCAAGCAAATGGATCCTGTGCTTAAGTCATACGGCCAGGCAACTCCGGTAATCGGCATAGTTACTGGCGGCGGCGACGCTCCCGGCCTGAACGGGCTGCTGCATGCGGCTGTGAGACGCGCTATGGAGAAACAGGTGAGAATTGTTCCTATATATGAGGGATTCAAAGGCGGTTTGGATAATGATTTGGTTGCCAAATCCGCGACGAGCACGTTGAGACTACCGGATGTGGAAGACGACGCCGATTTGGGCGGAACCGTCATTAAAACCAGCAGGACAAATCCCTGGAGTCCGGATCGGTTAAAGAAGGGGGATAACCTGAAATTAGTGGAGAATCTTAAGACTAAGTTGGGATTGGATGGACTAGGTGGGGGCGGCGGGGATGATACGGCTACTTCCTTGAGAAACCTCTGTAGGCTGTGCAACGAAATATACATCGTAGGCACGGCCAAGACTGTTGATTATGATATAGAACTGCCGTTTGGCGCTGATACCTTCGGTTTTGACAGCATGGTTGAATCCGGAGTTCCCTATGTGAGGAATGTCATTCGCACGGCAAAAAGCCTTAAGAGGGTCATGAATGTGGAAGTTATGGGAAGGGCAGCCGGTTTTCTGACCGCGTATATGTCGGCGAGAGCCGGTGGTACCGCAGCCCTTATTCCAGAAAAAACGATTGATATAGAAGAATTAATTCACAAATTAGGAGAATTCTATAATGCCCAGCGTTTAAACAGCAACGAGAAGAACGAATATGGAGTAGTTTTGATATCAGAGGGGGCATTTATAGATCCTACTGTAGGCAATAATAAATACTGGATGGATAAGGCTTTTACGGCAAATCCGGTGGCTAAAGCAGCGTATGAGGCGTGTTTGAAGAAGTTTGAAAAAGATAAGACTGCAGGCAAAGTGGATGAATTCGCTCACCCTAAACTGGAAAACATGGGTTTGATTATGAATGCCATAGAAAAGGTGGGCTTGGAAGAGTTATATAAAATTAAAGATACGACCCTGGTCGGCAAGATTGATTACGGCCATAGAGGCGCCAAGGTTTCCGACAGAGACCGCGCAATGGTTGAGTCCCTTGGTGCGGCGTTGGTAGACGCGATTATGACAGGAGAGACCGGTCAGCTCCTTTATGTACACGAGGGCGTAGTCAAAAAAGTTCCGTTTGAAGAAATAATCACTAAGGATCCCAAAACAGGTGAAGACCATATCGCAACGCGGACGTTCGATTGGCAGGGAGCGCATAAAGAAATCTGGGCGTTGGCAAACCTGGCAGACGGAATCTCTGATACGACGATGGACACGCCCGCTTTGCTTGCGGAGGTCGAGAAGACCAGCAAGGATATCCATGCCAAGCTTGCGGTCGAGCCGCAGTATTTAGGCGCGGTTAAAGCAGTAAGCAATTATCAGCTGGCATTGGTTATCGGCGCCAATGTCGTCTATGAAAACGGCGGGACGCTGGAAGCCCTTGCTCAGATCAAAACGAATGCCAGCGCTAGGGTTGTGTTTTGGTCTGACAACGCGGTGGATATCGAGAAGCTGAAGGCGATCGGAGCGGACAAGGTGACTGACGGCTACAGCGATAAGGGCCTGAAGGACGCGTTGACGCAGGTTGCCGCGGTAAATATACCGCCATCCAGAGTCGCCGTTATAAATTCCGAAACTGACTTCGAGAAAGTAAAAGAAGAATACAAAGTTGAATATATAGACGATTTCCAATTCCAGAATCCCGAACTGCAGGCAATCATGCTTAAGATGCCGGAGCCGAACATGAACACCAGGGTTAATGCCATGCCTTTGGTTTTTGCCAGAGCGATCAGCGGTATCGTCGCTAACGACGAGACGGTTAACGAAAGCGTTCAGGAGACGGTTAAAAAGGAATATAAGGATTTTGTCGCGAATTACGCTCAACAGGTTAACCCGGAGGCCCTGAAACAGTTGAATAACCTGACTGTTCAGCTTGAAGCGATGCCGACGGTAAAGGTGGGCGACGAAGTGGTCATGCTCGCGAATTCCTACGAGCAGACGGTAAGTAAGATTTAACGGAGAAGGTTTAATTATAGATGACGTATTGTTTAAGTTAATAAATAAGCAACTCTAAAAAAGGGAGGAGTAGAAATGCAGTATTTTAAGAGGAATTTATTTAGCAGGGTGATAATTTTCTTCATCGCAGTTAGTTTTATTCTTACCAGTGTTCCTTTTGGTTATGCCAACGCCGACGCATTAAGACCGCTGGCAGCAAAAAAAAATGGTATAAGAGAGTCTATGGCTGGAGATTTAGCCAAGACCGATGGCGGGCAGGTAAAATCTTATGCCACACTGGATGATGTGAATGTCGAGGGAAAAACAGCTTTGGTGCGGCCGGACATTAATGTGCCGGCAGCAAATGGCCACATCACCGACATAAATCGTCCACATCAGCGCGTGGTCGAGGCGGCAAAGACAATTAAGGAATTAGCAGAGAAAGGCGCCAAGGTGGTGGTGATATATCATCAAGGCCGTCCAGGAGAACCGGATTTTATGGATACGCCTTTTGAGCATGCTCAGCAGTTGAGTACACTTATTGGTCGTCCGGTCAAAGCCATAAATGACTTATTTGGCCTTGAGGCAATTACAGCAATTAAGACGCTTAAGCCAGGTGAAATTGCTTTACTTAAGCCTGTGCGTGCGGCAGATCCATCGATACAAGGTAAGATATTGGAAGAAAATCCTTACTTCACTTCTATCTTAAGACCACTCATTGATATATTTTGTTTAGATGGTCTTTCCGTAGCCCACCGCGACAGTAACAGTGTTACTGGATTTAAAGGTGTGCCGACGATAGCCGGAAGGCTAATGGTCAAGGAAATAGAGGGCGGTACTAATTTACTTACTCCTCCTAAACCGCGTGCTGTAGCTATAGGCGGCGGTAAACTGACGGATAAATTCCCCGCATTTGTGGATGAATTAGAAAACGATAAGGCAGATAAAGTTTTCGTCGGAGGCCGGTTAGCTAATCTTTCTTTAGTAGCCGCACAACCAGAAGCAGTACTCGCTAAGACCGAAAACGAACAGTATGAGCTTGCCGTAAAAATAATAGGTAAGCCTACGGCAGATGAGCTGAAAGCAGAAGGAGGTTTAAGTTTACTACCGCAATTAGTCACACTGCTGGCTAAGCACAAAGAGAAAATCGTAGTTCCTGTGGACATGGTTTATCTTGATGCAGCAGGAGCCCGTCATGATGTAGATTTGATAAATGGCCGGGTTCCGGAAGGGTTTACCTTTCTTTTGAGTGGCATTGGCCCAAAAACCGCACAGCGCTATGTAGAAATCATCCAAAAAGCTGAACCGCCGTTTAAAAGCGGGCATTTTATGGGACCTCTCAGTAATAGTAACTACGATGTGCTTCTTAAGGAAACCCAACAGGTACTTCAGGCTCTCAAAGATCAGGAAGGGCTTTTCTTCTCAGCAGGTGGAGGAGATACCAATAGCGTTCTCGATAAACTTGGAATCAAGCCCACTTATATTTCACTTGGAGGTACAGCCTTGGGAGAATTCTTAGCCGGTAAGGCACTTCCCGGCGTGGAGTTACTCAAAAATAACCAACCCGATAAACTTAAACCCTATGTGCCTACTACCCCTGTTGAGGCACAAAGCTTAGCACATAGCCGGGTTTTAGGACCACTTGTAAAGGCTTTCAAAGATGCGGGTGGAAGATTGGTAGTACGTACTCAGCTCTTTATCGAAGGTGGCAAGGTAGATGCAATCCAGATTAAAAAGGTTCCCTTGTCCACTGCAATTAAACAGACATTACTGAAATCCTTAGGCGATAATGCCGAGGCAATTACGTATTTTGAGACTTTGGAGATAGACGCCCAAAATCCCCACATACCATTTAGTATTTCTACGTTACGTGAAAAAAATGAAAGGTTGATTAATATTGAGCGTGTGCAGCAGGTCTTGACAGAGGATCCGAATATCGCCTTAATCCTCATCCCTGGAGAACCCGGGAAAAAAGGCAAGATGGGTACCCCCGGGGATATTAATTCTAAAAAACTTATAGATAGATTAGAAGATATACTTTATAAGGCAATGCGTCAGCAGGGGATAAACCCCGAGGCGATGAAGGTAGTTGGAGCCAGGCCTCTTCCCGCGATTGCGCAGGTAACGACATCGAACATTAAGGGTGAGCTGAAAATGGCAGTGTTTGTGCCTACTCCTGGTAGTCGCATTTTCCGGCTTATGCAGTTGGCGCAAGATAGCGGCATAAACTTAAAACACCTTCTTGAGGAGAAAATGCCAGCTCCTAAAACTGAAGTTCAAATTGCATTATTAGGCCGTTCCCGTGCATTGCCTGAGGTTGCCAACAAAAAAGTTAGGCCGCAAGAAGAAGCCTCGCCTTTGGACGGACTAAACTTGGTTACTAGCAAAATTAATACAACCTTACAAACCATTTTCATAGGCGGCCCCAATCTGACACCCAATGAGTCAAATGAGTTTGCGGTGAGACGGGAACTAAGGGAGATTCAACGGCGCGTGCTCGCAACTCAGAAAGTGGTACGCATTGTGGTTCCTGCAGATAGCGACACAGAACGCACAATAAGTTATGCACTTCAAGTAGAAATCCCGGGTCTGACTCTTGCCTCGCATCCCATGCTCCATAATGGTAAGAGGTCTACTGCCTTTATTATTCGTCCCTCAACCAGTGTGGTCTTGGTTGGTTATGGAAATGAGGCTATCAAATTAATTGAACTATTTAAGGCAGTTGGATATGGAGTCCCTAGAGAAAATACATCTGGAACTATGGCGGTATCTATCTATTCTTTGAACCGGGAAGAGCGCGTAGCGCATGCCTTAGAGATGGGCTATGATTTGTATCTCACCGATAGAATTACTAAAACCAAATCTGGCGAAGTAATCAGAGATTATGATGACCCGGCTAAATTAGCAGTATTCGAAAGTGCTCTGAAAGATTTTCTGGTCAGAGCCTATACTGCAAAAGCAAGGAATATACTTTTAAACAAGTTGTCCCAATCTGAGCGCATTACCAGCGCCAAAGCTGATACCATATACCTTCAAGCAGTAGATTTAGGTCGCAAAGAAGCAGAAGAGCGATTTACCAAGCAGTACAAGGGTCTGTTATCCAAGGCCCTCTTAGCTGGTAAGTTTAATTTAATAGTTGATGCAACACCTGAAGGAAGCGGAGCAGCAAATAAGAAAGCGTTGTATGAACCTGCGCTTCAAGCCAATCCAAATATGAAATTAAAATTTCTCTACGAGGGTGGGGAGAAAGAAGCAATAGCCGAGGCTTCTTTCAGCACGGTTTCCGCATTATTTAAAGACATAGGTAATCTAACCCACCTTCGACATGTCTCCTGTAACACCACGGGTTTAAGCTCTGATGTTATTCCCGTGCTTGAGGCTTTTTGGGTTCCCTTGGTGGTAGACAATATGGCATATCGCCGTGGTCCTGATCCCGGTGATCTTAAAGGTGTGCCTGTTGGTATAAGCGTTCAGACAAGCTATCACCACTGGCCGGATTTCATCAGCGTTACCCCTACTGATGATCTTCCGCTGGTAGAGGGTTTGGGCAATACTGATGCTGCCCAAATTGGTACTAACACTCGCTACCATTTTCATATGTTAAGCTTACGCCGACTCGATGGTCAACGCTTTGATAAGAAACTAGTGCAGCGTATACTGGCAGCACAGTCACGCGTGGCCTTGGTTGATTTTCCCGGGGGAGTGTTTGATTCAACCCGATTAACTGAGATTGCACATAACTTGCTGCCGCAACAGGTCTTTTGGGCACCTGATGGGGCTAATCATCTTTTAGTACCGGTGGTTATGGTTCAGGAGACCGATGACCCTTCGGAGTTAAGATTGATTTATGCTGTACCACAGGAGTCTATTGTGGCACCCGGCAATGTAAACGCCGCCGATGCGCTCTTTGGACATGCTTCATGGGATGCCTCGATATCAATTGTTAATGATGCTTCTGGTCTTTCACAGCTTGTCTCAGCTATAGAGACGAGATTACCTGTAGAAGGTATTGAGCAAGGAGAAATTGCTAGCGAGATGGCAGCATCTCCTGTCAAGGAAATTAAGAATATCATCAATACTGCGCAGGCAATGGGCGTGGATGTAGATAAGCTGGCGAGTTTTATAAAGGCGGATGAGGCAGTTTATCAAACCTTGGCAGGAAGTGACTTTAGCGCATATGTTACTAGCATAAAGAATTCTTTGCAGGATGAGAAGCCGCGGGCATTAGCTGTGTCCACGGGTTTCTTTAAGCTGAGCGGAGTAAATACTGCTTTAAACAAGGTTGCCGAGTTGAATGAAATAGTGAGGATTGCCATCTACGGTGAGAATGCAGAAAAAATTAAAATATTGTTGGGCAATAATGAGGTGATTACTGCTCGCACCGCAGAAGAGTTGGTTGCTAAGTTAGCTAATCTGGACATTGCGCCAGCAGATATTCTGGCGTTGGGTTCTACCACGGATGAGGTATTTGCGAAGATGAAAATCAGGCAGATAGTTGCCAGAGAGATTGGTCCTGTGGCAGTAGCTAAAGCATTGAAAGAGCTTTTAGGTAGCACCGCAGCTGATGCTGCATTTAGCGAGTTTTATGCTGGAGCGGAAAAATCAGGAGCAATTTCGCCTGAGGTTTCTTCAGCGACCAAGGAGGCTCTGTTGGCTAAGCTACAGGAAGGGACATGGTGGTTTCTCGTTGATCTAAAACCAACACAGCAGGTCTCCGAGCAGATTGCTGCTGAGGCGCTAGTAGCTTCTGAGTTTATCGACCAGATTTAACACGTTAGAGCGCAAGATAGGAGGAGGGAGGGGGGCCGACCTCGAGAAGAATTTATTACTAAAAATATAACTTGGTAAAGGGTTCTCCTAATAATTGGAGATTAATTCTTTTTGAGGTCTCTGGTAAACCAGTTACGATTTTATTAGAGACCTTTTTTCTTTAATAAGAAAATAAGTAAATTTATTGTATAAATTTAGATTTTTTTGTGTTAAAATACCTCTCTAAAGGAAAAGCCGCGGAGAAAGGATAAGATGGAAGACCGCAGAATATTCGAACGGATAAACACAAAAATGCCTTTGCGATTTCTCAACCCTATTAATGGCAGAGAAGGGACAGCAGATACAATTGACATCAGTGCTAATGGTTTAGGCCTGGTTACCAATGAAAGCTTATCTGCGATGACCCCTTTAGAGATGTGGTTGGGCATTCCTGACCAACACGAGCCGCTTTATACCCGTGGGCAGGTAATCTGGTCAGAACCCTTATCCAGCACCGGAGACCATCGTGTAGGCGTGCGTTTGGAAAAAGCAGAACTGATGGGGTTAGCCAGAGTCTTATGGCTTAAGAAACGCGCTGTTTAGACAACGCGAGGATCTGTTACTACGTAGATGGGCGTAAAAAATCCTTGACCCCTTTGTGGACTTATGATAAATTTTAAAGAACTATTTGAGTGTAGTTTTAATTTTCGGAGGAGGATAATGCGGAAATCATTTTTCATAGTACAGGAAAGTATAAAACACTTTCCTATACCACTGCGAAAATCGCCTGCCTACCGGCAGGCAGGCTTAAAGTTATCCCTAAAAAGGGACTTCCTTCGGTCGTCGCGAAGCGATTTTCTTGTAATTTTAGCTTTTGCTTTTTGCCTTTTGCCTTTGGCGGGCTGTTCTTCCAAACAGGCAGAATCCGGAGCAACTATTACCGTCTGGCACTGGATGACCGATAGAGAACCGGCATTCCAGGATTTGGCAAAGAGATACGAAGCCAAGACGGGTATAAAAATAAATTTTGAACTTTACGCTCCCTCCGACGCCTATTCACAGAAAGTGCGCGCTGCCGCCCAAGGGATAAGTCTTCCGGATATTTTTGGTATATTAGGAGAGAAGAGGGATTTCGCCTCCTTTATTAAAGCGGGTCATATCCTAGATCTGACGCCTTACGTGGAATCTTCTGGTGGAGAGTGGAAGAATAGATTTTTTGCTAAGGCCCTGGCAGTAAATGAATTTTCTGAAGGCAACAGTTATGCTGTAAAAGCCGGCATATACGGCGTACCCATCGATATTATGACTATACAGATGGTTTATAATAAAGATTTATTTAAGGCATTAGGGCTTAACCCTGAGCAGCCACCTTCCACCTTTCAGGAATTCTTAGATATAGGTAAGAAAATAAAGCAGGCCAATATGCAAGGTTTAGTCTCAGGCTGGGGCGAGGCCTGGATGATTGGTTGCCTAGCCAATAATTATGCCTTTAATATTATGGGAGAAGAAAAGGTTTTAAAGACCATAAAGGGCGAAGTTGCCTATGCTGATCCGGACTGGATTAAGGTCTTGAGTCTTTTTAAAGAGATGCGGGATTCAGGGGTACTGGCAAGCGGTTTGGTGACGATGGTAAATAAAAACGCAGAACAACTCTTTGCCAACGATAAGGCAGTGTTTGCCTTCAATGGCTCTTGGTGCGTAAATGTATATAAAAGTATGAATCCTAATTTAAAATATGCGGCGATGCTGCCACCAAAGGCATCCGATAAATATCCGGTGAGTATTTGGGGTGGTGCGGGTTCCTCTTTTATGGTGAATGGCCGCTCGAA
>Ga0315282_10015991_pt1 | contig 11006 bp, 12 predicted proteins | sample YL17G07_20_MG_FD_203693 | JGI IMG/M metagenome (GOLD analysis project Ga0315282, IMG submission 203693) | Sediment microbial communities from Yellowstone Lake, YNP, Wyoming, USA - YL17G07_20 | ecosystem: Environmental > Aquatic > Freshwater > Lake > Sediment | place: USA: Wyoming | collected...
GCTTCCCTCTTTTTTATCAGAAACAATTTATCATCAGTCATAACTGCGGCCGACCTGGCTCCAGTTTCCATAAACCGCCAGGAATCCTTGCCTTCAGGGTCAAGCTCTATTTCGTGGCTGGCTTTTTTCAGCACCCCGCATTTAAGCCCTCGCTTTTCGAATTCTTCAATCAGAGCCGTTATCAGAGTAGTCTTCCCTGTAGCCGAGGCTCCGATTATGGCTACTGCCTTCATCTGTCCCTCCTTCAATTTTTATGATGATACCCGTGATGAGTTGATTGCTGGCAATCTGAGATTTTCTGCCGCATAATTTCTATGGCGTGTTCCAGCGCCGGCACCACCACCTGAAAATTTTCTAAGGCTCCTCTGACACTTCCAGGAAGGTTTATAATGAGCGTTTTATTCCTGATTCCGCAAATGGCCCGACTCAGCATGGTCATAGGCGTTTTTTTAAGGCTTTCAGCCCGCATGGCTTCAGCCAGGCCGGGAACTTCTTTCTCAATTATCTCTTTGGTGGCCTCAGGAGTTACATCCCGGGGTGAAAGACCGGTTCCGCCGGTGGTCAGAATGATTTCCGGCGATTCCTCGCTATCAGAGAGTTCCACAAGTTTTTGTTTGATAATTTCTTTTTCATCTGGGATGACCAACGTCCTGCCTACCTGCCCGCCAAGTTTTTCAATAAAAGCTTTAAGCTCTGCTCCGCTCAGGTCTTCTCTTTCTCCGCGAGAAGAACGGTCAGAAACTGTTATCACCGCAAAGGTTAAACCTTCAAGCTCAAACTTTCTCTCTAACATAGATTTTATCTCCCGCTTTAATTTTACCGCCTTTTATCACCCGGGCAAAGATTCCTTCTTCGGGCATGACACACTGACCAACCTGCCGGAAAATAGCGCATTTGGTGTGACAGGTCTTGCCGATCTGACTGACTTCCAGCACCACTCCCCCGCCGATTTCCAGGATAGTGCCCAAAGGAAGCTTTGGCAGATCCAGCCCTGAAGTGGTGATATTTTCGGCAAAATCTCCGGGTCCGACCTTCAAACCCATATTCTTCATCTTCTCGATGCTCTCTAAAGCCAGCAAACTCACCTGCCTCACTCCAGGCCCGGCATGAGCATCGCCTTCAAAACCGAAATCCTCTATCAACACCCCTTCCTTCCCCGGTTTTTTTCTGACGCTTTTGGTCCGGCTCAGGTTCACCGAAACCACCAGCCTGCAGTTTTTCTGCAGGGCAGTTTCCTGTAAATTCTTTATTTCCCCGGGCGACAACCTGTTGGCAAAACCATCTTCCATTTTTTCACTCTTTTCTTCTTCTAATTTAACCTTATCTCTCATCCTCTTTTCTCCCGTCCTTTCCTGTTTGCTGAATTTGTAATATATCATTTATCTTATATCTTAAAGTTCCAGCCAAATCACTTCTAAACCAGCCAGCTTTTTCACCAGCGAAAATCGCCGCTTTTACCGCCGCTTTTGGAAACCAAATGAATATCCCCGATGACCATTCTTTTGTCAAAAGCCTTGCCCATATCGTAAACAGTCAGACAGGCAACAGCCACCGCCATCAGAGCCTCCATTTCCACACCGGTCCTGTCCACTGCCCTGACCCGGCTTCTGACTTTGACCAGATTTTCTCCTTCGTCGGGCCTAATTTCCACTTCAACCGAAGTAATCCGCAACGGATGGCACAGAGGGATAAGCTCTGAAGTTTTCTTGGCTGCCTGAATTCCCGCCAGCCTGGCCGCCCCCAGAACATCTCCTTTGGGCAGACGATTTTCCAGAATCATTTTTAAGACTACAGCCGACACTCTGACTTCTCCCCGGGCTTCGGCTGTTCGCAGAGTTTCCGGCTTTTCCGCCACATCCACCATCCTGACTTTCCCCGACCTAACTATTCTCAGAAGTTTCTCAGTTTTATCTTTTTTTGAGATAACCTTGGCCGAACCAGATTTCTTCTTGCCTTTTCCCTCTTCTATCCTTATTTCACTCTCTTTTCCTTTTTTCATTCTATCCATTTCCTTCTCCTGAAAAATTCATTCAAAAAATTTTCAATAAATTGCACTCACCCTGCCTGATTATCGGTAATTACAAAAAATATTGCCAGCGATCAGGCCTACAAATTTTTTATTATCAAATTTCCATCCAGGCAATTTACCAGTAATCATTTTAATATTTTTCTACCCTCCAATACTTCTCAAACCTTTTTTACGGCTCCTAGCTTCCAGTTCCTGCCAGTTTCCTGGCTTTTCAGTCAGGGCTTTTTTCAGAAAATTTAAAATTTCAGAATCAGCCGCACCTCCCCGAAGTAGCTTTCTCAGGTCATAGGTTTTTTCAGAGAAAAGGCAGGTTCGAAGCTGCCCATCAGCTGAAACCCGCAGTCGGTTACAGGTACCACAGAAATGGTTGCTCAAAGGTGTGATGAAGCCAAGGCTGCCCTTCATTCCGGCTAGATGATAATTTCTGGCTGGACCTGAGCCAGGAACAGACAGAGGCTCAAGCTGACCAATTTTCTTGATTTTTTCCATAACTTCCCGGGCTGAAAGAAAGTAGCCTTCAACGGGCGAAAAATCCATCAGCTCAATAAACCTCACATGAAGCGGAAGTTCAAAAGTCAGACGGACAAAATCTTCCACCTCATCCTCGTTAACGCCTTTCAGCAAAACGACATTCAATTTAACAGGAAAAAAGCCTATCTCTAAAGCCCGCTGGATGCTGGCCAGAATCAGAGAAAGCCCATCAAATCCGCCAGTTATTTTACGATATTTTTCCGGATTCAGGGTATCCAGGGAAATGTTCAATCTTTTCAGCCCGGCCGCCCGGAGCTTTTCCAGATAACCATTCAGCAGCACACCATTAGTGGTCAGAGAAAGATCCTTTACGCCGGACAAGCTATTTATCTCAGTAATCAATCCTTCCACACCCTTTCTGACCAAGGGTTCACCACCGGTAATCCTGAACCGGTCTATTCCCAGCATTAGAGCCAGTCTGACCAGCCGGATAATTTCCTCATAAGAGAGAATTTCCTCGTGGGGAATGAAACTAAAATCTCGAACTCCACGACAGTAAAAGCATCTGAGGTTGCATCTATCGGTGACCGAAATTCTCAGATAATTGATCTGGCGATGATATTTATCTTCCATTGTTTCTTTCGCCTTTCACCTCATACCTTTTAAATCTTCTCTGCTCTTCTCTGCCGGCCTTAGCTTCTCTCCTATATTTTCTATATTTTTATCTGCAGCTCAAAACTCTCGAAACTTTCTCCAGCTCACCACGCCACTAGGTGTACTTTGACCGGGCTGCCAGCCTCCAGAAAATCAGCTTCAGCTGGAATCAGAGCTAGACCCTCGGTTCTAGTCAAGCTGGAAATTATGCCTGATTCCTGAGGACCGCAGGGCGTGGCCTGCCAGCCCCCATCTGATTTTTCCAGCTTGATCCTCAGAAAATTCAGCCGACCTCTTTTTTTCTTTACCGGCTGAGTCAGCCTGGCTTCGATTTCTGGCGACAGAAAATCGTTCCCCCCAGAAATTTTCTTGATGAAGGGTCGCACATACTCTTCAAAGGAAATCATCACCGCACCGGGATTTCCGGGCAGGCCAAAAATCCAGACTGTTCTTTTGCCTTTTTTTAGAACATAAAAGGCTAATGGTTTGGCCGGTTTCTGTGCCACTTTCCAGAAAATCTGCTTAGCTCCAAGTTTTTGAGCCGCCTCTTTTACCAGATCATAGTCGCCGACAGAAACTCCGCCAGAAGTAATTATGATATCAGCTTGCTCAGTGGCAGCCTTCATCGCAGCGAGCAGAGCTTTCAGATTATCTTTTATGCGCTTCAGGCTGACGAGCTCGGCACCACTTGATTTCACCAGCGCCTTGAGAGTGGTAGAGTTGGAATCATAAATTTTCCCGGGTCTGAGAGGTTCGCCAGGCTGACAGAGCTCATTGCCGGTGATGAGCACCGCCACCCGCGGTCTCCGATAAACTGTCACCTGATTGCCTCCGCAGGCCGCTAAAAGTCCAAGATGGGGAGTTCGAAGCAAGGTTCCCGGAACAATGATTTTCTGACCCTTCTGAACATCTTCACCGGCTTCCCTGACATTCTCCCCTTTTTTGATTTCTCTTCTTATAACAATCCAGCCATCCCGCTCCTCAACTTCTTCCTGCGGGACAACAGCATCGGCTCCAGCCGGCACCGGTGCACCGGTCATTACTTTCAAGGTCTGTCCCTTCCCCAGCTTTTTTCTGAAATATTCTCCGGCTGGCTGTTCAGCCAGAAGCTTGAGCCTGACCATCCCCTGGCTGCCAGCCGTATCTTGGCATCTTACCGCATAACCATCAACCGCTGAATTCCTGAATGGTGGGACAGCTATTTTTGACTTCACCAGCAGAGCCACCACTCTGCCCAGAGCCCCATCCAGGCTGACTTTTTCTTTACCCAGAATAACCACGTTTTCCAGCATCAATTTTTTAGCTTTATCATAAGAAATCATGGCTTTACTCCCTGTTGTCAGATTGTTGTTGCTCAAAGTTTAAAGAGGCGCTCAGAGCTGAAGCTTTTATTCCGGCCCAGATTTTTCTGCCTTCAACCAGCTTAAGCTCTTCCAGCGCTGCCTTGGACACATAAGCCTTCAATCTGAACCCGCAATCAATGACCACTAACATCACTCTGTCAAGTAGCCTTACCTCCCTGACCACTCCGTAAAACCAGTTCCTGATGCTGGTAGCCGGCTTTTCTTCCGCCAGAATAACTTCTTCCGGCCTGAACGATAGCACCACCCGCTGGCCTTTTTTCTGAGAGCCAAAAGCATAAATCGTCTGGCCATGAGCCGAGATTCTCAGAAGCCCGTTATCCGCTTCTTCGACCACACCTTCAACCAGAGTTTCCTGGCCGACGAGCTTAGAAACTTCAGGCGTGGCTGGAGCAGAAAAAACATCTTCCACTTTTCCAGTTTGAACAATCTCGCCAGCCACCATCACCGCAATCCTGTCAGCCAGAAAGGCCGCTTCATCGCGATGATGAGTTACCAGGATGGTGGTCTGGCCGGTTTTTTTCCTGATGTCAAAAAAGTCACTGATAAGCCGTTCTCTTAACCCGGCATCAAGGCCATTAAATGGTTCATCCAAGAAAAGAAATTCTGGTTCAAGGATAAAAGCCCGGGCTAAATGGACTCGCTGCTTTTCACCACCGGAGAGCTCTCCGGGCTGGCGATTCAGGAACGAATTCAGACTGAAAAGCTCCACAACTTTATTTAGCCTTTTCCGCTGTTCAGCCTCATTCCAGCCCCGGAACTTTAAGCCCATTAGCAGATTGTCTTTGACCGTTCCCCGGAAAAAGACGGGTTTCTGCAGAAGATAGGCCGCCTTGCGGCTCAGCTCCAGCCTGTTTTTCTTATCGGCCTTTATTCCCTGATAATATATTTCGCCGGAATCAGCCGGTTCCAGAAGGGAGGCCACTCTCAGCAGAGTACTTTTACCCGCTCCATTCGGCCCGAAGAGAATTAAGCATTCATTTTTTCCAAGCTCGAGTCGGGAAACGTTTAGGATTTTTCTTCCGTCTCGCCAGAGCTTCAGTTCTCTTATTTCCAGTTCGGACCTTTCCACCTTTTTTCTCCTTTTGGCTGAAGAGAAGTTAAAAACCAGTTGACCGCAAAACTCAGGCTCAAAAGAATGAGAGCCAGGATAAGGGCTGAACGGAAATTGCCCATCCTGGTTTCCTGAACAATAGAAGTGGTCAGCACTCTGGTATAACCTTTGAGGTTGCCACCAACCATCATCACTGCCCCGACTTCAGAAATTACTCCGCCAAAAGCAGCAATGATGGCCACCAGTTGTCCCATCTTTGATTCATGGAAAAGAACCCGAATGGTCTGAATTTTTGAAGCCCCGAGGGCTTTAGCCTGAAGCAGCAACTCCGGGTCAACCTGCTCGAAAGCAGCCAAGGACAGGCCAGCAATTACCGGAAAGGCGATGATGAACTGAGCGATGACCATGGCCGCCGGAGTATACATCAGATGCAGAAAACCAAGTGGTCCAGTTCGCCAGAAAAGAATGGCCACAAAAAGGCCAACCACCACCGGCGGCAGTCCCATTCCGGTATTGACCAGAGATACCACCAACCTTTTCCCGGGAAAATTCTTGAGGTAAAGAAAAACTGCTGCGGGCAGGCCTGTCAGAAAGGCAAGCAACGCGGCCAGACCGGAAACCAGCAGGCTGAGCAGGGTGATTTGCAGAATTTCTGAAGCGGTCATCGTGACTACCTGTTCTCTTTCAAACTCAATCTCAGGGGTTGAAAAAGTCTCAAGTTTTCAGCCGGTTCCCCGCCGAATTCATAAATCAGCTTCTGAGCTTTTTCTGAAACCAAAAAATCAGCCAGCGCCCTGGCTCCAGCTACGTTAACCTGGCCATTCCTGTTTTTGACCATAATAGCCGAATAAATGTTTTTACAAGCAGGGTCCCGGGTAAGGACTTCAAGTTGGAGCTTTGACCCGAGCTGATGAAAAGTCGGGTAATCACTCAGGATATATGCCTGTTTTTCTGAAGCTATTCTCAGGCTTTCAGCCATTCCCTGACCCACCTGAAAGTACCATTTACCCGAAGGGTTAATTCCAGCCTCAGTCCAGATTTTTTTCTCTAAAAAATGAGTCCCGGAGTTATCGCCCCGGCTGATAAAAGACATCTGCAAGCGGGCAATAGCTGAGAAAGCTTCAGGAAAAGATTTACCTCTAATCAGAGCTGGGTCAGAAGCCGGGCCGACAATGACAAACTCACTGGCCATAATTTCTTCCCGGCGGTCGCCGCAGCCGGCAGCCATGAACTTCTTTTCCAGCTCGGCGGCATGGACTAAAAGCAGGTCAGCCACCTGACGCCTGCCCATTTCCAGGGCTTCTCCTGTGCCAACAGCAATGACTTTTACTTTATACCCAGAGTCTTTCTCAAAAGCCGGTATTATCATGTTAAGCAGGCCGCTGTCATAAAGGCTGGTAGTGGTGGCAACAATAATGTCTCTTGAAACATCGCCGGATATTTTCCCAGTTGGTTCAGCAACTTTCTGGCCAACCTTATCTATGGAACTCTTCCTGTCCGCAGCTCTCCAGACAATCAGAAAAACAATAAGAATTAGAAAAACGTTATAAATTTTCCTTTTCCTGCTTTCGCTGTCTTTTTGGGCATCACTTTTGGTTTCTGCGGCTATGGTCTTCTTTTTTAACACGCTCATTTTCCTCTCCGCTTCTGAGGCCTTCTTTTCGCTCTCTCTTAATTATTCTGATTACCACCAGCTTTCCTTCTTCTTTTTTCTTTTTTTCTTCAGCTCTTTTTATATCTGCCTATCTACCCTTTTGGCCAGCACCAATTTTTAGCTAGAAATAAAAAGGGCATGCCTTCCGTCAGGAAAACATGCCCACAAATCTCATTCTTCACTCCTTTCCTTAACGGGAGGCACTGGTCGTTTCCAACCAAACCCTGTCGGCCAGCGTCCATAGCTTGAAGCTTTAGGCTCGCTGGCTCGGAGTCACTTTATCAAAGAACTAAAATCAGGATTAAATATACTAAAATTCCTTATAACTGGTCAAGCTCCCAGAAAATGGAGGACCCACTATCTATTTACCTGATTTTTCTAAACCGTTAACCGCCATGATGTTAATTCTGCCGGAGCTCTCAGGAGGGCAAAAGCGGAAAATATATTCTATCTCTCTATTTTTCTTTCCGGCTCCAGCAAAAGTCGCCATTTTTTCTTTGACCAGTATGGGCCGGCATAGTCAATACCTATCCTGGGAGTTCTCTTGAGGCGGGATGGCTTTACTATCTCTCCCCTGTCTTCCAACCAGATTCTTTCAGACCTGGTTAAATCTTCGCCATAAAAAGATTTGTTTAGCTTTAAGTAGCGACAGAGCTTACCGGGCCCGGAAGCTACATCCTTATTTTTCCCAGGAACCTCTAAAGCTCTGATCAACACGCACTCTGGCTTTCCTTCCTCACTGGTGGTGATATTCAATTGCCAGTACATGCCGTAAATTAAATAAATATAAATATGGCCGCCTATCAGATATTCTGCCCTGTTGCGAGGAGTAACTTTACCACCATGGGCATGAGAGGCCCTATCTTTAGGTCCGATATAAGCCTCAGTCTCAATTATCTTGCCGACCAACTTCCTGGAGCCTATTTTTCTGACAATATACTTTCCCAGTAACCGCTGAGCTACTTTTAAAGTCGACTGGGTATAAAAGCTCCTGGCTAACCTTTTAGCTCTCATAGTAAATTTCATAAATTTTAGCCTGTTTTTAGGCTGATTTTAAGAGTGTCTGCCTGAAAAAAAGGCAAAATGAATATGACAATCTGGTTTACAGGCCCAGGTCCTGGTCAATCTCCTGCATGGCCTGAAGACAGATGCTCAAAAATTCATCTAAGTTCAGACCCAGATTGACACACTTTTCAATCTCTTCTCTCTTGGCCCCGCGGGCAAAGCTTTTCTCTTTGTAGCGGCGCTTGAGAAATTCCAGGTCCACGGCCTTAAGTTTTTTCTCAGGATGCATCAGCGCCGCGGCAATTATCAAACCGGTGGTCGGGTCAACCGAATAGATGGCCCAGTCCATAGCAGTCCGGCAGAGCACCTGTCCGGCATGAGCCTGAATTGCCTGAAGGACTTCAGCCGGCAGCTCATAATTTTGGAGTATTTTGATAGTTTCCTTGGTGTGCCTCTCAGGACTCTTTTCGGTCAGCTCATAGTCCAGGTCGTGGAGCAGTCCAGCCAGCCCCCAGATTTCTTCATTTCCACCGAGCCGTTTAGCCATGGCCTTCATACACTGCTCAACTGCCAGGCAATGTTTGATTAGATTTTTGTTATGAAGATGTTGTTTTAATAATTCCAGGGCTTCTTCTCTGGTCATTACTCACTCCTTTCTGTCTCCATTTTCCTTTATAAATTGAGTGATATTATATCTCAACTCAGTTTTTCGGGTTAGTTTTTTATCGAAGGCTCTGACGATAATTGTATAATTGCCTTCTTTCACCGGGAACCAGGTCCAGGTGTTACTGGCCGAAGCCTTCCGCCTAAGCTTTTCCTGACCATCAGCAGACTGCAGATAAAATTCATACTTTGGCCTCTTAAAACCGAAAGCCTGGGCAATCAAGACTATTCGCTGGCCAGCCGGCTGAGGAGAAGCCTTCGAAGCACTGAGAACAAGTTGCGGTTCTTTTCTCAGAGCATAAACATAGCTTTTATCTTCCCGAAAATCATAAGCACCGAAAATTATCCGGTCGCTCCTGCTAACTAGGTCTGTCCTGATTTCATAAGGAAATCTGGTTTCGGAGGTTTTATTGCCTGCCTTCAGGTCAAAACCGGGAAGGATCTGGCTGGCTGAAGGGATAAAGATTTCTTTCTGCAACAGAAGCGGTCTGAAAAAGATTCTTCCCGGGATTATCTGCCACCAGGCAATTTCGCCGCTTGACTCCCTTAAAGCATAAAGAATTCCCCCGAATGTCAAGACATAGAGTAACTTGCCCTGAGTGACAATCCAGACAATCTGCTGACTGCCGACACTCACCTGCCAGCGAACTTTTTGCTTTTTCAGATCAAAGCTGAGAACTTTCCCGGACTTCAAGGCCAGGAAGAGATATTTTTCATTTGCCTGCCAAACTGAACTGACTGGCTCTTTAAATTGATATTCAGCAATTTTCTCGCCGGTACTTTTCTTGAGTCTCAGAATCAGGTTGGAAGTCAAAGGCACAAAAACTGAAGAATCAGAAAGAGCCGGCGCCGAGATGAGCCCTGCCGGTAGATTATATTTCCAGAGAGATTGGTCAGAGCTGGCTTCGATAGCTTTTAATTTGTTGTCGGCGAAAAACAGAAAAAGCTGACTATGGTCGGCCAGCGGCGGGCAGACCAGTTTTTCAGGAAGATTCAGCTCCTGTCTAATCTTGCCGCTCTCCTCTAAGCAATAAAGCTTATCCAGACCCGCCAGCCAGGCTTCATTTTGACCGGCAACGGGCGGATAAAGCAGCGAGGCCTCCAGATTTATGACTTTAATAATCTGCCCGTTTTGAGAATCAGCTAAGTAAACCTGCCCATCTTCAGTTGCCCAAACAATGGTATTCCCGATGGTGGTAATTCCGAGAATTTTCCCCTGACCTTCCAGCCGCCAGGCCTCTATCAGCGGAAACCTGGCCAAATCCCTGCCTGTAAGCATCTGGTCTTTACTGAAATTCTGGCTTTCATCACCCGAGATGCAAGCTTTCTCTGGAAAATTTCCCAGAAGATAAAAATTTGCCCTAAACAATAAAATTCCGCAAAAAAGCCAAACAGAGAACAATACGGCTGCGGGGCGAAAGGCTGAAGAAGATTTATTGATTATCATCATCCTTAAAATCCATACTTGATTTTAGATAAATTAGGTGTGCAGGGCAAATTAAGGCCAAGCTTTTAGCTGGATCGAAGGCAAATAAGCTGGCTTTACTTATTCGAATATAGCTGGTATCATTTTTTGAAATGGTCAATTACATTTTCCTCTACAAAATCAGAAAGCTGGTCAAGCAGATCCTCAAGGAAAAAATTGAGGATGGAGAAATTGCCACCACTCCCCGTTCCTGCCTCGGCTGCCTGGCTGATGAGATCAGCTGGGAAATATATTATCTTTTCAAGGAACGGGAAGAAAAGAAAAAAAGCTCAAACGAAGGTTCCCCGGACAGTTCCGGAGGAATGAAAGATACTTGAAAAGCCCAGGAAATCCACCTTTTTTCAGGATGGTCATCAATTCCAGGGAAGAGTTTTTTGACCTCAGGCCCTGGCTTAAATCTTTGACGATAATCATCGATAACCAAATTTAAGGTTAAAATCAACTGATAAAAAATCAGGCATTTAAAAAACTTAGTCCTTCTTGTCCGCCCTATCGGCACCAGATTTTTCTCTTCTGATCTTTTCTTTTAGAGCTTCCCACCATTCAATTCTCTTCTTTATTTCTTTTTCAAATCCCAGGTTGCCCGGCTGATAATATTTCCGGCCTCGCAGCTTTTCTGGAAAAGTTTC
>Ga0315282_10015992_pt1 | contig 11006 bp, 4 predicted proteins | sample YL17G07_20_MG_FD_203693 | JGI IMG/M metagenome (GOLD analysis project Ga0315282, IMG submission 203693) | Sediment microbial communities from Yellowstone Lake, YNP, Wyoming, USA - YL17G07_20 | ecosystem: Environmental > Aquatic > Freshwater > Lake > Sediment | place: USA: Wyoming | collected...
CGCTCCAGCACGGCGCCGAGCTGCGCGGCCTCCTTGGCCATCGCGAGGGCGTGGACGCAGTGGATCAGCGACTTGGTGGGGATGCAGCCGCGGTTGAGGCAAGTACCGCCGAGCAGATCGCGCTCCACGAGTGCTACGCGCGCGCCGAGCTGCCCGGCGCGGATCGCCCCCACGTAGCCGGCCGGGCCGGCGCCGATGATGGCGATGTCGTACCTCTCAGTGCTGGTCACGGAAGATGCTCCCTGTTGTCGCGACGCTGGTGGGTGGCCGCGCGCCAGGCCAGCTGTAGGGCGCGGTCTCCGTCCCGCGCCATCCGAGCCGTCCTGTAGGGCGCGGACCTGCCCGCCCTGAGCGTAGCCGAAGGGTGCCGCGCCATCCGTGCCGTCCTCCGGCTGTCCGTGCTGTGGTCCCCGTGGGAGGGCCCATCGGGCGCGACTCCGGCTTGGCCGTCCTCCGTTCCCCCTCTCCCAAGTCCACGCGGGAGAGGGGGGAAGGGGGGTGAGGCTCCGTCTGTAGGCGCGGGTTCCCTTCCTGGCCCCCGTAGGTTGGGCGTCTCGCCCGACACGCCGATGGCGGCGCCCGGAAGCCCCCCCCTACAGCCCAACCACAGCCCAGACCGTTCGCTGCGCTCCCTGCGACTGCGCTCAGGGCAGGCAGCATGACACGGCATCGCGGCACGCCGCGAGTATACCACAGGCGCCTGCCGGGGGCCAACTTCCGGCGGTCAGGCAGGATTCCGCGGCCTATCGCGGCAAGTACCACGCCGCTGGGACGCGACCAGGCAGGCTGGGGGTAGCGCCGATGCAGTGGGGGGCAACCGTACTCCTCCTGGGCCTCGCCGCGAGGCTGCCTGGGCAGGTGGAGCTGACCCCGACCGATCCCGATGAGTTCACGGACCTCGTGGCGACCTGCCCGGCGGCGGCCGACCCGATCCCGTACCGCTGGGCGGTGAACGGGCGGGTGGCGGCCGAGGGCGTGTTCCCCGGCGTGCGGCTGCTCGCATGTGACCGGGGCTCCCTGGCCGCGGCGGGCGTCCGCAGCGCGGAGGCGCTCACCTACGAACCGGGCCGCGATGGCGACGGGGTGCGCATCAGCGCCGCCAGCCCCCTCGTGCTGCCCGCCGCGGGCGAGGTGACCGAGGAGCGGGGGCAGATCCGGTTCTGGTTCCGGCCCGACTGGAACGGGGACGACGGCGCGCGGCACCGGCTCTTCGAGGCGAGGTCGGCGGGCGGCAACGGGTTCTTCATCGAGAAGGAAGCCGCGCCGTACGAGGGGCTGGTCTTCTACCTGGTCGAGCCCGGTCTGCCCGGCCACGGGGTGTGGATGTCGGGCAAGGGTCTGCGGGCGGGCGAGTGGGTGCACGTGGGCATCGCCTGGGACCTGCAGCCCGCCTCCGGAGGCCCCTCCCGGCTGGCGCTGTACGTCAACGGCCGCCTCGTCAACTCCACTCCCAGCAACCCCGGTCAGTTCCAGCCCCGGGGCGGCTTCACGGAGCTGCGCTTCGGTGGCGACACGGGCGGCTCGGCGGACGCAGTGCTGGACTCCCTGGAGTTCCTGACCGAGGTGCCGGCGGCGCTACCGGCCTCGGTAGACACCACGCCGGACCGGGCGCTGCAGCAGTCCAGCCTGCAGGCCTGGCACTTCGCCGCCGGCGACCGGGTGGCGTTCACCGCCCGCGTCGGCGGTGAGGAGGAGACCGTGGCTGCTGAGATCCGCGCGGCGCCGGGCGACCGCGACCAGTTCGGCGGATGGCGTGACCTCCGGGGCCGGACCACCGGGGCGTTCCACTGTGAGCAGCTCGACGGACGCTGGTGGATGATCACGCCCGAGGGGAGCGCGTTCTACGCGCTGGGCACCGATCACTGCCGCTTCGGCGGGCACTTCTGCGAGAAGCTCGGCTACGCGCCGTACGAACGGAACAACCTCGCCAAGTACGGCGGCGCGGGGCCGTGGATCGAGCAGACCCTCACGCGCTTGCGCGACTGGCAGTTCAACCTGCTCGCTGCCGGGGACGACGAGTCGCTGCGCCACCGGGGCCTCGCGCACACGGAGTTCGTCGCCTTCGGCACCATCTTCGCCGGCCAGGATGACATCGTCCCCAAGACCACCTGGACCGGGTTCCCCAACGTGTTCTCGCCGCAGTGGGAGGAGCACTGCGACCGGACGGCCGCGGCGCAGTGCGCCCCCAACGTGGGGGACTCGTGGCTCCTGGGGTACTTCCTCGATAACGAGCTGGAGTGGTACGGCAAGACCGGCACTGAGGCCGGCATCTTCCTGGAGGCAATGAAGAAGCCGGCCGAGCACACGGCCAAGCAGGCGCTGGTCGCGCTACTCAAGCAGCACCACGACACAATCGAGGGCTTCAACCGCGTGTGGGGCACCACGTTCGGTTCGTGGGAGGAACTGGCGCAACCGCAGGCGACCCTCGCGGTGCCGGCGAGCGCTGAGGCGGAGCGCGACTGGCGCGGGTACCTCCGCCTCGTGGCCGACCGGTACTTCGCCGTGACCACGGCGGCGATCCGCAAGCACGACCCCGAGCACATGGTGATCGGCTGCCGCTTCGCGGGCCAGGCACCGGGCATCTGGGACCTCTGCGGCAAGTACTGCGATGTGGTCACCTTCAACTACTACGGGCGCGTGGACCTCGAGACGGGCGACGCGTACGGGCTGCCGGAGCTGCTGGCGCAGTGGCATGCGCAGGCGGGCAAGCCCATGATGATCACCGAGTGGTCGTTCCCGGCGCTGGACTCGGGACTGCCCTGCACGGCGGGCGCGGGGATGCGCGTGGACACGCAGGCGCAGCGGGCGCGCTGCTTCGAGGTGTACCAGACGCTCTTTGAGCGGCTGCCGTTCATGGTGGGCTCCGACTTCTTCATGTGGGTGGACGAGCCGGCGCCGGGCATCTCGAGTACGTTCCCTGAGGACTCGAACTACGGCCTCGTGAACGAGCGCGACGAGCCGTACGCGGAGCTGACCGCCGCGGCCCGGACGCTGCAGGGGCAGGTCTACGCCATCCACGCCGCCGAGACGGCGGAGCTGTCGGTTCGCGCGAAGGTTGCCGGCACCACGCTGTCGGTTACCGTGGCGAACGCCGGCCGCCTCGAGGCCCGGCCCGAGGTGGACGTGATCGTGGACGGCCTGCCCAGTGCCGCGAGCGCCCGGCCGCTGGTACCGGGTGGGCAGACCGTCACGCTGGAACTGCTCCCGGCGGAGCTGGCTGCACCCGAGGCGCATCTCGTGGTGGTGCGGGCGGACGCGGAGCGGCGGCTTCCGGACCCGGTGCGCACCGACAACGAGGCGACCGTCACGGCATTCACGGGTGGGGTGCCGCCCGGGGTGGACGCGGTGCTGCTGGTGGCGAACCCCGGTCTGACCGACGTGCGGCACGCGCCGCTGGTGGTCTCGCTGGGGGCTTGCGCCGGCGAGGGCAAGCTGAGCCGGACGGCGGCCGCCACGGTGCACCTCACGACGGCCGCGGGCGAGCCCGTGCCGTTCCAGGTGGACCGCTTCAGTGCGGGGCCGACGCTCTCGCCGGCCGATGAGCTGGCCTTCCTCGTGGACCTGCCGCCCCAGCGGTGCGTGCCGCTGCTCCTCAGGCTGGAAGGCCCGTTGCGGGAGCCGAGCGACGAGCGCCCCTTCAAGTTCGTGGCCGACGAGCGCTCATTCGAGGCTGACAACGGAACGATACGCCTCGCGAAGCAGAGCCCTGACGGCACGGTCCTGAACGTGGTCGAGATGGAGGGGACGCCCCTCGGCAACCTCATCCCACTCATGTGGGAGGAGGCGGAGGGACGTAGCTGGTGGGCGCGCCCGGACACGCTGCTAGGGGTGCGAGCGCAGATCGGCATGGTGCGCGCGGTGGCTGATGTGGACCTGGTCCTCGCCGGGCCGGGCACCGGCGCGGCCGGCCAGGCGGCGCGCTACCGCTGCGGCTACCGGGTGGCGCTGTACCGCGACGTGCCGTGGTTCACGTCCCAACTGACCTACGTCGAGAGCACCGACCCACGGCCGTGGCGGCTGCGGGCCTACTTCCACTTCGCCGACAGCGCGATCGGCGGGTCGCGCGAGGGTGATGAGCCGGGCATCAAGGTCCCCAACTACTACCTCAACCTCGGCGTCTGGACCGACCAGCAGCAGGGCTGGCTCTACGGGGTACTGCCCCCGGAACGTCCCGACTGCGAGGCCCACTTCTGGACCGATGCGCCGGAGCACCCCGAGTCCCAGCACGCCGACGCGCGGCGGACGGTGGACGTGGCGATGCAGCAGGGGACGAGGTACGAGGAGCCGCAGCCGGAGTTCATCGTGTTCGGTGCGCGCGCCGAGGGCGCAGCGCCCTGGGCTCCGGTCGTGCGCGCCGCCCGGCAGCGCGAGGCTCTGAGCGTACGCGTGATCCGGCGCTAGCCGCCGGCAGGAACAGGAGGGGTTCCGACGATCCGACTACACTTCGCCGGTGCGACCCGGACCGTGACCGGGTCCTGCTATGTGCTGGAGACGCCCCAAGGCAACCTGATGGTGGATTGCGGCCTCTACCAGGGAGGCCGCCGGATGGAGGAGCGCAACCGCCTCCCGCTGAGCCACCAGCCGCGGGACATCCGGTGGCTGCTGCTCACGCACGCGCACATTGACCACAGCGGGCTGCTGCCGCGGTTTGTGCGGGAGGGGTACGCGGGAGAGATCATCGCGACAGACCCAACGTGCGACCTGGCCGGCATCATGCTCCCCGACAGCGCGCACATCCAGGAGGAAGACGCCAGCTTCGCCCGGCGGAAGTGGCAGAAGGCCGGGCGCCAGGGCCCCGCACCGGCCCCGCCGGTCTACACCGCCGAAGACGCGGAGGCGGCGTTGAAGCGCTTCCGCCGCGTGCGCTACGGCGAGGTGTGCGATCTGGCCGAGGGGCTGCGCGTGCGGTTCAACGACGCGGGCCACATCCTGGGCAGCGCCTTCGTCGAGGTGTGGGTGCAGGACGGGGAACGGACCACCAAGGTGGCCTTCTCGGGGGATCTGGGCTCCGCGCGCAGCCTGCTGCTGCGCCCCCCCGCCACGCTGGACGATGCCGACTTCCTGGTGATGGAGTCCACGTACGGCAACCGCGAGCACGAGTCCGTCGAGGACCGTTCGCGCCACTTCCAGGACGTGGTGACGGCCACGATCCAGCGGGCCGGAGCGCTGGTGATCCCGTCGTTCAGCGTGGGCCGCACGCAGGAGATCATCTACGAGCTGAACGGACTGGTGGAGGGCCACACCATCCGTGCGGTGCCGACCTTCATTGACAGCCCCCTCGCCGCCAGCGCCACGGACATCTTCCGCAAGCACCCGGAGTGCTACAACGCGCAGACCAAGGAGCTGCTCAGCGGCGGCGACGACCCGTTCGACTTCCCCAAGCTGCGCTTCACACGCAGCGTGGACGAGAGCAAGGCGATCAACTCGGTGCCAGGCCCGCTGATCATCATCTCGGCCTCGGGGATGTGCGAGGCGGGCCGCATCCGGCATCACCTGCGTCAGCACATCGAGAACCCCGAGGACGCGGTGCTCTTCGTGGGCTTCCAGGCCGAGCACACGCTGGGCCGGCTGCTGCTGGACGGCGCCTCCACCGTTCGCTTCTTCGGCGGGGAGTACGCTGTGCGGGCGCACATCGAGTCCATCGAGGGGTTCTCGGCGCACGCCGACCGGTCCGAGCTCCTGGAGTGGTACGGCCAGACGCTGAACCGGCCGTGGGTGACGTTCGTGACCCACGGGGAGCCGGAGGCCAGCGCCGCGCTGCGCGATGCGGTGGCCGAGCAGTTCGGCACGCTGACCTACGTCCCGGAGCTGGGCGAGGCCGTGGAGCTGGTGCGGGACGACGAGTGGCTGCAGCGCGCCGCCACGAGCCAGCGAGGCCAGCCCTGCCCGGCGCCGGAGGACCAAGCGGACGAGGGCGAGGGAGCGGCCGAGCAGTGAGGGGCGCGTCGGGTGGCGCGGGTCGCCAGACCCGCGGCCCCGCGGTGGCCGGCGGGCCTGGCGGCCTGCCCCACCGACCTCCGGCACGCCCATCCGACGCGCGAGCCGCGGACCTCCCTCACCCCAGCAACCAGTCCCCAGGGAGGAGAGCCCGAACCATGCGCATCGCAGCTACCGTTGGCATTCTGGTGCTCCTGGCCGGAACGGCCTGGGCGCAGGGCGCAGGGGGCCAGGCGTCCGGGGAGGCCGGCGCGCCCGCTGCGCCGCCCGAAGGGGGTCTGGTCACTGCCGATACGCCCGCGCAGCCGCCGCCGGCGGGCGGGGGTGTGTTGATCCGCCCGCGGCTGACCGTCGAGGAGGTGGACGCGCGGCTGACCGCAGGGACGAGCTTCCCAGAGCACGACCTGTCCGGGCTGGCCCTCCCGGGGCGGACCTTCACCGGGCTGGACCTGGTGCGCACGGGCTGGGAGCAGGCCGATCTCCGCGGCGCGCGCTTCGTGCGCTGCGCCCTGGATGGCGCGAGCTTCTCCGGGGCCGACCTCGGGGGCGCGGTCTTCGGGGCCTGCTCCCTGCGTGACGTCGAGTTCCTGAAGGCCACGCTGGCCGGCGCGTCGTTCGCGCAGTGCGACGCCTCCTCAGTGCGGTTCGCCGGCGCCGACCTTTCTGGGGCCGCCTTCGACCACGTGCGCTTCGTGCGCAGCGGAGCCACGTACCTACCGGCGCTCTCCATCGCGCTGCAGACACAGGGGGAGCCGGCCCGCTCGCCGGCGTTCCTCTCCGCCGTCTGCGGCAACGCCTTCGCCTTCACCTACGATCCCCAGGCGCGCGGCGCCTGGCCCGGCCGCCCGCTGACGCTGAACCCCCTGGCCCAGGCCGCGCAAGTGCTGGGCCACCGGGCCGTGAAGCGTTACGACCTGCGCAGCGGCAGCGCCGCCTCCCAGGCGCTGGGCGGAGCGCTGGGGCGCGGCCTGACGGCGCTGATCCCCATGGAGGTCGGCGGCCGGGGGCTGCGCGGCGACTCGGTGCAGGGCGGGTTCTGGGTGGCCGTGACCGCCGAGCCTAGCCCGGCGGCGGGCCACCTGCCGGCCGTGCGCGTCGGCTCGCTCTTTGGCGTGGACGTGCCCTACACGCTGGATGACCTGGTCTCCCGCTGGCAGGGGCCGTGGGAGACGCTGGAGCCCCTCGGCGTCCTCCCCGCACGGGCGGCCTACCCCTTCGTGGTCGTAGGCGGGCGTCTGTCCGCATCTTCAACGAGGAGCGCACGTTCGGCGGCCTCAGCGGCGGCCGGGCGGCGTTCGAGGCGCTGAGCAAGGACCTCGCCAGCCCTGAGGTGGACGTGCGCCAGGTCGCCGTCTGGGCGGACTTCCCTCGCCAGTGCCTCGCCGGGGCGCGGCGCGATGCGGTGGAGTTCCTGGAGGAGGCCGGCGCGAGCCTCGGGCCGCAGGGCGCCCCGCACGTGCAAGCGGCCTGCACCGAGTACGAGGCGGCGGTGGCCGTGCTGGAGCAGGACTGGCCTCTGCCGCCACCGGCGACCGCCGGCGCGGAGGCTGCGGAGCCGGCCGCGGCCGCACCCCAGGAGGACCGCTACCGCGCCGCGGCCATGGTGCTGGAGATCATGAACCGCGAACGGCGAGCCGTGGAGCAACTGGGGCAGGCCCTGGCCGCGGAGGGGCTGCCGCCGGCCTAGGCTCGGGCGGTCGGCAGGACGCCCGGCCGGGCAGGTGGCCGGGCGATACCCCTGGAGGTATGGCGCGCAAGTTGCAGACCGATTGCTGTGGGTGGCCGCCGGGCGGCCGCTGGGGTCCACGCACCGGGGGGCGATGATGGACCTTCGCGATCTCCTGGATCGAGCGGATCTCCCCGCTGATCTGCGCCAGAGCGTCGCCGAAGCTCTGAGTGGACACGCTCGCGGCCAGCAGGCCCTGGCGGCGGCCGAGGCCGCCCTCGTGCGCCGGGAGCGCGCCTTGCGGTGTTTGCACGCCCTGGCCGAGTCCCTCACCACCCCGTCCGCGTCACCCAGCGACATCCTGCAGCGAGCGCTAGACCTCCTCCCGAGCGCGTTCAGCGATCCCGCGCGAACCGTCGCGCACCTCGTGCTCCCCGACCAGGAGTACCGGGCCGGCGCGGTCGGCATCCCCGCCGTCCTCCTCTCGCGGCCGGTGATCGTGCGAGGGGAGGAGGTAGGGCGCCTGGAGATCGGCCTGGTCGGCGCCGCGGCCCCCTTTGAGGAGGATGAGGAGCAGCTCCTCACGGTCGCGGCCCGTCGAGCAGGAACGCTCCTGGAGCAGTGGGATGCCGAGGTGGCGCTGCGGGCAGCGCTGGACCAGACCTACGTTGACCGGATGCGCGCCCTGCAGGAACTGACCCTCGAACTCTCGCGGTCAGCGGCGGTGGACGATCTGTGCCGCCGCGCCGTGGAGCTGGGCCGGGAACGGCTTGGGTTCGACCGCATGAGCATCTGGTTCGCCGGGGCGGACCCGGGCCTCATCCAGGGATCGTTCGGTGTGGATGAGGCGGGGCGGCTGCGCGACGAGCGGGGCGTCTGCCGGGTAGCGACCCTGCAGTCGCTCATCTCGGTGCTGGCCAACCAGGTGCGGGTGGTGAGTCGCGAGGACACCGAGCTGAGGGACGAGCATGGGCAGACGGTAGGGCGCGGCTGGCTCGCCCACGCTGCCCTGTGGGACGGCGAACGGGTCATCGGCGCGCTCTGTACGGACAACCTCCTCTCTCAGCAGCCCCTCGCGCCCGGCCAGCCCGAGTTGCTGGCGTTGTACGCCTCGGCCCTGGGGCACCTCCTCAGCCGCCTGCGCGCCGAGCAGGCGGTACGGACCTCTGAGCTCCTCTACCGCACAACCATTGACGCGATGAGCGACGCGATCCATGTGGTGGACCGCGACCTGAGGATCGTGCTCGCCAACGACGTGACCGCCGGCTGGGCGGAGCAGTTCGGCTCGGCGCCCCCCGACGTCGTGGGCTGCCGCCTGTTCGAGGTCTTCCCGTTCCTGCCGGAGACGGTGCGGGAGGAGTATGAAGCGGTCTTCCGCACTGGGGAGCCCGTGGTCACGACGGAGACCACGCTGTTCGGAGAGCGAGAGGTCCTGACCGAGACCCGCAAGATCCCCGTCTTCGAGGACGGGCACGTGGTCCGCGTGATCACGGCCATCCGCGACGTCACCGAGCAGCGGCGAGCCGCGGCCGCGCTGCGGGAGTCGCAGGAGCAGTTCACGGCGTTCATGGACCATCTGCCGGCGGCGGCGTTCATCAAGGACGAGCAGAGCCGGACGCTCTACGTGAACCAGTACTTGCGCGATCTCCTGGATGCCGGCGCCTGGCTGGGGGGCCCTCCAGGGGACCCCGTGCCGCCCGACACCGTGGCCGCCATGCTGGCCGATGACGCCCGCGCCCTGGCCCAGGGCGGCGTCGTGGTGGAGGAGCGCATCCCGGACAAGTCCGGCGCGGAGCGGTGGTTCCAGACCACCAAGTTCCCAATCCACCGCCAGGGCGAGCCCCCACTCCTCGGGGGCATCTCCTTGGACATCACCGAGCGGCGGGAGGCCGAGGCGGCGCTGCGGAGCCGTCTGGCGTTCGAAGCGCTGGTGGCGCGGCTCGCCACGGAGTTCATCAACCTCCCTGCGGCACGGCTAAACGAGGGTATCAACCGCGCGCTGCAGGCCGTGGGGGAGCTACTCGAGGCCGACCGGGCGTATGTCTTCCTGTTCCGCCAAGGCGCCGAGCGGATGGACAACACGCACGAGTGGTGCGCGCCGGGCGCTACGCCCGAGAAGGACAACCTCCAGGGGATCCAGCTCGATGAGGAACTGCCGCTCTACGCCGAGGCGATCAGGCGTCGCGAGCCGTTCCGGGTCCCCGTAGTCGCCGAGCTGCCGGCGGAGGCGGCCGCTGAGCGGCTGGAGTTCAGGCGTCAGGCCATCCAGTCGCTGATCTGCGTCCCGATGGTCGCTCACGACGAGCTGATCGGGTTCCTGGGTCTGGATGCCGTGCGCGCGCCCCGCGACTGGTCGGACGACACCGTCCGGCTGCTGGGAGTCGTCGGCACCGTCATCGCCAACGCCCTGGAGCGCAAGCGCGCGGAGGAGGTTCTGCGGGAGAGCGAGGAGCGCTACCGCCTGCTGTTTGAGCGCGCCCCCGTAGGGATCTTCCATTTTGACCAGTCCGGTCAGTGCGTCCACTGCAATGACGAGGCCGCCCGGATGATGGGCGCCACCCGCGAGCAACTGCAGCACAGCCTGCGGGCCGACCTGCTCCTCGATCGCCGGGCCAGCGCTGAGCTGCAGAAGGCGCTGGCGGGCGGGGGGACCGGCTACTTCGACGACTGGTACACCGCCACCACCACCGGCAGGCGGATCTGGCTGCGGGCCTATGCCTACACGGTGCCGGGCGAGGACGGCCGGCCCGGCGGCGCCATCGTGCTCGCCCAGGAGCTGACCGAGCAGCGCCGTGCCGAGGAGGAGCGGGAGCGGCTGGAAGCCCAGTTACAGCAGGCCCAGAAGCTGGAGAGCCTCGGCGTGCTGGCGGGCGGCGTGGCGCACGACTTCAACAACATCCTCATGGGCGTGCTGGGCAATGCCTCGCTGGCCTTGATGCAACTGACGCCGGACGCCCCCGCGCGGGAGTTCGTGCAGCAGATCGAGAACGCGGGGCTGCGGGCCGCCGACCTCGCCAACCAAATGCTGGCCTACTCCGGCAAGGGCGCCTTCGTAGTCCAGCCGCTCAACCTCTCGCACCTGGTCGAGGAGATGAGCCACCTGCTGGCCTCGGCCATCCCGGGCAAGGTGACGCTGCGGCGGGAGCTGGCGATGGACCTGCCCAGCGTGCAGGCCGATGCCACGCAGCTGCGCCAGGTGGTGCTGAACCTCATCACCAATGCGGCCGAGGCGATCGGCGACCAGGAGGGGGTCGTGGTCGTGCGTACGGCCGTGGTGGAGGCCGGGCGCGAGTGCCTCGCCAACACCTATGTGGATGACCAACTGCCCGCCGGCCGCTACGTGTGCCTGGAGGTCACCGACACCGGGGTCGGCATGGACGAGGAGACCCAGGCCCGCATCTTC
>Ga0315282_10015995_pt1 | contig 11004 bp, 7 predicted proteins | sample YL17G07_20_MG_FD_203693 | JGI IMG/M metagenome (GOLD analysis project Ga0315282, IMG submission 203693) | Sediment microbial communities from Yellowstone Lake, YNP, Wyoming, USA - YL17G07_20 | ecosystem: Environmental > Aquatic > Freshwater > Lake > Sediment | place: USA: Wyoming | collected...
TAAGTTATATTCTGCAATCAGAAGCAATAAAGGCTATTATGCTACAAAAATTTAACAATTGGTTAGATGAAATTGGCTTAGACTATTGGTCTATAGCCAAGCCCTACCATCGAATCACTAATAATAAACACATCAGTAAGCTAACAAAAGAATCCGATTTTACGGCTGGTTTTATTACCGATAGATTTAAATCGGAGGAAAATGACCTTTTTGCATTAAAGAGAATTCCCGTAGTAGAGAAGGAATCGATTAAATATGAAAATACTCCATTTGGATTTTGATGATCTAAAAAGTCCTTTGGGAGGGGGGCAGGCGAGGGTGACTTTTGAAATTTCCAAAAGATTGGCCAAAAGACACGATGTCACGGTCGTCACCAGCAAATATCCGGGCTCGCATGACGAAGTAATTGAGAACGTAAAATATATTAGAATTGGCTTAAAAAATTTCCCCTGGAATTTCGCCGCCTATATTTGGCTGGCGCCGGAAATTGTTCGTCAATATGACCACGACATTTTAATTGAAAGTTTTGTTCCGCCAATTTCGACGATGTTGACTCCCTTATTTACTAAAAAGCCGGTGATTGGTATGGCTCATTGGTTTTTTGCTAAAGAGATGAGCCAAAAATACAAGCTACCCTTTGTTTTATGGGAAAGATTTGGAATTAGGTTTTATCAAAATTTTATCGTTTGTAACCATGATTGGGCGCAAAAATTTAAAGAGATGGTCCCCAAGGCCAATATTTTAGTTAACCCTTTTCCCGTTGACGGTTCTCAAAAGAAGCCAGAATTTTCGGAAAAAGACTACATTTTATTTTTAGGAAGAATCGACATCCATCATAAGGGTTTAGATTTATTATTAAAAGCCTATGACCGGATTGCCGATAAAATCTCGACTAAGCTTATCATTGCCGGTGGCGGTCGGGAAGAGAAAAGATTAAGAAAAATGATCAGAAGAACTAAAAATTCTCAAAAAATAGACTTTATTGGCCGCTATGATAGTCAAAAAAGGGGCGAATTACTCAGAAATTGTAAATTCGTTGTTTTGTCCTCAAGATATGAAATGGCTCCCTTGGTAGCAAAAGAAGTAATGAGCTATGCCAAACCAATAATTATTTTTGATATTGTGGGGACAAGAGAAGTGGTCTCACGGCAATGTGCAATTTATATTAAACCCTATGATATTCATCTTTACGGCCAGGCGATACTTGATTTATTAAATAATCCCCAAAAAAGAAAAAAAATGGGCGAGATGGGAAGGAAAAGATTTGAAAATCATATCGATTGGGAGGAATCGGCGTGGCGTCAGGAAAAATTTTGCCGAGATTTACTTCAATGAAAAATATCCTAATTCTAACTCGTAGCAAGCTGACGAATGCCGGTGATTTCCTGCCTTGTAGGAGAAGTAGCGATGCCATGCTGGGATAGCCTTAAGTACGACGAAGCAAAAAAAATTTTCGCGCAGTATGACGTCAAATATGTAACCGTGAAATCCAAAGATCAAAAAGATCAATTACTAAAAGAGCGGGGTCAAACTGGCCCGCAGGGATACCCTGTGGCTTGCCGCAGAGTAATTTATGAAGATGACTTAATTTCCGCTTGTCAAATTAATTAGCAAAGTTGATTTCTTCAAGTCCATTTTCGGTGAAATTGAGTCCAAGAGGTTTGGGTGCAATTGTATCTTGGTTTTCTTGAGCGAATAGTTTATAACTATTTTTCACCTCTTTAATATCTTGGAAACAATAAATTAACCGAGGGCTAGATTGGCCATAAATATAGTGAATAAAATTTCCTGGGTTTCCCAACGAGACTTGTGAGTCATCATTAACAAAGTTAGGCACATTTGAAATGTACACTGGCCCTGGATGGCTTGGCAAGTCTGGATATTTTGTCAATAATCCGTTTTTAAGCTGAGACATGATTTTTGCTCCTTTTTCCCAATTGCCAACCCTATACTCAAGTGATTGCAGGTTCCAAAAAATAAAGATGAAGATAATGATTGCAAATAAAATTTTTGTGGCGAGTTGCTTCTGAAGTATCTCCCATAGAGCAAAGATCAAGAATGCTATCGAAAAGAGTCCGCCAACGTAAATATATCTTTCTTGAACTCCATAAACCGCAAAACAGGCATATGGCAAAGCCAGCAGCCACGGAATGACCAGGAAGAATTTTAATAATTTGTTCTTAGAAAAAATTATAAAAGATAAAGACGCCAAAATTGTGGTCGTTGAAATAAGATAGTAATCCGTCATATTTAATTTGTAATCAATATTTAAAGGACTAAATCCAATTATTAATTTAACGATATTTTTTATTAATTCAGTCATATCTACAAAGTGATAATCAAACTTTTGCAATAGCAGATTATCTGTGGCTCCTGCCTTAATGCTAAACAGAATTAAAACATAGCTTAATGAGATGAGGAAAAAGGGTAGAACCCTGAGAATGGTTTGTTTCAATTTAAATTGCTGAATAAAAAAATATTCCATGCTTAATAAGACAATCGGAAATACTACACCCGCCTCCTGGGTTAAGATCATGGCTGGATAAATGATTAAGGCCAACAGGTAGTAAATAGTTTTTTTCGAAGAGAGATAATGATTATAAAAAATCAAACTTAGTAAAAAAATAGTTGTAAATAAAACATAAATGATGCCGACATCATAGACAAACACTAAGGATGCTGATCGACAAAAGAAAATAGCAGCCAGTGCGGCCAAGAAAGCTAAACTTTTTTTTCTCGTAAGCGACAGTAGTAACCAGAAAAATAACGAAAAATTGGCTAAATAAAGCATAAAGATAAAAACTTTTGGCCAAAAAGGGTTTAAGCCAAAGTATTTAAGAAAAAAATAAGCGAAAAAAGTAAATTCTGGTTGCCAACGATTACCAGTTTTTGGGTTTAGATAGCCAAGAAAAGCGTTGTCTCTGAAGAAATCAAAATCATGAAATATATACCCAACCTTTATGAAATCATGGAAAATAAAAATAGAAATCACTACAGCCGCGGTGCTCACAATAAGTATTAGATGAGAGGTCTTCAATCTATTTAATATCTTGTGTGGAAAGAATAATTTATTCATGTTTTCCAATTACTAATTACCGTCAGTGTATATAAATTATTTTTGTCGATCATATAAAATCTTTTTGCCAGTTCTTGTTCAATAAAAGATGCTTTTGTTTTATGCTGTCTATGAGAGCCGGGACGAAATAACAATGAACCAATTTTAGAAAAAATATTTTCAGTCGGTAAAGCGATAATTAAATTCTTTGGCTTGATTTTTAGAAAGTTGTTCAAGGTATGAATCAAATCATTTTTGCTGAGATGTTCAAGAGAGTGGTTGCAGATTATGATATCCGGTTTTAGGTCGACATAATTTTTTACATCGGTATACTCGGGTATAATATCATAGCCGATTACATTAAAATGATAATTTTTTTTTAAAAATTGTTGTCCGCAACCAAAATCCAAGATCAATTCTTTGTTAGGGCATTTTTCAATAAACTTGACAACTGTGCTGATAATTGATCTAAAATAAAATCTAACAATCGGATTTTTGGAATCATAGCCCATGACCATATAATTATTGTATAGTTTAATCAGTGGTGTGGCAAATAAAATAGCACTTTGACAAATTTTTCCTTCTTCTTTTAATGACCTAAAATATATGGTAGAAGTAGATATCAATAGTATTTAAATTATCGCATAATGACAAACAAAAGAATATTAATTCTTAACTGGTGGGATCCCAAAAATCCCCAAGCCGGCGGAGCAGAAGTTCATTTAAATGAAATTTTTTCTCGACTAGTAAAAAAGGGCTACAAGATAACTTTATTATGCTCGAAATATGCCCGGGCAAAAAATGAAGAAAATATTAATGGCATTCGTGTGATAAGAAAAGGGCCTTTTTGGCTCATTAATATTACCTCAATATTTTATTATCTTAGACATCATCATCAATTCGATATGGTTATCGATTACACCAACAAAATTCCGTATCTTACTCCTCTTTATGTCAGAAGGAAGAAATGTTTGGCCGTGGCCCATCATGTTTTTGGCAAAATCTGGGAAAAAGAATTAGGGTTTTGGGGAAAAATTTTTGAGTTTTTGGAAAAAATGGTTTATAAGCTCTATCGAAAGAGAAATTTTGTGGCTGTTTCGAAGAGCACAAAAGACGAATTAATAGAGATTGGGGTAAGACCAGAGAAGATAAAAATTATTTATTCCGGGTTGTCATGCCCTGTTAAATCAGGCCCAAAGAGCGAGAATCCTTTGATTATATATTTGGGGAGACTGAAGAAATATAAGCGGATCGACTGGATATTAGAGGCCGCCCCAAAAATTATCGATAGTTTCCCAGAGGCGCGATTCGTGATTATCGGCACTGGCGATGACGAACAAAGGCTTAAGACATTAGCTCAAAAATTAAGATTGAATTCATTTTTCACTTTTACCGGTTTTATTCCGGAAAATCCAAAATTAACTTATTTAAAAAAGGCCTGGCTTCACATCCAACCTTCGATAAAGGAAGGGTGGGGATTCACCGTTATTGAAGCGGCGGCTTGCGGCACGCCGACGATTGCTACCGATGCCCCCGGGCTTCGGGAGGTTGTCTTGAATAACAAAACTGGCTGGCTGTTTAGAGAAAAAAGCCAGCGCGCTTTGGAAAAATTAATTATTGAAGCCTTGACTAACAATCAGAAGAGAAATGCGCTAGGTAACCAAGCCAAAGTCCACGCCCGAAAATTTTCTTGGGACAAAGCCGCTTTTGAGTTTGAAGAACAAATTAATAATATTTTGTTTGATTAACCGGCCATATGAGTGTCGTTAATCATTTATTATGATAAGATAAAAATAATGAAAATTAAAGAGTTTATTCTTAAAAGAAGCTGGCTAATAGGCGTTTTGATTTTTATCGTTGCGCTGGGGTTAAGAATAATCGCCGCTTTAAAAATTCCTTGGCGGCCGGATGAAATTGTTTATGTTGACTGGATTGGCAGCTGGTTTGCTAAATATTTTTGGCAGTATCTTTTTCAATTCAAACATCATCTTTACCCGCCGGCTTCGCCAGTTTTTGGTAACCCGCCCTTGGCGATGTGGTTTCTCTCATCCGGCGTCTGGCTGGCTATGAAATTTCACTTTTCGGTTCTTATTGGCGCCAGATTAATCAATTGTTTCATCGGTTCGCTCTCGGCATTATTGCTTTTTAGACTTGGAAAAAAATGGTTTAATCTTCGAACCGGGATTTTGGCCGGTTTAGCTTTCGCTCTTTTGCCGTTGGCAATTACCAACAACGCCACTGCTTACTTGGAAACGCCCCTGGTTTTGTTGGTCATTATTCAAATAGAATTAATCTTTATTTTTTTGAAAACCAAAAAAACCAAATACTTATATTTTTTAGGCATTATTTTAGGTTTATCACTGCTGGTCAAACTGACGGTTTTTATTTTAGTCATTTCTTTTGTCATTTTGATTCCCATTGTTCTTTTCAAAAATCGAAAGTTAAAAAAATTTTGGCTTTCATATCTTGTTTTTATATTAATTATTTTGGCTACGCCGCTTATTTTGTGGTCCGGTTTTCGGGATATCGAGCATTTTAAAAATATGTATCTGCTTTATACGAGCAAAACTTATAGTTCCTTTATTTTGAATTATTCTTTTCCCATTCTTCGCTACTATTATCTGATGCTCATCGGCGTTTTAGCTCCTGTTTTAGTGATTGGCTTATTGGTTAAAATCATTACTTTTTTTCGCGATCTTATCAGGAAGGGTTTAGAAAAAAATCAACAATTATTTTTCGTCGTGATTCCCTTATTAATTTATCTAGCCTATAACGGCATTGCGACCAGATACGGCGCTTCCCATCAATTATTGCCGATTATCCCTTTAGTTATACTTTCTGCCGCCTTGGGGCTTGGGCAAATTATCGAATATTTCCCTAACCGCTTGATCAAAAAAATAATTATCGTTGGCATGGTGATTTGTTTAGTTTTGCCCTTAACCGCTTTCAAGCCGGCCTTTTGGGGTTTGTATTCGAGTATTTTGGTTGGCGGCACCAATAACGCTTTTAAACTGTATCCGGTGGGGACTGAAAGCGAAACGGTGCCATTGATAGCCGATTATTTGAATCGTAATAGTGATAAAGATTCACGGACCGCGATTATGGCTTATGACTGGACCCTTAAAAAATATCTTCAAAGTCAGCGCTCGGTCACCTCTCTTTTTATCACCGAGGGGAAAATTGCCGGCCTTTCTCGAGCGGCCGATTTTATAGTCTTACCTCGAATTTTTTCAGAAGGCAATATTGGTCTGACCGCCCAAGAGTTATTAAAAGATGAGCCGGTTGAAATTATTCGCGTCAAAGGAATTGAGTTGGCGAGGATCTACCGGGCCGATTATTCGCCAATTCAATTCCAAAAACAAATAGCGATTGGTTCAAAAGATAATTGGAAAATTAAAAAGATTAATAATAATCCAAGCTTTAAAATCGAAGATGAGACATTAAAAATTGAATACTCTTTTACTAAATTTTTCCAAGACCCGGATTTAGAAGATAATCGTTTCCTTTTGACCAATAATCATCCCTTTTTAATTAAACCAAATAGCGGGGGAGTCTATTTAGAGGTCTCCGGTGACGGCAATGACAAACTTTGTTCCGTCGTTCTCTCGGGAGAGGATAATAATTATTTTGTTAATGATTTCGAATGTGATTGGCAGGGGTGGAAAAAAATCTATCTTCCCTTGGAAATGTTTAAATACAGTCCACAAAACGGCCAACCGAATTTTGATAAACCATTTTTATTTAGTTTTGGCGTTGTTTCCCGAAAGCCGATGACCGGCGAGATGATGCTAAAAAATGTCCACCTCGCCACCTCCCCCAACCGCCAATGAGAAAAAATCTAGTTAAAGTTATTGGCCGGACTCGGTCAGTTTTTGCTGGGCCATCATCAGGCCATTTTGGGCTGATTGCTGGCCGGGATATTTTTTTAAGATCGCCTTAAAGCGATCAGCCGCCTCCTGCCACTGACCACGTTCTAAAAAGGTGCCGGCATAGTTATTTAAAGCAACTAAATAATCGGGATCCATCGCTAAAGCTTTCTCGTAACAAAAAGCGGCATCGGCCGGCAGTTTTCTTTTTTGATAAGCTTGGCCCAAACTTGTCCAACCATTAATATAATAGTAGAGAATTTCCTCGGTAAATTTTTCAGGAATATTTTTGATTTGATATTCATTTCTGATTTGATAATCTTTCAAGTTCTTCAAAGCAGTCAGCCCATCAAAATTCTTAAACCAATCTAAATCTGGCGAATAGCGATAGACAATTCCTTCAGGGACAAAATTTCTGACCTGGGGTCCCCAAAAAATATCAATGTTGTTGGTCGTATAAACCGGGTATTTTTTAGCCAGTTCCTCAATCGGCAGGTTGTAATCGGGGAATTCCTTGATAAGACGCTTGGTCGTTGAGGCCGGCAGCCCAACCAATTTTGGATCCGCCCCCGGCAGAACGATGATATCAGGCCTTAAATTTTCGACTTTTTGTAAATACCAAAGTTCGAAAAGGGGGACATCAGAGCCGGCGAAAAGGACGGTATTTTGAGGTAAGCTTTTGAGGATATTTTGACCTAAATCGTAAGCGTAATAATATTGGCGTAAGTTAACTTGACGAAAATTAAGCAGAAAAAAACCCAGAGGGATAAAAATTAATAAATAGCCGATTTTTTGATATTTTTCGAAAATCAGGTTGATGCCCAAGCCGATGGCCAAGGCAAAAATAAAATAGGAAAAAATAAAAAATCTTTCCATACTAATGGCCTCAATCCATTGAGAAGGAGTGTCGGAGAAAAAGGCAAAAACCGGGCCGCTCAGAACGATAAGCAGTAGGATAAAAATGGCCAATTGCTTGTCTTTTTTCCAAAAACTGACTATTCCTAAAATTCCCAACCCCAAACCAACAAGGAGAAATTCTGGCCAGCTAATAAATTTAAACCAGTCCCAAATTCTCCAGGCGAAAGAGGAGATAAATTGAAAATTATCGCCGGTATATTCCTTTCGCGTGATCATAGACAAAAAGCCCCAAAAAGTATTGGGCTCACCCCAAATATAGGTTGGGTTCTGGGCGGCTCTGATCGGCAAATAAATATAGGGTAATAAACCTAAGATGAAAAGCCCAAAGAGCTTAAGGAGCAACTGCCAATCAAGGAAGAGCTTTTTATCCGTCACCCAAAAAAGATAAATAAAAGCCGGTAAAAGAATAAATGAGAGCTGATGATTAGAAAAGGCCAGACCAAAGAGAAGAGCAAAGAGGTAAAGATATTTTGTCCCTCGATTAGCACTCGGGACAACCCTGAGCGCCTTTAGGCATTCAGTCGAATGGGTTGATTGTTTGGTATCGCGCCAGTCAAGAATGGCTAATAATTCTAAAACAACTAAAAGATTATTTAAACTTAAGATGTCAGCATATAAAGATTGTAAGAAATAGTAATAGGAAAAGGCGAGGATGCTGGCGCCAATCAAGCTTGGCCAAATCCCGCCTGCCGGCGAGGCAGGTTTTTTAGTCAGTTTCAAGATTAGAAAATAGAGAACCATAACCGAGAGGGCGGAAAAAAGGGCTGACATGAGATTAACTCGCCAGGGAAGAGTTCCCAAGGGGATTTTGGAAAAAAGATGACCTAAAACCGTAAATAAAGGGTAGCCGGGGCTGTGGGGGATGCCCAAAGTGATGGCGGCGGTTAAGATATCAGGATTATCTCGGGGATGAATTGAAGGGCAAAGAAAAATAAGATAGACAGTCAAAACTAAGACCAAAAGGCCAAAGCCAACAAAAATAGAAAGTTGTCTTTTTTGCATTGCTCTACTATTATATATAGTGTAGGCAATATTTCCAAAAATCTTGACACTTCGACTCTATTTTCTGAATTGTTGTTCAGTGTCAACCCTGAGCGAAGTCGAATGGGTTGACAGTTGATTTATGTTTTTTGATATTATATGATAATTATGAAATAAGAATTCTTTTTTTTCGAGCAAAAAGGAATTTTTGCGTTATCTTTTGTAGGAGGGGAGTAAATGACACCGAACGAAGAGCAAGATTTTCTCGATAAGAAAATTATCCAGCTCCAGAAGAGTACTCGGACAACCATACCGGCCTTGTTGCCGTTGCACGATGTTTTACGCCAAAAATACCGCTGGTACTATAATTGGTCGGCTTTTGGTTTCTCCAAATTTTTCCACACTGTTTTCTTAATTGTTTTCCTTTTTGTTATTGGTGGATTTTTTTATAAAATTCTTTTTTATCAACCCGGAGCGGCCCTGGCGGCCACGGTGGATCTTGCTCCCAATGTTGCGGGCAACTACACTCAGTGGACGCCGACGGGCAGTATCGGCTGCGGTTCGGCTAACTGGTGCGTGACTTCAACCAATGACAGCGATACCTCATATGTAACCGCCCCTGGCCCTGCTAGTAGTCTTGATTTATATAATATCACCAATTCTTCTCAAAATGGTGTAATCAATTCAGTCAATGTTTACTTTGTTGCCAGATATACCGCCACAGCGGAAAGACTTAGGGCGATAGTTTACTCATCGAACACGTATGGTTATGGTCTATATACTGATCTTACTACTTCTTATCAGACCTATGGACCATTTACCTGGACGACAAGACCAGCCGATAATCAGCCATGGACTTGGACAGATATTAATGACCTACAGATTGGATTTGATGATCAATCTGGCCTTGCTAGTCAGATTCGCGTGACTCAAATATACGCCCAGATCGACTATACACCCTTAGTGGCGCCGACTGGAGCTTACGTTGATACCGCGACGACAACGGCTTTAACGGTCCATTGGACCGATAATTCGAGTAATGAGACTGGTTTCAAAATTGATCAACAGGCAAGTTGTGCTGGTAGTTGGTCGACGGTTTATACAGGAACAACCGTCAATGAGGTCTCCCATTCAATCACTTCCGGGCTGTCAGCCAACAGCAGTTATTGTTTTCGGATTTATGCATACAATGGCGGAGAAAATTCAGCTTACTCTAATACTGCCCGCGGCCAGACTTTGGCAGTGAAACTTTTGCCGTCGGCTACTTTAGAGACGGCGACGACTTTTCGAATGCAGGGAACGACCACCCAACTAACCGCCGATAAAGCCACAGGTTCTGGGGCGGCGACGATTACTTCTGCCGGCGCCAACGCGACCTACACCAATGACAACGGCAATATCATCACTGTCGAAAACTCTGACAAGGGTAGGATCGAAAAAGTCTCTACTTCAGACATCGCCCAAAACCCGGGCGGGGCGGTGAGGATTGAAGAGTCGAGGCAGAATTTATTTTTACAATCATCCTTTGAAGCTGGTACAGCGCCACCGACAAGTTGGTCAGTTGGTAATGGCTTGACCTCAACCGTCACTGCCGGTGGGCTTCATGGTAGTAATTATGCCAGTTTGGTTACCACCACTGACAGCTCTGCCGAGTATATGAGTCAAGATGTCAGCTTAACATCAGGTACGACGTATACTTACAGTATTTACGCCAAATGGGTTTCTGGCACAAATGGAAATTTTGTTGTTTTTGTTGATGATGGAGCAGGACATGCTTATCTTTCGTCGGCAACTACAATCTCCTCATCCTCTTGGCAGAGAGTAAGTTTTAGTTTTACAGCCGGTGCGACAGCCACCTACCATGCTTATGTTGAACCCACTCGAGGAGCTGCCAATATTACAACTAGTATGGTTGATGCGGCCCAACTCGAAGCCGGGGCTTTTGCCACCTCATATATTCCGACGACAACGGCGGCGATTGCAAGAAATGCCGAGACTTTAACTTATCCAGTCTCTGGCAATATTTCTGGCACTGCTGGTACATTGAGTATGTGGGTAAAGCCCGATTGGGGTACTGATACAGACAATCATTACAGCAATTTATTTACTTTTGGTTCCCCGGGAACAAATGGATTTATGCTTCGTGAGGGTGCGAATAGTGATTATCTTCAACTCCAATACTAT
>Ga0315282_10015996_pt1 | contig 11003 bp, 9 predicted proteins | sample YL17G07_20_MG_FD_203693 | JGI IMG/M metagenome (GOLD analysis project Ga0315282, IMG submission 203693) | Sediment microbial communities from Yellowstone Lake, YNP, Wyoming, USA - YL17G07_20 | ecosystem: Environmental > Aquatic > Freshwater > Lake > Sediment | place: USA: Wyoming | collected...
TGGATACTTGTGATCCCCAACGGTGGAAATCCCATCGAGACACCAGCCGTGGGAGTGTTTGTTGGGACGAGCATCAATGTGCCCTTACTTTGAAGTCCCAGCTCGTAAAGTATGTTCATCCACCGCAGCTCCAAGGCGCGAATATTCTTCTCGTAGAGGTTTGCGGCGTCGACCATCTTCTGTGCCGCCTCGAACTCTGCCATCGCTAGTGTGACTCTCGCCCTGCGCTCGCGTTCTGCTGAAGCCTGTCGTGACATTGCTTCCTGCAAAGCTTGAGGGATAGCGATGTCTTTGACCTCTACCGAGCTGACCTTGATCCCCCAGTGCTCGGTCTTCTCATCGATTATGTTTCGGGCTTCAACACCAACCTTCTCACGCTCAGCTAGCAATTCATCTAGGCTTACTTTTCCGATGACTTCTCTGAGAGTTGTCTGTGCCGCCCATGTTGTGGCGTCAAGGAATCTCTCAACATTCAGTATAACCTTCTCCACATCGACAGCTTGGAAGAACATTATTGCATCAACGTTGACAGGTACGTTATCCTTTGTTAGGGTCTGTTCGGTCCTGAAGGGAATCGTTTGGATACGCATGGAAACAATGTTTGGTATGCGGTCGACAAACGGGATAATGTAGAAGATTCCCGGGCCCTTCAAGCCAGTGAAGCGTCCCAGCCGGAGAACTGGCGCACGTTCCCACTCTTTGATTACTCGAATCCCTGAAGCCACGAGAATGATTACGAAGAGCGCCAGAATCAAAAAGGCGATAAAGTCTGGAGTTATCAGATCAGCAAGTGCCATCTATTTCCCCTCAAGGTTGAAGGTGCTTGGGCTTGACTCTTAAAACTAGCCCCTCTCTACCTACGACTTCCACAGGCTCCCCTTGCCTCACAACGCCTTCCAAGGTTTCAGCCCTCCAGATCTGACCCTCGATCTTCACCTCCCCTCTCGGCGCCAGCTCAGAGAACGCTGCGCCAATCTTGCCGATCAGTTGTTCTGGGCCAGCCTTGATTTTCATGCGTCTCGCCTGAGCCACCTTGTAGACAACAGCGCCAAAGATCCCGGACATGACAAGTGCAATAGAGATCAATGTCTGCCTCGCCGACTCAACGGCTTTAATGGAAAGCAATTCCCATCCCGGCAGCGGGAAAGCCAAGAAGCTACCAACGACAATCATCCCGATACCCCCTAGTGCAAAAATACCGATATGCGTCTTGATCTCAATCAACGTCAGAATGATCCCGAGAATGAACATCAGTGCGGCTGTAAGGTTAATTCCGATTATTCCAAAACCAAGTAGTGCCAGAAAGAGCATGAAAGCCCCGGTTATTTCGAGCCCAAAGCCAGGCGTCTTGAAACCAATAATTAGCGCATAGAGCCCAACGATCAAGAGCGCAGATGCGATTACGGGGTTAGTTAGGATCTCGAGTAATCTTATGCTGATTCCAGGATCATAGGTATACTGCGCTACTTGTGATAAGCCAGAGAAATCGAAGCTTTTTGAATATTCTACACCCCCCAGTGAGCCAGTTGGAATCAGTTTCCAGGCGGACGTTCCTATTGGAGTTGTAGAAAGAATCAGGGTGTAGGATTCCAGTTGCGATAGAAGACTCTGCAGATTATCAGCAGCAAAATCAATCACATGAAGTCTCAGAGCCTCTTCAGGCCCGAGATTAATGTTTTGAGTGACGAATTCTTGCGCGACCGTCTCATTTCTACTGTGAAGTCGTGCATTATCCCGCATCAGAGCTGAAAGCGCGTTAATGTACTTGGACTCATTTATGACCTGGCCCGTCGATAGAACGGGTTGCGCTGAACCTATGGTAGTCCCTGAAGCCATGACTGCTATGTGAGAAGCCATCAGAATGTAGGTGCCACCACTCCACGCTGTTGCACCTGACGGAGCCACCCAGACGACCACGGGTATCGGAGAGCTGTTGAAATCGTTCATTATGTCTGTGACTGATCCAAGCTCGCCTCCTGGCGTGTTCAATTCGTAGACAATCAGCCTCGCGCCACCTGCTCTAGCCTCTTCGATCGAGCGAGCGACCAACTCAGCAGTCGGGCTGGCAATCTCGGAATTTACGCTAACAACAAGTACCGTGCCCTGAGACGCTGCATGTGCAGGTTGCAATCCTGCCGCTACAACGAAGGCCAAGACCAAGACGAGAAAAATGGCTCTCATGTTTGCTTGGCGTCTCGATTCTGTTACGAAGACAGCTTGCTTTAAACTGTGCGTCACGGTTACCTTCGCAAAAGCCATGATGAGCACGTAGGCAAGAAAACAGGAAAACGAATCTTGACAACTCCGACCCAAGAAACACAGTCCAAAATGCTCCGGATAATTGTGGGAAAATTCCCGGTTGACGTATGGAAGCCTGGCTCTTCATTTGAGACGTTGATCCATACAATCCTATCACAGAACACGAATGACCGGAACAGCGACGCAGCTATGCGAAGGCTCAAGAAGCGCTATATGATCACTGCGAAGGCACTTTCGAAGGCACGCGTTAATGACGTGATCCGCTGCATTCGTTCCGCTGGGTTGTTCAGGTCAAAGGCACCAAGGATAATCGAAGTCTCAAGGATTATCGCACAGCAATACGGGGGACGGCTTTCACCGATTCTAGAACTCAACTACGATCAAGCAAAAGACAAGCTCACAACTCTACCGGGAGTTGGACCCAAAACCGCGGACATCCTACTTGCTTTCGTAGCCAAGCACCCCGTTATACCTGTTGACACGCACATTGCGCGCGTCTCGAAGCGACTCAGAATCGTTCCAGCAAACGCAGACTACGAAAGAATTCGACGAAGCTTAGAATCACTAATTCCTCCTCGCGAAAGACTTCGTTCACACCTTTCTTTGATCGCATTCGGTCGTGCGATTTGTAAAGCGCCGAAACCTCGTTGCGCGATCTGCCCTCTGAACGATATCTGCCCGAGCAGCACAGTGTAACCAAAGACATACTGAAAACGGCAATCAACAAGTCTTTTTAGTGAAATGCATGGCCTCGAATAGCAGGTGCTTTCTTGGTGCCGACAGAAACTACAGACGAAGACATACCATTCTTCGCTGAAGTTACAGCAGGCGGAAGAATCACAATACCTGAGGAGATCCGCAAGATATTTGAGATCAAAGACGGCGACGCGGTATTCTGCAGAATCAAGATTATGAAAAAGAAACCAGTAAATTCCGTGCCAGTCAAGGAAACCAAGGCTGCTACTTAGCGGGCGATGTGGACAGAAGCATATGCCCGAGAGCGGTCAACTTCACTCTAAGCCTACCTCGCTTACCTCGCTCAACCTCAACGAGCCCAAGAGCCTCAAGACCTCTTCCCTCTTCGGAACCTCTAATGTGATAGCTCAGCAGTGGTTTCCCATAGTCTGAAAGCTCACTTAGCTTCTCCAAGCTTTCAACATCTCCACCACCCCGTTCTATTGCACGAAGGATTTCCATCTTGGGTTCGGTAACCGCCTGTCTGTAGCTGAACTTCATCACAGGCAGCACAATTGGCTGTTCGCCCAATACATCGAATGCCTTTATTCCGTGCACAAAGGCCGCGGTGACTCCCGCACAGGTCTGATGTTTCCCGGCAGAGCCGACATTGATCAGAAAATCCTGAAAGCTTTCTGATTCTGTACGAACTATTTGTCCCACTGCTTCCAGCATTGCTGAAATCGTTCCGTCTCTAAGTTGCTCGATTACCACAGTCAGCTTCAGAGTCTCGGTAAGTTTCCTCGACAATTGATGCGCCTGATCCAACGAGTCGTTTGTTGAGAGCAAAGTCAACTTGTGAGCTGGGAAGTTTCTCAGACCGACCAATACAGCGTCTTCGCTGCCACCTAGTACTGCTATCTGAAGAGTCTTTAGAGGCATGGGAGTTCGCTTCCGTTCACAAATAATTAAACGCTCTTAAGAACCCACAAACACGGAACGCACATAATGAAATCTCGTCCCAAAACCGATTGGTACTGAGAAACAAGTAGAGCATCTTTGGCTAACGCAGTCCTTTCTAAGAGAGCTCCTTCGCTGATTGAAATCCTCGTCCAACACACATAGGACGCATTTAAGCAGAAGATTCGGAACCACAAGAAAAGAACGTAAGATGGAACAAAGTAAGCCCGGTGCGATAAAGTGGCTGGATTGGACCGATGAAGCCTTCGAACGTGCTAAGAATGAGAATAGACCAGTCCTCTTGGATATCAGTGCTGTCTGGTGTCACTGGTGCCATAGACTAGACAGAGACACATATTCTGCGCCAGATATTGCAGAGTATATTGAATCTCACTTTGTTCCCATCCGAGTTGATACCGATAAACGGCCGGATGTCAATCGTCGATACAATATGGGTGGTTGGCCTACAACAGCTTTCCTGACCCCTGATGGGAGAGTTATTGGTGGAGGCACATACATTCCTCCAGACCAGATGCGACAGGTGCTACGAGACGTTCGATCGCTCTGGGAGAAATCCCAGGGCAAGGCGGCGCAGGAATTCGACATGCCTCAGCCCGAGAGCATCCTTCGCGGTTCGATCTCTGCATCAATCATCGATGAGGTTCTCGGGGAAATTGCTAACAACTTCGACCCGATCTACGGAGGTTTCGGATCGGAGCCCAAATTCCCCAACACGGACGCACACGAGCTGGCCTTACTAAAGTATCACTACAGTGGCAACCGGGAATTTCTCAAAATGGTTAAGCTGACTTTAGACACGGTCGGGAAAAGTGGTGTCTACGACAAAGAGATGGGCGGATTCTTCAGATATTCAACCACCAAAGACTGGAGCATTCCACACTTCGAGAAAATGAGTGAAGACAACGCCAAATGGCTACGACTCTACACTCATGCCTACCAAGCTACGAACGATCCATTCTATGCTGAAATTGCACACGGCATTATCGAGTACGTAAGAACTTGGCTAAGCGATCAACAGAACGGCTGCTTCTACGGAAGCCAAGATGCCGATGAAGACTACTACTCACACAACAAGACCGAACGCGCAGACATCACGCCTCCATTCATTGATAGAAACATCTACACAAATTGGAACGCGACGATGATCTCTGCATGTCTTGAAGCATCCTTTGCTCTTGGAGACATGTCAACTCGCGACTTCGCCCTCAAAAGCCTAGACCGTATGCTGAGGCTGAACTACAAGCAGGGCGACGGCATGTACCACTTCCACAACGGAGGGCCACACCTGCCAAATCAATTGGCAGACCAAGCGCAAACTGCCAGAACACTCTTGGACGCTTACGAGGCAACTGGTGATAGCGGATATCTCAGATCCGCAGAGGAATTGATGGAAATTGCAATCCGCAAACTCTTCGATTCCGAGCACGGTGGCTTCTTTGACACGATCGCAGACCCGAACGCGCCCGGGCTTCTAAGCAAGCCTGCAAAACCTCTCGATGAGAACAGTGTCGCAGCTCATGTCCTAACGAGGCTATACCACGTAACTGGCAAAGACAACTATCGACGACTTGCAGAGGATACCCTCAAGCGGTTCATGGAGATATATTCTCAGTTCGGGTTCATGGCTGCAGACTATGCCGTTGCAGTGGATGCTTTCCTAAACGAGCCCACCACAATTCGGATAGTTGGATCCCGTGAGAAAACGCAAACAAAAGGCCTGCTGACTGAGGCGCATAGGGTCTATGAACCGCGGAAAGTGATCCAAATGCTCGATCCCCAAACGGACCAGCGTACGATCACAGCCCTTGGCTACCCTATCACAGAACCTCCAACAGTATACATCTGCATAGGGACGACTTGTACTGCGCCTATCACTGAGCCTCGACAGATAGCTGTAGAACTCAGCAAAATGGTGGAGACTCAGATCAGAAAATAAGCTCCAGCTTCTCGACTTTCAGTTTCTCTCTAATCTGATCCATTTCTTCTGCTCGAACTAACTTTCTAGCGGTGAAACCTGCACTGTCATTTTCGCTGCGCGGAATAATATGTACGTGCACGTGAGGGATTAGCTGATTGGCCGCGGCGCCATCGTTTATCGATATGTGGGATGCACTGGCGCCCAATCGGGACGTTATCAACGCATTCAATGCGTGCACTCGCGCATACATAGCACAGAATTCCTTTTGGGAAATGTCTTGGACGCGCCCAAAATGTTTCTTCGGCATTACGAGCGTGTGACCTATCGAAATAGGATACTTGTCAAGAATCGCGATGAATTCCTCATCCTCGTAGATAACGTTAGACGGAACAGCTCGCTGAACGATATCGCAAAATACGCAGTTCAAGTTTTGGACAGTTCCTTCTGACATTAAACATGTAAATCTGGAGCCCTAGGCAGTTAACGATTTTGATTTTTCAAAGAGAAATCTGCGCCATTGCATTTCACAGTGACGTCTTAGGCGAATCCATTGTCTATACAAGCCTCGGTGTCTTGCAGAGTCAAAGGAGAAGCTGAAAGACGCCCTGCACACGCGGATGCCCAATACCGCAGAAGACGCTAGAATAGTGTCTGAAACTCGCGCCTTTCATGCTGCTCCTGCCGTAAAGTTAATTTGAATAAGTATTCAATACCTACCCTGAGAGACCGTGAAGAGAATAGAGGAATGGGAGATACTCGCAATGGAGGGAAGAGCCGACCTCACGAAACTCTCGCGGGATCAGGTAGAACACTGCCGCGGATTCTGTTGGACATGCGTCAAACGATGGTGTCCATGGAACGAGACTCCGCCGTTACAACTTTGAGATCAGAAACGCCCCGAGCCAGAAGTCTCCAAAGGAAAGGTACTGAAACATGGTACTATGCATCATCGCCTTTGTGACCTTCTCTATTCTGAGCATTGGCTCCGCAAAGTCAGAAGAGGAGTATCAGGTGCGACTCTTGCCTTAAGTCGAATCATCGGTCGTATTTGATTTCTCTCAACATAAGGGAAGAACCGCCTAAGCGTCCATGCTTCTGTGGAGTATCGTCATTTCCTTCTTTGACCTGGGGGATTAGTCGGTTTTGTATGCGTACACACCAGAGCTTTGTCTGACTCGCGCTAAAGAGACTGGCTCCTGAGCCGCAGCTAACATCGGACAGGCAGTCGGACAGGCCGCACGGTCACAACTTAAACAGAACTAACTGTTTCAGTGAACAAGAGAGAGCAGCTGGTACGCGAGACCGCCAACAAATACGGCGAGGATTGAATCGAGCACCGCGACTGTGATCGCCCTCCTGACGCCGAACTCTCGAGACAGAGCAGCGATAGTCGCAACGCAAGGAACGTAGATCATTGCAACAACCGCGAAGACAACCATTTGGATGGGTGTGAGTATGCTCGCGAAATCGAATGTGCCGCCTAAGTTTGCAAGCAAGACCAGTGTCAGTTCTTTCCGCAGGACTCCAAAGATCAGAGGTATTCCAGTGATCGAGGGAAGACCGAGCCAAGAGGTGGTCAACGGACTCATGAAATCTGCTATGACCGACATAACACCGTATACAGATAGGAACTGTAGTAAGACACTGCCTCCTACAATGTATGGGAAGGCTATGTACACGAAGTCCTTCGTTCTCGCCCATGTCTTCTTGAGAATAGACTTCGCGGCTGGCATCCTATAGGGGGGCATCTCCATTATCAATCCCATTGGCTCCCCAGGCAGGACTCTGAATGCTATTCTCCCCAGCAGAAAGATGAGACACAGGTCAACCAGATAGAGTCCGAGGGCGGCGGGCACTCCGAGATATCGCCCCACTAGGCCTAAGATTATGACCGTCCTAGCGGTGCATGGAACCAGTGTAACCACAAAGCCCGCGAGGAAACGCTCACGATCAGTCTCCATTATTCGGCAGCCGACGCAGGCAGGAACGTTGCAGCCATATCCAAGAAGCAGTGGGATGAAGGCCTTGCCATGAAGTCCGATCTTATGCATCAGATTGTCCATCAAGAAGGCGGCTCTGGGCAGATAGCCGCTATCCTCAAGAACCGCCAGCAGAATGTAGAAGGGAACTATGTACGGAAGAACTATTGTCACCGCAGCTCCAACCCCCCACACGAATCCTCCGGAAACAAGCCTCAACCAAATCGGAGGCAACACTCCCCTGAGAAACGACTCCGTACCCGGAACTATCACAGCATCGAACAGCTCTTCTAAGACGCTGACCATAGCCCCTCCTGCTACGAATACGATTGAAAAGACGCCTGCGAGAACTCCCGCAAGAATCGGATAACCCAGGATCTTGTGCGCGGTTATCGCGCTTAATCTTTGGTCCATGTCAACTCGCGGAGGCGATGTAATGCTTACAGTGCTCCTTGCCAGCCGACTCGCAAGCGAGTACCTCTCAGAGGTTATCACCACAGATGAAGGCTCACCATGAACGTCTTCGATCTGTTCAGCTATCTCAGCGGCCTCCGAAAGGATCGCTAGGCCCTTCTCGCCCTCCGCCTTCTTGGACACATCTTCGTCACGCTCGAGAAGTTTTGTTGTGATCCATCGCGGCGGATAGCGCGAGGATAGTTGCGGTAGTCCGATCTTGACCGTTGCCTCTAGCTTTTTGATACCTTGCTCTATCTCTCGGCCATACTTGACGTTCATCGACCTCGGGGCCTTCTCCGTGACCCCAACTACCTTCGACAGAAGTTCTTGCATGCCCATACCTACTGTTGCCACCGTTGGCACTACCGGCACTCCGAGCATCTCGGAGAGCCTTTCAGCGTCGACTTTGATACCTTTCTTCGCAGCGAAGTCGACCTGATTCAGCGCCACCACTAGCGGGGCGTTCAGTTCCAAGAGCTGGATGGTGAGGTACAGGTTCCGTTCCAAGGCTGATGCGTCGACTATGTTCACGACCACATCAGGTTTCTCGACGGCTATGTAGTCACGTGAGACCATCTCCTCCTTCGAGTACGCTGACAGAGAATAGGTCCCAGGCAGGTCAACAATCCGTATGGTGTAGCCCTTGAAATGTAGCGTCCCTTCTGCTCGTTCAACTGTCTTTCCTGGCCAGTTGCCGACCGTTTGGTTGAGCCCTGTAAGCTGGTTGAATATGGCGGATTTTCCTACGTTCGCGTTTCCCGCCAGACAGATTGTCAGTCGCCGCTTGGCTTCCATACTTCAGATCTCAGACAGTGGTAGATGCACGACTGCTGGTTAGTGGTTTGACAAGCACCCTGCTTGCAATTCCTCGACCAAGTGCTAGAGAAACTCCGCGAACGAAGATCTCGATCGGACCGTGCAGCGGGGCGTTCCTGACAATTGTGACTTCGGTTCCGGGCGTCAACCCCATCTCAGCGAGTCTACGAACCATTCTATGGCCGCCGAGAGCCAAGACCACCGTACACTTCTCGCTTTCTCGAAGATTGGCAAGCGAGACGGTATCTTCAATTCGACCTTGGAGGTTCTCAAGGTTCTCATAGAATCGGGGCAATGACTCGTCATCGAATCCGTGATGGCGCCAGTGACCATGCCAGTCCCTAACGTTCCCCTCAAGAAAGCGTCTTACACGACCTGTCAGCGATCCTCCATGGAGGTGCGTCTGATGTATGTACTCTTCTCGGTGTTTCCTGACGGAGGCTTCACCCATGTCAGTCAGTCTGATACCCACAGGCGTCTTGCTTGTGAGGCCTGAGCGGGTTGCCTCGTCAGCCAGTCGTTGCATCTCCTTCAGGGACCGGCCCATCCGGCTGGCGATCTGGTCTATTCGTGCTGCGCTCCCCTCCTGTGTGAATGTCTTCACGAGTTCCAGCAGTTCCGAAATTTCAGGCTCTTCTGGCAATGCTTCTTACCTTCGATGTTTTCCTGACGGCCATGAGTGACGCTGCTCTCTTGCTGACAGTGATTCTCGACTTTCCGAGATGCAAGACTATCCCCCCATCGAAAGGCACGTGATCCTCGACTGTGAATTCGGCTCCGGGAACCAGGCCGATTGAATCCAGATGCGCCAACGCTCCTTCCTCTTCTTCGTCTAGTACTCTGACCAGGATGCCCGCATCATTAGGAGAGAGCTCAGCTAACCTCGTCGATACTTGACTGGGCGTCACTCCAGTTCTAGAAGGTATCGCATTCCCGTGTGGGCATGTCTTAGGATGCGCAAGCGCATCCTCTATCGCGTCTGCCACCTCATCGTCGACCGAGTGCTCGAGCTTACAAGCAATGCCATGAGCCTTGCTCCACTGAATGTGCAAGACATCTGTCAGCAGACGTTCGAGCAGTCGATGCCTCCTGAGGACGCTCAACGCTACCTTACGACCTTTACTCGTCAATCGTGTCCCTCTGTAGCGCTCCCGCCCCACCAAACCAAGCTTCTCAAGCCTATCCAAAGTGTTCGTGACTGTTCCAAGACTAACGCCAAGTCTATTCCCCAGCATCTTCGTCCTTGCCCCCCGCGATCTCCGCTCGAGCCTCTGAATCTGCTCTAAGACCTCCTCCACCGCAGGCGAAGCATGTGTCATGCTTGACGTCATCCCTTACGGAAGTACGACTGGTCGTATATTGTTCTTTTGTTCTCCTGAACTTCTGAAAGTATCGGTGGAGAATCCCTGCACCAAACGTCCTGCGAGAAATGGCTCAAGGACGAAATCGATGACTCAATTATTGAAGTATTCACAGGACGCTGAGTTCGCGTGTGCTAGACCTTGAGTTTGACCTACCTTCTGTATGATGTTCTCACGCGGTCAGAATCATGTAGCCATCCAGTCGCGACATCAAGAATGCATAGCCATTCAGTATTATGCTCCTGGGTTGGAATAAGAGAAAACACACATACAGACCAGTAGGCGAACGGCCAGGGTGATGATGACCGCCTTGGCTGCAACTTGGTTGCAAACCATCAGGCATCTGCTGCGCAGATGAGCAGCATCGGTTCTGAAGAGTCAGGGATCTGCATTTGGACTGCGACTGAAGCTATTACGATCCGTTCAATCATCATCTCTTAGGGCGCAGTATTAACAGAACTAGGTTATTCCTTGGATATTTCTTCGAGGATTTTGCCCTTGGTTTCGGTTCCAAGAAGAGCGACCGCAATGGCTCCCAAGAAGTGGGTCAAGGCAAAT